>Ga0302311_10001641_pt1 | contig 26166 bp, 27 predicted proteins | sample III_Palsa_N1_3_FD_200449 | JGI IMG/M metagenome (GOLD analysis project Ga0302311, IMG submission 200449) | Peat permafrost microbial communities from Stordalen Mire near Abisko, Sweden - III_Palsa_N1_3 | ecosystem: Environmental > Terrestrial > Soil > Palsa > Peat permafrost | place: Sweden... | reverse complement strand
TTCTTTTACATGACTCACCGTCATTTTTCGCGGTTATTGTTATGGGGATGTCAGGGGAATGTTGAAGTGCGCTTGGTGTAAATGCTGAGGTCCGTGCCGATGAAACCGGTTAGTCTGTGGGCGATCCCGGATAGCGGCGATGATTAACAAATCGAGCGAAAGGCATATGTCAGCATCCGTCGCAAATTCTTCGACCAAAGTTGTCCAAGGTGCACCCGTTTTGATGCTTGGCGCGGTAGGCGTCGTTTTTGGAGACATCGGGACAAGTCCGCTTTACACCCTCAGGGAATGCCTCAAGGCCGCGGGCGGAGTCAGTCAGGCCAATGTGTTCGGCATCGTGTCGCTGATCCTGTGGTCGATCCTGATTGTCGTTACGCTGAAGTACGTCAGCTTTGTCATGCGGGCAGGCAATGACGGCGAAGGCGGCATTCTCGCGCTGACCGCGCTGGCATCGGGCGTTGCTCCCGAGCGCTTGCGTAATGTCCTGCTGACGCTGGGCGTGTTCGGCGCGGCCATGTTCTATGGCGACTCCATGATTACACCGGCTATTTCCGTCATATCGGCGGTAGAGGGCGTGACGCTGATCGATGCCCAGCTCACCGCCTGGATCGTGCCCATTTCATTGGTTATCCTGACGGGTTTGTTCGCCATCCAGAAACACGGGACCAGTGCGGTGGGGAAGGTCTTCGGGCCGGTCATGGTGGTCTGGTTCGTGACCTTGGCCGCGTTGGGCCTGCTGCATATTGTCCAGCATCCGGTCATTCTTGAAGCGGCTTCGCCAACCTTCGCCATATCGTTCCTGGCGCATAGTCCGGGCACGGCTTTCATCGTGCTGGGTTCGGTTTTCCTCGCGCTGACCGGCGGTGAAGCCTTGTATGCGGATATGGGGCACTTCGGTAAAAGGCCGATCCGTCTTGCGTGGATGTTCCTCGTCTGGCCGAGCCTGGTCATGAACTATTTCGGCCAGGGCGCGCTTGTCATGATGCATCCGGAAACGCTCAAGCAACCGTTCTTCGAGTCGGCTCCCTCCTGGGGGCTTGTCCCGCTCGTCATTCTGGCGACGGCGGCAACCATCATCGCGTCGCAAGCAGTGATCTCGGGCGCGTTCTCCATGACGAAGCAAGCGGTGCAGTTGGGTTTCCTGCCGCGCATTCCAATCGTTCATACGTCGACGCATGAGATCGGCCAGGTCTACGTGCCGTTCATCAATCTCTCGTTGTTCGCGGCTGTCGTGTTCCTGGTGGTGTTCTTCAAATCATCCGATAACCTCGCGTCTGCCTACGGTATTGCGGTCGCCTCCACCATGTTGCTCACCACTTTGCTGATGTACTTCATCACGCATTGCCTCTGGCACTGGAAACCGCTGGCAACGGCGCTTGTCATCGGGCCTTTTGCGGTGGTCGATGCGGTGTTTGTGTCGAGTAACGTCAGCAAGGTGCTCGATGGCGGCTGGTTTCCGCTGCTGGCAGGTGCTACGTTGTTCACGGTCATGACAACGTGGCACAAGGGACGTGAAACGCTGGTCGACCGGATGAAAGCGGAGAACTTGCCGCTCAAGGACATCATTCATTCGTTATGCCGGGGCAGCCATCCGCCGTCCCGCGTGGACGGGACGGCCGTGTTCCCGGGCGGCGTGGCCGGCATGACCCCAACGGCGTTCATGCACAACCTCAAGCACAACCGCGTACTGCACAAGACGAACATCTTCCTTGCCGGCACGACCGACAACGTGCCTCATGTCAGGGACGCTGACAAGGCAGTAGTGGAGGATCTTGGCGATGGTTGTTACGCGGTCAGGGTGCGTCACGGCTTCATGGAGATTCCCGACGTGCCGGTGCTTCTGACGCTGATCCAGAAGCAGATTCCCGGCTGGACCTACGACGCCGCCGATACCTCGTTTTTCCTCGCCCGCGACACGATTCGTGCGACCGGTGAAAGCAAGACGATGGCGCTTTGGCGCGAAAAGCTGTTTGCGTTCCTCGGTCGTAATGCGGCGCAAGCGGCGGAGTACTACAGCTTGCCGCCTAATCGCGTGGTCGAACTGGGCGGACAGATCAACATGTAAGGTTGGGTGTTGAAGGCGTTCTGGTTCTGCTGCCTTTTCGACCGCCAAGCCATGATTGCCGTATTGGAGAACGCTTAGCATACTGACGTTTCACCAGGGGGAGCCTGCTCGGCTGAGAGGTTCCGGCAACGGAACGACCCCTATACCTGATCCGGATAATGCCGGCGTAGGAATGGAGAATCCGATGTTTCAAAGCCCCTGTATGACGGCATTGCACTGCGTTTGCCGTCCATCGCTTTTCATCCCTCTGTTGGTCCTGACTGCGTTGCTGCAATGACGCCAGTCGTGATTGGGCTTGCGCTCTTCGCGGCCGTCTTGCACGCAACGTGGAATGCCGTTCTCCGCACGGGGTCCGACCGACTCTGGTCGATGACCGTCATGAGCTTCGCAACCACGCTCGTGGCCATTCCGTTCGCTATTGTGCTGCCCTTGCCGTTCGCGGCGGCGTGGCCTTATCTCGTCCTGTCGTCGTGCCTGCAGGTCGGCTATAGCGTCTTCCTGGTCCATGCCTATCGATACGGCGCGTTGGGACAGGTGTACCCCATCATTCGAGGCAGCGTGCCCTTGCTGGTCACGCTAGGCGGTTTCCTGACGACAGGCCAGCGCTTGTCCCCGGTTGCGCTAACCGGCGTTGTCCTGGTGGCGCTTGGAATCATGAGTCTGGCTTTGGGGCGGCACAGGGCGTCGAAGGAGTCGATCGTGCTGGCGCTCGTTACAGCCTTGTTTATTGCTGGCTACACGACGACTGACGCAATCGGGGTCCGGCATGCCGGTAATGCGCGCGCTTATGCCGCCTGGATTTTCCTCATCTACGGCGCGCTGATGCCTGCGGCTTTTATCGCGGTGCGAGGGACGCTGTCGCTGGACATCCGCTCGCCGGAAACGTTGAAGGCGCTGGCGGGCGGAGTCATTTCTCTCATGGCCTATGGCGCGGTGATATCGGCGCTGGCGCTTGGCCCGGTGGGTCCGATTTCGGCGTTACGTGAAACCAGCGTGGTTTTCGCAGCATTGATTGGCCGGATTTTCCTCGGCGAAGCGCTGACGATTCGCCGCGTCACGGCTTGCGCCGTGGTTGCGCTGGGCGCGTTTTGTCTTAGTTGATTTTAACGATATAAAAGGCGCGAAGGGCCGGTGGCCGCATCGCGCTTTAACCACATTGCGGCTAGCAAGCCGCCACGCAAAAATTCATGCCCGTGCTTAGCCTCGGATTGAACGCGTCGGCTTCAATACATCTATCAATGCCCTAAGCGTTGAGGTGTGGTGCTGAGCGGTCAGGCGTAGTCCGCCAAGTGGCTTATCATGGCTAAAACCCTCTCCAGTGCAAATGTGCTGATGGAATACAGCACAAGGAAGCGGGGCCGACTGCTTGCCTATGCGCGTCTCACCCGCGCCGGAGAGGACGGAACATGACTGCATCGAACGAAACCGGGCACGTCGCCAGGAGGGGCGTCATCACGCGCTTTTATCGCGCCATCGAGCTTGCGGATATACCGCTTCTGCGCACGGCCGTCACTTCCGACTGGCAGTATCTTCCGAGTGCATCGGGACAACCGATCGGGGCGGAGCAGCTTGCTCCCATGCTGGCAGATCTGTTGCATGCGCTGCCCGATATGAAAATCATCCTGCTCGATGTCCTGATCCACGATGCCATGGTCGGCGTGCGTGCAAAAGTCACGGGCACGCAGTCGGGACCGCTTATGGGCATTCCGGCCACTTCCAAGGTGGTTGATTTCGCGATTCATTCTTTCCATGAACTTCGCGATGACCGCATTGCCAAGACATGGCACCTTGAAGATTGGCTGGGTTTGTTCCGGCAAATTGGCGAGTTGCCACCGGGCTTGACGAACCGTCCGGCTTAGGAAGTCAGGAAGGGCGCGGTGGACACCCACAGGAGCGGCCACCGCACGGGGACGAGTTGGACGATCGATTTACCGATTCCGATGTTGCCGCCGGCCAACGGCATCGCGGTAATGGGAAACCGGGATAACGATTTAAGTCGAAGCTCCGGATAAGAATGCGCATCAGCATGCCGGGTTACCGGAGAGGTTGGCAAAAGCGCACATGCCGGCTACTTGTATCAGGCGCCTCGTTCATCGTTGTAGAGGTCATAGGGTATGCCGCATGCGGGGTCGGCGCTGGCGAAATGCGCGATGATGCGAGGGCGGCCAGGACCCAGCGCAGCTCGGCCGCCCATGATGCGCAGACCCGTCAGACGCAGCGGGGTCCTGGGGGGCACGATGACATGATCGGCGAGCAGCGCTGTCGACAGATTCTTCTGTGGGACCGATTCGTCAAAGATCGAGAATAGCTGGTAGGCCCCGTCGCGCGGTTGCGCTTGCACCGCGTTAATCGCCCATGCGGCGGCGTTACGCGGCAGGACAAAGGCGCACTGGACGCCGAGGTCGGCAAAATGCCGGCCTCGGCCGCGTTGTAGCGCGGCGAGTCCGGCGCAAGAGACCTGCGACACCCGGTACGAGGTGCCCACGTAATCCTGCATCAACTGCAATTCGTCGAGGAAACGCTGCACGATCGCGTCCGGCGCTACGGCGCTGCGCAGCATCGCGCCGACATGGCGATGGCCGCCGTCGACAAAATCAGTAATGGCAGTGTGCAACTCCGCATTGGAGCGCCGTACGAGTCTGTCGATTCGCCGGAGATCGAGAGGACCTGGCACGGGGGAATTATTCATTTCGTCCTGAGGGGGAGGGCGGGATTCGAAGCGGGGCGGCAAACCGGATGCCGCCCCGAAACCGGCCGAGGCTACGCGACGGCCGGCTGTTCAAGGCGCTGTCAAGAGGCGCTTGTTCCCGATGAGCCAGATGAGCCAGATGAACCCGACGAACCCGCTTGGCCCATCATTGACGTGAGCATGCTCATAATTGGCGAAACCGCTGACGCCGCCGCGGAAATGGCGGTTTTGATGAGGTCCATGATCTGGCCCATTATTTCGCCAGCGCCACTCCCGCTCCCCTGTGCCGATGAGTCGGCGCTCTGTGCGGCTTGGCTGTCACCGCTCCCCGTTTTGTCGGTGTTGTGCATGTGCACGGACAAATGCGCGTCGGTCTGCGTGCCGCCTTGCGTCGTCGCGGACGTGCTGCTCGTGTGGAACGACTTGCTGTTGTCCGTGTTGCTGATTGCATTCGTCATAATCAAATCCTTTGATTAAAATTCAAGCCAGTCAATTTTTGTTTCGCGTGAGTAATTACGCGTCGTGTTCTGCGGTTATCACACCGCCGCATAGGGGATAAATGAATGTGTCTATTCCGATGAACCTCCTTGCAAGTTATTGAAGCGCATTGGCTGGCGCGTCCGGGTCGATGGTCTTCATATTGATCAGGTGCTTTTGTTCCATTATTTGGGTAACACAAATTATTCTGATAAGCCCGGTGAAGTTGCAGACGGTTTCTTGTGTCATATCAATATCAATAGCCCATTTTGAGATTAGTTTGCCGACCGTCAGGGATTCTTGGCGCGCGATTTCTTCGATGATTCGCCAATAAATCTCCTCGAGTCGCAGGCATGTCGCAAATCCGTTGATTCTGATGGAGCGCAGTCTTGGCTTCGCAAGCTGAGGGCTGAAGTTGCAATACTGGGTCATTCGCATGTCGGTGGGCCTGCACGAGTCGGCAGGTGCGAAATCCGTAGATGCAAACTGCCTGTTAAGGCCTCAGAGCCCATTGATGGCCCACACGCGTTCGAAGAATTCTGAAAATTGCGGCTTGGATTGAATGGTTCGTTTGTCATGATCGGATTAATCAGGTTGGCAAGTTCGTCTATCCTCTCTCTCTGCTAACCCGGCAGGTCATACAGATATACGACTTGCAACGATCTGTTATTCCGACTTATTTTTAAGATAGAAAAATTCATCTGGATGAATTTTAGGAGTGTGTGAATTTTTGTGCTTTTGAATTATTTTAATCAGAGGCAATGCGCCCATTTTGATCCTCGGCGGGCGTCGTATATGTGTATGACCAGGGGGTATTGAAACAACATTAAATTTCTCCCTGACGTAATCAATAAACGCAGCTGGGGATTTTTAATGCTAATGATGTGGCGCAATGATTCGATCATCGAGAAGGGGGGCGGAGCTCCGTCCTTACCGCAGTGCGCGATCCGGGAAGCCGTGCGCCACATTGCGTGGCTGCTCGGCGTCGCTTGTCCCGTACTGCTGATGCCGGCGGCCGACGCCGCGACGCCCGTTTGGCAGGGTGCACCGATTCACTACGCAGTGAACGGCGCGCCACTGCCCGATGTGTTGCGCGACGTGCTTGCCGTCGAGGGCCTGAGCGCCGACATCGGCCGCGAGGTAAAAGGAGCGGTCAACGGCCGCTTCGACGACACGCCGGGCAATGTCTTCATCCAACTGGTAGAGGCTTACGGCCTCGTCTGGTATTTCGACGGCAAGGCGATGCATGTCTCGACGGCTTCGGACGTGCGCAGCCGGGTTATCCCGTTTGCGCCGATGACCCGCGAAGCGGTGGCGTCGTTGCTTCGCAACCTCGATCTCGACGACCCCCGCCTGCCGATCAAATACTCGGCGACCACGGTCAAGGTTGCGGGCCCATCGAAATTCGTCGACGCGGTGGCGGAGGCGATCGACAAGGCGCAGCAGCAAACGAAGGTCGAGCCGTCATTCGACGAGACCGTCATCCGCGTTTTCCCGCTGCGCTACGCGCAGGCGCAGGACGTCCGTTACACGGTCGGGGCGCAAGAGCAGGTGGTGCTGGGCATCGCGTCACTGCTGCGCCGGTTGATGTCGGACACCTGGCAGGCTACTGCGCCGCGCACAACGCGTGAGCGCACCGATGCGCGCGCCAGCGAACGACGCGCACGCGGCGGCCCGCCGCCGCTGCCAAGCGTGCTCGGCCTCGGTCTTGGCAGCGTATCGTCCGAAGGCGACGGTGAGCGGGTGCCACTACCCGGCGCTGACTCTGACACCGCGCAGCCCGCTGCGACCCCCGCGCGCCGCAACATCGTCGCTGACCAGCGCACCAACTCGGTGGTGGTCAGCGACCTTGTGTCGATGATGCCGAACTACGAGCGTGCCATCGCGATGCTCGACCAGCCGCAGGAACTGGTTGAGATCGACGCGGTGGTGATCGACGTGTCGTCGATTGCGGCGCGTTCGCTCGGGGTGCGATGGGGCGGCGCGAATGGCCGGATCAACGGCGCCGTCGGGACCGAGAGCGCGCCGCTGCGCTTCGGCGCCCCAGGCCTGACGACGCCAGCCAGCGCGATGGCCGGACTGAATCTCGCGACGCTGGTCGGCAATTCGGCGCAGTACCTGTTTGCACAGATCCAGGCCTTGGAAGAGGCCGGCAAGGCGCGTGTGCTGTCGCGTCCGCAGGTGCTCACGCTGAACAACACGGAAGCTGCCCTGACTTCGCGCAGTTCGGTGTATGTGCGCGTGGCGGGCAACCAGGCCGTCGACCTCTTCAACATCGACACGGGGATGACGCTCAAGGTAACGCCAAGCATCGAATCGAGTGGCGAACCGCGCCGCAACATACGGCTCAACATCCAGATCGAAGACGGCACATTCAATACGACGATGGCGGTGGACGGAATTCCAAGGGTCGACAACCATTCGGTCGTCACTCAGGCGATCGTGCGCGACGGCGAGAGCCTGCTGATAGGCGGTTATCAATACGAGCGCAGCGAGAACACCACATCGAAGGTGCCGGTGCTCGGCGACGTGCCGTATCTTGGCGCGCTGTTCCGCGATACCCAGACCACGCACGAGCGCCTCGAACGGCTGATCCTGATCACGCCGCGCCTCAAACGCGTCTCGGGTGACGCGGAGCCGAACGTGGTACCGGTCGTCGCGGGAACGACGATGGGCGCCGCAAGTTCGGGTCCGGATGCCATCCTGGCGCAAAGGGTTGCTGTAGCGACGTTGTTGCGCGCGCCGGTACCTTTGTCGGGCAGTGCCGCGGCAGGTTCCGCAGACCCGGTCCAAACGAGGGTCGCTGTTGCACCCGATGTCGAGGCTGGATCGCGGACGCCGGCGCAGGCCGCGGCAAGCGGGACGCCGCAGTTATCGTCGCCATCGCATTTGTCATCGCCAGTCTTGCCGACGGCGACCAGGATGCCGTGGGAGAACCGCTATGACCGCTGATGCGCTGATCGTCGTGATGGGCGGCGTGCACGCCGGCGCGAAAGTGGCGGTGCCGGCCGGCCGGCCGCTGCGCATAGGCAGCGGCGCCGATGCCGACCTGATGGTGATAGACGAAGGCGTCGAACCACTGCATCTCACCGTCGAATTGCGCGGTACGGCGCTCGCACTGGTTGCTCACCAGCCGAAGGTCGCGGTGTTCGGCCGGCCCTTGCCGCCGGGGCGGCGCGTGACACTTGCGCGCGGCGCGCGGTTTTCGGCGGGTGTCGTGACCTTCCAGTTCAGTGGCCACCGTGCGCCGGGCGCAACGATTGTGCGTAATGCCGAGCGCGCTTATCTGCTGCGCCATGCGCCCCTTGTGTATCTCTCCAGACGCTGGTCGGATGCGTCGCCCGTGACAAAAGCAATCGTCCTCGGGACGCCGTTCGCAGTCGTGCTGCTGACGTGGATCGCGTCGAGCCAGTGGTCCGGCGTAACGCGCGTGACGCGTCCCAACGAAGCGTTCAGTCTGGTGACGACGCATATCGACCCCAAGTCCGGCGCGCTCGTCTACGAAGGTTATGTACAGTCGCCCGCCGATCTGTCTGCACTGACCGCTAGTGCGTGGTCGCAGAAGCGCTCGCCGGTGATGCACGTGATCGTGCTCATGCAGTTGCAGGAGCAGGTTGGAGAGTTTCTCGCGCGCTACTACCGTGGCGCCGAGGTACGCCCCGCGGAGCCCGGTACGTTCACTGCGATGCTGCCCGCGACCCAGGGGTTTCTGTCGCCCGAATCGTGGGATTACGCACGCGTTGCCCGCCTGGCGCGTGCCGAGATCAGCGGGCTGGGTGGTGTCACTTTTCCCGGCCACGCGCAGGAAGGCGAACGGGTGCGTGTGCCGCTCGAAGCACTCGGCCTGAATCTGCTCGCCAGCCGTCATGCAGTCTGGCTCACGGATGCACAGGGCGTGCGCTACTTCCCAGGTGCACGACTGCCCATCGGACGGGTCACGCAAATCTCGACCTGCTCCGCTTATGTCGTGCGCGACGACGATGGTTCAACCTACGAATTTTTTATGGATGCTGCCCATGCCCCCAAGAAATGCCAGTAAAAGCACGTTTGGCGCGTGCGCCGATTTACCGCTAGAGGCTCAACTTGCCGAAACCGGCGGCGCCGGGCGCGAGATGATCGCGACACGGCTGAGCGCTGAGATCGGCCGCATGAGCGGTGCGCTTGTGACGGCATCGCCGACTGTGAAACATGAACTGACTCTGCTTGTCGAGTGTTTGCGAGCGGCTCGACAGGTGGTTGAACGAGGCGCGAGCTTCATAAACGCTCGGGATTAAATTTAGGAGTACCGAAAATGAGTGAAGTCAATACGACGATGTCCCCGAATTCGGGGGCCAGCAGTTCAAGCAGCGGCGGCAGTGGCGGCGATTCGGTGGTCGGCAGCGGAGGAGGTGTATCGGCCCAGAAGGTTGTCGAAGTGCTGGCGAAGATTCTCACAAAGCAGAACAAGGACTTCGATACCAAATTGAAGGCGGCCGAAGCCGCCGACAACAAGCAGCAGAACGTCGAAATGCTGAAGGTCCAGCAGGCGATGGGCGCGGTCAACACGACCCAAAGTGCTGCAACGGCTTGTATTCAGGGCCTGACTGACGCGCAGAAGGAAACGGCGCGCGCTAGCAGATAACGTTTTTTTAACCAGGACGGAGACGCCCTAGCGGCGTCTTCGGGAGCATTGCAGATGCAGGACGACACACTCGAATTACTGATTTCGATCGGTCACTACGCTCGCGTTCACCGACGCTTCGACGAGGCGCGCTACCTGTTCGACCGGCTGGTCTTGCTGTATCCGCAGCGGGCCTTTCCGTACCTCGGGAAGGGTCTTGTCGAACTCGATCTTGCGAATTACCGCGGCGCATCGCTGCTGTTCAGCATAGCGCTCGACGTTGTGCCGGACAGCGCGCTGGCACGCGCCTGGCTCGGCGTGTGCCAGATTTTCGAAGGCCACTACGCGCTCGGCGCGCGCACGCTGACGGCGGTGGGGGACAGCGACGAACCTGGTGCGAGTTCGATGGCGGCGGCATTTCTGAATCTGCCCGAATGCGCACCTTATACCCGCGCCGCTCGCGCCGCGCAGGCCGCGCCCGCTGCGGCTCCCCTTTCAACCATAGAACGACTGACTAATCTAGGCGGGCATTGATATGTTGCAACCCCCGGTCACCACCATGCCGACGCAAGCCGGCCCATTGTCCCCTGTGACTTCGGCCGCGGGCCTGTCCGCCGCCGGTACGGGCGACAGCGCTTCGCTGGTCGAGCGTCTGCTGGCGCACGCGCAGAACGCGCAGGATGCGTCGCAGCAGCAACTGACGCAGCACCTCGAGCAACTCGACTCTGGCCGCATCTCGACGTCCGACATGCTGCGTCTCCAGGCCGACATGGGCGCCTTCGCGGTGAAGGTGCAGATGACGGTGCGCGTGGCCGACGAGATCGGCCGCGCAATCCAGACGCTGACGCAGCGAAGCTGATGCGCCGCGCCCTGATCCTGCTGCCGGTCGTGCTCTTCCTCGTCGGCTGCAGAACCTCGCTTTTTGAAGGCCTGGACGAGGACCAGGCGAACCGCATCATCGCCGCGCTGAGCCATCACGGCATCAGCGGCTACAAGGAACGCAACGCGGACCGGACCTGGAACATCTCGGTCGACGACACCGATGCGGTGGTCGCCACCGAGCTGGCTAGCGCGTATGCACTGCCGCGCGGTGGCCACGCGAATCTCGGCGACCTGTTTAGCCGCCAGGGGTTGATCTCGAGCCCAGAGGAGGATCGTATCCGCTACGTGTATGGGCTGTCGCAGGAAATGTCCGAAACGCTCGAAAAGATCGACGGCGTACTGCTCGCCCGCGTGCACATCGTGTTGCCCGAAAAGGATCCGATGGATCCCGCGAAGGACACGCTGCCGTCGGCGTCCGTGATGATGCGCTACCGCAGTGACTACAACCTCGAACTGATGCGCGACCGGATTCGCGCGCTGGTAGCGGGCAGTGTGGAAGGGCTGACGCCCGAGCGCGTGTCGCTGACGTTGCTGGCGGTGACGCCGGTGCTCAGCTTTCCAAGCAACTGCGCGGACGGTGCCGATGTCGCCAGTGCCGCGGGCGCGGTCGATGCGACGGCTTGCGAGCGCGACAGCAGCAAAGCGTCAATGCGCGCGACGGCAATGCTGTACGTGTCGGCCGTGGTCGTGCTGCTGGTGGCCGGGTTCATGTGGTTGTGGCACTCGGAAAAGCGTACGTGGTTCAAACGGAAGACGCGCGGACTACCGCCTGAAGACTCCCGGCCGCCTGTGCATAACGGGCAACACGACGCGTCTGACGCGAACACCGACGACACCGCGGACGCCGGAACGCCTCCGTCGAAATCCACAACCCGTATTGGAAGCGACACATGAAGCACGCCTATACCTGCGCACCCGCCCATTGGGCGCATCACAGCTGGCTCGAAGCCGGACAGCCGATTCGACAGGAGCGCGGCGCGCGAGCTGCCCATGCCTTTCTGTACAGCCGTTACCCGCAACTTGTTCAGGTGGCGCTTGCCGACGTGCCTCCAGTTCTGCCGCTCTGGCCGCGGCCAGCGTGCGCGCGGTTGTGCCGGATCGTTGCAGCGCTCGCGTTCGCCCGTTCGTTGCGCCGCGTAGTCGCTGTCCGGGCCCGTGCCGCGCTGGCGGTCAGCGTCGCGCCCCGCGTGCTTATTGCGATTCAACGGCACCCGCGTGCCGACGCGGCCGACCTGAGAGTCGAGCCGCCACCATCGCTATCCCGTCGGAGCGACATGACGGCGCTCGGACTGGCGTTGGCGATGCAGGCTGCGGCGGACTCCCGCTATGCGTTCTGGTGGAGCCTGCGCCTGCCGCGCGATATATCGGAGGCCGCTATGCACTACCGCGTGCAAGGATTGTCGGCGCTCGCCGCGCAGGAGCTGGTTGCCGACGCGCGGCGTCTGATGGAGGCGCACCTATGCTGATCTGTCGAATGGGCGCGTGGCGAATCGAATCAGACGGCCATTTGAGCGCGATCGAACTGGCGTCGCTCGAAGGCATTCGTGCAGTCGAAGCTGAGCGCGCAGCCGAAGCGGCACAAGAACGCACTCACCTCGCCATGCAGGTGCGCGAACTCAAACGCCGTGCGTGGCGTCGCGGTCAATCGGCCGGCAAGGCCGCTGTGTTGCGTGAGCATGTTCGACACGCGGCGGCGGCCGCCTTTGCCGCGCATCGCCTGCAGGACCGCCTGACGCAGATCGTGCTGAGCGCGGTGTGTGACATTGTCGGTGGACTGCCGCCGTCGGCCACGTTGACCAATCAGTTGCGCCGCGCGGTCGCCGTGTCGCAGTCGCAACGACTCGTGTCTGTGCGCGTTGCCACACCGGTGTTCAAGGAAGCCACCCAACTGATCGCAGCGATCGAGCAGGAACTCGGCACGCCGTTTTGCACGGTTCTGGCCGATGCGGGATTGCCTGCCCATTCGTGCGTCATCGAAACTGAAGCTGGCGTGATCGATGGCGGCCTGAAGATGCAACTTCGGGCGCTGGAGCGCGGCATTCGGGACGGCGTGGCAGAAGTGTTGCGTACCTATGACCTGGCTGACGGGTCGGGGCGTACAGCGCTCGACAACATCGAGCGTGGCGTGCGGCAAACGCTGGCCCTGCTGGTCACGCCACAGGCGCCACCGCCGCCACGGCCCACCTCGCCGGATCCGGCTCGCGTCGTTCAACGCCGGTTCGCGCGGGAGGCAGCATGAGTCTCTGGCCGGATATGGAAACCCTTGCGCGGGCCGACGCAGAGCGCCACAACCTGGCGATCCGGCACTTCGGCCGGCCACAGGCGGTGCGTGTCGGCGCGCGCCGCTTCACGCTGGAGTTCGAGCCTTGCCGTGCGCGCTATCCACTGCTGGTGTCCGGCACGGCGGGGCAAGCGCCGTTTAGCGCCGCGTGCGATGCCGGCGCGCTGCTGCCGGAACTGGCGCAATCGGTGATCGCCGAGCGCGGTGACACCGCCCTGATGCATGTCGTTGACGCGCTGAGTGACTGGTTGTGCGCGCTCGAAGGGCTGTTCGGCTTCACGATCGACGTCACCACGGTCGCTTTCAATGCATCCACACCGCCGGGCGCGTACGGCATTGCCGTCACGCACGCTGCGAGCGGTCGTGCTGCTCACTTCTCGTGTTGCAGCCCCGCGGTCGATGCCTGGCTGCAACGACGCATGCCTGTGCCGCTGTCCAGCGATGCGCTGCTGCGCCGCCTGTACGTGCGGTTGCCGATCTGTATGCCTGGCCCGTCAATGTCGCTGCCGCGTTTGCGCAAGATCGCGGTGGGCGACGCCCTGCTGTTCGACCGTAGTTCGTGTTACCTGCGCGTGCCTTTGCGGTTGGGCGCGTGCCGGATTTTGTTGAAGTTCACTGAGGAGCACACCTTGATCGACCATGTACTGAATGATGAAATTCCGCCCGCTGAAGTGACCAGTGAGCTGTTGCCTATCGACTCCCTGACGTTCGCGTTCGACGCGATGCTCGCCACGCTGTCGTTGTCGGTCGCTGAACTGGCGCATCTGCGCCAGGGATCGATCGTCGCATTCCGGCTGCCCGCGAATGAGCGAAAGGTCACGCTACTGTGCCAGGGCATTCCGTTCGCGCGTGGCGAGCTGATCGACATCGAGGGTTCGTTAGGCGTGCGCGTAACCCGGCTAACCCATGAGGATCTGCCGACATGATTCCTCAACTCGATCAGGTGCAGACAGTCGGCATGTTTTTCATGCTCGGTCTGCTACCGCTTGCGGTCGTGATGACGACTTCGTTCACGAAGTTCAGCATCGTGCTCACGCTCCTGCGCTCGGCACTCGGCGTGCAGCAGGCGCCGAGCAACCTGGTGATCTCGGGGATCGCACTAGCGGCGACGCTGGTCGTGATGTCGCCCACTATCGCGAAGATCGAAGCCGCGCTACCGGCCGGCGACAGCGGTGAAGTTGCGATGCCTCGTCCCACCGAGCTGTGGCAGGCGGTGCGCGGGCCGCTCGGCGAATTCATGCTGAAGCATTCGCGGCCCGACGAGCGGGCGTTTCTCGTCGGCGCCGCGAAGCGGATCGATCCCGCGCGCGACGCCAGCGAGACCGATTTCCAACTGCTGGTTCCCGCGTTTCTGATCAGCGAAATATCGAGCGGGTTCGAGGCGGGTTTCCTACTCTATATCGCTTTTCTGGTGGTCGATCTGGTAGTCGCCAACGTGCTGACCGCCATGGGCATGATGATGCTGTCGCCAAGCACGGTATCGATCCCACTGAAGCTTTTTCTATTCGTGTCGGTGTCAGGTATCTCAAAGCTGATGCACGGCCTTATCTTGGGCTATGCCAAATGAACAGTGCCCCGTCCCTTGCCACGTTGTCCAGCGATGCACTCATGCTGGTGTTCTGGTTGTCGCTGCCGGCTCTCGCCGTGGCGACTGTCGTTGGTTTGCTGATCGGGCTGTTGCAGTCGGTCACGCAGATACAGGATCAGAGCCTGCCTTACGGCGCGAAGATCATTTGCGTCGGTGCGGTGCTGATCGTTACTGGTCCTTGGGCGAGCCGCGAGCTCACGCGCTTTCTCACCCATGTGTTTACCTTTATCGCTGCGGGGCGCCTGCATTGAACATGAACTACATTGGCTATGTCGAGGGTTTTGCGTTCTGTGCGATCAGACCCGCCGTGGCGCTGGTCCTGATACCGTTTGGTCAGAGTGGTTCACTCGGCATCCTGCTACGGCTGCCGATGCTGCTTGCGTTGGCCATGCTGCCTCAGCAGATCGGCTGGCCGGCGCCACTGCTGCCGGCAATGTGCGTTGAAGCGGCGACCGGTGTTGTGCTCGGCATGCTGCTCGGCACGATCTTTCATGCGGCGGCGGCGGCCGGCGCAATACTGGACCAGCAGGGCGGCTACTCCAGCGCGTCGATTTACGATCCGCACTTCCAGCACGACGCGGCGCTATTCGAAACGATGTTTTCGCAATTTGCGGCACTGACGCTCTTTACAGGGCCAGGCATGCCGCTTCTGTTTGGCTTTTTCACGGATGCGTGGGTGTTATGGCCACCGGGCCGCTTGCACATAGATCTGAGTGACGTGTTCCGGGAGATTGCGTTGCGTGACCTGCCCGGCGCGCTGACTGAAGGCGTACGGCTCGCCAGTCCGTTGCTCGGTCTCGCGCTGCTGATCGATATCGCCTTCGGGTTGATGTCGCGGCACGCAAGGCGGCTCAATCCGTTTGCCACCGCGCGCACCGTCAAGGCAATGATCCTGTCGTTTGCCGCGATGCTCAGCGTACCGCCGCTTTTTGCGCAGTTACGCATCGCGTTCGATCATGTGATCCATCTGCGATGAGTAACAAGACCGAAGCCCCGACCTCCAAGCGGATCCGCCGTGCGCGCAAGGACGGCGAGATCGCGAAGAGCACGCATCTGACGGTCGCGTTCAGCGGTCTGTGCTGGTGGCTCTATCTGTTCATCGAGGCCCCGCGGCTGTATGCGTTGGGCGCGAGGCTGATGGTGCATATGACAACGCTCGACGCCACCGTTGCGTTCGGCGATCGGCTTGTGTCGACGTTCGCCGCGCTGAGCGCGTTCATGCCGGCAATCCTGACTCCGCTCGGCATCGGCGCGCTTGCCGTTCTGGTGCCGGAATTGATGCAGACGCGCGGCCTGCTCGCGTTCAAGCGCGTGATACCCGACGTGAAGCGTCTGAACCCGGTCAACGGCCTCAAGCAGATGTTCAGCTTGCGCCTGCTGTGGGACATCGTGCTCACGCTGGTGCAGTTCGCGATCCTGCTATTTCTGTTCGCGCAGGCGCTCGCCGCATGGCTGCGGCAGCTCACGCCGATCTGGGCCTTCTCGTTGCCGGTTCACCTTGGCTATACGGCGATGTCGCACTCGCATCTGCTGGCCTGGATGGCGGCATCGCAGATCGTGCCCGCCGCCGCCGACTATTTCATCCAGCGCTTTCTGTGGCTGCGCGGTTTGCGCATGGACAAGAGCGAAATCAAACGGGAATTCCGCGACGACGAAGGCGACCCCTACGTAAAGAACCGTCGCCGTACGCTTCATCGGGAGCTTGGTCAATAAAATGTCGAATCGTTCCATTCTCAGCCGTTACGATCTCTCAGCCCTCTTTGCGCGTCACGCCGACCTCGCGGTCGGCATTGGCATCCTGGCGGTGCTCGCGCTGCTGATCGTGCCCGTGCCGCCGTTCGTGCTCGATCTGTTCATTTGTTTGAGCTTCGCTGCCAGCTTGACGATGCTAAGCGCCACCCTGTATGTCTCGAAGGCCGCGGATCTCGCCAGTTTTCCGTCGCTGCTATTGCTCACCACGCTTTTGCGCCTCGCGTTGGCCATCGCGTCGACCAAGATGATCTTGTTGCATGCGCACGCCGGACAGATCATTGGCGCATTCGGCGAAATGGTGGTGGGCGGCAACGTCGCGGTCGGGCTGGTGGTGTTCATTGTGCTCGCGGCGATCCAGTTCATCGTGGTCGCGAAGGGGGCTGACCGGGTGGCCGAAGTGGCCGCGCGCTTCACGCTGGATGGCATTCCGGGACGCCAGATGAGTATCGACGCCGACATGCGCAATGGGGTGATCACGGCCGCGCAGGCAAGCCGGATGCGCGGGGCGCTTGAACGTGAGACTTACTTCTACGGCTCGCTCGACGGCGCGATGAAATTCGTCAAGGGTGACGCGGTGGCGGGGCTCGTCGTCGCGCTGGTGAATATCGTGGGTGGGTTGGCGGTCGGTATCGCGCAGCGCGGCATGTCGTTTGGAGATGCTCTGCATGCCTACACGATTCTCACGGTCGGCGACGGTCTGGTGTCGCAGATTCCGTCGCTGATCGTGTCGGTGGCGGCGGGCATCCTCGTGACCCGCGTGGCTTCGACCGATAACGCTGATTCGCATCTGGGCGCCGACATTTACCGGCAACTGGCGCAGCATCCGAAAGCACTCGGGATGGCTGGTGTTGCGTGTCTCTCATTGGGGGCGATTCCCGGTTTTCCGCACATTCAGTTTCTGGTTGCCGGTGCACTGCTGCTTGCGCTGGCGATTACGCTGATGCGCAACGCCGCGCTCGCGACGAACTCGCAGCGCGCGCTGATGCCTCAGATGACACGCGACGGCGGCAACTATGTGCCGCGCATCCTTGACGATGTCGAACTCGGCACCAGTGCGACGTTGCGGCTGCGGCTCGGCCTGAAGGCCTTCGATGCATTGCGGCCCGAGGCGCTGAACCGGCAACTCGGCGAGTTGCGCCGCCACCTGATGGTTGAACTGGGCGTGCCGTTTCCCGGCCTCGCGTTGCTCCGCGACGCACGGCTCGACCCGGATCGCTACATCGTCGATATCGAGGACGTACCGTTTGCGAGCGGCACGCTGATTGCCGCCCACACCCTGGTAAGCGGCACTGAGAGCCTGATTGCGTTCGAAGGTGTGGAGGGCTACCGGCCGCGCGCGGCGAAATCGGTCTGGGTGCCGGCCGCGAAGGCGGCGTCGATCAGCGATCCGGGGATTCACAAGTCGAGCGTCGACGAAGCCTTACGCGACCACCTCGCCGAAGTCTGCGAACGGTCGGCACCCGATTTTCTCGGCACGCAGGAAACGCGCTTCCTGCTCGATCAACTGGCGATCGAATTTCGCGAGCTGGTCGCGCAGGCGGCGCAAGCCGCGAGCACGGTGCAACTTGCCAGCGTGCTGCGGCAACTGCTGCAACAGCGTGTGCCGATCCGCAACCTGCGTGCGATTCTCGAAGCGGTCGTGCGCGTGCCGGCGGGGGAGCGCACGATCGACCGGATGGTGCGGGAAGCACGCATCCAGCTTGGCCGGCAACTGACACGCGGTTATGCCGACCTGGAGACATGGACCATCGCGGCGGCCGTGCTGGACCCGGCATGGGAGGCCAGTCTCGAAGCGCAGATCAGAAGCGGTGTCGACGGCGAGCCGCAGTGCGTGCTGTCCGCTGAGCAACTGACGCACGTGCAGCAGATTCTTGCCGCAGACCTGTCCGGGATCCGCCTGATCGTCACGAATGCTGTCTTGCGTCCGCACCTTGCGCGGGTGTTGAGCGACTTCGGCTGGCGCGTCGAGGTGCTGGCGATCGAAGAAATTCCACTTGACGTCTACCGTATCCAGACGGTCGCGACGCTGGGTGCGGCATGAGCGGGAACATCACGCGATCGTCCGGAAATAGCGTGCCGGTGTTGACCTCGGCGCCGGCGCTGCGCGGCCGGGTGGTCGAAGCGCGCGGCGTGGTTGCGCGGGTGGTGGGGGTGTCGTTGCGCATCGGCGAGAAGGTGCGGCTGGTGCGCCCGGATACCTTCGAGGCGCAATACGGCGAAGTGGTCGGCTTTGCGCACGACGGCGCGCTCATCATGCCGCTCGCTGGTTTGGCGGGCCTCTCAGACATCACCGAGGTGCAAGGCTGTGGCTCGACATGGGGCACGTTCGACGCCGCAGGGTTGCTCGGACGGGTGGTGGACGGTCTCGGCAACCCGCTCGACGGGGGGGCCGCGCCCCTGCCGCTCGCGACTGGCGCGGTGGTGCACGTCAATGCCGGGGCGACGCTCAATCCGCTCGAACGACCCGTCATCGCCACACCGTTTGCCACCGGCGTGCGCGCGATTGACGGCCTGCTCACCTGCGGCGTTGGCCAGCGCACGGGCATCTTCGCACCGGCGGGCGGGGGCAAGAGCACGATCATGGGCATGATCGCGAACGGCGCATCGACTGATGCGGTCGTGGTGGCCCTGATTGGCGAGCGGGGCCGCGAGGTGGCCGAATTCATTCAAGACCATCTTGAGCACCGGCGTGCCTCGACGATCGTTATCGCCGCGACGTCCGAGCGTCCCGCCGCGGAGCGGATCAAGGCGGCGGAACTCGCGGCCAACGTCGCGGTAGGCTTGCGCGCGACCGGGTGCAATGTGCTCTTGCTGTTCGATTCGCTGACGCGCTATGCGCGCGCGTTGCGCGAGCTCGGCTTGGCGGTCGGCGAGCCGCCGTTGCGCGGCGGTTTTCCGCCGAGCGTCTTCGCGCAGTTGCCGCGGCTGATCGAATCGGCCGGCGTGACGGCGCAGGGCAGCATCACGGCTTTCTATACCGTGCTCGCCGACGAGGCCGATCTGTCCGATCCGGTCGCGGAAGAGGCGCGCTCGCTGCTGGACGGGCACATTCAACTGTCGTCGAAACTTGGGGCGGCCGGGCATTATCCGGCGATCGACATTCTGCGCAGCCGCAGCCGCTTGATGAATCGCGTCGCGGATGTCGCGCAGCGCGCCGACGCCAACCGCGTGCGTGACTGGCTGGCGCGCTATGAGGAGGTCGAGATGCTGCTGCAGATCGGCGAATACGACCGGGGTAACGACGCCGAGACGGACCGGGCGATCGACTTGCGCCCGGACATCCAGCGCTTTCTGTGTCAGCCATACGACCGCTGCAGTTCGTGGGCCGAAACGCGCGCGCTGTTGCACGGGTTGTGCACTGGCGTGCCCCCGGTGTGATGCGCAGCGCGGCGCAGGAGGCTGATCTTTGGCGGCTGCTCACGAGGGTGCGCGGTTTGCGGGTGCGCCGCAGGCTCCGCGCGCTGGCCGACGCGCGCCGGCGAGAGCGGCGGGCAGCCGCTGCGGTGGCTGAACAGGCCGCGGCGCTGGAATGGCACGCAGCCGAGCGGCAGCGCGTGCTCGCGTTCTGCCGACGCGATCAGAGGGCCGGCGGGCAGTGGCACGCAACGCGCCGTGCGCATGACGCACAAACGCCTGTGCTGCAGCAGCAACTGAGCGACGCGCAGCATTCGCACGCGCAGGCGCGCCACGAAGCGGGAGAAGCGTTGCGGGACTGGAATGTCGAGCGCATCCGGCATGACGACGCCAGGCAGCGTTGGCGGGCGGCTCTCGCACGCGCGGCGCGTGATGGCCGCGAACGTGCCTAGCACCGCCGCGCGGAGCAAGGTGCGCTGAGCGGCGGTGGAGGGGCACCCCTCCACCGCCCTTACCTTTAGTACCGGTTAGGAGTGAGGGTCATTCTGAATGAACATTTGCATCGCGCGGCGCAGGTCGGCTGATTGATCGCGCCCGAAGTGGTAGTTCTGCAGATCGAACTGGGCCATGTAAGCCGGCGCCACAATGCCGTTTACGACCATGCCGAGCGCTGCGGCAGCGCGCTCTCTCATCGATAGATTGGGGTCCGCGACATCGCGGGCGAAGGTCCAGACTTCGCGTGCTGACGCAGCCGCGTGGGCCAGTTCCCCGGAATCCACCCGGTGCACATTGTTGATGATCGTTTCCGCAGACTGGTCCGAAAGATTGATACCGAGTCGCTGCAGCAGACTGTTGACCGTTTTGACGGAGCTGGGATAGGAGCCCGGCTCGTTGCCGTTTGGCGATTTCTGCATTTCCGTGTTGAGCCGGTCCCGGTTGCTTGCATTGCTGCCGCCGGCCGCAGTATCGCCGGGGTTGCCGCCTTTGAGGCCGACATTGTTGTGGATTTGCCAGTTGCCTTTGTCGTCGAGTTGGACAGGATACTGAGGCTTCGACGTGTCGGCGGTATCGTAGGCTCGCCATGTGCCGTTGTCCTTGTCGTACTTGACCGGCCAGTCCTTGCCTTCTGCCTGGATGTAGGACTGGCCTTTCTCGTTCTTGAAAACGCCGGGACTGCTCCGGTCCGCTTCCAGGTTGCCTTTCGGCTTGAAAGAGTATTGCTCTGGCGCGGCAAACTTCGAGCTGCTCTCAGACGAGGTACTCGCATGGGGTTCACCTTCTTTTGGCGTATTGCCCTGCGTTTCATCTGTCATTGGTGAAGGCGTCGAAGTCGGCGAACCCGCGGGCTGCTCGCCTGTCTTTGGCGTCGAAGCCTTTTCGGGCGTGGGAGTCGCAATAGCCTTTTCGGATGCGGGTGCCGGAGCCTTGCCGTTCGATCCAGGCGATATGTGTTCGCCCGCGTCTGGCTGAACGTTCGGAGCCGGCGGCTCTTTCGGGCTGCCGTCCGGGTTCTTCTGGCCTGCGAGAACCTGAGTCCCTCTCATTGCGTCGCCGACGACGGGCAACTGTTCCAACGTAGCATCGACCTTCTTGCCGGCTTTCTCGCCGCTCTTCGATTTGTCGCCGTTTGCTATATCCACCACCTTGCCTATAGTTGTTGCCGGATGTGTTGCGCCGTCTTCGGCTCCGCGCTTAAAGACATCCCACGGCGTCTCGGCCTCTTTATTTGCGGGGTGAGGGTTCGGTGCCGGAGAGTATCCGTCATACACGTGTTCGCCGTTAGGGCCCAGATGAAAGTAGGTTTTGACATTGAGACCGGCCGGGGGCGGCCCTTGTTGAACCTCGGTGGACCCTGCGCTACCCGAGGCTGTCTGTTGCGTGTTGCCGGCAGCTGATGTGTCGTACACCGCAGGCTGTGCCTGTGGTTGGCCACCCTGGGTAATTTGAGCAACGTTTTGGTCCGCTGTGACAGGAGTGACTACGTTCTGTCGACCATTGGATGAATCGACTTGCATTTTGCGATCCTTGCTGAAGTTGCACATCGAAATCGGCTTTGCCGAACACATCTCCAATGGAAAAGGTGCGGATCCATTTGAATGCCTAAGCTTCCTTTCAAGGTCGTATTTACCGCTACCTATTTTTCTCTGCATGTAACCGAAATGCCAGGCGGTATCGTAGCGTTTCCATCCTGTAATCAATAAGGATAGGAAATGAATGGGAGATGTCTGCGGTGCATGGCGGCAGTGATCGCTGCGTCGGGTCGATCGAAGAAGTTGAATAGCTTGCCTAAGTATTTTTTCAGCGATCACGGTCGGACGGGCAAGCCATGCCGCTGCATGGGCGTGCAAGCAGTTGTCTCGCGGGAATGGAGGACGGGAGCGGGAAATTCACGGGGAGCGGGTGGATGCCGCACTCATTCGGCGGTCGTGCGTGCGGCATCCGGCGGGGCAACGGCCGACGCAGTTGCCCCCTCAACGCGCGGTACGCTTACGTGTTGGCCTTCTTGATATTGTCAGGCGTCGGCTCTTTGCCAGTGGTCGGATCGATCCAGCCGGCGCCGCCGCGGGCGGCCGTGACGGTGTAGCCGTCCGGCGCGGCGGCGTCGAGCGCGCGGCCGTTGTTGCTCTTCTGTACGCTGAGGCCCGCCTGGTTCTGCTCGCTCAGCCCCGTGACTTGATAGGCCTGCTTGCCGTGGGTGATCGTCACCTGATCCGCGAACGAGACATTCTTGTTGTTTGCAGCCGTCTGGGTGCCGATGGTGACCTTGGTCTTGTCAGGCAGCACGAACGTCATCGGGCCGTTGAACATCGCCGTCGACGAGTTGGCTGAGTTGGCGTGTTGGGTGAGATGCGGATCTCCAAAGATCTTTGTTGTATCGCCGGATTTCGTATTGGTCATGACCATCGACGAATCAGCCTTGTTGAAGTCAAGCTTGTAGTTGCCCAGGTCGATACTCGCCTTGTTGTTGCAAACCGCGGTGTCGCTCCATTGAGTCTGGCCGCTCTTGCCTGAGTCTTTGCTGCCGCAGTCGCTGCGCGGCGGCGTCTGGCCGCTCTTGCCTGAGTCCTTGCTACCGCAGTCGTTGCGCGGCGGCGTCTGGCCGCTCTTGCCTGAGTCTTTGCTACCGCAGTCGTTGCGCGGCGGCGTCTGGCCGCTCTTGCCTGAGTCCTTGCTACCGCAGTCGTTGCGCGGCGGCGTCTGGCCGCTCTTGCCTGAGTCTTTGCTACCGCAGTCGTTGCGCGGCGGCGTCTGGCCGCTCTTGCCTGAATCCTTGCTACCGCAGTCGTTGCGCGGCGGCGTGCAGTTGTCGGCGCGCGAGTTGTCGTTGCAGCGATTGCCACCCGTTGAATTGGTTTGGCCGCCAAGATTGTCATTGCGCCCCGCGCTTGGCGGTTGCTGGGTCGCGGGCTGACCGCGACTGCTGATGCTTCCCTGAGCGATGAATATGCTGCTTTGGCCATTCCCCGCAGTTTGGCTGAAGACGGAGAACGAGGTCTTCGAGAAGCCACTCAGCATATTCGACAACGATCTTGCGTCCTGCGCGAGCTGCGACTGCGCGCCGCCGCCAAACACGGTGTTCAGGTTGCCCTGAAGCGAGAGATAAGGATTGCTGATTTGTGAATAATTGCTTTGCGTCGCTGCTTGCATGTCGATATTCCTGAAGTAAAAAAGGCCGGCCTACGCTGTACAGCCGGAACCGCGTTGCCGACGGTATGAGATGGGTCCCGCGTATGAATGGTAGGGGTGCAGCGGCAGGGACGGGCCATACTTATGTATAGAGCTGCACACCGCCCGGCAGATTGACTGGTTGGTTGCATGCGAACGGGCGGCGCCCACGCGGGGGCGTCCGTCGCGATACGCGACTTACTCCTTGTTCACTGCGATCCACCCTTTGACACTTCACCCGCGCCGGCGTTATAGAAACGCACGAGGTCGCCCTTGAGCGAATGCAGGGCTGCGTCGTCGAGATAGATCATGTGGCCCGTCGGATAATACGTGCGCTGCACATTCGATCGTAGCGTCGGGTCCAGCCCCATATGCGCCAGATCGTATTCGGTCTGGAAGAACGGCGTTGCCAGATCGAAGTAGCCATTGAGCGACAGCACGCGCAACTGCGGATTTTGCCGCATCGCTTCAGCGAGGTCGGCGGCCGCATAGGGCAGCGCAAGCTGTTCCCCCCACCACGCGCGATGTTTCCAGTTCCATTGCGTCAACGCTGCGTCGTTGAATACGCGATACGCATCTTTCGCCTCGAAGTGCAGGTCTTGTGCGAGATGCTCGTGCAGCGCCGCGTCGAATGCGCTCGACACGCTGGTCACCGACGGGTCGTAATCCGGATGCTCGGACGCGTCGTCATAGTCCATGCCTTCGAATCGCGCATCGTAGCGCCCCACTGTGCGCGATTCGCGTATCAGCAATTGCTTGCGGAACCGCGACGGCCAGATTTGCAGCCGTGCCTGCTTGACGTAATTCACATCGATTCCCGTGTAATGGGAGACGCGTGCGGCGATTGCGTCGCGTTCCGAATCGGGCAGCGAGTCACCCGCGGCTAACGCTTGCGCGTAGGGGCCGGAAGCGAACGCACGGACCTCGTCGAGGAACGCGGGCAAGCTTGGCGGCTTGGGCACGATCTTGTCGTGATACCAGGCAATGGCCGCATAGGTCGGCAAGTAGCTTTCGCTCTCCAGATCCGTTCCTGCCATATGCGCGCCCGAGTTAAGGACCGAAGACATCAACACGACCCCGTTCAACGCAATGTTGCCTTGGCTCAAACGGTACGCAAGCATGGCCGCACGCGCCGTTCCATACGATTCGCCAAGCAGGTACTTCGGTGAATTCCAGCGCTGGTTGACGCTCAGGTAGCGCTCGATAAAGTGTTCGAACGCATCCAGGTCTTCATCGACGCCCCAGAAGCGTTTCCCGGTTGCGTGGCCGACGATCCTTGAGAATCCCGCACCGGGCGCATCGATGAAGACCAGATCGGTGGTGTCGAGAAGACTGTCGGGATTGTCCGAGAGCACATAGGGCGCCGGTGCTGTGATCGCCGGACTCGACGTATGTGCACGCTTCGGTCCGAACGATCCCATCAGGAGAAAGACGCTGCCCGCGCCCGGGCCGCCGTTAAAAAGAAACGTGATCGGACGCGTGGCGGTGCTTTTCGTATTCGCGGTGTAGGCAACATAAAAGACGCTGGCCTCGGCTTGTCCCGCGTTGTTGCGCAGAAGCAGATTGCCGGCCGTTGCCGTGTAATCCATCTTCCGGCCGTCGAGCCTGATTGAATGTTGCGTGACCGAGGTGGTTTCCGGCGGGACCGGTATCAGGGTGTCGGCTTTCGTTTCGCTGGCGGCGTCGCTGGCTGCCGCCGTGGGCGCAGCGCTTGCGCGGCTGCGGCGAGCGGGATTGACGTTTGCTTTCGATGCGGCGCGAGCGTCGGACTGGTCGGAGGGTTTCGCCGCGTCCGGGCGTACAAGTGTTCCAGCAGGCGCTGAAGCGGACGCGTCGGGGGGGTCCTGCGTGCCGGGGGGCGCGCCCGACGTGTCCGCCGGTGCCGCGCCGCTTTCCTGGGACAAGACGACGGACGGATTGCCGGCGAGGCCAAGCACGATCAGACCGCTCATCAGACCGCTCATCAGACTGCTTACCGCTGAGTAGAAACGAGCGCGCATCTTAGTCCTGGCTATTTTTGTTTTCTCTAGGTGCTGCCTGGATTCTCGATAAGCCAACCCGCCGCGTCAATAGCGTTGTTGTCATCGGAGTGACTGAGCAAGGTCCGTAAGCGCGCATGTAAGTATTTCGAAGTCATAGTGTTAGCCAAGGTGCTTGCCGGTCACAAGTACGACACGAAGCTAGTGACGTTTGAGTTAACCCTAAGTACGCTGCTCCATTCGCTCATTCGATGCCGCCGGACACGAGATCGATTCGCCGATCTGCTTACGCTTTCCTATACTTGGATCAACCAGAGATAACAAACCGTTTTTTACCTGACAATTAAGCCGGCTTTGGATCGCACCAGAACAAGCAGAAGGGCGATCCCTACCCCGGGGCCAAAGGCTCCCGGCGGCGGCCATCTGGAGGAGACATGGGAATAGATGCACCCGCTGCAACCGGCGCTGAGAACGCCGGCGAGCCCCAGCCGCACCGGCCGGCCTTATATGGCCTCGCGCTGGCTGCCCTTGGCGTGGTTTATGGCGACATCGGCACCAGTCCGTTGTACACCCTGCAAACGGTCTTCGATCCCGCCAACGGGTTGAAGCTGGATCCCGGCAATGTGATCGGCATTGTCTCGCTGATCTTCTGGTCGCTGACGGTGGTCGTCTCGCTCAAGTATGTAACGCTCATCCTGCGTGCAAACAATCACGGCGAGGGCGGAATCATGGCGTTATTGGCGCTTGCCGCGTCGTCGGTGGCAAGTCGTCCGCGGCTTCGCCATGTCCTGCTGGCTGTCGGTGTAATGGGCGCGGCATTGTTCTACGGCGAT
>Ga0302311_10001634_pt1 | contig 26232 bp, 23 predicted proteins | sample III_Palsa_N1_3_FD_200449 | JGI IMG/M metagenome (GOLD analysis project Ga0302311, IMG submission 200449) | Peat permafrost microbial communities from Stordalen Mire near Abisko, Sweden - III_Palsa_N1_3 | ecosystem: Environmental > Terrestrial > Soil > Palsa > Peat permafrost | place: Sweden... | reverse complement strand
GGCGCCGAATCCCGGATCGTAGGTAAAAATGCCCAGATCGCGCTGAATCGAGGAGATATCGACGACCGCCGGACCGATGGTGCCGGAGAGAACCGGCAGCTCGGATTTTTTTCCGGACTCCTCGTCGCGAAGCTCGAATGTCGCCGCGGTCATGATTGCTGCTGCATCCTGATGGGGCTCGCGATGGATCACGAACCCAAAGACAAGTAACGATCAGGGATACAGGGTCCGCAGAACGAAATCAAGGCGCGCGAGCGCCAAGAGAAGTCCCTTCAAATGGCCGTGAGCGGGCCGCGCGCGACGTTTGATCAGCGCGCGCTGGCGGGTGCGTATTTCTTGCGGAACTTGTCCACGCGTCCAGCGGTATCGACGATCTTCTGCTTACCGGTGTAGAAGGGATGGCAGTTGGAACAGACCTCGACCTGCAGATTCTGCCCCAGCGTCGAGCGTGTCGTGAACGCGTTACCGCAGGCGCAGGTGACCGCCATTTCCTTATATTCCGGATGAATCGCGGCTTTCATAGACAGCTCACAACGGTGGGGGACGCAAAAGGGCGGGGAAGTCTAACGGCACATCGAGCGCTTCTCAAGCGCCACGGCGCAGGCAGGTCAAGCAACTTGTCGTCACAGGGGAGGGCGCGCATTTCCTAGGTTCCTTTATCCACAGAAGCTGTGGATAAGTCTGTGGACTTATGCGTTTTTCAAGGTGCGAAATCCGGTCATAATTGCATTTTTGTTACATTGGCTAATTATTGATCAACACATTTCATACTGTTTTTTCAATGGGTTACAAGCATCTCATTCAGCAACTTGGTCGCTTTAGCACGTAATTTGCTCATTTGTGGGCAGCGTGCCCCCGGGCTGTGCATAAAGGCGGCCGATTGGCCCTGCGAACTGCCCTACGAAGCGGTTGACATTGCCGGAAGCTCGGTCGCTGCCGCACTTTCCGGCAGGAATGCGACGAGTACATCGTTCAGGAAACTAAACCCGTGCGCCGTCGCCCGGCAGCGCTCGCCGTTCACCTCGATGAGTCCGTGCCGCACCAATCGATCGACCGCATCCGCCACAGTGTGCCAGGGCTTGCCGCTGCGCGCCTCGAACAACTCGATTTCAAATCCGTCAACCAGGCGCAGCGCATTCAGCATGAATTCGAACGGCACATCGCGCGCGGCGACTTTGGCGCACGTTTGTGGCACCGGAGATGAGCTCATATATCGCCGCGGCTCGCGCCAGTGCACGGTGCGCGTGATGCCGTGCTCTTTTCCCATGGAAATCTTGCCGTGCGCACCCGCGCCCACGCCCAGGTAATCACCGAATCTCCAATAATTGAGGTTGTGCTGGCACTCAAAGCCGGCGCGCGCGTAGGCGGAGACCTCGTAGCGTTCGAATTGCGCAGTGGCGAGCCGGCTTTGGCACGCCTCGAGGATTAGCTCAGCGCCATCGTCACTGGGAAGCGCCGGAGGATGGGCCGCGAAAGCCGTGCCCGCCTCGATGGTGAGTTGATAATGCGATAGATGTGCGGGATCGAGCGCGAGCGCCTGTTCAATGTCACTCAACGCCGCCGCCGCGTCCTGCCCAGGTAGGGCGTACATGAGATCAATATTGAAGTTGGCAAGACCGGCAGCGTGCAACTCCGCCGCCGCCCGCTCGGTCTCGAAGGGCGAGTGGATGCGGCCGAGGGCCTTCAATTGGCGCGCATCAAAGCTCTGGCCGCCCAAAGACACGCGATTCACGCCGGCGAAGCGGTATTCGGCGAAGCGTCCGCGCTCCACCGTGCCCGGATTCGCCTCGAGCGTGACTTCTGCATCGGCTGCGATGTGCAAATGCCGGCGTGCCGCGCTTAGCACCCGCGCGATGCCTTCCGCGGAGAAAAGACTCGGCGTGCCGCCGCCTAGAAACACACTCACGACGGGGCGCGCGCCGACCTGCGCGCTTTGGTATGCAATATCGCGCTCCAGAGCCTCGATGTACAAAGACTCGGGAAGCTCGCCGTGCAAAGCATGCGAATTGAAGTCGCAGTAGGGACACTTGGCGACGCACCACGGGAAGTGCACGTAGAGCGACAGCGGCGGCAAAGTCATGGTCAAAGCCCTGAGGCTAAGTGGCGCGCATCTGCGCGAGCAGCGCGCGCAGCGCGCGCGCCCGATGACTCACGGCATTTTTTTCACTCGGCGCAAGTTCTGCGGCGGTGCGCTCACTGCCAGCGGGCACAAATATCGGGTCATAACCGAAACCGCCCGCGCCGCGCGGCACTTGCGCAATGCTGCCCTCCCAGGCTCCTTCGGCGATGATCGGCTCTTGATCCGCCGCATCGCGCACGAAGGCGATGACGCAGCGATAGCGCGCACCGCGGCGCGCGGCGGGTACGTTGCGCATTTCCCTCAGGAGCTTGCGAAGATTCTCCTCATCGGCAGCTCCCTCACCTGCGAAGCGCGCGGAGCGCACTCCCGGCGCGCTGCCGAGCGCGTCGACCTCGATGCCGGAATCATCGGCAATTGCAGCCAGGCCGCGCGCTACTGCGGCGTGCCGCGCCTTGATCAGCGCATTATCCAGGAAGGTTGACCCGGTCTCCGGCGGCGACTCGATGCCGAGCTCCTGCTGCGGCGTCAAATCAAAGCCGAGCGGCGCCAAGAGAACCGTGAGCTCTGCGAGCTTGCCGGCATTGGAGCTCGCCACGATCACGCGCCGCGCCTTCACGGCGCTGGTGCCTCCAGACTCTGCACCTGCAGCGCAAATAATTGGCCGATGCCGCCCGCCGCAAGATTGAGCAGTGCATCGAGTTCATGGCGCCGGAACGCGTGGCCCTCGGCGGTACCCTGGACTTCAATGAAGGCGCCGCCGTTATTCATGACGACGTTCATATCGGTCTCGGCCTGAGAGTCTTCGGAATAGTCGAGATCGAGCGCGCAGGAGCCTGCGACGATGCCGACCGATATGGCGGCAACCTGTCCGTGCAGGGGACTTGCGGCGATGGCACGCCGGCGCACGAGCCGCTCGCACGCCTGTGCGAGAGCCACATAGGCGCCCGTGATCGCCGCGGTGCGCGTGCCGCCATCCGCCTGCAGCACGTCGCAATCGAGAGTAATGGTTCGCTCACCGAGGGCCTTCAGATCCACGACCGCGCGCAGCGCGCGTCCGATGAGGCGCTGAATCTCCTGAGTGCGGCCGCTTTGCTTGCCGCGCGCCGCCTCGCGCGCGCTTCTTGAGTGAGTGGCGCGCGGCAGCATGCCGTATTCAGCTGTGACCCACCCTTGCCCCTTGCCGCGCAGAAAATGCGGCACGGTTTCCTCGACGCTCGCGGTGCACAGCACGTGTGTGTCGCCGCATTCGATGAGCACGGCCCCTTCCGCATGCTTGCCGAAGCGGCGCGTCAGCTGAATCGGGCGCAGCTCATCGGCTGCACGTCCGTTGGGCCGCAGGCTCATGAAGTCCGAGACTCCATAAGGTTCAATCGCCGAGCCAGCGCAGCGCAGCAGCGGAGGTGTTGTCGCTGCCCGCGCCGCCGCGCGCCACCGACAGTTCACCCAATGCCAGCAGCGCCTCGCGCAGTCCGGCCCCCGGCGCCTCAAGCCGATCCGTCATCTCGGCGTCGCGCAAAGCACCCCACAGTCCATCCGTGCACGCAAGAAACACATCGCCCGGCTCGACCTCCTGGCGCTCGGTGATCGACATCTCCGGCAGAATCGGATCCCCGCCCAGGCAGGACTCGACGAAGTTTCGCATCGGGTGCATCTGCACTTGCTCCACCGTGATGAGCCCCTCACGCAACAGGAGTTCGACATGGCTGTGATCACGCGTGCGCGCGATGAGCTCTCCATTGCGGATATGGTAGACACGGCTGTCGCCGACGTGCGCCCACCACGCCGAGCGCTGCTGCACAAGGCACACGGCGCAGGTCGCGCGCGGTCGTTGCTCGAGAGGCAAATGCGTGCCGATCCTGACCACTTCTTCGTGCGCCCGGCCGAGTGTCATGTGCAAGAATCCCAGTGGATCGAAGAGCGGCTGCGGAGTGTGCCAGAAGCCCTCGAGCAGGACGCGCTGCGTAACCTCGGCAGCGCGGGCGCCGTCTGCGTGGCCGCCCATGCCATCGACCACCAAGAGGAGTGCGGCGTGTTCAGCCACCGCCGCAGTTACCCTGTCCTGGTTCTCTTCACGTGCCCCGAGAAGGCTAATATCGGCGTATTCGACCTTCAAGAAGGCGCCTTTGCATCTGTTAGACTGGATTGCAGTCTATATCCCCCGGCACATGAGCGTAAGCCGTAGAACAGCGCCCGCCACGCGCGCGCCAAGATCTCCCACATGATCACGAGCATGACCGGATTTGCGCGGCGCGAAGCCGCAGGACCCTGGGGAACGCTTGTCTGCGAGCTGCGCAGCGTGAACCATCGCTTCCTCGAAAGCGGTTTCCGGCTGCCCGACGAGCTGCGCGCCGCGGAGCCTGAGCTGCGCCAGTGCCTGATGCGCGAACTCAAACGCGGCAAGGTCGATTGCACGATCAGTCTGCGCTCGGCGCAGGGCGCGCACGGCACGCTCGAGCTTGATGCCGAGGCACTCGAGCGTTTGCTCGCCCGAGTGCGCGAGCTGTCGAGCGCAGTTTCTGCCGAACATACCGTGAATCTTCTCGACGTCCTGCGCTGGCCAGGAATCATCCGCGACAACAGTACCGTTGGCGAGGAGTTGCAGGCTGTCGCCAAAGCTCTGGTGGGAGAGACGCTTGCGGAGCTCGTTGCCGCGCGCACCCGCGAGGGTGAGCGGCTGCGGGAACTCATCGACCAACGCTGTGCCGCTCTTGCAGCCTTGGTCGCTCAGGTGCGTACGCGCTTACCCGAAGTGCAGCAGCGCGTGCGCACGAGGCTCGACGAGCGCATCGCGGAGCTTGCCGTGCAGGTCGATCAGGAGCGTCTCGAGCAGGAGCTTGCAATCCTTCTGCAGCGGCTCGATGTGGATGAGGAACTCGACCGGCTGTGCGGTCACATTGATGAGATCCGGCGTGCGACAGCGGGAACGGAACCCGCCGGACGGCGGCTCGACTTCCTCATGCAGGAACTAAACCGTGAAGCGAATACGTTGTCATCCAAGTCGCAGGATTTGGAGACCACGCGCGCTGCGGTGGAAATGAAAGTGATCATCGAGCAGATGCGTGAACAGGTACAGAATGTTGAATGAAGACTGACCTATCGAAAATTCGCGCGACCTGCGCCGAAGCCCAGCAACGCTGGGCTTTTTGCTTTTGCGGACGATACGCCCGTGTCCAGAGAGTGAGACTTGCAAAGGTCAGGACGTACAGGAACGCAGAGCCAACGCCCCGCCTGGATTTGGTGCCGCATGCTTGCCGAGCGCGTACCCCGGCCCTCTCGCAAGCGTCAGGCGATCAAGGATGAAGCTGCAGCAGAAACACCCGGGCGATCCTGACACCCGAACCGACCTAAGTAGCGGATATCTTAAGGATTTAGACGGGCTCGGCGATTTTCGAATGGTAGATGAAAGGTCAGCGGCGCGGTGGGCAATGGCTCACAGTAAAGCCAGCTATGTGTTGAGACACTGCGGCAGGTCATCAGGCCACTTTAGTGGCCGCGCCGAAGGTCTCAATGTGAAAAATGCGCTTCAAGCCGGGTTGACACATCGCCAAAACCCTCGGGCCGATGCCGATAGCTCTCCGCAGGAATTGGAGATCTTGGAGCCGTCGGCGCGACGTCGCGGCGCCGTCGAACCTGAGGTGGAAACGCATGGCCTCGTCCTGTCACCCATCAACGGTGCGTGGATTCTCGAAGGCAATCCGCTCGCGAGAGGCAAGCTCCTCTCAACCAGCACCGATGGCATGGCAAGCACCTTCATGTGGGATTGCACGGCCGGGCGCTTCGATTGGTATTACGAACTCGATGAGACGGTCTATGTACTCGAAGGCTCCGTCGTCATCAAGGACTCCACGGGCGAGCGCCGTCAATTAAGGGCCGGCGACTCGTTCCTGTTCAAGGCAGGAACGCACTTCGAATGGACTGTCGAAAGCTACGTCCGCAAGATCGCGTTTTGCCGTGTTCCTATGTCACGAAAAATCTTGGCGGCCAAACGGCTTTATCACGCGCTGAGGAAGTTCATCTAACGCACAGCGCGAGCTGCGGACATTTGGTCGCGCAGCCACTTGACTGATCAAAGTTGGAAGCCTGCGCTTTCGGTCACCCAACCTGCAGATATGATGGTCAAGTCCGCTGATCCCGGAATTGATCCTATCCCAAACACTCTAGTGCAATAACACTCCAGGCCCGCCTCGCGAGGTCTTCGCCGGCATCACCTCAGCATGCCACTCACATGGGCCATGCCATGATCGGTGAACGGAGTTTGAGAGAACCCGTGGCCATTCCACGCCGACATGGCGGGATCCACATGGTGTGTGAGGCCGGAACCCGCGCTGTGGCTGCCGAACATCGCCGTCGTCTGCTTGCCTATCACCCAAAATCGTCGGCGCAAGACGACGTCCGGTCGCCAACCGCTGCTCATCATTGCGGCCGCGGCTGCGAAGCCAATTCGCTGACATGGCTTTATGTAATGAGAACCGCTGCCAGTGCTCAGGGTCTGCTCATAATCCCGGTGGACGGCCCTGATCGAGCATCGTGCAAGAACGCGGCGCCCTATCCGTGTATGGCGCGGATGTCTCGCGTGACGAAATATTCAGCCAGTCTTTGCGTCGACGCATCCGGGTCCGCAAGGGCCACGTAGCCGTCGGGCCGCACGAGGTAGAGCGCGTTCTGCATAATTCCAGCTTCATCGCAGGCGGCTTGCCAGGGAAATGATTTGAACTGCAGAGCACGCTCGGCACAGAACTCGACGAGCTCCGTGTTTGGACTGCCGTAAACATGCACCTGCCATTTGAGTGTCGCAAGCGGCGCAAAGTTGCCCTGCGTCCCTGCACTCGCAACCCAGGGCAGGCGGTCGCCGCCTTTTATCCTGCCGGCCGCGCCACGGCTCAACGCACTGCCGCGGTAGTTGATGGTGATCTGGGATACGGTGCGAAAGGCAAACCTGCGGACGAATCCCAAGCTGAAAAGTCCGGGTGCGATCCCCGGCACGACTTGCGTGCGCACGAACCGGGCGAGCGCGCCGGGATTGATCACGCCCGCGAACACGCGGTCGGTCGTCGCGACGAGCCGGCGAGCGAACGCGATGCGCTCCGGCTCGTAGCTCTCGAGCAACCCGGCGCTCGAATTCTCCTTGAGCACCGAGGCGAGCTTCCACGCAAGATTGACCGCATCCCCGATGCCCGTATTCATTCCCTGGCCGCCGACCGGACTATGAATGTGCGCGGCATCCCCTAAAAGGAAAGCTCGTCCCCTGCCGAATGCGTTCGCGACGCGATGATGGACCCGGTAGGTCGAAAACCAGTTGACGCGCTGCACCTCGATCTTCAGGTTGCGGATGGCGAGATTCTGGATGTCTTCAAACTTAAGATGCTCGGGATCTTTCCCGGCATCGTCACGCACCGAGCCGACGAGACGCGCGCGCCCTTGCCCTTTCAGGGGAAATACCGCCAGGAAGTCCGCCACATCAAGATCGACGTGCAGATTGCCGTCCATCGGCGCACCTGCGGCCTCTACATCTGCCACATAGAACAGATGGTCATAAGTGCCGCCGGGGAAGCCGATATTGAGCACCTCACGCGTCCGCGAACGCGCGCCGTCGCAACCCGCAAGATAGGAGGCCGTACACACCTCTTCGGATCCGTCGCTCCTGCGCAGCGTCGCGCGCACTTGCCGCCCGTCATCCTCAAATCCGGTCAATTCCGTCCTGCGCTCGACTTCTACCCCGATGGCGCTGAGCCGTTCGATCAGAAGCCGCTCATGTTCGTCCTGCGGGAATATCATCGGAAACGGAAAGGGGCTGAGTCCGCGCCCCATGTCCCCGAGCGCAACGGTGGCGGCTTTGGCGCCCTTCACCCACAGATTGAGCGTCGCAACCTTATGGCCGCGCTCGACGATGGTCTGCGCAAGACCCACCTGTTGGTAGAACTCAAGCGTACGCGCCTGCACGGCAAGCGCCCGCGATGTGGTTCCGGGCTCGGGTGCTTTGTCGATCAGGCGTACCCTGACGCCCAATCGCGTCAGCCACAGCGCGAGCACCAGCCCCGTGGGGCCTGCCCCCGCAATCAGAACCTCATCGTTCCTCATCTCGAAAAGGATAGCGCACAACGGCATCGCGGCGATGAGGTCACGCACCCAGCAAGACGCGCCCTCGTTAGTGGCGCACGGCGCCGCCAGCGAAACGGCTCGCGTATTACACATGTAAGGTGGCCGCCGCCCACGGTGATGGGCCAGAATCCGCACGCTCGGAAGTTCTGGTCATGACGAGGGGAAGTGCGCGGTGGCAAAAATTCTTGCAGGCGAGGGTCCGCAGTATCCACAAGTCGTGGTCCTCTTCGGTGCGACGGGTGACCTCGCGCGCCGCAAGCTCTGGCCAGGACTCTTCCACCTGGCGAGTGCCGGGTTCATCCCGGGGTGCCGCATCATCGGCGTGTCTCTCGAAGAGCTGGACGTCGAAGCCTTCCGTGCCGTCGTGCGCGGCGCACTCGATGAGTTCTCCACGCGCAAGGTCAATGCTGCCGACTGGGATGCCTTCGCCAAGAATCTCGCTTACGTGCCCCTCGCCGCGGGCGCGACCGCCCTTAAGGTGGCCGTAACGGCTGCGGAGCAGGCGTTCAGCGGCGAGAGCCGGCGACTGCATTATTTGAGCGTACCGCCGAATGCTGCCTTGTCGGCGGTGCGCCTCCTCGGCGAAGCCGGTCTCGTCGAGCGCTCCCGCATCATCATGGAAAAGCCGTTCGGGACTGACCTTGCGAGCGCGGTATCTCTAAACGCTGAACTGCACAAGGTATTCAACGAAGCTCAAATATTTCGCATCGACCACTTTCTCGGCAAGGAGCCGGCGCAGAACATCCTCGCGTTCCGCTTCGCCAACGGACTCTTTGAGCCCATCTGGAACCGCAATTTCATCGATCACGTGCAGATAGACGTGCCGGAAACGCTGGGGCTCGGCAAGCGCTCGGCGTTCTACGAATCCGTGGGAGCGTTTCGCGACATGGTGGTGACTCACCTTTTTCAGATTCTGGCGTTCATGGCGATGGAGCCGCCGACGGCGCTGGAGCCTGCGCCCATCAGCGAAGAGAAGAACAAGGTGTTTCGCAGCATGTTGCCGCTCGCGCCGAGCGACGTGGTCCGTGGCCAATACACCGGCTATCGCAGCGAGGAAGGTGTCGACCCCGAGTCGGACACCGAGACCTTCATCGCATTGAAGTGCTCCATCGACAACTGGCGCTGGGCCGGCGTGCCGTTCTACCTGCGCACCGGCAAACGTCTCGCCGAAGGGCAGAGGATCATCTCCATCGCATTTCGCGAGCCGCCGAAGAGCATGTTCCCCGCCGGTTCTGGAGTGAGCGCCAAAGGGCCGGACCATCTGACATTCGACCTGGCGGACGCTGCGAAAATGTCCCTGTCCTTCTACGGCAAGCGTCCCGGCCCAGGCATGCGGCTCGACAAACAGAGTCTGCAGTTCGCGATGCATGAAACGGGTCTCGTCGGCGACGTGCTCGAGGCCTACGAGCGATTGATCCTCGATGCAATGAAGGGCGATCGCACTCTATTCACGACCGCCGAGGGCATCGAGCGGCTTTGGGAAGTGTCAACTCCTCTTTTGAAAGCACCGCCGCCGGTGCGGCTCTACGCGCCGGGCTCTTGGGGCCCGAATGCCATTCATCAACTGGTCGCCCCGAGCGCCTGGCGGCTGCCCTTCGAACGCGTGTGGCGAGATCCCAATCGCGTGGGCAGCTGACGGCCTGCTTGCAAATCAACATTTCCGTGGCGCGACTAACCTCAAAACGCCAACGTTAGCGCGCCTGCTCAGGAACGGATTCGGAAGAGGCCCGTCAAGCTCCAAAAGACGCGCGTTTGGCCAGCAATGCGGCCGTGTACCCTATTCTTGCGAGCAAGCGCTGCTGCTGCGTCTGCAGCGCGACTTCACGAATCCGCAGTGACCGATTTGCGCAAAAGCATGCGCCTTCCGCACTATCATCACAGGGTGCAAGCTTGGGGTTTGATCGCGACGCGAGGACTGGTTTGAGCATGGCGTCTCTCACCGAGGAACTGCGTGCCGCCGTCGGGGCAGCAAACGTGCTCACGGCGCGCGAGTCTTGTATCGCATTTGAGTCCGACGGCCTGACCGCCTATCGGCATGTGCCCGACGTCGTCGTCCTGCCCGGGGATGCTGCCGAAGTGCAGGCCGTCATGTCGATCTGCCAGCGCCTGCGCGTACCGGTGGTCGCACGTGGCGCCGGCACCGGCCTCTCCGGCGGCAGCCTGCCGGTTGCCGGAGCCGTGCTGCTGGTGCTCGCGCGCCTCAACCAGATCTTAGAGTTTGCCCCACGCCGGCGTCTGGCACGCGTGCAACCGGGTGTCACCAACCTCTCCATTTCAAAAGCGTGTGCCGCACACGGCCTGTTCTACGCCCCCGACCCGTCTTCGCAGATTGCCTGCTCGATCGGCGGCAACGTCGCTGAGAACTCCGGTGGCGTGCATTGCCTGAAATACGGCATCACCCTGCACAACATTCTTGAGATCAAGGTCGTGACCGCCGCGGGCGAGCTCCTGGTGCTCGGCTCCGAAATGGGCGAGGCGCCGGGTTACGCTCTGACCGCGCTTCTTACCGGTTCCGAGGGGATGCTGGGCGTCATCGTCGAGGTGACGGTAAAACTGCTGCCCCGACCCGAGAGAGTCGAGCTGGTGTTGGGCGCATTTGACGACATCGGCGCCTGCGCCCGTGTCGTGGGCGAGATCATCTCCGCGGGGATCATTCCGGCCGGCCTTGAAATGATGGACGGCGCGGCGATCTGCGCCGCCGACGCCTTCGCCAAATGCGGCTACCCGACGACGGCGCAGGCGCTGCTTTTGTGTGAAATAGACGGTGGCGCTGCCGACGTCCGCGAGCAGCTCGAGCGCGTCATGAGCGTCATGCAAGGCGCCGGCGCGATTTATCTGCGCGTGGCGGCGGATGCCAGCGAGCAGCTGCGCATGTGGTCGGGACGCAAGTCGGCATTCCCGGCCGTGGGTCGCCTGGCGCCCGACTACTACTGCATGGACGGCACGATTCCGCGGCGGCGCCTGCCCGAGGTACTGCAGCGCATCGCCGAGTTGTCCAAGGAATTTGCGCTGCCGATTGCCAACGTCTTCCACGCCGGCGACGGCAACCTGCATCCGCTCATCATGTTTGATGCCGGCAAGGCTGACGAGCTCAAGCGCGCGGAAGAGTGCGGCAATCGCATCCTCGAGCTGTGCGTGGCCGTGGGTGGAACCGTGACCGGAGAGCACGGCGTCGGAGTCGAGAAGCTCGGACCCATGTGCGCGCAGTTCGGCGCTGCGGAGCTTGAGATGTTTCACGCCGTCAAACATGCGCTCGACCCGCACGCACTCCTCAATCCCGGCAAGGCGGTGCCGACGCTCGCTCGCTGCGCGGACTACGGCGCGCTGCGTGTGCACGGAGGGCAGATGCCATTTGCGCACCTGCCGCGGTTCTAAAACATGGAGCGCGATGCGACTGCCGAGCTCACGGAGCGCATCCAAGCGGCCTCGGCCGCGCGTACGCCGCTTGAGCTGCGTGGCTCGGGATCGAAGGCGTTTTACGGCGGCCCGATCTGCGGTGCGCCCCTTTCGCTGCAGGAGCACTCGGGGATCGTCGACTACGATCCGCAGGAGCTGGTGTTGACCGCTCGGACCGGCACACCCCTAGCGGATATCGAGGCGCGCCTCGCCGAGTGCGGTCAGCATCTGCCCTTCGAGCCGCCCCACTTTGGCTCACGCGCAACCTTGGGCGGCATGATTGCCTGTGGATTGTCGGGGCCGGCGCGCGCAAGCGCCGGTCCGCTGCGCGATTACGTGCTCGGCGTCCGCGTACTCACGGGCGCCGGGCAAGTGCTCAACTTCGGCGGACGCGTCATGAAAAACGTCGCAGGGTACGATGTGACACGGCTCATGGTCGGCGCCTTGGGCACGCTCGGCGTGCTCTTAGAGATTTCATTGAAGGTCATGCCGCAGCCACCGCGGCAACTGACGCTGACTTTTGCCATGAGTGCCACGCAGGCGATCGGCCGCATGAACGACTGGGCAGGCACGCCGCTTCCGGTGTCCGGGACCTGCTGGGTCGACGGACAATTGTATGTGCGCCTGCACGGCTCGACCGCGGCTCTGGCTGAAGCCCGGCGTCGCATGGGCGGCGAGGAGTTCGATTCGGCGCGGGCTTTCTGGACGAGCATCAAGGAGCATACGCATCCGTTTTTTCTGGGAGCGGGGAGTCTGTGGCGGCTGACGGTCCCGGCCGAGAGCGCGCTATCGGACGTGCCCGAACGGATGCTTCTGGAATGGACGGGTGCGCAGCGCTGGCTCGTAAGCGATGACGCGCGGGTGGACCTGCACGAGCAGAGCGTACGCGCCGGCGGCTTTGCCACACTCTTTCGCGCACCGCAGAAGGATCCCGCTGCGGCGGTTTTTGCGGCGCTGCCGGCCGCGCTCATGCGCGTGCATCGCGAGCTCAAGAGGACCTTCGATCCGCACGCCATTCTGAACCCGGGGCGTCTGTATGCGGATCTTTGAACGTGCATACTGAGCTCAGCGCAGAGCTTGCGCACTCGAGCGCCGCGCAGCGCGCGAAGGCCATCATCGGCAGCTGCGTGCATTGCGGCTTTTGCCTTGCGACCTGCCCGACCTATCAGCTCCTGGGTAATGAGCTCGATAGCCCGCGCGGACGCATCTATCTCATCAAACAGATGCTCGAGGGCGCTGCCGTAAGCAAGGTCACGGTGACTCATTTGGATCGCTGTTTGACTTGCCGCGCCTGCGAGACCACCTGTCCCTCCGGCGTGCAGTACGGACAATTGCTCGACATCGGACGTCAAATGCTCGAGGCCCGGCCCATCCGCAGCCCGGGCGAACGCCTGGTGCGCAGGGTATTGGGCGCCGCGCTGTCGCGCCGTGCGGTGTTTGCCGCCGCCCTGCGCGTCGGGCAATGGCTGCGGCCGATCCTGCCGCGGGCGCAGGCGGCGCGCATCCCCGCGCGTGTGCGCGCGCAAGAGATGCCGCAGCCGGCACGGCATGCGCGCCGCATGGTCATGCTGCAGGGCTGCGTGCAGCCTGCCCTTGCGCCGAACATCAATGCCGCGGCCGCGCGCGTGTTTGACCGCCTGGGGGTGTCGCTCGTCACGGTCAAAGAGGAGGTCTGCTGTGGTGCCTTGAGCCATCATTTGGGCGCAACCGAGCGCGCCCTGCAGCAAGCGCGCCGCAATGTGGATGCGTGGACAGAATTTCTCGACGCCGGCGCCGAAGCCATCGTCACGAGCGCGAGCGGCTGCGGCGTGATGGTGAAGGATTACGGCGAGCTCTTGCGTCAAGAACCGCGCTACGCCGAGCGCGCCAGGCGCGTGAGCGCGGCCACGCGCGATCTGTGCGAGGTGCTCGGCGTCGCCGATGTCGCAGCCATTGCCGCCGGTCGGACCCGCGACCTAAGATCGCGCATTGCCTGGCAATCACCCTGCACGTTGCAGCATGGACAGAAACTCACGGCGCGTGTCGAACCGCTGCTCGAGAGCGCCGGGTTTACACTTACGAGCGTTCGCGATCCGCATCTGTGCTGCGGCTCGGCGGGAACGTATTCGCTCCTCGAGCGCGAGCTCGCCGTGCGATTGCGCAGCGTCAAACTCAGCACTCTGCAGGAAGGCAGGCCTCAAGTGATCGCGACCGCCAATATAGGCTGCCTGCAGCACCTGGCCGCGGCGGCCGAGGTACCTGTCAAACATTGGATCGAGCTCATTGATGAGGCGAGCACGCCATGACGAGTGCCGATGCCGACACGGGCGCGGCGCGCGGACGGCTTTTCGTCGTCGCCGCGCCTTCGGGAGCCGGGAAAACTTCGCTCGTCAAGGCGCTTCGCGAACGGCGGCCGCAGCTGTGCCTGTCGGTCTCGCACACGACCCGTCCCGCGCGTCCAAACGAGCTTCACGGGCGCGAGTATTTCTTTGTTGCCGTCGAGGAGTTTCGGAAATTGGCAGCCGAGCGGGCGTTCCTCGAGCACGCGCAGGTCTTCGACAACCATTACGGCACCGGACGGGCGCGGGTCGAGGCTGACCTCGCTGCCGGTCGCAGCGTCATTCTCGAGATCGACTGGCAGGGCGCGCGCCAGGTGCGCGCCTCGCTGCCCCAGTGCGTGACCATCTTCATACTGCCGCCGTCGCGCGACGCGCTCGAGAAGCGTCTGCGCGAGAGGAGAACCGAATCGGATGCTGCGATCAAGCGGCGGCTACGCGACGCCGTGGGGGATATGTCGCATTGGAAGGAATTTGATTACGTCGTCGTTAACGACGATTTTGCAAGGGCGCTCGAGGATCTGACCCGCATCGTCGACTCGCGCGGGGAGCAGCTGCGCGCGGATCGGCCGGCGCTCACGCCCCTCATCGCAGAGCTACTGGCCTGACTCCCACTCGTTCGCTATAGTGGCAGACCTTTCGCGCCCACCGCGGCGTTTCATTTCAAAGCTTTAAACATGGCCCGAATTACCGTCGAAGACTGCCTGCACAACGTCGAGAACCTCTTTCAGCTCGTTCTCCTCGCCTCCCAGCGCGCCCGCCGCCTGGCGAACGGCGCCGAGCCCACGCTTGCCTGGGAAAACGACAAAGCAACCGTCGTCGCCCTGCGCGAGATCGCCGCGGGCAACATCACCGCCGAAATGCTCCGCGAGCCCGAACCGCCGCCCCAGAATCCACTGCCCGAGATGGAGCATCAGTCGACGTTCCGAGCTCCACAGTTCGGTCTCGGAGACTGACCTCTAGCGGAGCGATCCCATGGACTACGCGTCTTCGCTCCTGGGACTGCTCCCCGGCGGAAGGCGCACGCCGGGCCTGAAGGAACTCATCGCCACCGTCGAGTCCTACCTGCCGACCGAGCAGGTCGAGCGCATCCGCCAGGCGGCCGAGTTCGGCGCCTCGGCGCATCAGGGTCAAAAGCGCCTTTCCGGCGAGCCCTTCATCGCCCACCCGGTTGCCGCAGCCGCCATTCTCGCGGACCTGCATCTGGACCCGGACACGATCATCGCGGCCATTCTGCACGACGTCATCGAGGACACACCGACGCCGAAGGACCAGCTCACGGCGCGCTTCGGCGCAGATGTGGCCGAGCTCGTCGACGGCGTCACCAAGCTCGATCAGATCAAATTCAAAAGCCGCGAGGAAGCGCAGGCCGAGAGTTTCCGCAAGATGCTGCTCGCGATGGTGCGCGACCTGCGAGTCATCCTCGTGAAGCTCGCGGACCGCACCCACAACATGCGCACCATCGAGGCGATGACGCCGCTGCGGCAGCGGGCGATAGCGCGCGAGACCATAGACATCTACGCGCCGATCGCCGAGCGCCTGGGGCTCTACAACATCAAGCTCGAGCTCGAGGATCTGGGCTTTCGTGCGCTCTACCCGCAGCGTTATCGTGTCCTGGAACGCGCGCTGAAGCGCGCCCGCGGCAACCAAAAGGAGTTCCTGCAGAAAATAGAACGGCAGCTGCAGGCGGCGCTCATGAAGAATCACAGCGCCGCGCGCGTCGAACGGCGCGAGAAGCATCTCTACAGCATCTATAAGAAGATGCGCCGCAAACGCGCGCTTCTCAATGAGATAGTCGACGTCTATGGCCTGCGCGTCATCGTCGAGGATGTGGACACCTGCTATCGGGCCGTCGGCTGGGTGCACGGCGTATTCAAGCCCATGCCGAACCGCTTCAAGGACTACATCGCCATTCCGCGCGTGAACGGCTATCAGTCGCTGCACACGACGCTGTTCGGCCCGAACGGCGTGCCTCTCGAAGTGCAGATCCGCACCGAGGACATGCATCGGGTGGCGGAGTCGGGCATCGCCGCACACTGGAAGTACAAAACCGGCGGCGATGTGGAAAGCATGCAGCAGGAGCGCGCGCGCGAATGGCTGTCGCATTTGGTGGCATTGCAGGAGGGCGGCAGCTCCGAAGAGTTTCTCGAGAGCGTCAAAGTCGACCTCTTTCCCGACAAGGTCTATGTGTTCACGCCGCGCGGCGCCATCCTGCGCCTGCCGAGCGGCTCGACCGTGGTCGATTTCGCCTACGCGGTGCACACCGACGTCGGCAACCGCTGCGTGGCTGCCAAAATCGACCGCCGCCTGACGCCGCTGCGCACCGTGCTACGCAACGGGCAGACGATCGAAATCATCACCGCGAAGGGCGCGATGCCCAATCCCTCCTGGGTGAATTTCGTCGTGACCGCGAAGGCGCGCAGCGCCATCCGTCACTATCTGAAGAGCCTGCGGAGAAGCGAGGCGATCGGACTCGGACAGCGCCTTCTCGATCAGGCGCTGGCGGAGTTCTCGCTGTCCTTGAAGGATGTGAGCGCGGAATCCATGCAGGCGGCGTTGGGCGAGCTCGGGATCAGGGACCTCGATGAGCTCTACGAAAAAGTGGGATTGGGCGAGCGCCTCGCGCCGCTCGTGGCGCGGCGCCTGCTGCCGGCGGGACCGGCGCATGATGGTTCCGGCGCGCCGCTGCCGCTTGCCATCGCCGGCGCCGAGGGCCTGCTCGTCACTTCCGCGCGCTGCTGTTTTCCGATTCCCGATGATCCGATCTTCGCCTTCCTGTCGAGCGGCCGCGGCATCGTGATTCATCGTGAAAAATGCGTGAACGTGGAGGATTACCGCAAGCACCCTGAAAAGTGGCTGCCGGTCACCTGGCAGAGTACGCCCGACCGGCATTTCAGTTCCGAGATCCGCGTCGACGCGGCCAATCGCACCGGCGTGCTGGCGGCGGTCGCCGCGGCCATTGCCAGCACCGACACCAATATCGATCATGTGTCGGTCGAGACACGCGATGAGAACACCTCCGTGCTGGTCTTTGAGATCAAGGTGCGCAATCGCAAGCATCTCGCCCGCATCGTACGCATCATCCGGCGCATGCCCGACGTGCTGCGCGTCACGCGCACGATCGCGGCGCACGCCCGCGATCATGCGCACAAGATTCACGAAAACCTGAAGGGCTCCTCATGACGACCACGCGCAAGACCATTCATACGCCCTCTGCACCGCAGGCCATCGGCAGCTACTCGCAGGCCGTGCAGGTGGGCGAGACGGTGTACCTCTCCGGCCAGATACCTCTCGATCCTGCAACCATGCAGGTCGTGAGCGGGGACATTCATGCCGAGATCCGCCGAGTGTTCGATAATCTCGCGGCCATCGCGCAAGCCTGCGGCGGCTCGCTCGCCAACGCCGTGAAGCTCACCGTATATCTCACCGATATGGCGCTCTTTGCCGCGGTCAGCGAAGTCATGACGACCTACTTCACGGCGCCCTATCCGGCGCGCGTCACGGTCGGCGTTGCACAACTGCCGCGCGGCGCCCGCGTTGAGATCGAGGGCATCCTGCATCTTGGCTGACAGCGCCATGAGCCACGCGGCCGCACGCACCGAGCAGCGGCCGGTGACGGCGCTGCCCGGAGTGGGCGCGGCTCTCGCCGGGCGTCTGGCGCGCCTGGGTGTCACGCAGGTGCAGGATCTGCTCTTTGTCCTGCCGCTGCGCTACGAGGATCGCACCCAGATCGCGCCGCTCGGCACGCTCACACCCGGCATGCGCGCCGCGGTTGAAGGCGAGGTGTATCTCACCGAGGTTGCATACCGCAAACGCCGTCAGCTGATCGCGCGCATCGGCGATGGCTCAGGCTTTCTCACGCTGCGCTTCTTCTATTTCTCGCTCGCGCAGCAGCAGGGCCTGGCGCGCGGAACGCGCGTGCGCTGCTTCGGCGAGGTTCGCCGCGGACCCTTGGGTCTTGAGATGGTGCATCCGGAGTATCGCCGTCTGGGCGCCGGTGCCGCCCCGCTCGAGGAGTGTTTGACACCGATCTATCCGGGAACGGAAGGCGTCGCGCAGGGACGCCTGCGCGCCCTCATCACGCAAGCGCTGCGCGAGCTCGACAGCGCTGCGGTGCGCGACTGGATTCCGCAGCACATTCTCGCGCCGCTCGGACTGCCACCGCTCAAAGACGCCCTCGTGTACATGCACCGGCCGCCACGCGAAGTGCGCCTCGCCGAGCTTGCCGCCGGGCGCCACCCGGCGCAGCGGCGACTCGCCTTTGAGGAATTGCTCGCTCATCATTTGAGTTTGAAGCTCATGAAGCGTGCGGTGCAAAGCGACCCGGCGTGCATGGTCGATGACCGCGAGGGCCTTGCGGCACGCTTCCTTCAGGCGCTGCCCTTCAAGCTCACGGACGCGCAGCTGCGCGCTTTGCAGGAGGTTGACGCTGACCTCGTGGCCGGGCGCCCGATGCTGCGGCTACTGCAGGGCGACGTCGGCTGCGGCAAGACAGTGGTCGCGGCCGCCGCGGCCGCGCGCGCGGCGGGCAGCGGCCTGCAGGCCGCGCTCATGGCGCCGACCGAGCTACTGGCCGAGCAGCACTGGCGAAATTTTCGCGACTGGTTTCAGCCGCTCGGACTGCCGGTCGCGTTCGTGTCGGGATCGCAGAGCGCGCGCATGCGCAGAAGCGCGCTCGCCACCATTGCCGCAGGAGAAGTGCGTCTCATCGTGGGCACGCATGCGCTCTTTCAGGAAGGCATCGATTTTGCCGACCTCGCGCTCGTCATCGTCGACGAGCAGCATCGCTTCGGGGTGCAGCAACGACTGCGTCTGCAGGAGAAGGGCAAGAAGCTCGGGCGCTTCCCGCATCAGCTCATCATGACGGCGACCCCCATTCCGCGCACTCTCGCCATGACGGCATTCGCGGATCTGGATATTTCCGTGATCGATGAACTGCCGCCCGGCCGCACGCCGGTGCAGACGGTCGTCATTCCGGAGCAGCGCCGCGATGAGATCGTGGTGCGCATCCGCGATGCCTGCCGCGCAGGTCGCCTCGCCTATTGGGTGTGTCCGATGATTGATGAGTCCGATGAGATGCGCGCGCAGGCGGTCGAGGAGAGTGCCGCGCTCCTTGCCGCGGCGCTGCCGGACGTGCGCGTCGGAGTGGTGCACGGCCGCATGCCGGGTGCGCAGAAGGACGCGGCGATGGCGGCCTTCAAGACAGGCAAAATCCAGCTTCTGGTCGCGACCACCGTGATCGAGGTCGGCGTAGACGTGCCCGATGCCACGCTCATGGTGATCGAGAATGCCGAACGCATGGGTCTTGCCCAGCTGCATCAGCTGCGCGGCCGCGTGGGACGCGGCCAGGCGGCGAGCACCTGCGTACTCTTGTATCGGGCGCCGCTGTCGGAACTGGCGCGCGCGCGGCTGCAGGTCATCCGTGAGACCTTCGACGGTTTTCAGATCGCGCGCCGCGATCTTGCGCTGCGCGGTCCGGGCGAGCTTCTCGGCACGCGGCAGACGGGACTTGCGCAGCTGCGCGTCGCGGACCTGCTGCGCGACGCCGACCTTCTGCCACGTGTGCAGGAAGCTGCGGAAATGATGTTCAAGGCTTATCCGGATCACATCGCGCCGCTCGCCATGCGTTGGACCGGCACCGGCGAGCGCTATGCAAGCGTGGGATGAGGTCGCGCCGATGGAGGCGCCCTATCGGGTCCGCCTTGCGCGCCGACTCCTCGAGTACGTGCGCCTCATGCGGCTCGACCGGCCGATCGGCATCTGGCTACTCCTGTGGCCGACGCTGTGGGCATTGTGGGTGGCGGGTAGCGGCCATCCCGATCCCACGGTGCTCCTGGTGTTCGTGCTCGGCGTGACCGTCATGCGCTCGGCCGGCTGCATCATCAATGACTTTGCCGACCGCAACGTCGATCCGCACGTGCGACGCACCCGCGGGCGGCCGCTGGCGGCGCGGCGCGTCACCCCGACGGAAGCGCTGCTGCTGTTTGTTGCACTCCTGGGAGTCGCGCTGTGGCTCGCCACCTTCCTCAATCCCTTCACGCTGCGCCTCGCCTGCGTGGGCGCGGCGCTGACGGTGTCCTATCCTTTGATGAAGCGGTTCTTTGCATTGCCGCAGCTGTATCTTGCGCTCGCCTTCAGCTGGGGGGTGCCAATGGCATTCGCAGCGCTCCTCGGCGCGCTGCCGCGAGTGGCCTGGGTCATGTTCGTGACGACGATCGTTTGGGTCACGATCTACGACACACTCTATGCGATGGTTGATCGCGAGGATGATCTGAAGATCGGCGTCAACTCGAGCGCCATCGTGTTTGCCGACATGGATCGGCTTATCATCGGCGCCCTGCAGCTGACCATGCTGCTTGCGCTGCTGCTCATGGGCAGGAACCTCGACTTTGGCAATGCGTATCGCGGCGCGGTGGGCGTGGCGGCGTTACTTTTTCTCTACCAGCAGTGGCTGATCCGGGCGCGCGAGCCCAACGCCTGCCTGCGCGCCTTTTTGAATAATCACTACGTCGGCATGTCGATCTTTATCGGCATCCTGCTCGAGTACATCTACCACACTTAGGCGCGCGTGTGCAGCGACCACAGGCCTGCCAAGCGCTCGTACTTGGGATCACCCTTGACTGCGTGGAAGGCCTTCAAAGCCTCATCCTTGTTGCCCGCTTTGAGCAGCGCGATGCCGAGCAGCAACTGCGTGTCCGCCGGGTTCTGCAGGCCGCCCTTCTTTAGGGCGCCATTCAGTGCGTCGATGGCGGGCGGGTACTGCTGCAGGGAGAGGAGCGTCAAGCCCAAAGCCGCATCCTTATTGCCGTCGGGCGCTGCGGTGGCGTCTGCCGTGCGCTGCTGGATTGAGCTCTGGTCGGCGGCCGCGCGCTTTTGCGCTGCCGCGAGCAAGCGCCCGTTCTTATCCTTCTCGCGCTGCTCCGTAAAGACATTGCCGTCGAGACCCTTCTGCAGCACACGCACCGACTCGCTTGAAGCGCCCTGATCCATATCAAGCTGCGCCATCTCGGTGAAGTCGGCCGGGTTCTTCAGCACGTTGACGTCAGCGGCCAGGCGAAACAGCTGCAAACGCGGCAGATCCGATTTGTAGTCGTCGCTGGTGAAGAGCGAATTGATGAGATTCGCCCAGTAGTCACCCTTGGGGTAGTACAGCACCAGCCGCTCGAAGGCGTGCTGCACGCACACTTGGTCCTTCATCGCGATGCAGGTCGCCATGATCGTCTTCAGCGAGCGCTCCTTCGGCGTCTTGCCGGCTTTGATCTGCGTATCGACGTAATCGTTCACGAAGTGCAGCGTCGCCTTGTGATCGCCCTTCAGGTAGTAGGCCTGCTCAAGAAATTCGTAGGTTGCATCGTCGGCGAAGCCGCCCTTGATGGCGCGTGTGCCGAAGTCGATGGCCTTCGTATAGTCCTTCAACTGCAGATTCAGCTCGAGAAGTTGCTTGACGTGCGCGGGCGTCTCGGATTGTTTGGCGAACGGCGAATTTAGATTCGCTTCAATATCCTTCTCCGCGTTGGCGTAATCCTTGTTGCGAGTTTCCAAGTAGCCCCTCATGTCGTGCACGAGGTACTCGTCGTACTGGGACCTTTCCGGCAATGCTTCGACTTCCTTGAGCTTCTCGGCCGCGACGTCGTACTTCTTGGCTTTTATCGCATCCGCCGCCGCCTTCAAGGGTTTCGCGGCGGCCCGGCTCGGCTGCTGTTTGCCCTGTGCGAACGCGGGGTTCACCGCCGCCAGCGCAACTAGCAGGATGAAACCGACGCTTGCGATGAGCGCCACCCGGGGGAATCTGTTCTTCATATTGTCCTTCCGCATCATCGAGTTTAAGCCACAACCATACTTTACCCGGCCGCCGCGCGTCAGGCTATCGTCCTGGGCAACGCTCAGCCGGTGCCCGCAAATGGGGCGGCGGCGAGCTACCTGCCCACCTTAGGGTGCATTAAACGCGCACCGCCCGCCTGGTCGAAAAATAGCCAATCGTCGACCAATCCGATGGCGCTGCGTTGACACGCGCCGGACGGACCGCGAACATCGAACCGACGCTACATAAGCGATACCACCCGAGAACTCCCATGAATGCTTCGTTCGAGGCCGCAGCGCGCCATGACTGGACGCAACCGGAGGTGGTCGCTCTCTTTAAAACGCCGTTCGCGGACCTGGTGTTCCACGCGCAGCAGGTGCACCGCTGCCACCACGAGCCGAACACCGTGCAGATGAGTACGCTCCTGTCGATCAAGACCGGCGCCTGCCCTGAGGACTGCGCCTATTGCCCGCAGAGTGTCCGTTATGACACGGGCATCGAGCGCGAGGCGCTCATGGACGTGGACACGGTGCGCGCGGCTGCGAGGCGCGCCCGCGACGCCGGCGCGACGCGCTTTTGCATGGGCGCCGCCTACCGCTCGCCCAAAAGTAAGGATTTGAAGCTCATTGTTGACATGGTCAAAGCCGTGCGCGCGCTCGGACTTGAGACCTGCGCGACCCTAGGCATGCTCAGCCTCGAGCAGGCGCACGAGCTCGCCGCGGCGGGCCTCGACTTTTATAACCACAATCTGGATACCTCGCGCGAATTTTACCCGCAGATTATTTCCACCCGCACATATGAGGACCGGCTTGAGACGCTCACCGCCGTGCGCGCCGCGGGCCTCAAAGTATGCTGCGGCGGAATCATCGGCATGGGTGAGTCGTTGAGTGACCGCGCAGAGCTTCTGCGCACCCTTGCGAACCTGCCCGAACACCCCGAGAGCGTGCCGATCAATCAACTCGTGCCGGTGCCCGGCACGCCTCTGGAAGGCAGCGCTCGCGTCGATCCCTTCGATTTCGTGCGCACGATCGCGGTGGCGCGCGTGCTCATGCCGCAGGCGCAGGTGCGCCTGTCAGCCGGCCGCGGCGAGATGAGCGACGAGCTGCAGGCGCTGTGCTTTCTCGCGGGCGCTAACTCGATTTTCTACGGCGAGAAACTGCTCACGACCGGCAATCCGGACGTGGAGCGCGACCAACGCCTGTTCGCACGGCTGGGCCTGAACGCCGGCGACCATGAAGCGCGACCCGCTGGCGCTTGAGGAATCCCTCGCCGAACTCGAGCGCGGCCTCTTAAAGCGGCGGCGCGCGACGCTCGCAACGCTGAACGCCGCAGCCGAGTGGCCGAGCGTGAGCGTGGATGGACGGCGCGCGGTCGACTTCTGCAGCAACGACTACCTGGCGCTGGCGCGCCATCCGGACATCGCCGGCGCAATGGCAGACGCCGCCCAGCGTCACGGCGCCGGCAGCGGCGCGTCGCATCTCGTAGCCGGACACGGCGTCGAGCATCAAAGACTTGAGGAGGAGCTCGCGGCCTTCACGGGCCGTGCGCGCGCGTTGCTCTTTTCCACCGGCTACATGGCGAATCTTGCGGTGATCGGCGCGCTCGCCGGCCGCGACGAAGTGGTGCTCCTCGACCGCTTGAGCCATGCCTCGCTCATCGATGCGGCTGTGCTGTCGCGCGCGCGGCTCAAGCGCTTTGCGCACGCGGATGCGGCCGCCGCCGAGCGCGTGCTCGCGGCAAGCAACGGCACTGCCGCGCTGGTCGCAACCGACGGCGTGTTCAGCATGGACGGCGACGTCGCGCCGCTCGTAGAACTTGCACGCGTCAGCCGTGCCCACCAGTGCTGGCTCGTGGTCGATGACGCCCATGGATTGGGAGTTCTCGGAGCGAGCGGCCGCGGACTCCTCGAGGAATGCGGGCTTGATGCCGAGGCCGTGCCGGTGCTCATCGGCACGCTCGGCAAGGCCTTCGGGACCTTCGGCGCATTTGCCGCGGGAGCGACCGATGTCATCGAGCTCTTGCTGCAGAAGGCGCGAACGTATAGGTATACGACCGCCCTCCCGCAGCCGATTGCCGCCGCGACGCGCCAGGCGCTTGCCATTGCCGCGCGCGAGCCGTGGCGCCGGGAGCGGGTGCTTAAGCTCGCGCGCCGGTTCTCCGAAGGGGCGCGACAACTCAGCGTGCCTGTCATGGCCTCCGCCACCCCGATCCAGCCCGTGCTCCTGGGTAGCCTTGCACGAGTGCTGCGCGCTCAGGAGGAGCTGCTCGCGGCGGGATTTTGGGTGACCGCCATCCGGCCGCCGACGGTGCCCTCGGGAGGCTCGCGATTACGCGTCGCACTCTCCGCGGGCCACAGCGAGGATCAGGTGGACGCCCTGCTTGAGGCGCTCGGCCGGATCATCGCGCGACTTCCGCCATGAACGAAGCGAGCAACAGTGATGCCGCACGCCTCGATACGCGCCGGGTGCGGGCGGCCTTTGACCGCGCGAGCGGCGGCTACGACCACGCCGCGGCGCTGCAGACGCGGGTGCGCGCTGAATTGATCGAGCGTCTTGCGCTCTTCAAGCTCGCACCAAGGGTCGTGCTCGATCTGGGCAGCGGCACCGGAGGTGGCGCACAGGCGCTGCGCGGCGCCTATCGCCGCGCCCTCGTCGTGGCGCTCGACAGCGCTCCGGGCATGCTGCGCGAAGCGCGCCGCCGCAGCACATTGTTTCGCAGGTTCGAGCGCATCCTGGCGGATGCGCAGCGTTTGCCGCTGGCCACGGCGGGTGTGGATCTCGTCTTCAGCAGCCTCATGCTGCAGTGGTGTGATGATCTTGCGGCCCCGCTCGCCGAAGTGCGGCGCGTGCTCGCACCCGGCGGACTCTTCGTCTTGAGCACCTTCGGGCCCGACACGCTGCATGAGCTGCGCGAAGCCTGGGCCTGCGTGGATGGCGACAGTCACGTCAACCGCTTCCTTGATCTGCACGACGTCGGCGATGCGCTCATGCGTGCGGGTTTTGCCGAACCGGTGCTCGACGTCGAGCGCGTCGTGCTCGCATACCCCGACACCACCGCGCTCATGCGCGACTTGAAGGCGATCGGCGCGCATAACGCGACCCGCGGACGGCCGCGCGGCCTCACAGGCCGCGCGCACATGCAAAAGATGCAGGCGGCGTACGAGCAGTTCCGGCGCAACGAGCTCCTGCCGGCGAGCTTTGAGGTGGTCTACGCCACCGCCTGGGGCGGCACGGATCGGCCGAGCGCCGCCGTCATCGCCGGTGAGGCACGCATCTCCGTCGATGCGATCCGCCGCCGCCCATGACGAATGCCGTTAAACACGGCGTTTTCATCACTGGCACCGACACCGGCGTCGGCAAAACCGTGGTCGCCGCAGCTCTCATCAGAGCGCTCGCACGAGAGGGTCTGCGCGTCGCGGCAATGAAGCCCGTGGCCGCCGGCGCCTCCATGACGGCGGCGGGACTGCGCAATGCCGATGCGCTCGCGCTGATCGCGGCTGCCAATGTCACGGCGCCCTACGAGACGGTGAATCCCTACTGTTTTGCGGCGCCGATCTCACCGCACATCGCCGCGCGCGACGCCGGGATTGCGGTGGACATCGAGCTTCTGCGCCAGCGTTTCGATGAGCTCAAAAGCGCAGCGGACTGTGTGGTCGTGGAGGGCGCGGGCGGCTGGCTCACGCCCATCAGCGCCGGCGCGAGCATGGCCGATGTCGCCGCCGCGCTGGCACTGCCCGCGCTACTCGTCGTCGCTCTTAAGCTCGGGTGTCTCAACCACACTTTTCTCACGGTGCGCGCGCTGGCTGCGCGCGGCGTGCCGCTTGCAGGCTGGGTCGGCAACTCTATCGATCCCGCATTCGAGCGCGCGGCGGATAATATCGGGGAGCTTGAGATGCGATTACAGCCCGCCTTGGCGATTGTGCCGTACGCGTCACATGCACCCGAAGCGCTCGAGCTGCCGTCCGCCGCAGCGCGAGAACTCGTGGCGCGCGCGCTACTTCGGTGACGTGGACGCGCCGCCTGCTGTAAAATCCCGAAAACCGCTGTTCGGATGCTTTTGAAGAATCACAGCGCCCCCGTCCGACGCGGCGCACTGGCCAAGGTCGCAACGATGATCCGCTACGCATATAGCAAGTTTGCCGCAGCTGCCGCCGCCCTCCTGCCGCTCGTCGCGCCGGTGCGCGCCGATTCGGGCTGGGGGCTCCTCAACATGACGCCGGGCGTCACCGACATCAGCCGCAAGATCTACGGCTTGCACATGGAGGTCTTCTGGATCTGCGTCGCGATCGGCGTCGTCGTCTTCGGCTGGATGATCTGGTCGCTCGTCGCCTTCCGCAAGTCGAAGGGCGCCGTGGCCGACACCACGCTGGTTCACAACACTAAAGTCGAGATCGTCTGGACGATCATCCCGGTCATCATTCTCATCGCCATGGCGGTGCCGGCGGCACGCACGCTCGTCGATATCGAGGACACGCGCAATACCGAGCTCACGATCAAGGTGACCGGCTTCCAGTGGGGCTGGAACTACGATTACCTCGACGA
>Ga0302311_10001630_pt1 | contig 26244 bp, 27 predicted proteins | sample III_Palsa_N1_3_FD_200449 | JGI IMG/M metagenome (GOLD analysis project Ga0302311, IMG submission 200449) | Peat permafrost microbial communities from Stordalen Mire near Abisko, Sweden - III_Palsa_N1_3 | ecosystem: Environmental > Terrestrial > Soil > Palsa > Peat permafrost | place: Sweden... | reverse complement strand
TGACGATCGCTCGTCAGCCCCCAGTTTCGGCGCTCGGCCCGCTCGCGGTTCCATCCCCCCTCAGAAAGGGAACCACGGGGCCGGTCGCCCTCCCCGAACCATGGCCTTCTGACCTGTGTTCGTGGGAATTGTGTAGGGCCAACAAGCGCGGCTTGTCATCGGCATAGTGCGACGATTGCAACGAATGGCAATGCTATGTGACGATTCCGCAACATGGTCGTAAGGTTGCCACCGGAACCCCCGCGCAATAGAGCTGCGGCGCCCCTCGCATTTCGCGGTGCGGGCGTGATCCCGAAGGCCAAGATGCGTCTCTCCCGCCACTTCCTGCCCGTGCTCAAGGAATCGCCGACCGACGCGCAGATCGTCAGCCACAAGCTGATGCTGCGCGCGGGGCTCGTGCGCCAGACCGCCGCCGGCATCTATGCTTGGCTGCCGCTCGGGCTGCGCGTGCTCAGGAAGATCGAGCAGATCGTCCGCGAGGAGCAGGACCGGGCCGGCGCCATCGAGCTGCTGATGCCGACGCTGCAACCTGCCGACCTCTGGCGCGAATCGGGGCGCTACGACGCCTATGGTCCCGAGATGCTGCGGATCAAGGATCGGCACGATCGCGAGATGCTCTACGGGCCGACCAACGAGGAGATGATCACCAGAATCTTCCGCGAGAGCGCGCGCAGCTACCGCGACCTGCCGCGCACGCTCTACCACATCCAGTGGAAGTTCCGCGACGAGGTCCGCCCGCGCTTCGGCGTGATGCGCGGCCGCGAGTTCCTGATGAAGGACGCCTACAGCTTCGATGTCGACGAGGCGGGTGCGCGACACAGCTACAATCGGATGTTCGTCGCCTATCTACGGACCTACGCGCGCATGGGTCTTCGCGCGATTCCGATGCAGGCGGACACCGGCCCGATCGGCGGCGATCTCAGCCACGAGTTCATCGTGCTAGCGCCGACCGGCGAGAGCGAGGTGTTCTACCATAAGAATTGGGAAGCACCTTTGGAAGGTTTCCTGAAAGATCTCGACATGGATGATCCTGAGGTTGCTCAGGCAATCGTAACGTCAATGATTACCGACTACGCCGCCACCGACGAGAAGCGCGACGAAGCCCGCGAGGCGGAAGCGGGCGAGGCGCTCCGCCAGTCGCGCGGCGTCGAGGTCGGGCACATCTTCTATTTCGGCGAGAAATATTCCAGGCCGATGGGGCTCGAGGTCCAGGGCCCCGATGGCAGCAAGCTCACGCCGCATATGGGCAGCTACGGCATCGGCGTGTCGCGACTGATGGGTGCGATCATCGAGGCGAGCCACGACGACGCGGGCATCATCTGGCCCGATTCGGTCGCGCCCTATGCGGTCGGGCTGATCAATATGCGCGCCGACGATGCGACCTGCGCGGCAGCGGCGGACGATCTCTACGGGCGTCTGGGTGGCTTCGAGGGCGGGCACGTCCTCTACGACGACCGCGACGAGCGCGGCGGCGCCAAGTTCGCGACGATGGACCTGATCGGTCTGCCTTGGCAGATCGTCGTCGGCCCCAAGGGGATCGCCAAGGGTGTCGTCGAGCTCAAGCGCCGCGCGACGGGCGAGAAGATCGAGCTGTCGATCGAAGACGCGATCGCGAAGGTGCGCGGGTGACCCACCTACCGTCGCCCCTGCGGAGGCAGGGGCCCATCTCTCGTGCTGGCTTGGCGCGCACCAGCGGCAGGCGATGGGCCCCTGCCTCCGCAGGGGCGACGGTGGTTTTCGTGTCGGGTCACCACGTATGATCCTCGATCGCACCGAGCGGATGATCGCGCGGCGCTATCTGCTGCCCGGCCGCGGCGAGGCGTTCATCCTGCTCGTCGCCTCGATCAGCCTGGGCGCGGTCGCGCTTGGCGTCGCCGCGCTGATCGTCGTGATGAGCGTGATGAACGGGTTTCGCGCCGAGCTTTTCGACAAGACCATCGGCCTCAACGGCCAGGCGATGATCCAGGGCTATGAAGGCCGCGGCCTGCCCGACTGGCATCGGATCGCGGCGCTGGCAAAAGCGACGCCCGGCGTCACCTCGGCGATCCCGCTGATCGAGCAGCCGCTCTTCTCGCAGGTCGAGGGCCGCGTCGCGCCGATCCTGTTGCGCGGGATGGCGCTGCCCGATCTGCGCTCCACGATCGGCCCCGACGTCAAGGCGGGCAATCTCGCCGAGGTGACGCCGGGCTCGGGTAACGTCGTGATCGGCACCAAGCTCGCCGAATCGCTCGGCATCGGCGTCGGCGACCAGATCAGCGTGCTCAACCCGGCAGGCGAATCGACCCCGTTCGGCACCGCGCCGCGCATCGTCAGCTACCGCGTTGCCGCCACCTTCGAGATCGGCATCTACGATTATGACAAGGCCTATGTCGTGATGCCGATGGAGGATGCGCAGACGCTCCTCCTGATGGGCAGCAGCGTGCAGATGGTCGAACTGCGCACGGTCGATCCCGACAAGGTCGCGCAGATCCTCGCGCCGCTCGCACCCAAGGTGGCGCGCGACGGCGTCATCGTCGACTGGCGGCAGCTCAACGCCGCGTTGTTCCAGGCGCTCGAGGTCGAGCGGGTGACGATGTTCGTCGTGCTCGGCATCGTCATCCTGATCGCGGCGTTCAACATCCTCTCCTCGCTGATCATGCTGGTTCGCGCCAAGACGCGCGACATCGCGATCCTGCGCACGATGGGCGCGAGCCGCGCGGCGATGCTGCGTATCTTCATGACGGTGGGGATGACGATCGGCGTGCTCGGCACGATCACGGGCATGGTGCTCGGCGCGATCTTCCTGTTCTTCCGGCAGGATGTGGTCGACGCGATCCAGTCGCTGACCGGCGCACAGCTGTGGGACCCCTCGGTGCGCGTGCTGACCGAACTGCCCTCGAAAACCGATCCGCTCGACATCGTGATCATCATCGGGATGACTTTGGTGCTGACCTTCCTCGCGACGCTCTATCCCGCCTTCAAGGCGTCGAGCACCGATCCCGTGCAGGTGCTGCGTTATGAGTGAACCCGTTCTCCACGTCACCGACCTGCGCCGTACCTACGAGCAAGGTGGCCACAGCATTCAGGTGCTGCGTGGCGTCAACCTGTCGGTGGCGCCGGGCGAGATCGTGGCACTTCTCGGGCCGAGCGGCTCGGGCAAGTCGACGATGCTCCAGGCGATCGGGCTGCTCGAGGGCGGGTTCGAGGGCTCGATCCGGATCGCGGGCGAGGAGGCGGCGAAGCTGGACAATGAAGGGCGCACGCGGGTGCGGCGCGACCGGCTCGGCTTCGTCTACCAGTTCCATCATCTGCTCCCCGATTTTTCCGCGCAGGAGAATGTCGTGCTGCCGCTGATGATCCACGGCGCGACGCGGGCGCAAGCCGACGAGCGATCGCGCACGCTGCTTGGCACGCTAGGCCTGTCGCACCGGCTCGATCACCGGCCGTCGAAGCTGTCGGGCGGCGAGCAGCAGCGCGTCGCAGTGGCACGCGCGCTCGCCAACCAGCCCGCGCTGGTGCTCGCCGACGAGCCCACCGGCAATCTCGACGAGGCGACGGCGGACGTTGTGCTCGTCGAGTTCCTGCGGCTGGTGCGCGAGGAGGGCACTGCGGCGGTGATCGCGACGCACAACGAGCGGCTCGCGGCGCGGATGGACCGGGTGGTGCGGCTGCACGAGGGTGTGCTGGGCTGAGCCATTCTTCGTTCGTCCCGAGCGAAGTCGAGGGACACGATCCAAACGCAGCGCTTGTGGCGCGGTGCCTCGACTGCGCTTGGCACGAACGGAGTGAGGGTAGCCCGCTTCTACAGCAAGGTAGACGACATCAGCGCGACGCTGCGCTCGGTGCTGATCATCGCGACGCGCGATGCGGGCGGTGGCGGCAGGGGCCCCGTGGCAGGCGCGTCCGCTTCGATCTCGGGCGCCTCCGCCGGTGTGGCCGACACCACCGGCGCCTCCGCGCTCGCCATCTGCACCTCGGGCAGCGGCGGCACCGCCATCGGCGCACCACGCGTCACCACCACCATCCCGCCGACCTGCGTCACGCGGAACAGCACGCGCGCAAAGCCGTAGGGCAGGCGGATGCAGCCATGCGAGGCGGGATGGCCCGGATTATACCCCGCATGCAGCGCGACGCCGCCCCAGGTCAGCCGCTGCATGAACGGCATCGGCGCGTCGGAATAGAGATTGGAGCGGTGGTAGACCGCCTTTTCGAGGATCGGATAGGTCCCGGTCGGTGTGCCGTGGCCGCGCTTGCCGGTCGACACGGTCGCAATGCCGACGAGCGCGCTGCCCTGGAACACGAAGGCGCGCTGGTTGGTGAGGTCGATCGCGATGTGGACGGGCGCGGCGTCGCCGGCATAGGGCGCCCAGGCATATTGGCCGGGCCTCAGCCGCATCGCATCGGCAGGCGTGTAGCGCGAGGGATGCGGGTGCGGCGGTTGGGTTGCCCAATAGCCGCGCTGGTGCAGCGCGACGGGCACGCCCGTGCCGGCGCAGAGGCCGAGCGCTACGAACGCGAGAAGCAGCGGGCGCCGGGGCCTGTGCATCGGGCTTGACCCTTGCGACGAGAGGACAGGAAACGCTTACTCGGAGGGCGCCGGGCTGCTGCCCGACGTCCGTTAACCACGATCGTTAACGTGGCATGTGTGCGCGGCGGGGGGAAGCGATTCGGCGGCGTGTCGTGCGGCGGTGTTCGTGTGCCCCTAGCCCTTTAGTGCACAGGCGCAAAAGGACGCGCGCTCAGTCCCCCGCATCTTTATACGCCGTAGAAAATACGCTTGATCATCCGCTCGTCCGCGACCTTGTCGCACTTGGACGGAAAAGCAGGCGCCAAGGACGGCGACATTAAACGCCTGATGTGCGAACGTTCGGGAGCCAAAGATCTTAGTTCGGGCCCCGGCTGTTAAGCGAGTTCTGCAACTGTAGCGTGGTGCTGCGTCCCTGTTCGGTGATCTGGTGCCACTCAGCCTCAGTATGGCATTCTTTCTTCGTCTCGATAAGCGAGCCGGTCACAACCGCGCGTTTGCAGCGAAGTTTGCTCGGACCGCTGGACGTTGCTGTTTTCGTGAGAGCGGGGTCCGGGTCCGCAGCAAGCGCCGGAGTGGCAATTGCGAGCAAAACAAAGGCGGTAGCGATACGAATCATTGGCGGCATTCCTCCTGAGCGCCGAAGACTACCGTAGCTATACTATTCGCCGAACTGCTTCGTCGAGTATGAACTGCCTGTGGGACTACGGTCGTCCAATAGCGAGCAAGAATGGCAATCGACGCAAGCGCCTGACGCAAACGGCCGGGCATCGCTGCCCGGCCGCTCCGTCATCTCGCATCAAACGTAAGCCTTACGCCTTCGCCGGCACCGTCTTCTTCGCCTTGCCCTTGCTCGCCTTGGGCGGCGCGGCGGTGATCTCGAACACCAGCGCGTCGTCCTTGAGTTTTACGCGCACCTCGCCGCCGTGGACGAGCTTACCGAACAGCAATTCCTCGGCGAGCGGCTGCTTGATCTTCTCCTGGATCAGACGGCTCATCGGGCGTGCGCCGTAGAGCTTGTCATAGCCCTTGGCGGTCAGCCAGTCGCGCGCGTCGTCCTCGAGCGCGATGTGGACGTTGCGGTCCGCGAGCTGGAGTTCGAGCTGGAGGATGAACTTTTCGACGACCCGCGCGACCACTCCGGTCGGCAGGTAGCTGAACGGCACGATCGCATCGAGGCGGTTGCGGAATTCGGGGGTGAACATCTTCTTCACCGCCTCCTCGTCCTCGCCTTCGCGCGACAGGCTGCCGAAGCCGACCGACTCGCGCGCCATGTCGGACGCGCCGGCGTTGGTCGTCATGATCAGGATGGTGTTCCTGAAATCGACCGTCTTGCCGTGGTGATCGGTGAGCTTGCCGTTGTCCATCACCTGCAACAGGATGTTGAACAGATCGGGATGCGCCTTCTCGATCTCGTCGAGCAGCAGCACGCTATGCGGTTGCTGGTCGACGGCATCGGTGAGCAGCCCGCCCTGGTCGTAGCCGACATAGCCCGGGGGGGCGCCGATCAGCCGCGAGACGCTGTGGCGTTCCATATATTCGGACATATCGAAGCGCTGGAGCGGGATGCCCAGGATCTCGGCAAGCTGGCGCGCGACTTCGGTCTTGCCGACGCCGGTCGGCCCCGAGAAGAGATAGTTGCCGATCGGCTTGTCGGGCTCGCGAAGGCCAGCGCGGCTGAGCTTGATCGCCGAGGCGAGCGTCTCGATCGCCTTGGCCTGGCCGAATACGACGCGCTTGAGATCGGTCTCGAGCGTCTCCAGAACCTTCTTGTCGTCGGACGACACCGATTTGGGTGGGATGCGCGCCATCGTCGCGATCACGGCCTCCACCTCGCGCGTGCCGATCACCTTCTTGCGGCGGTTCTCGGGCACCAGCATCTGCATTGCGCCCGCCTCGTCGATCACGTCGATCGCCTTGTCGGGCAGCTTGCGGTCGTTGATGTAGCGCGCTGACAGCTCCACCGCGGACTTGATCGCGTCCGCCGTATATTTGAGGTGATGATGCGCCTCGAAGCTGGGGCGCAAACCCGTGATGATCTTAATCGTGTCCTCGACCGAAGGCTCGTTGACGTCGATCTTCTGGAAGCGCCGCAGCAGCGCGCGGTCCTTCTCGAAATGGTTGCGGAATTCCTTGTAGGTGGTCGAGCCGATGCAGCGGATCTGCCCGCCCGACAAAGCCGGCTTGAGCAGGTTCGAGGCATCCATCGCGCCGCCCGAAGTGGCGCCCGCGCCGATCACCGTGTGGATCTCGTCGATGAACAGCACCGCGTGCGGCAGTTTCTCGAGCTCGTTGACGACTTGCTTCAGCCGTTCCTCAAAATCGCCGCGATAGCGCGTGCCGGCGAGCAGCGCGCCCATGTCGAGTGAGTAGATCACCGCGGGCTTGAGCACCTCGGGCACCGCGCCCTCGATGATTTTCCGCGCAAGGCCTTCCGCGATCGCGGTCTTGCCCACGCCCGGGTCGCCCACGTACAGCGGGTTGTTCTTCGAGCGGCGGCAGAGGATCTGGATCGTTCGATCCACCTCGGCATGGCGACCGATCAGCGGATCGACGCGGCCGTCCTTCGCCTTCTCGTTGAGGTTGACCGTGAATTGTTTGAGCGCGCTGTCGCCCTTCGCCTTGGGCTCCGGCTTCTGTGGCTTGTCGTCCTCTGCGCCCTTCACGTCTTTCGCCTCCGTCGGCTGGGTGCCCTTGCCGACGCCGTGGCTGATGAAGCTCACCGCATCGAGGCGTGTCATGTCCTGCTGCTGCAGGAAATATACCGCATAGCTCTCGCGCTCGGAGAAGAGGGCGACGAGGACGTTGGCGCCCGTCACTTCTTCGCGGCCGGAGGACTGTACGTGGAGGATTGCGCGCTGGATCACGCGCTGGAAGCCGCTCGTCGGCGAGGGATCGGTTTCGGTATCCGTCTTGAGCGCATCGAGCTCGGTATCGAGATAATTGGTCACCGCATCGCGAAGTTCGGACAGCTCGACGCCGCAGCCGGCCATGACCTGCGCGGCATGCTCGTCGCCGATCAGCGCGAGCAGCAGATGCTCGAGCGTGGCATATTCATGCTTGCGCGTGCTGGCGGCGGCCAGCGCGTTGTGAAGAGTGGTTTCGAGGTCACGGGCGAAACTGGGCATGGTCTACAGACTCCTAGGCGGCGGCCCGACGAAGCGTGCTGCCGTACCCGGTATGTCGGGAGGCGAACCCGTTTCATCAAGGATGCCCACCCCGGAGCGGGGCTTCGTGCGATCGCCGCTCGGGGAGCGGGCTGTCCTCATCGCCTGAATAGGGCATCCGCGGTTGCGCGATGGTTAACGGCGCTTTCAAGCTTTCGTCGAGCGCGGACGATCTCGGCCTCGAGCGCCACGATGCGCGCGTCGAGTTCCTCTACCGAGAGGGGATCGAGATCCTGGCGTGCGAGCGCGACGACGGGATCGTCGGCGCGTCTCGGCAGGATTTCCTCGCTATCCATGGATGCAGCGTTGACCCGAACGGGGCGGCTGTCAATAAACGCCGCGCGGCAATGTACGCGAACGGGGGAAACTGTGGCGCAATTGCCTGAAACGATGATCGCAATCGATCCCGATGGGCCCGGCGGACCCGAGGTGCTGCAGCCGGTCGAGCGATCGGTGCCGCAACCGGGGCAGGGCGAATATCTGGTCAAGGTCGTGGCGGCGGGCGTCAACCGACCCGACGTGCTCCAGCGCAAGGGCCGCTATCCGATGCCGCCCGGCGCGCCTTCGATCCCGGGGCTCGAGATCGCCGGCACCATCGTCGCGGTGGGCGAGGGGGCCGATGCGACGATGATCGGCCAGCCGGTCTGCGCGCTGGTCTGGGGCGGCGGCTATGCCGAATATTGCGTCGCGCCCGCGGGCCAATGCCTGCCCGTGCCGCCCGCGCTCTCGATGATCGAGGCGGCGGCGGTCCCCGAGACGCTGTTCACCGTGTGGTCCAATCTGTTCGAGCGTGCCTATGCCGTCGAGGGCGACACCGTGCTCGTCCATGGCGGCACCAGCGGGATCGGCACGATGGCGATCGCGCTAGGCCTGCTGTTCGATCTGACCGTGATCGTCACCTGTGGCACCGATGACAAGTGCGCGCGCGCGATCGAGATCGGTGCGGCGCATGCGATCAACTACAAGACGCAGGATTTCGTCGAAGAGGTGAACGCGATCACCGGCGGCAAGGGGGTCCAAGCGGTGCTCGACATGGTCGGCGGCGACTATCTGCCGCGCAACCTCGCCTGCCTCGCCGAGGACGGTCGCCACGTCTCGATCGCAACACAGGGCGGCGCCAAGGCCGAGATCAACATCGCGCAGATCATGGCGAAGCGGCTGACGCTGACCGGATCGATGCTGCGCGGCCGCGACGTCGGCTTCAAGTCGTTGGTCGCCGACGAGATCGCGCGCGTCGTCTGGCCGCACGCGACCGCTGGGCGGCTCAAGCCGGTGATCGACACGACTTTTGCACTCGCTGACGCGGCCAAGGCGCATGCACGGATGGACGGCGGCGATCACGTCGGCAAGATCGTGCTGACGGTGGCGTGATTTACTGGAAGCCGTCACGCTGAACTTGTTTCGGGGCCTCGCTCGCTCGGGTGCAGGCTCAGCGGTGCGGGATGCTGAACGGGTTCAGCATGACAGGGGAGGAATATGGAAAAGCTTGTCCTTCACGAGGATCCGATCTCGGGCAATTGCTACAAGATCCGGCTCGTCGCGGCGCATGTCGGCCTGCCGCTCGAACGGCGTAGCTACGATATCCGCAAGGGCGAGACGCGGGCGCCCGACTTCCTGGCGAGCGTCAACGCCAATGGCCGCATCCCCGTGCTCCAGATCGGCGACCGCTTCCTGCCCGAAAGCAGCGCCGCCTGCTTCTACCTTGCTGATGGCTCGCCGCTGATCCCGACCGACCGCTTCGATCGCGCCGACATGCTGCACTGGATGTTCTTCGAGCAATATAATCACGAGCCCAATGTCGCGACGCTGCGCTTCTGGCTCGCCTTCGTCGGCGCCGACAATCTGAGCGAAGCCCAGCGTGCGCAACTCCCCACCAAGCGCGCGGCAGGCGAGGCTGCGCTCGACCTGATGGACGCGCATCTGCGCGACCGCGCCTTCTTCGTCGCCGACCGGCTGACGCTCGCCGACATCGCGCTCTACGCCTACACGCATGTCGCCGGCGACGGCGGCTTCGATCTCTCGCGCTGGCCCGCGGTCGAGGCGTGGTGCGCGCGCGTTGCGGTATCGCCGGGGCATATCGCCCTGGACGCCTAAGCGCTTGCCCCGCGTCGCGACCCGCATTACATTCGATGTCATATTCAGGCCGCTCCCGATGGGGGCGGCCGTTTCTTTATCCGTCGGAGAACCTTCGTGTCCCAGCCGCTCATGCCTCATGCGACCGCGTCCTGGCTGGTCGACAACACCTCGCTCAGCTTCCCGCAGATCGCCGAGTTCTGCGGGCTGCACATCCTCGAGATCCAGGCGATCGCCGACGACACCACGTCGACCAAGCTGACCGGCCGCGATCCGGTGCGGGCCCACGAACTCGCGCAGGAGGAGATCGACAAGGGCCAGGCCAACCCGAACTACACGCTGCAGATGTCGAAGGGCCCCGAGCAGGTCCGCCGCACCAAGGGCCCGCGCTACACGCCCGTCTCCAAGCGGCAGGACAAGCCCGACGGCATTGCCTGGATCGTGCGCAACCATCCTGAAGTCACCGACGGCGCGATCGGCAAGCTGATCGGCACGACGCGTACCACGATCGGCGCGATCCGCGACCGTTCGCATTGGAACATCGCCAACATCACCCCCAAGGATCCGGTGACGCTGGGCCTGTGCTCGCAGCGCGAGCTCGACGCGGCGATCACCAAGGCCGCGAAGGCCGCGGGGATCGAGGCGCCGGTCGACGATCGCCTGCCGGGCGACCGTGCCGCACTGATCGAGGAGCTTCGCGCGCAGCGCGAGGCGGCGCAGCGTGCGCCCGTCGAAGAGGCCGAGGGCGACCCCAGCGCGCCGCGGCCGAGCTACAGCCTGCCCGAGGGCGTGGTTGACCCGTTCAAGCGCTGATCGGCTTGACCCACAGGATGGCCGTCGCCACAAGCGGCGCCATGGCAGACATTAGCGACGGCATCGCCGAACTGAGCTTCGAAGACGCGCTCAAGCGGCTGGAATCGATCGTCCAGCAGCTCGAAAGCGGCGACGTGCCGCTGGAGACGTCGATCGCGCTCTATGGCGAGGGTGATCGATTGCGTGCGCAATGCGAGACGCGGCTCAAGGCGGCGCAGGCGAGGATCGACCAGATCCAGCTGGGCAGCGACGGCGCCCCCGCCGCGCTCAGGCCGTTCGATGCCGAGTGATCCGATGACCATCCAGACTCCCTTGTCGCTACCCGATGCGATGCAGACCGTCGCCGCCGAGATCGACGTGCAGTTCGAGCGGCTGCTCGCGTCTCCCGGCGATCCGCGCGACCTGCTCTATGAAGCGATGCGTCATGCCGCGGTCGGCGGCGGCAAGCGGCTGCGTCCGCTGCTTGTCTACGCCAGCGCGATGCTGTTCAACGTCGGCTATGACAGCGCGATCCGCACCGGGCTCGCGATCGAGTGCATCCATGTCTACAGCCTGATCCACGACGATCTGCCCTGCATGGACGACGACGACACGCGGCGCGGCAAGCCGACCGTCCACCGGCAATATGGCGAGGCGATCGGCGTGCTCGCCGGTGATTCGCTGCACGCGCTCGCGTTCGAGGTTGCGGCCGATCCGGCGACGCATCCCGATCCGTTCGTGCGCGCCGAGCTCGGTTTCGAGCTGGCCCGCGCCAGCGGCCCTGCGGGGATGGCGGGCGGCCAGATGATGGACCTTGCCGCCGAGGAGACGCTGTTCGACCTGCCGACGACGACCCGGCTGCAGCAGCTCAAGACCGGCGCGCTGATCGCCTTCTGCCTGGAGGCGGGCGCGATCCTGGGCCATGTCCCGCCCGAGGGCCGGCGCTCGCTGCGCGCCTATGCGCGCGACATCGGGCTCGCCTTCCAGATCGCGGACGATCTGCTCGACGTCGAGGGCGATGCCGCGGTCGTCGGCAAGGCGACGGGCAAGGACGCGCAGGCGGGCAAGGCGACCTTCGTGTCGCTGCTCGGCGTCGAGCGCGCGCGAGCGCAGGCGGGCATGCTCGTCGACCAGGCGATCACGCATCTCTCGGCGTTCGGACAGGAAGCGGATCTGCTCCGCCAGATCGCGCGCTACGTCGTCGAGCGCGATCATTGAGCGTGCTGCGCGTCGGCATCTATCCCGGCACCTTCGATCCAGTGACGCTCGGCCATATGGACATCATCCGCCGCGCGACCGGGCTGGTCGACCGGCTGGTGATCGGGGTCACCACCAATCCCTCCAAGTCGCCGATGTTCACGATCGAGGAGCGGCTCGCGATGGTGCGCCGCGAGACCGCGAGCCTGGACGATGCCGCGATCGAGGTGGTCGCATTCGACAGCCTGCTGATCCATTTCGCGCGTGCGCAGGGCGCCTCGGTGATCGTCCGGGGCCTACGCGCTGTCGCCGATTTCGAATATGAATATCAGATGGCGGGGATGAACCAGCAGCTCGACCGCGAGATCGAGACGGTATTCCTGATGGCCGATGTCGCGCTCCAGCCGATCGCCTCGCGGCTGGTCAAGGAGATCGCGCTCTACGGTGGCGAGATCGGCGCGTTCGTGCCTATCGGCGTGGCGGCCGAAGTCAGCGATCGGATCGCGAAGATCGGCGTCAGGGGCGATGGCGGCGTTCAGCGATAGGAAAGCGCCGTGGCTTCAGCTAGGGCAACCACAACCATGACCTGCGCCCGCCGCATTCCGGAGCCCGGCCGACCTATGAAACTCGTTTCCGCTCTCCTGCTCACCGTCGCCTTGCTGGGCAGCATGCCCGCCGATGCGAAGAAGAAGCCGCATCAGACCAAGGCGCAGAAGATCGGGCTCAAGCAGGCCGACGTCGCTGCGCAGTCGATCGATCTCAACGCCTATCTCGCGCCGCCGCTGACGCCCGACAACACGTGGGACCTCGATCTTTCCGATGGCGGCCGCGTCGTGATCCAGCTGCGCCCCGACAAGGCGCCCAAGATGGTCGAGCGGATCAAGACGCTGTCGGCGCAGGGCTTCTATGTCGGGCTCACCTTCCACCGCGTGATCGACGGGTTCATGGCGCAGGGCGGCGATCCCAAGGGCACAGGCGAGGGCGGATCGACGCTTCCCGACGTGCCCGCCGAGTTCAATGATCTGCCGCACGTCCGCGGTGCCGTCGCCGCGGCGCGCGCGTCGAGCGAGAACAGCGCGAACAGCCAGTTCTACATCATGTTCCAGCCGATGCTGAAGCTTGACAACCATTATACGGTGTTCGGCCGCGTCGTGCAGGGCATGGCCTATGTCGATGCGATCCAGCGCGGCGAGCCGCCCGCCAATCCCACCCGGATCGTGCGCGCGATCATTGCCAGCGATCCCGCCGCCAACACGCCGCCGCCGCCCCTGCCGCCGGTCGCAGCCCCCGCCGCACTGCCGTCGGGGCCGGTGACGCCGCCGGCATCGGGTTCGCCCCCGCCGTCGGGCACGCCGCAGCAATAAGGGACGCGGCGCCGTGCGCGTCGATCTGTTCGATTTCGATCTGCCGGCGGAGGCGATTGCGCTGCGCCCCGCAAGCCCGCGCGACTCCGCGCGGATGCTCGTGGTGGATGGCGGAACGATGGCGGACCGCATCGTCTCCGATCTTGCCGCCATACTGCGCGCCGGCGACTGCCTCGTGTTCAACGACACGCGCGTCATCCCCGCGCAGCTCGAGGGTCGGCGCGGCGATGCGAAGATCGGCGCGACGCTGCACAAGCGCGAGGGGCCGCGCGACTGGCGCGCCTTCGTCCGCAACGGCCGACGGCTGCGCGAGGGCGACAGCATCGATTTCGGCGCGGGCGTAACCGCGGTTGCCGACGGACGCGAGGCGGACGGGAGCTGGCTGCTCAGCTTCGCGGGCGACGAGCCCGTCGAACTGCTGCTCGAGCGCGCGGGGCGGATGCCGCTGCCACCCTATATCGCCGCGCGGCGACCGACCGACGCGCGCGACGCCGACGACTATCAGACGATGTTCGCCGAGCAGCCCGGCGCGGTCGCGGCGCCCACCGCGGCGCTGCATTTCACCCCCGCGCTGATGGCGTCGCTCGCGGGCGCCGGGATCGCGCATGAGACGCTGACGCTGCATGTCGGCGCGGGCACCTTCCTGCCGGTCAAGGCGGACGACACCGCCGACCACCGGATGCACGCCGAATGGGGCCGCATCGATGCCGCCACCGCCGATCGCCTCAACGCGGTGCGCGCGGGCGGGGGGCGACTGATCGCGGTCGGCACGACCTCGCTGCGCCTGCTCGAAAGCGCGACGGGCGAAGACGACGTGATCCGCGCGTTCGACGGCGACACCGCGATCTTCATCACGCCGGGCTACCGCTTCCGCACGATCGACGGGCTGGTCACCAACTTCCATCTGCCCAAATCAACCCTGTTCATGCTGGTATCGGCACTGATGGGGCTTGAGACGATGCAGGCGGCTTACGGTCATGCCATCGGGAACGGATACCGCTTCTATTCCTATGGGGATTCGTCGCTGCTCCTCCCTTAGAGGGGCTCCGGTAGGACGCAGCGTCTCACCGCACCGCGATCGCCGGCTCTGCTACGAAGTCGCTGGCATCGCTGCACGCACTCGCGCTAGCATCTCGGGCGGGGGAGCTTGGGGGTGAGTGTGCGACAAGTGAGCGTGGCTGCCGGTGCGGCGCTATTGGTGTTGATCGCGGGGCCTGCGCGCGCCGAGGCGGCCTGCACGATCGGGCGGATGGCCGAGCTGCCCGTAACGATGGATCAGATGGGGCCGATGGTCGATGCCAAGGTGAACGGCACCCCGGTCCGTTTCATGGCTGACAGCGGGGCGTTCTTCAGCATGATCTCGCCGGGCAACGCGCTGTCGCTGCACCTGCCGAACGTTCCGGCCCCACCCGGCTTCTCGATCCGCGGGATCAACGGCGAGGCGGCGGCAAGCGTCGTCAGCGTCAAGAAATTCAGCATCGCCGGGATCGAGATTCCCCATACCGAATTCGTCGTGGCGGGCAGCGAGGTGAACGGGATCGGGGTGATCGGGCAGAATATCCTAGGGATCGCCGACGTCGAATACGACCTGCCGCATGGGGCGATCAGGCTGATGCGGTCGACCGGTTGCGAGCGGTCGAACCTCGCCTATTGGGCGGCGGGCAACAATTATTCGATGATCACGATCGAGCCGCGCAGCCCGCAGAAGCCGCACACGATCGGCACGGTGGTCATCAACGGCAAGTCGATCCGCGCCACCTTCGACACCGGCGCTTCGACGTCGATGATGACGCTCGCCGCAGCGGCACGCGCCGGGATCAAGCCCGACGGCCCGGGTGTCGTCAGCGGCGGCTTCATCTGGGGCTTCGGCCGCAAGCTGGTGCGCACCTGGATCGGACCGGTCCAGAGCTTCGCGGTCGGCGACGGCGAGCAGATCCAGCACGCGCGCATCCGGTTCGGCGCGATGGACGACGATACCGACATGCTGATCGGCGCCGATTTCTTCATCGCGCACCGTGTCTATGTCGACAACAAGTCGCATCGCCTCTTCCTCACCTATGAGGGCGGCCCGGTGTTCAATTTGAAGGCGCGATACGACAGCCCGGAAGCGAAGGACGGCGCGCCTCCTACCGGGCCTGCTGCCGTCGCAGTCGCGCCGCCGCCCGCCGATGCGCGGAGCGAGAGCCGGGACGGCGCGGTTGCGATGGCGCGCGACGACGTCGATACCGCGGTCGGCCATTTCTCCAAGGCGATCGCGTTGGCGCCCACCGAGCCGCGCTATCTCGATCAGCGCGCCGAGGCCTATTTCCGGCAAGGCAAGACTTTGCTGGGGCGCGCCGATCTGGATCGTGCGATCGCGCTCGACCCGGTCGATCTCGATGCGTTGCTCGCGCGCGCCGCGCTGCGGCTCCATGGCCGCGACAAGACGGCTGCGCTGGCCGATCTCGATGCAGCGGATCGCGCCGCCGATGCCGCCGCGATGGATCGGCTCGAACTCGGCGGTCTGTTGACCGAAGCGGGCCAGCCGCAGCGCGCGATCGGCGTGTTCGACCAGTGGATCAAGGCGCATCCCGACGATGTGCGTCGGCCCTCGGCGCTCAACGGCCGGTGCTGGGCGCGCGCAATGGCGGGGCAGGAACTCGACCAAGCGCTGCACGACTGCGATGCGGCGCTACGGGCGCGGCCGGGCAACGCCGCTTTCCTCGACAGTCGCGGCACCGTCCAGCTACGCCGGGGCGAATGGCCGAAGGCGATAGCCGATTATGATGCCGCGCTCGCGGGGCGACCGAAGATGGCCTGGTCGCTGTACGGGCGCGGCCTCGCCAAGCTTCATGGCGGCGACGCGGCGGGCGGCAAGGCGGACGTCGATGCCGCGATCGCCATCCGGCCGCATGTCGCCGAAGAGGCAGCGGGCTATGGCATAGCGCCGTAGCCCCGCCGCGGTCTCACCCCATGCCGTGCGTCATGTGACGGCCCTCGCCGTGGCCGCCCATGCCGCCGTGCGCGAAATGCCCGTGCATCAGCTGCGCCATCGCATCGAAACGCTGCTGCTGGTCGGGCGAGAGGCTCGCGTAGAAGCGCTTGGTCGCCGCGATGCGTTGCTTGGCGTCCGCGTCGCGCGCGTCGATGCGCTGATCCATGCGATCGAGGCTGGCGATGGTCCCGCCGTCGGATGCCGGCGAGGCGGCGCCCGGTGCGTGCCCGCGATCGTGGCCGCCGTGCATGCCCTGCGGCCGGGCCGAGGCAAGGAAGGTGTCGAGGGCGGGCTTCTGATCGGCGCGCAGGCCCAGCAGCAGCGCGATGTCGCCCGACCGCTTGGCCTGCATCGCGGCGTGGTGTGCCTCGATCTGCTCGGCGCTCGGGCGCTGCCAGCCGCCCTGCGGCGGTGGCGACTGGTCGGCCGCGAGCACCGGCGCTGCGATCGAGGCGGCGGCGAACGATAGGATGATGGCAAGGCGCATGGCCGAATTTCCTGATCTCGGTTGGGAGACCATGCTCGCGTAGATTTGTAGCGATCAGATTTCATCGATCCGGCATCGCCGACACATTCGTTTCGCCACCGAAATCGCGATATGCGCCGCCGCGGCTAGGGTGAACGCTTCATTCAGCGCGCCGAAAGCCGATACGGACGGGGCGGGTCGGTCGAGAAAGCGGGCGCGCATGATTTTTGGGACTATCGTCGCGCTTGGGCCGATCCTGCCGGTCGACGTGCCGAGACTGTTCACATGGTCCGACAGTGTCGACGACGCGCGGCTCAACGAGCCCTACCGGCCGCTCAACTGGCATCGGCAGGAGGCGTTCTGGATGAACGCCGAGGCCGATCCGTCGCGGATCGTCTTCGCGATCCGGTCCCGCCATGCGCCCGACATCATCGGCTATGTGCAGATCCGCGACATCCACCCGGTCCACGGCTCCGCGACCATCGGCCTGCGTATCGGCGAGGTCGCCGAACGCGGCCAGGGGAAGGGGCGCGAGGCATTGAACCTCGCGATCCGCTATTGCTGGGATCACCTCAACGTCACGCGGCTGTCGCTCGGCGTATTCGCGCAGAACGAACGCGCGATCGCATTGTACCGGTCGGCGGGGTTTCGCGAAGAGGGGCGGCTGGAAAGCGCGCTGTTCATCGATGGTCATTGGATCGACGTGACGATGATGGCGATGATCCACCCGCGGCGGATGGGCGCGCCCTAGCCGATCGACGCAGGGCGGCCGTCAACCGACCTGTACGCGCAGCGCCCATCCCGGCCGCAATCGGGCGACATGACCAAAACTTATTGTTAGATACAGCTTTCGGCCATCCGCGAGGCGCCATCCGCGCCGGCCGAAGCTCCGTAGCTGTCACCCCGACATGCGAACAACGACGACGGCAGCAAGGCGGACCTTTTCAGCTATGCAGGATGAGCGGCAGAATGCGGCGGCGGCAGCGCGATTGGCCTCGGCCGGTCGTAGCGCTGCGGTTTTGCTCATCCTCGGCCTTGGTGCCGGAACCGCGCATGCGCAGGCCGCAGCGGCGGCGCCCCCGGTGTCCGCCAAGGATTCAGCCGATGCCGAGGATGCGGCGCAGGCCGCCGAAGAGGCGCAGAACGCGATCGTGGTGACCGGGCAGCGGCTACGCGGCGCGGTCGCGACGACGGTCCCAGCCGAGGCGAGCATCAGCGCGACCGCGATCCGCGCGCTCGGCGCCGCCGATCTCGAGGAGGTGTTCGAGGATCTCGCGCCCGAGATCGGCACCGGCGGCAATGCGGCGACCGGGCAGGCGGGCGCGCCCGTCGTTCTGGTCAACGGCCAGCGGATCGCGGGCTTCTCGTCGGTAAAGGATTTCCCGCCCGAGGCGGTCGACCGGATCGAGGTCTTTCCGGAAAAAGTCGCGCTGGAATATGGCTATCGTGCGGATCAGCGGGTGGTCAACATCGTCCTGCGCAGCCGCTATCACGCGCTGACGCTGCTCGCGCGCGACACGCTCGCACCGGACAATTGGCGCGGCATCTATCGCGCCAAGGTCGATCTGGTGCGGATCGACGACAAGTCGCACTGGAACATCGATCTCGATTATCGCCACGAAGATCCGATCTTCGCGGGATCGACGCTCGCGGGCCCATCGGCCGACGGCGGTTCGTTGCCCCGGCACACCTTCGCGACGCAGGACGATCATCTGACGGTGAGCGGCGACGCGACGCGCGCGCTCGGCGGCATCACGGCGGAACTGACCGGCAGCCTCGATCTCGATGCGATGCAGAGCCGCCCGGGATTGTCCGACGAGGATGGCGATCTGCTCGCGGCCAACGGGCAGTCCGATCGCGTGACGGGGCCGTTCCAGCGGATCGACCAGAGCGTCGAGGCGCAGACCGCGCTGACGCTCAACGGCACGATCTCCAGCTGGCACTGGTCGTTCATCGGCCGGCTCGACGAGACGACGCGCGTGACGCGCACCGACGATGCGGTGGGTGCCGGCGGGCTCGATGCGATCCTGCTGCCGTCGCCGGGTCTGATCGGCCATCGCTGCGGCGCCGGAGTGGATGGCGACTGCGTGTCGACCGACGTGCGCACCGCGAGCGGCGACTATTATCTGAACGGCAATCTCCTGTCGCTGCCCGCCGGCGCAATTACCGCCTCGCTCAGGACCGGCTTCGCCTTTTCCGGGATCCGCAGCGACTCCCCGCTCACGCAGCCCGGGACGGTCCACGATCGCGACGAGGGCAACGTACAGGCGAACCTCGACGTCCCGATCACGGCGCGCGCATCGGCCGTCGGCAAGATCACGGCCGGCGTCAACGGCGAGCTCCGCCAGCTTTCGGATTTCGGCACGCTCTCGACGATCGGCTCGACGCTCGAATGGGCGCCCGCCGAGCGTTTCGACCTCCTCGCCAGCTATAGCCGCGAGCAGCAGGCGCCGACGCTGGTCCAGCTCGACGAGGGCGCGCTCGCGACGCCCGATCTGCGCGAATATGACTTCGTGAACAACAACACCGCGATCGTGCAGCGGACCGACGGCGGCAACGACGATCTCGAACGGCAGACGTCGCAGATCGAGAAGCTGCGGCTGCAGTTCAGCCCGTTGCGCGCGGTCAATCTCGCGCTGTCGGCCGAATATACGATCCAGCGCACGCGCAACCCGATCGCGACGCTGACCGCGGCGACCGCGGCGACGATGGCGGCTTTCCCCGATCGCTTCACGCGCGACGACGACGGCTATCTGACCGCGATCGACGTGAGCCCGGTCAATCTCGATCGGCGCGACCAGCAGCAGCTGCGCTGGGGGCTTAATTATTCGACCGCATTCGGCTCGGCGCACGCCCCGATGGGAAATAACGGCGCCACCAAGCCGCCGGTGCGCGATCAGTTCCAGATCGCGCTCTATCACACCTGGCGGTTCCAGGACGACGTCGTGCTGCGCGACGGCGAGCCCAGGCTCAACCTGCTCGACGGCAATATCATCAGCGACGGCGGCGGCACGCCGACGCATGAGATCGAATTGCAGACGACCGTCTCGACAGGCGCATGGAGCGCCGACGTCAACGCCGTGTGGCAGAGCCGCACGACGGCGAACAGCGGCCCGTTGCTCAACGATCGGCTGACCTTCTCGCAGGGCGTGACGTTCAATCTGCGGCTGCAGATCAACATGTCGGATCTGGGCTGGCTCAACCGCAAGCTGCCGTGGCTGCGCGGCAATCTGAACCTGTCCGCCGACAATCTGCTTGGCGCGCATACCACGGTGCATGGCCCCGGCGGGGTCGTCCCGCTCGCCTATGAGCAATCCTATCTCAATCCGACCGGCCGCACCTTCCGCTTGACGCTCCGCAAGCGCTTCCGCTGATCGCATTGCAGCCGAACTGCTGAGGAGCGTGGCGCCCGTCGCTACGATCCGGGGGCATCCAGGCGCTGCCTGGCGATGAAGGCGGGATCGGAATCGATCGAATGGAGATAGGCCGTGCGCTCGGCACTATGTCGTTTCAGCTTGGACAGCGCCTTGGCCTGGTCCGTCGTGAGTCTGATCTGCACATAGCCTTTCGCCGTCAGGCATTCGTCGAGGACGGCCTGAAGCTCGTCCTTGAGGTCGACCGCGGCGATGGCGACGTAGTGCGCCCCGAACGTATTGGTCCGGCGGGCGATATCGGTCTCGGATTTGGTGCTGGTGATGTGCTCGACGATCGCCATCGGATTGGCCTCATCCGACGGAGCCGACGCCACCGCTATGTCGAGCAGTTGCGCCGAACTCAGCGCGTCCAATTGTCGCAGCGTCCCGGGCTTGATCGACACCGCGGCATGGCGCGTGGCGGCGGCGCACGCGCCGGCGTCGCTGGCATATTGATCGAGGGATACGCCGGGCTTTCCCCAGGAGACATCGCTTGCCGGCTTCGCAGCGGCAATGGACGCCGAGGCGACGGCGCAGACCGCGAGGACGTGACAGTATCGCATGGCGCGATCTCCTATCTCCGTCCGCCAATATACGCGCCGCGCGCTCTGCCTCAATCGTCATTTTTGCGCGCCATCGGGCGGCGTGAGGGCGCTTGGATTCCGCGGGCAGGCATCAACGGGATTGCCAATCTGCCACGAGCTTGCGAACGAGTGGCCTCGAACATTCGCCGCAGGGGCGTCTCGCTAGGCAAGGATCGATGATGCGGAAACTGGCGGCGGCGTTGCTTTTGTCTACCGGCGCTACGCTGGCCGTCGCCGCTCCGCCGCCCAAGGGCGCGTCGGACATGGTGCAGCTGGAAAGCGACATCCCGGCGAAGTGGCAGAAGCCCGAAACCGACTATGATTACGTCAAGCGCGACGTGATGATCCCGATGCGCGACGGCGTGAAGCTGCACACAGTGATCGTCGTGCCCAAAAACGCGCACGGCCTGCCGATGCTGCTTGAGCGCACGCCCTATGACGCGACCTTCGACGTCAAGACCGACAGCCCGCATCTGCGCGACGCGGTGTGGTCGGCGCTGCGCGAGTGGGTCGACGACGGCTATATCTTCGTCAGCCAGGATATCCGCGGCAAATACGGGTCGCAGGGCAAATATGTCATGACGCGCCCGCCGATCGGGCCGCTCAACCCGACCAGGACCGACGACACCACCGATGCCTACGACACGATCGAATGGCTCACCAGGAATGTGCCGGAAAGCAACCGGCGCGTCGGCATGATCGGCTCCTCCTACGACGGCTGGACGGTCACGATGGCGCTGCTCGGGCCTCATTCCGCGCTCAAGGTCGCGGCACCCGAAAGCCCGATGGTCGACGGCTGGATGGGGGACGACTGGTTCCATTACGGCGCCTTCCGACAGGTCAATCTCGACTATTTCACGCAGCAGACGAGCAAGACCGGCGAGGGCAAGCCGGTGCCGCGCGGCGGCGCGGACGATTATCAGGCGTTCCTGGACGCCGGCTCCGCGGGCAATTGGGCGGTCCGCAACGGCTTCGACCAGCTCGGTTTCTGGAACAGGCTGTCAGCGCACCCCGCGTACGACGCCTTCTGGCAGGACCAGGCGCTCGATCGCGCGGTCGTCGCGCGGCCCTCGACGGTGCCGACGATGTGGCTGCAGGGGCTGTGGGACCAGGAGGACATGTACGGCGCCGTCCACAGCTGGGAGGCGCTCAAGGCCAAGGGCATGGCCGCCAACAACCATCTCGTGATGGGCCCCTGGTATCACAGCCAGGTCAACCGCGCGGCGGAGAATCTGGGTCCGCTCAAGTGGAAGGGCGATACCGCGGCCAACTTCCGCAAGGACGTGCTGATCCCGTTCTTCGACACCTATCTCAAGGACGAGAAGCCCGCCGAGCCGACGCCGCCGGTGCTGATCTACAACCCGGCCGAAAATCATTGGGACAGGTTTGCCGACTGGCCCGGCGCGCCGTCGCTGACGCCGCTGTACCTGCAGGCGAACAACGGCCTGGCGTTCCAGGCGGCGACCGACGGCGAGGACGATTATGTCTCCGATCCCGCCAAGCCCGTGCCCTTCGTCGCGCCGCCCGTCGCCTTCGCCGATCACGCGCGCTGGACGACCTGGCTGGTGCAGGACCAGCGCTTTGCGGGCACGCGGCCCGACGTGCTGAGCTATCAGACGCCGGTGCTCGACAAGGCGGTGACGGTGCAGGGCGCGCCGTTCGCCGACATCTTCGCCAAGACCAGCGGCACCGACGGCGACTTCATCGTAAAGATCATCGACGTCTATCCCGCGACCGTGCCCGAGCAGCCCGAAATGGGCGGCTACGAGCTGCCGGTCAGCCTCGACATCTTCCGCGGCCGCTATCGCGAGAGTTTCGAGCATCCGACGGCGATCCCCGCCGGGCAGGTACAGGAATATAAGTTTCGCCTGCCGACGATGAACTATGTGTTCAAGCCGGGGCACCGGATCATGGTGCAGATCCAGTCGAGCCTGTTCCCGCTCTACGATCGCAATCCGCAAAGCTATGTGCCGAACATCTTCTTCGCCAAGCCCGCGGATTACCGGAAGGCGACGGTGTCGATCGAGCACGGGACGCCCGGTGCGAGCGCGGTGCTGCTGCCGGTGGTGCAGGCCAGTACCGCGATGAAATGATCGATCAGTCGGTCTCGCCGAGCATCAGGCGTTCGTAGAAACCGCCGAACCGGTCGTCGGGCGCCACCAGATGCACCTCGAGTATCCAGTGCCGCACCCGCCCGAAGGCATCCGGATCGCGCATTCGCGTCGGGTTTTCCGGGCTGATGTGACCGTGCTGCTTGCGGCCCGGCAGCCGCGCGTGCGGAAATTCGCCGACGATATGCCCGGCGATCTCGCCGCCGAAGCGCCAGCCGGCCCGTTCGGCGGACGCGCAGGCGAAGTGGTAGAGGTCCGCGCCGGTGATGTCGTGATCGTCGCGGAAGCGCTGCCTGAGCGTCTCGAACTGGATCGGTAATTCGCGGCAGAGCGCGTGTTTGCGCGGGTCGGGTCCGATCGCGTAGCTGCGGCCGACATCGGCCTCCCACTCCTCGAAGACCGGGCCGAGATCGAGGAAGACGATGTCGTCGCTTCCGATCGTCAGGATCGGCGGATTGTCGCCGGCGGTTGCCAGCGTGTTGGCGCCGCACCGCACGATGCGCTTGTGCCAATGCTTCTCGACGCCGAACTGCTCGGCGGCGAGCGCGTAGATGTCCTTCTCGACCGCGCGTTCGGTCCGTCCGGCGGCGATCAGCCCGGCCGCCTCGACGGCATCGAGCAGCGACAGCGCCTTGCCTTCGGCTTTGACCAGGCTGATCAGCCGATGGCGTTCGTCGGCAGGTGGTATCGGGAGGTCCATAACGCCAAGTCTGCCCCGAGAAGCCGCTGGCGACAACCGGGCGCCGATCGGTTCGGCGCACCCTCTGGTTTGTCCGTCATGTCATGCCCGGCCGGCCCGAGGCGGCTCAGCCGCTCTGCTCGATCGCATCGACGCGGTCGGGGTAGAAAGCCAGATGGTCCTTGATGGCGGCGACCGCGTCGTAGGGCGTCTCATATGTCCAGATCGCATCGACCGCGCGCGCGCCGCCGGCGGGAATGCTGAAATAGGAGGCCTCCCCCTTGTAAGGGCAGTAGCTCGTCGTGGCGGACCGCGCGAGCGCCGCCATGTCGGCATGCTCGCGCGGGATATACAGCACCGCCGGATAGTGCGCCTCGCGTAGGATAAGCGCCTCGGTACTGTCCGCGACAACGCGTCCGCCCAGCGTGACCACGACCCGTTTGGGATTGCGTTCGACGCTTATCGGGTGGTCGGGCCCGGGTATCTTGATGGGTCTGATCGTCACGACATTCTCCTCAAGCATTGGTGCCCCCATCGACGGTGAGGCTGGCGCCGGTGATATAGCGCGCGTCCGGCCCCGCGACGAACGCCACCATCGCGGCGATCTCGTCGACATGGCCGTATCGTTTGAGCGCGGTGTTGGCGATCTGCGGCTCGGCCCATTCGCTGGCGGCAGGATTGAGATCGGTGTCGATCGGGCCGGGCTGGATGTTGTTGACCGTGATGCTGCGCGCACCCACCTCGCGCGCCAAGCCTTGCGTGAACATCTTCACCGCACCCTTGGTCGCAGCATAGGCGATGAGGCCCGGCGTCAGCATGCGCTCGCCGACGCAGGATCCGATGATGATGATGATGATGCGGCCGCCGTCGGGCAGATGCTTGAGTGCGACCTGCGTCGCGATGAACACGCCGCGCAGGTTGATGGCGATCATCCGCCCCAAACGCGGCCGGCAAAACCCTCCCGCAGCTCGGAGCGATGCCGCGACCGGATATACCTCTGATCGATCCGAGCGGAGAGAGGCTCGACAGGCGTCGGCGAAAAAATTCCGGGCGCCCATCGGAGCGGCCATCGGGTGCGAGCGCCTGCCAATTGGTACTCACTCGCGAACTGTCGCCGCGCACGACCGCTTCACCGAGAGGCTCAGGCCCCGTTCATGGCCGACGGATCATGTGCGGCGCATCAGCCGACACGGGAGTTGTGTTATGCGTAAGATCCTCTTTGCGATTGCCCTTACCGCCGCGGGTTTGAGCCTGTCGGGCTGCTGGCATGGCCACGGCCGTGGCTGGGGCGATCATAATCCGGGCCATGGCGGCGATCATGGTCATGGCGAGGGCGGCGATCATAATTGATGCGTCAGCAACGCCCAAGCGCACCATAAATCAGTGATCGGGCTTCCGCATCAAGGTGCGGGAGCCTGAAGGCTGTTGTGATGAAACCCTATCATAGCCATTGATCGGATGCGGTGCCAAGAGCGATCCGCTTGCCGTTAAAAAGGCTTAGCGGTCGCCAGAACGACAATGACGACTATGATCGTAAGTATCAGCAGCGGCATCCAGCGAGGATAGGCGCGAGACAGAATCTTGCCGCTCGCAAGACGGCGTAATTGCCCGGATTGATAACCGTGCAATGCAGAGAGCCCAACTACGAGCATAATCTTGGCATGAAGCCAATGCGCTGGCAGCCACCCGCCTTTCGCAACCAACATTGCGCCGAGAAGCCAGACTGCCAGCAGCGCTGAGGTGACGACGAAGTTGCTCAATCTCCGAAGTCGACGCAACTCGGGGAGTTGATGCGACGCGGCGCTTTGTCCGAAGGCGGGCAAGGCGAATGCTACAACTAACAAACCGCCGGCGAATGTTGCGACAGCCAGGAGATGAAGCGCCAGAAGCGCTGAATAGGGCAAGCGCCGGCTCCTGCACTAAGCGGTATCGCGCATTCCGCGCGATCGGACAGGCATCGACCGGGGGGCGAACCACCCCGGTCGATCGGATCACACGCCCGCGTGCAGCGAATGCTTGAGATCGCGTATCTCGTCATGGCCTTCCTTGACGATCACATAGGCCTCGTCGATGTCCGCCATCGTTGCGGGGCTGACGTCGCGATCGCGCTGGGCGTCTTCGAACTTGTGCTTGATGTGATCCTCGCCGGCTTCGACCTGATCAACGATCGTCGTGTCATCGCTCGACATGCTGTTGCGCAGGTTGAAGAACATCCGATGTGCGCCGGCCAGCAACGTGCCGTCGTCCTCGGGCGTACCGCCCAGCGCGCGAACCTTGCTCTGCAGGCGGGTCGTTAGTGCCTGACGCTCGGCGCCACGGCGCTGGAATATCTCGGCGAAGCGCGAACCGATCGTCTCCTTGGCGGCCTGGCTATAGCCGTCGGCGCTGTCGATGACGGTTTCGATCAGCGCGTTCAGAGTCTTGATGTCGTGATCGATGCCCATGGCGCGTTCCTTATCTCGTGGAAACCGACCCAACGTCCGGCCGTCGACATGGGTCCGCCGTTGGACGGTCCGAACCCGCTTGGCGGTGATCGTCGCACGGCGGAGATTTTAAGAAGGAAGCGATCACGGTGATCGAATGACCGGCATGGTCCTGCAGGCAGAAAGGCCTATGATCCAGTGTGACGCATGTATTCGTCGATGGTGGGAAAGGCTGCAGGAACAAGATGATGATATCTGATCCGCAGATATGTCCGCCCGACCACGACATCGATTACGTCGCAGTGATCGCTGCGGCGTTGGAGCAGAAGTTCGCGAACGACGCCTTGCGGATCGCGGAGGTGCAGGCCGCCTGTGCGAGCAGCGAGAGTGTCGCTAGCTGGCTCGCAATCGTCGCGTATCTTCGCGACTAGCTAGCCCATCGGGTATCACCGAGATCGCGATTTCCAATCGGCTCCCCGCGTAGATCTTGACCCAGC
>Ga0302311_10001629_pt1 | contig 26248 bp, 28 predicted proteins | sample III_Palsa_N1_3_FD_200449 | JGI IMG/M metagenome (GOLD analysis project Ga0302311, IMG submission 200449) | Peat permafrost microbial communities from Stordalen Mire near Abisko, Sweden - III_Palsa_N1_3 | ecosystem: Environmental > Terrestrial > Soil > Palsa > Peat permafrost | place: Sweden... | reverse complement strand
AGGTGCGCAGCAGGCGGTTGGTGAGCTGGGCGCCAATCGCGAACAGGATCTTCGGGCACTCCTCGCGCAGCGGGCCTTCCATCAACTGAAACAGGCGCTCGTAGCTGATCTCGGCCATCTCGCACGGGGTACGCGTGCGCACCATCGATTCGCGCTGCGCCTGCTCCACGAACAGACCCATTTCGCCGATGAACTGGCCACGGCTGATGTAGGCAAGGATCAGTTCGCGCCCCTGCTCGTCCTCGGTGCATACCGCCAGCGAGCCGTCGATCACGTAGTACAGCGTGTTGGCTGGGTCGCCGGGGCGGATGATGGCGGTCTTGCCGGGGTAGCGGCGGCGATGGCACAGCCCGAGGAAACGTTCCATCGCGGCGGGGTCGGGGGCAAAGCCGAGTGGTGCCTGCGAGCGCTCGAAAGCCTGTTGGAGCTGGTATTTGAGTTGCGCCACGTTTATCCCCGAAGTGGTTGTCTTGCCCGCGGCGATCCTTTGCAACCGCAGCGTGCGCGTTTGTGACCCCCTGTAAGCTGGGCATTATGGCAAACCCGAACGACTTGCCGCAGGTTCAATTTTTTTTCGTTTTGCCGCATACTTAGCAGTCTTCCGGTGGCGACGAGACTGTCGCACGCCGTTCACAAGGGTCGTGCAGGCTACCTGCCTGTACTCCACACCATTCTGCGGGGACCCTTGTCGCTAACCCGCCTCTACTGCTGACCGGATGTCCGGTCATGGAGAGCCGCCGTGGTCAAACCACTTCCCCGTCTGCGCCTGCAGGGTTTCAACAACCTCACCAAGGCGTTGAGCTTCAACATCTACGACATCTGCTACGCGGTGTCGGAAGACCAGCGTCGCAACTACATCGAGTACATCGATGACCAGTACGATGCCGACCGCCTGACCCAGATCCTCACCGACGTGGCGGAGATCATCGGCGCGAACATCCTCAACATCGCGCGCCAGGATTACGACCCGCAGGGCGCCTCGGTGACGATGCTGATCTCCGAGGAGCCGGTGCTGGAGAAGCTTGGTCGCGACACCATCTCCGGTGCCGTGGTCGCGCACATGGACAAGAGCCACATCACCGTCCACACCTATCCGGAAACGCATCCGCACAACGGCATCGCCACCTTCCGCGCGGACATCGACGTGGCCACCTGCGGCGTGATCTCGCCGCTGAAGGCCCTGAACTACCTGATCGACAGCTTCGAGTCGGACATCGTGGTGTGCGACTACCGCGTGCGCGGCTTCACCCGCGACATCAAGGGCAAGAAGCACTTCATCGACCACAAGATCAACTCGGTGCAGGACTACCTGGCCAAGCACATCCGCCAGAAGTACGAGATGTTCGACGTCAACGTGTACCAGGAAAACATGTTCCACACGAAGATGCACATCAAGGACTTCGACCTCGATACCTACCTGTTCGACTCGCACGCCGATGACTTGTCGTTCAAGGAACGCCAGCGCATCGAGCAGCTGCTGCGCCGCGAGATCGAGGAACTGTTCCACGGCCGCAACCTGATGTGACGAAAAGCCCGCCGGAAGGCGGGTTTTTTTTGGGCATTTTTTTGTAGGAGCGCACCCTGTGCGCGATGTTCTGATGTCGATCGAAAAAAAACAGCATCGCGCACAAGGTGCGCTCCTACAAGCGATACGCCACCGTCTTCATCACCGCCGAGCTGAAGTGCATCATCTGCGGCAACGGGAACGGCAGCTCGACCCCACCGCGCTGTTGTGCCGCCTGCGCATGGCGAATTTCATCGGCCTGCATCTGGCTCAGCACGGCGCGCGAGCGTTCGTCCTGGGCGGGCAGTTTCTCCAGATGTTCGGCCAGATGCGCCTCCACCTGACGCTCGGTTTCCACCACGAAGCCGAGGCTGACGGGATCGCCGGCCAGTGCGGCGGCCGCGCCGATCGCATAACTGCCGAGGTACCACAACGGGTTGAGCAGGCTGGGGCGGCTGTCCAGCTGTTGCAGTCTTTGCATGCACCAGGCCAGGTGATCGGTTTCCTCGGCGGCGGCGTGCAGCAGGTGTTCGCGGTTGTCCGCGTTGCGTGCCAGCGCGGCCTGACCAAAATACAACGCCTGCGCGCAGACCTCGCCGGTATGGTTGATCCGCATCAGGCCGGCAGCATGGTGGCGTTCGGCATCGTCCAGTTCGGCTTCGCCGATGCCGGTGGCGGGCGAGGGACGCTGCGCCTGTGGCGAGCCGGCGATCGCTTCCAGCGCACGCTCGCAACCGGCAAGCAGGCGATCGAGCGGGCTTAGCGTGCGGATATTCATGGGCTTACCTGATCCAACTTGGGGTTTATCAATTGCTGGGCCAGCAAGGTCAGTGGATGCCGGGTGGGCCAGCGCAGGCCCTGCGCATCGATCCCGGCGGCCAGATGCAGGCGACAACCGATATTGGACGACAACAGCTGCTGCGGATCCAGCGTGGCGACTTGTCGCAGTGTCGCGTCGCGCAGTTGTGCGGCGCGTTCGGGGAATTCCAGCAGATGACTGCCAGCAGCGCCACAGCAGTACGGTGGCCGCGGCAACGGCAGCACGTCCAGATCCGGCACGCGGCGCAGTAGCTGCAGCAAGGCGTGGTCGCTGCGTGCCACATTGATCTGCGTGCATGGCAGGTGCAGCGTGATCCGTTGCGCCAGCGGGCGGAAAACCAATGCATCGGCGTGCGTCGCCAGCAGTTCCACCGGGTCGACCACACTCACGCCTGGTAACGCGCGACGCAGCGTGCCAAGGCAGCCGGGCGTCACCGAAACCAGTTGTGTGGCGCCGCATTCGGCCCAAGCGCGGCGTACATGCTGGGCAGCCCGTTCGGCAGATTCCGTCGCGCCACCATGCAGATCCATCGCGCCGCAACAGAACGCCGGCAGCAGGCTGATCTGAAAACCGGCAACCTGCAGGAGGGTGATCGCCGCCTGTTGCGCTTCGGCATCGTCGATGCTGGCCACGCAGCCGGGGAACAGCGCCACGCATGGTTGTCCATGGTTCTTGTCGCTGGCTCGGGCGCGTGCCGCCGGGGCCTCAATGGGTATCACCAGCAGGGCAGCACGCCAGGGCGAGTCCGCCGGCAGTCGCCGCGCCAGCCAGCCTTTCCAGCGCGGTAGCGCCATCAACCCGCCGATGTGGCGCAGGGCGCGCATCAGGACCGGGCGCTTGATCAGGTTCAGTAATTGCCGGGGAGATTGCGGCCCAGGCCCCAGTAGGGCGCGGGTTTCGATCAGCAGTTCGCCATACTGCACATTGGCCGGGCAGGCTTTTTCGCAGTTCAGGCAGCCCAGGCAATGATCCAGGTGTTCGCGCAGCCCGGCGGTGGGATCGACCTGGCCCCGGGCCAGCGCAGCGGCAATGGCGATGCGGCCGCGCGGCGATTCCGCCTCATTCCGGTCCAGCGCATAGGTGGGGCAAACCGGCAGGCAGAGCCCGCACTGCACACATTGATCAGCCAGTTCGGCAATGCGGCCGACAGGCGCGCGCGTGGGGGACTTTTCAAGCGGCATGCTCATCATGCTATCATTGCCAGCTCACAGCCCGCCGGTCGGTGGGCTTGCGCCATGGATGACTGCTCCGCTATCATCTCGCGCCTTTGTTCCACCGATTACGCGTACCGCCACACGGCGGCAGACTAGGTATTCTGAAATGAAAACGTTTAGCGCCAATGCAGACAACGTCAAGCGCGACTGGTTCGTGGTCGACGCCACGAACAAGACGCTCGGTCGCCTGTCGACCGAAATCGCTCGTCGTCTGCGCGGCAAGCACAAGCCGGAATACACCCCGCATTGCGACACCGGCGATTATATCGTGGTGATCAACGCGCAGAAGGTGGCCGTCACCGGTGCCAAGCTGGACGACAAGAAGTACCACCGCTTCACCGGTTATATCGGCAACCTGAAGACGACCAGTCTGAAGGACCTGCTGGCGACCTACCCGGAGCGCGTGATCGAGATCGCCGTCAAGGGCATGCTGCCGAAGAACCCGCTGGGTCGCGAGATGTACCGCAAGCTCAAGGTCTACGGCGGTGCCGAGCATCCGCATACCGCACAGCAGCCGCAGGCGCTGGAACTCTAAGGAATCATCATGACGATCCAGCAGAATTACGGCACCGGCCGCCGCAAGACCTCCGCCGCCCGCGTGTTCCTGCGCAAGGGCAAGGGCGCGATCGAAGTCAACGGCAAGTCGCTTGAGGCATTTTTTGGTCGCGAGACCTCGTGCATGATCGTGCGCCAGCCGCTCGAACTGACCCAGAACACCGAGAAGTTCGACATCACGGTGACGGTTGCCGGCGGCGGCATCACCGGCCAGGCCGGCGCGATCCGCCTGGGCATCGCCCGCGCACTGATCGAGTACGACGAGAGCCTGAAGTCGCCATTGCGCAAGGCCGGTTTCGTGACCCGTGACGCCCGTGAAGTCGAGCGCAAGAAGGTCGGTCTGCACAAGGCACGTCGCGCCACCCAGTTCTCCAAGCGCTAATTCTCCTTCGGGAAATCGCGTTTGTCGGTTCGATGCAACAAAGTCAGAGCGCATCGATCCAGCTGTTTTTGGGAGATCGTCTAACGGTAGGACGACAGCCTCTGACGCTGTCTATCTAGGTTCGAATCCTAGTCTCCCAGCCAAAACAAAAAGACCCGCCCTAGTGGCGGGTCTTTTTGTTTTGGTCTGCGGATACAGGAGACGACCCACGTTCGACAAATTTGTCCGGAACAAATTTGGACAGCCGCAGGCTGGCTCCGCGAAGCGGAGTTTGGCCCATGGATGGGCCAAACAATCCTAGTCTCCCAGCCAAACATCAAGGACTTAGCGGAAACGCAAGGTCTTTTTTATGCCGGCACTCGATAGGCACCTATGAACGAAACGATTAGGTGACCGACGCCGCCGTGTGATCACATCTCGCGGTCGCCGATCAGCACCACATCGGCCGGGCGGCGGGCGAACAGGCCGACCGTGACGATGCCGGGCAGCTGGTTGAGTTCGCTCTCCAGCGCGGCCGGATCGACGATCTGCCAGCCGTGCACATCGATGATCCAGTTGCCGTTGTCGGTGACCACGCCGTCACGCCATACCGGCTGACCACCGCGCTTGACGATCTCCCGGCCGATCAGGCTGCGCGCCATCGGGATCACCTCGATCGGCACCGGAAACTTGCCGAGCAGGTCGACCCGTTTGCTCGAGTCGATGATGCAGACGAACTTCTGACTGGCCGCAGCGACGATTTTTTCGCGGGTCAGCGCGGCGCCGCCGCCCTTGATCAGGCGCTTGTGCGGATCGCATTCGTCGGCACCGTCGATGTAGATCGTCAGCGGTCCGGCGGAGTTGAGGTCGAGTACCGGAATGCCGAGTTTCTTCAGCTGTGCCGTGGATTGTTCCGAGCTGGATACCGCGCCCTGGATGCGATCCTTCAGATCGGCCAGCGCGTCGATGAAGAACGCCACGGTGGAGCCGGTGCCGACGCCGACGATGGCGCCGTCCTCGACGTAGCGGATCGCAGCCTCACCGGCCTGGCGTTTTTCGTTGGCGTTGCTCATGGAATCGGTTCCGTAAAGGTGGATGGGTGCGGGATACGGCAGCTGGCCCTGCTTATTCCAGCGCGAGAATATATTTCCAGTCAGCGTCGTCCACCGGCATCACCGACAGCCGGTTGCCCTTGCGCAACAACGGCATTTCGACCAGCGCGTCATGGCCCTTGAGTTCGTCCAGGCTGATCGTGCGTTTGAGCTTCTTCACGAACTTCACGTCGACCAGCATCCAGCGCGGGTTGTCGCGCGAGCTGCCCGGGTCGAAATACTTGCTCTTGGGGTCGAACTGGCTGGGGTCGGGGTAAGCGTCGGTGGCGACCTCGGCAATACCGACGATGCCGGGCGTGGTGCAATTGGAGTGGTAGAAAAACACCTTGTCGCCAGGGCGCATGCCGTCGCGCATGAAGTTGCGCGCCTGGTAGTTGCGCACACCATCCCATGCTTCGCGCTTTTTGCGTTTCAGGTCGTCGATCGAGAACGCATCGGGCTCGGATTTCATCAGCCAGTGATTCATGCGTGTATCTCAGGGTTGCAGTCGATCAGTTCGCGATCGGTGGCGATGAAATCCAGAGCGACATCCCATGGTTCCTTATTTACGGTTGCCAGTTCCTGGAAATCGTAGGCAATGCCGACCAGCAGCGGTTCGGTTGGGCGCACCTGCTTGTTGAGGAACGCGAAACTGCGGTCGTAATACCCGCCGCCGTGACCGAGCCGATGACCGCGCCGATCGAAACCGAGCAACGGCACCAGCACCAGGTCGAGCTGAAACGGTTCCAGCAGTTCGCGTGGCGTGACCGGCTCGGGGATGCCATAGCGGTTCGGCTGCACCTCCTCGCCGGATTGCCAGGGCGCGAAGCGCAGATGCTTGTCCGTGCCGATCACCGGCAGCAGGAATTGCTGGCCGCGCGTGGCCAGTGGCGGGATCACCAGGTTAAGCGGCAACTCGCCATGGCTGGCCCAGTAACCGGCGACGCGGCTGTCGGTGAGGTATTCGGGGAGCTGTTCGAGACTGCGGCGCAGGCCCTGGGCGGCGGCGATGCGTGCGGGCGCGGTGAGGGCGCGGCGCTGGTCGGCCAGGCGCTGGCGAAGCTCGCGTCGTTGGGCGGTGGCGTCCACGTTTCGCGCATCTCCGTCGAAAGTTCGCCCCGTTCATCGCGAGACGAACGGGGCGGGGGAATAAGTGGCGTCAACCGCGGTGCCGCTGCACACCAAACGACCTTGATCCAAGATGGATCAGGTGGGAGGGCTACATGGCCTCGAGGCTTTCCGCACGTGGCGGACATGCACAACAGCCGATGTGAAGCCGACCCGGGGCCGTATTTAGGAACAAGGCAAATGTAAGAGTGTGCTGGCGAACATCGCAGAAAACGCCGAGGTTGATTTTAGGCGCTTGCCCGGCAATGTGCCACTGGCGCATGACAGTCAGGGTTCATCGAACGGCGAGACATGCAATGTTCAAGCGCCGCGGCATTCAACGCTTCAGCAGATCGCCGTCGAGCGCGGCTTCCAGCTTGGTGCGCAACGCGGCAAGGCCGTCACTCAGACGCTGTTCCTGGCCGTCGTGCTGCTTGCGCAGTAGCAGGAATTCGTGGGTGACGCTGATCGCGGTCAGCACCGCCAGCCGTTCGAAGCTGGGCGCCTTGGCGTTCGCGCGCAGCTCGCGCATCTTGCGATCGAGGAAGCCGGCCGCTTCGAGCAGGCCATCGCGCTCTTCCGGCGCGCAGGCGATCAGGAATTCGCGGTCGATCAGTCGCAGCGCGACCGGTTCACTGCTGGACATGGGTTCTATCAACCGTTGCTTTCAAGCGATTTCAGCCGCTGGATCATTGCCTCGACGCGGCTGCGGGCCTGCTCGTTGCGCGCCAGCAAACCCGCGCGCTCACCGGACAGCTGCTCCTGGCTCTGGCGCAGGCTGCGATTTTCCTCGGTGAGCCGGCGCACGGTATCGAGCAGGCGATCAAGCTGCTGGCCCAGCGTGGCCAACTCTTGATGGACGGTATCGGGCTGAATGTGATCAGGCGGACTCATAAACGAAACTATAACAGGACGCTGGCCGAAATCAGCGTGACCGCCTGCACAGGTGGGTGGCAGGCGCGGCGGCTGCATTAAACTGGCGGCCATTACTTGAAGGAGTACCGCCATGACGGCTACCGGGCTTGTGGGCCACGACGATATCGATGCGCTGATCATGCGCCTGCGGCTGGGCACCGAAGCCAGCGAACTGCACGGTTCGCTGTGTGGCTATCTGGCTGGCGGCGGCTCCCTGCACGGCAGCTCAGTGCTGGCCGCGCTGCAGCTCGACGGCGAGGCGACCGATCCGAGCCCGGATGACCAGGCTTTGCTGAAGCGACTGGCAAAGCAATGCGAAACCGAACTGACTGATCCCGAGCTTGGTTTCGAACCGTTGCTGCCGGAAGATGACCGCCCGCTGGCCGAGCGTGCCGAGGCGATGGTCGACTGGTGCCGCGGCTTCCTCGGCGGCTTCGGTCTTGCCGGCACTCCCGCGCATGCGCAGCTGTCGGACGAGGCGCAGGAGATCCTGCGCGACTTCGGCAACATCGCCGGCTCGTCGTTCGATTTCGGCAATGAAGACGAGGATGAGGACGCGCTGATCGAGGTGCAGGAGTTCGTGCGCGTCGGCGCGATGCTGCTGCACACCGAGTGCGCCGCACACGACGGGCCTGCCAGCGGCACCGTGCATTGATTCCGACCGCACCGGGACTGGCCACGCTGGTGATCGCGCCGGAAGAGTTTGCGCGCCGTCGCCGCCAGCTGATGCAGATGGCGGGTGAGGACGCGGTGCTGCTGGTGGCCGCGGCGACCGAGCGCATGCGCAATGCCGATGCGGCATGGCCGTACCGGCAGGATTCCGACTTCCACTATCTCGGCGGCTTCCCCGAAGCCGATGCGGTGCTGGCCCTGCTGCCTGGCCGCAAGCATGGCGAGGCGGTGCTGTTTTGCCGCGAGCGCGATCCGGCGCGCGAGCGCTGGCATGGCCAGACGATCGGTACCGAGCGTGCGGTGGCCGAATACGGCATGGACGACGCGTTCCCGATCGATGACATCGACGACATCCTGCCCGGCATGATCGAAGGCCGCGGCCGCGTGTACTGCCACTTCGGCCGCGAGCCGGAATTCGATGCGCAACTGCTGGGCTGGATGCGCCGGTTGCGCCAGTTGCGCGGCGGCGGTGTGGTGCCGAAGGAATTCGTCGCACTCGGCCATCTGCTGCACGACCTGCGGCTGTACAAGTCGCGCGCCGAACTGAAGCTGATGCGAGCGTCAGCCGCGATCGCGGTCGAGGCGCATCTTGCAGCGCTGCAAGTGGCCACGCCCGGGCGCCGCGAATACGAGGTCGAGGCCGAGCTGCTGCGGGTGATGCGCAGCCGCGGTGCGGTGCCGGCGTTCCCGCCGATCATCGCCGGTGGTGCGAATGCCTGCGTGATGCACTACCAGGCCAATCGCGCGCCACTGAACGATGGCGAGCTGCTGTTGATCGACGCCGGTGCCGAGCTGGACTGCTATGCGTCCGACATCAGCCGCACGTTTCCGCTCAACGGTCGCTACAGCCGCGAGCAGCGCGCGCTGTATGACGTGGTGTTGACCGCGCAACTGGCGGCGATCGACGAGGTGCGACCCGGCCGGCCATTCAGTGCGGCTCATACGGCTGCGGTACGCGTACTGGCCGAAGGGTTATGCCAGCTCGGCCTGCTCAAGGGCGATGCCGATGCGGTGATCGCCGAAGGCAGTTACCAGCGTTTCTTCCCGGCCAAGACCGGTCACTGGTTGGGACTGGATGTACACGATGTCGGCGACTACCGCATCGACGGCGACTCGCGCCTGCTCGAGCCGGACATGGTGCTGACGGTGGAGCCGGGCCTCTACGTGGCGCCGGACGACCGCACGGTGGCCGAACGCTGGCGCGGCATCGGCATCCGCATCGAGGACGACGTGGCGGTGACCCGCGACGGCAACGAGGTGCTCACCGCGGCGATGCCGAAACACGCTGAAGCGATCGAAGCCTTGCTGGCCGCGCGCTAGCTCAGTTCGTCCGGCAACTCTGCATCATTGCGCTCGCGGTTCGCTATATCGGTGGCGTGCACCTCGTACCACATCGCATTGAGGATGGCGAAGGCACAGGCCAGTCCCAGTCCGAGTATCCATGAGAAATACCACATCAGCTTGCGCTCCTTTCAATAACCGCCATGCGCTTTGCGCACCTGTTCGAGGGTGACCCGCCCGCGCATCACGCGGTACACCCAGCTGGTATAGAGCAAAACGATCGGCAGCAGCACGACGGTGACGATCAGCATCAACTGCAAGGTGCCCTGGCTGGAGGACGCGTCCCATACGGTGAGGCTGGAACGCGGATCGAGGCTGGACGGCAGCAGGAAGGGGAACAGCGCGAAACCGGCCGAGGCGATCGTGCTGCCGACCATCAGGCTGCTGGCGATGAAGCCGGCAACGCTGCGCCGGCCGATCAACGCCTGTACGCCGACGGCCGAGACCAGCGCCAGGACCGGTGCGATCCAGAACCACGGATATTGCATGTAGCTGGCAAACCAGCTGCCACCGACGGCGACCTGCTTGTAGAGCGGATTGGAGGCGCCGTCGGTCACGATGGGGCTGCCTATCGCGTAACCGGACAGCCCATAAGCCACCCAGATACCGGCCAGCACGTAAAGGGCGGCATAGATCAGCGTCATCCAGCGCGCGATCTTCACTGCGCGTGCGGCAATGGCATGATCGGCCTTCAACGCCGCCCAGCAGGCACCGTGCGCCAGCAGCATGCTCAGCGAGACCAGACCGCACAGCAGTGCGAAGGGATGCAGTAGCTCGAAGAAACCGCCATGCCAGCTCATGCGCAAGTCGCCGTCGAACCGGAACGGCGCGCCGAGGAACAGGTTGCCGAACGCAACGCCGGCGACCAGCATCACCACCACTCCGGAACCGGTGAGTACCCAGTCCCACAGCGACGCCCAGCGTGGATCATGGATCTTGCCGCGGAAATTGAAGCCAACCGGGCGCAGGATAAAGGCCAGCAGCACCAGCGCGATCGCCAGATACATGCCGGAAAACGACACGGCATAAAGTGTCGGCCAGGCCGCGAACGTCGCCCCGCCGGCGAGGATGAACCACACCTGGTTGCCCTCCCAGGTTGGTTCGATGCCCTCCAGCAGCACTTGCCGTTCTTCGTTGTCGCGGCCCAGGATCTTGAGCAGGCCGGCGACGCCGAAATCGAAGCCGTCCATGATCGCGAAGCCGATCAGCAGGGTGCCGAGCAGGGCCCACCAGATCACCCGCAGCGTGGTGTAGTCGAGCATGGCGATATCCTCAGTGACCAGCCGCAGTGGAGGGGTCGATAGGCGGCCAGATGCCCAAACCGTCCGGCCCCTTGCGAATGAATTTCCGCATCAGCATCACGTCGACGATCGCCAGCGCGGTGTAGAACAGCACGAAGCCTCCGAGCGAAGTGAGGACCTGACCGGCGCTGACCGACGACACGCCAAGCGCGGTCGGCAAGACACCTTCGATCGCCCACGGCTGGCGGCCGTATTCGGCAACGATCCAGCCCAGCTCGATCGCCACCCACGGTAGCGGCAGGCTCCACAGCGCCAAGCGCAGATACCAGCGCTGGCTATCCAGCTGGCGCTTGCTCGCCTTCCAGAACGAGAGCGCGAACAGCGCGATGAAATAGAAGCCGCAGCCGACCATGATGCGGAACGCCCAGAACAGCACCGGCACATTCGGGATCGTGCTGTCGGCGGCCTGCTGGATATCCGCCGGCGTCGCCTGTCGCGGGTCATCGACGTACTTCTTCAGCAGCAGGGCATAGCCCAGATCCTCGTCGTGCGCGGCGAGGGTGGCCTTGGCCTGCGCGTTGTCCTTGTCCTGGCGTAGCATCAGCATCGCATCATAGGCCTGGATGCCGTTGCCGATGCGGCCCTTGGCGGTGTCCACCAGCTCGGCGATGCCGGGCATGGTCTGGTCGGTCGAATGGGTGCCGATCAGGCCCATCACCCAGGGAATCTTCACCGCGAAGTGCGTCGTGCGCTGCTGCACGTCCGGGATGCCGATCAGGGTGAACGACGCCGGTGCCGGTTCGGTGTGCCACATCGCCTCGATCGCGGCCATCTTCATCTTCTGGTTCAGCGACACGGTGTAGCCGGATGCGTCGCCCAGCACCACCACCGACAGCGCCGCAGCCAGTCCGAAACTCGCTGCCACCGTCATCGAACGCTTGGCGAAGTCGACATTGCGCCCGCGCAGCATGTACCAGGCGCTGATCGACAGCACGAACATCGCACCCATCACGTAGCCCGCGCTCACCGTGTGCACGAACTTGTCCTGCGCCACCGGATTGAACAGCACCTCGGAGAACGAGGTCACTTCCATGCGCATCGTCTGCGGATTGAACGCGGCACCGACCGGATGCTGCATCCACGCGTTCGCGACCAGGATCCACAGCGCCGACAGGCTGGTACCCAGCGCCAGGAACCAGGTCACCAGCAGGTGCTTGATCCGCGAGATGCGCTCCCAGCCCATGAAGAACACGCCAACCAGGGTCGCTTCGAGGAAGAACGCCATCATCCCCTCGATCGCCAGCGGCGCACCGAAGATATCGCCCACGTAATGCGAGTAGTACGCCCAGTTCATGCCGAACTGGAACTCCATCGTCACACCGGTGGCCACGCCCATCGCGAAGTTGATGCCGAACAGCACGCCCCAGAACTGCACCATGCGCTTCCACACCTCGCGCCCGGTCATCACGTAGACGCTCTCCATGATCGCCAGCATCCACACCAGGCCCAGCGTCAGCGGCACGAACAGGAAGTGGTAGAGCGCGGTCAGCGCAAACTGCAGGCGTGACAACGTGACGACATCGGTATCGATGATCATGGATGGCCTGCAGGTGGGGTGGGTGCGGCGGGTGCCAGCCGACGCGCGATCGCGGCCGGGCGGGTATCGGGTTTTGGGTGTGGCGCAAAGAGCAGCCACCAGATCAGCATCAGCAGCGCGATCTTGAGTGCGATGACAACGAACAGCTCGAGCGTCAGCCGGCGCAGCGGACGACGCAAAACATTTACATCTTGAATCGAAGAGCTGGAAAGCGCTGAGCGAGGCATGCGACGAATCCGAGCAGTAGCTGCACGTCAGCATACGCTCTAACGCTGTTACACCTATGCGGAGCAATGTCGCAGTGGCGGATCGTCGCAGTATGTAGAACAAACCAGTGCACGAATGCTGTTGTTACGATTGAGGTAAAGATTATTCGTGGATAGGGAGCGTTTCTGCAAAAGAGGCCGCATCGGTGCGCTCAGGTCGGCGCGAACGCATCGCGGGTGAGGTTTTCCGGCGTGCCATCGGTGCACACCACGTCGTCCTCGATGCGGATGCCGCCGTATTGGCGGAATGCGTCGACCTTTGCCCAGTCGATGTCGGCGGATACCGGCTTCTCGCGCAGTTCGGCCAGCAACATGTCGATGAAGTACAGGCCCGGCTCGATCGTCACCACCATGCCGGGTTCCAGCACGCGAGTCATGCGCAGGTAGGGGTGACCGGCGGGCCGCGCGATGCTGCCGCCGCGTTCACTCTGCTGGAAGCCGCCGACGTCGTGTACCTGCAGGCCGATCGGATGGCCGAGGCCGTGCGGGAAGAACGCGCTGCTGACACCGGATTCGACCGCGCTCTCCGCGCTCATGCGGATGAAACCGTGTTCGCGCAGTACGCCGGCCAGCACGTGATGGGCGTGGATGTGCAGCTCGGGATAACTCTGCCCGGCGCGCACTTTTGCCACGAAGCCCTGCTGGGCGGCATCGACGCTGTCGATCAGCGCCTGAAATTCCGCCGCTTGTGGCGTGGCGTAGGTGCGCGTGATGTCGCTGGCGTAACCGGCCGCGCTGGCGCCGGCGTCGATCAGGAACGAGCGGCTGTGCACCGGCGGTATGCGATCAAAGTTCGTGTAGTGCAGCACCGCGCCATGTTCGTTGAGGCCGACGATGCTGGAGTACGGCAGCTCGGCATCGGTCTGGCGCGCGGCAGCGAGGTAGGTCAGGTGGATGCCGAACTCGCTGCGGCCGGCACGGAATGCTGCTTCGGCTGCGCGATGCGCGCGCGCGCCGATGTGGCTGGCTTCGCGCATCAGGGCGAGTTCGTACGGTGTCTTGTAGCTGCGATGCCAGTGCAGGTAATCGAGTACGGTCGACGGGTTGTTCGCCTCGACCCCATCGCCGTCGGCTGCGATTACTGCACAGTTGCCGGCAGGCAGTTGTGCCACCGCATCGGCGGCGTTGCGCACGATCACGACGTCGAAATGTTCCACCCAGTAGCCATCCGGCGCCTGCGGCACTACATGCCAGTAGTCGCGCGGCTGCAGGAAGATCAGCTTCGGCTTGCTGCCTGGTGTGTAGGTGATCCAGCTACCTGGGGCATCGGTCAGCGGCAGCCAGTGCTTGAAGTGCGGATTGACCTTGAACGGGTAGTCCTGATCATCGAGAAATTTGCGCAGCGGTGTACCGGCGGCGATTACGAAGTGGTCGAAGCCGCCAAATGCGAGCGCGTGGTCGGCGTGTTCGCGCAGTGTGGCCAGATGCGCGGGATAGAGCGAAGCGAGTTGATCGTGCACGGTGATTCCTGCAGGCAAGCTACGTCATCTGCGGCAGGGGCATTCGCGTGCCGGGCCCGACATGCCCGCGATGGCGTGGGGTGGGATGACGTGGGATAGGGAAAGGAAGGCGCCCATGATCGCGCGCCATCGCCATCACTTCCAAGTGGCTCAGGCCGTGAGCGTCAGGCTTGCGCAAGCCAGCTGTCGAGCCGGGCGGCGTCGGATTCGCTGATCGCCACAATCCGGTAGCCACCCCAGATCTGCCCGGAACTGGCAGCGGGCTCGTGCCATTGTTCCTGGATGCCGGCTTCGATCGGTTGCGATTGCACCAGTGCACGTCCCGCGGTTGGCAGGCTCAGGCTGACCTGATAGATCGCCTCGCTGCGCGGTGCCTGCGCCGTGATCAGCAGCATGCCACTGCTGGAAAGGTTGCCCACATGTCCGATCGGCAAGCCACTGATCGTGTCGGTCACGATGGCCGTGGTCGAGGTGCGCTTGCGCTCGGCGCGACGCTGGTTGCTGATGTCGTTTTGCTGACTCATCGACGGTCGGGTTCCTGGGTGGCAGCAAGTCGCTTGGCGGCCGACTGGCGCAGGTTGCCGGTCAGGCCGCGCCAGGCGCGATCGAGCATGCTCTCGCGCTGCTCGGGCACTTCACACACGCGGCCGGCGGCAATTTCATGGGCGAGCTGGGTCAGGGTCATTTCCTCGCCACGCTGGCCGCGCCGGCTGACCAGCAGGCAGCGGCCGGACATCGGCGAATGCCAGGCCAGCTTGCGCCGTGCGATCTGCCCGGTGGTCGGGTCGACGAATTCGAACCAGCTGCCGAACGGCAGCTTGCCCAGGTGCTGCTCGATGCGCCGTTCACGCGGACTTGGCTCCGGTGCCTGCGCCGGATGGGCCGACTGCGTCGCATGGGACGCCTGCACCGCAGCCACGGTCGGCTCATGCTTGGTGGGCGGAATGAACGGAGCGGATGGGACAGCAGGTGTGGTGGGCGCAGTGGGTTGAGTGGACTGATGCTCGCCAAGACGCTGATGCTGCTTCAGGCGCATGGCGAGATCGGTGGCACTGGGCAGCTCCACCGCGGCATCGGGCTTTTCCGTGCCCAGCAGTCGCTGCGCCACCTGCTCGGCTTCCTCGGCGTGCATGCCGATCTGCTGCAGGCCGTTTTCCACGTTCTGCTGCAATTGCAGCCGGTCACCTACGGGCAGTCGGCCGAGCAGCTGGTCGGTGATCGCCAGCTGTTTCCCGAATGCTTCGCTGTCCTCGCCATGACGCAGCAGGGTCAGCGCCAGCACGTCCGACCAGGCTCGATCCAGCAGCGCGCGCAGCAGGCCGCGTGGTGGTGACTGCGCAAAGCGCTCGGCCATCAGCTGACCCGCGCGATGACGCGCCTGATCCAGCCGTTCGCGCCCCTGCGCGGCTTCCACGTGGCGGCGCTCGGCGGCTTGTGCCTTGCGCGTGAGCAGGCCCAAGTGGTGCTCGATGTCGGCCAGCAGGGTGGTGTACAGACCCGCGCTGGGTGGTTCCTGGCTGGCGCGCGCCACCAGTTGCTCGAGTTTGTTCGCCAGCGGCCGGTTGCTTTCGTCGTCGCTACCGTCGAGCCAGTCGTTGGCGGCGGCGGTCACCGTATCCAGCAGCTTGCGCGCGGGATGCTCGCGTTTTTCGAAAAAATCCTGGTCGGCTACGGCCATGCGCAGAACCGGCAACTGCATGTCGCCGAGCAGGGCGCGTGCATTGCCGCCTTGCTGCAACTGCTGGCCGAGCTGCTCGAACAGCATCGCGACCAGTTCCACGGTGTCGCCCTGTTCGTTGCTGAGCTGGGTACGCGGTGCACCACTGGGCTTGCCGATATTGAGCTGGGTCAGCAACTCCTCGCGCAATCGGGCCGCACTGCGCAGTTCGCGGCTGGCGTGATCGGTGACCTGGGCCAGATGCTGCTGCAGCGCGCCCAGCGCGATCTGCAGCTCTTCCGGGCCGGCGACCAGTCCGGCCGGCTGGCCGGTTGCGCTGGCCTGGTTGGTACGCTGCTGTGCCAGCAGGTCGCGCAGGGATTCCAGCACCTCGATCGAGCCGCCTGAGCCTGAAGAAGCGGCCGTGGTGTCGGCGGGATGGGCGGCTTCATCGACCGCTGCCGCTGCGCTCTCTTTTCTGGCGGGACGCGATTGCTTGTTGCTGAGGTGACGCGGGATCGGGATGCTGCGCAATTGCGGCAAGATACCGTCTTCCTGCAGCTGCGCATTGATCGCGTCGTATAGACGCGCCAGGGGCTGGATCACCCACTGGTCAAAGCTTTGCAGCAGCATCAGCTGGTGTGCCAGCGGCAGTTCCAGCTCGCTGCTGGCTTGGTGAAAGGCCTCCGCCAGGGCGTGTGGCCCCAGCGGCAGTTTTACCCCTTCCAGGGGTGGCGCGCTGATCAATACCGCCAGCCGATAACCCAGTTCGTAGAGCACGCCGCTGTGACGGACTTCGCCGCGTGCACCCAGCTGGTCCACCGCCATGGTCAGCTCTTGCGCTACCGGATCGAGCAGCTCGAGTGACTGCCAGGCCTTTTCCCTGGTTGCGGTTGCGCTTGCGCTAGCCGTGGTGGGCGCGGCGGCAGTGGTATCCAGCGCATTGAAGGTGGCGGCGAGTTGCTCGTTGAAGCGCTGTTCGAACTGGATATGATCCTGCAGCACACGCTGCCGGCTGCTGTAGTAGTCCTGCTGTTGGGTATGCTGGCGTGCACGCTCGGCCTGTGCGAACAGCTGCTGCTCGAAATCGCCCAGACACTGCCGCAACGGCTCGTGTAGCCCATTCACGCAAAGCTTGTAACTTGCTTCCAGCAACCGTTGCGCACGCGCGGGCCAGCGCCCGATGCTGAGGCGGGCAGTTTGATGGAACGCAGGCAAGCCGCGTCGATCCTGTCCGACATTCATGAATGAAACCTGTCTATTCCCCGGTGGAGGCAAGTCTATGCCGGTTGCCACGGGTATGCCATCGCTGCGGATGCCCCGCGTCAATCGAGAAAACTGGCAATCACGTCATTGAGGAAACGCTGGCCCAGCGCGGTGGTGCGCAGTTGCTGTGGATCGTCATGCAGCCAGTCGCGCCGGCGCGCCGTGTCCAGTGCTGCGGCGATGCGCTCGGGCGGCAGGCCGGTGCGTTCGGAGAAATCGGCGAGCGGTACGCCCTCGACCAGGCGCAGCGCGTTCAGCATGTACTCGAACGGCAGTTCGGCGGCACTGACCACGCTGTCGCCGCCGATCCGCGCGGTGCCGCCGGCGGCTTCCATGTACGCGCGCGGATGGCGGGTTTTCCAGCGCCGGCGCACCTGGCCACGGGCGGCGTCGCTCAGCTTGTCGTGTGCGCCAGCGCCGATGCCGAGGTAGTCGCCGAAACGCCAGTAATTGAGGTTGTGCGCGCAGCGCCGGTCGGGTTGCGCATAGGCAGATATTTCGTACTGGCCGTAGCCAGCCGTGGCGAGGCGTTCTTCGCAGGCTTCCTGCATCGCCCAGGCGTGATCGTCGTCCGGCAGTGGTGGCGGATTGGCGGCGAATGCCGTATTCGGTTCGAGCGTCAGCTGGTAGTGCGAGACATGGGTTGGTTGCAGCGCGACTGCGCGATCCACGTCGGCCAACGCGCCGTCCAGCGTCTGCTGCGGCAGCGCGTACATCAGGTCGAGGTTGATGTTGGCGTAGCCGGCATCCTGCGCCGATTTCACCGCAGCCTCGGCCTCATTCGCCGAATGAATGCGGCCGAGGCGCTTCAGTTTGTCGTCGTCGAAGCTCTGCACGCCGAACGAGATGCGATTGACACCCGCCGCCAGATAGCCGTCGAAGCGGCCATGCTCGACCGTGCCCGGGTTGGTTTCCAGGGTGATCTCGGCGTTGTCAGCCAGCGGCAGACGTTCGCGCACACCATCAAGCAATCGGTCAATCAGTTCGGGCGAAAAGAGGCTGGGCGTGCCGCCACCGAAAAAGATGCTGATGACTGGCCGGTTGGCCAGGGCTGCGCCGAAATCAATGCGATCGGCATCCAGGTCAGCGAGCAGGTGGTTGATGTAATCGGCATACGGTGGCGGTTCGCTGCGCAGCCCGTGCGAATTGAAATCGCAGTATGGGCACTTTTTCACGCACCACGGCATGTGGATGTACAGCGACAGCGGTGGCGCGAGCAGGCTCATGCGTGGTGCATTTCGCGCAGCCGATCGTGCAGCAGCGCCAGCGCCTGGCCGCGGTGGCTAAGTTTGTTCTTAAGTGCGTCATCCATCTCGGCGACGCTCTGGCTGTAGCCCTCAGGCAGGAACACCGGGTTGTAGCCGAAACCACCGGTGCCGCGGCCTTCGCTGAGGATCTGTCCGTGCCAACGCCCCTCGGCGATCAGCGGGGCCGGGTCATTGGCGTGCTGCAGCAACACCAGCACGCAGATGAAGAACGCGCCGCGCTGCGCCACCGGCACGCCATCGAGTTCGCGCAGCAGCTTGGCATTGTTAGCCGCGGCATCGCCATGGCCACCGCTGTAGCGCGCCGAATACAGGCCCGGCGCGCCTTGCAGATGCTCCACACACAAGCCCGAATCGTCCGCCAGCGCAGGCAGTTCGCTGGCGAGTGCCGCATGCCGTGCCTTGAGCAGGGCATTCTCGACGAAGGTCAGGCCGGTTTCCTCGGCGTCATCGATGCCAAGACTGGCCTGGGGTATGACTTCGAGGCCACTTTCGGCCAGCAGGGCGCCGAACTCCTTGAGCTTGCCTGGATTGCTGCTGGCCAGCACGATACGCGACATCTGACTCAGCCCTGCGCTAGCGCCGCGCGTTGCGCCACGACCAGTTCGCCGATGCCTTTCTCGGCCAGCGCCAGCAAGGCGTCCATTTCGTCACGGCGGAAGGCGTGGCCTTCGGCGGTGCCCTGTACCTCGATGAAGCCGCCGCCATCATTCATGACGACGTTCATGTCGGTGTCGCAATTCGAATCCTCGGCATAGTCCAGGTCGAGCACCGGCACGCCCTGGTAGATGCCGACCGATATCGCAGCGACTGCGCCGACGATCGGGTTGCGCTTGAGGTTTTCGCGCTTCATCAGGAGGTTCACCGCGTCGACCAGGGCCACATAGGCGCCGGTGATCGCCGCGGTGCGGGTCCCGCCATCGGCCTGCAACACGTCGCAATCCAACGTGATCACACGCTCGCCCAATGCCTGGCGGTTGACGCAGGCGCGCAGGGAACGCCCGATCAGCCGCTGGATTTCCATCGTGCGGCCACCCTGGCCGCCACGAGCGGCTTCGCGCTGCATGCGGGTATTGGTGGCGCGCGGCAGCATGCCGTATTCGGCGGTGACCCAGCCTTCGCCCTTGCCGCGCAGCCATGCCGGCGCGCGGTCCTCGATGCTGGCGGTGCATAGCACGCGGGTGTCGCCGAAGCTCACCAGCACCGAACCTTCGGCGTGGCGGGTGTAATGGCGTTCGATGCTGACGTTGCGCAGCTGGTCGCTGGCGCGACCACTGGGACGGGGGACGGGATTCATGGGGTGCTTCCTGACTTCGCTTGGCCGGATTGGGCAAGGCGTGACGGGAGAGTTTACCATTGCGCTCTTTCCCCACGTCCGGACGGCGCCCAGATGATCCGCAGCATGACGGCTTACGCCAGTGCCGAAACCACCGGTCCCGCCGGCACGCTCAGTTGCGAGCTGCGTACGGTCAACCACCGTTACCTGGAGCTGAGCCCGCGGCTGCCGGAAGATTTGCGCAGTTTCGAGTCGCAGTTGCGCGAACGGATCGCCGCGAAGCTGTCGCGCGGGAAACTCGACATTACCGTGCGCCGGGCCAGCGATGCGCGCAGTGAATCGCTGCAGATCAACAACACACTGCTGGCCCGGTTGTCGGAACTGAACCTGGACATGGTAGCGCGGTTTCCCGGCATGCAGGTGCAATTCACCGAGTTGCTGCGCTTCCCCGGTGTGATGCAGCAGGCCGAGATGGATCCGGAGGCGCAACAGGCAGCCTTGTTCGATGTACTCGATCGCGCGCTGGACGCGCTGACCGCCACCCGCGAACGCGAAGGCGAGAAGTTGGGCGAGATCCTGCGCGACAAGCTGGACAGCATCGAGCGGGTGGTCGCTGACGTGCGTGGCTGGATGCCGGAAATCCGTGCCGCGTTGCGCGCACGGCTGGAAGGGCGCCTGGCCGATCTCAAGCAGCCGGTGGAGCCAGGGCGGCTGGAGCAGGAGCTGGTGCTGCAGATCACCCGTACCGACGTGGACGAGGAACTGGATCGCCTCACCACGCATATCAGCGAAACGCGGCGCGTACTTGGCCTGAAGGAACCGGTCGGTCGCCGGCTGGATTTCCTGATGCAGGAATTCAACCGCGAGGCGAACACCCTGGGTTCCAAATCGGTCGATGCACGCAGCACCAATGCCGCGGTCGAGCTGAAGGTGCTGATCGAGCAGATGCGCGAGCAGGTGCAAAACATAGAATGACGTCCAGCGTCATCCGATAAAGTCCAGAAAACCCGCATTAGCCCGCCATTCGCGGGCTTTTTCTTGTTCAACGCCATCCGACAAAATCCGGCAACATCCGCGAAAACCTTTGTACCCACAGTTGTACCCACAAGGGTCTGATGGTGGGTTGTGTGGGTACAACTTTGGCGAGGCGATCATGGGCAAGCTGACTGATGTGGCAATCCGCAACTGGATCAAGGCTGGCGAGCTGTTTGAAGGGCGCAGCGATGGCGAGGGCTTGTCCCTGCGCTACCGCGAAAGAGACGGCGCACCGCGCTGGCTGTTCCGCTATCAGATAGGCGGCAAGTCGCGGGTGTTGCAGTTGGGCAGCTACCGCGATCTGTCCCTGGCCGATGCGCGCAAGACAGCCAAGGAGATGCGGGCGCGCGTGTCGCTGGGCTATGACGTGGCGGGCGAGAAAAAGGAACGCCGCGAGGTAGCCGTCGCCAAGATCGAGGCGGAGCGATCTGCCGTCACGGTCGCCATGCTGGCGGATGAATACTTCGCCGCGCGCATCCTTGGACGATGGAAGCACCCCAACATCGTGCGCAGCCGGATCGAACGGGATATCAAGCCGGCCATCGGCAAGCTGTCCATCGGCGACGTGTGGCCATCGCACATTGATGCGATGTTGAAAGGCATCGTGGCGCGCGGTGCACCGACCATGGCGACCGACGTCATGCGCTGGGTGAAGCGCATGTTTGATTACGCGGTCAAGCGCGAAATGGTGTTGAACAATCCCGCGTCCGCGTTCGATCCATCCGATGCCGGCGGCAAGGAATCATCGCGCACGCGATGGTTGACCCGCGCCGAGCTAGCGCGTCTGCTGGCAGCGATGAAGAATGCGAAGGGCTGGACGCACGAAAACACCCTGACCGTGAAACTGTTGCTGATGTTGGCGACGCGCAAAACGGAACTGATCGGCTCGCGTATCGTCGAGTTCGATCTTGATGCGGCGATCTGGCATCTTCCTGCCGAGCGCACAAAGACCGGCGCCGCCATTGATATCCCGTTGCCGCGTCAAGCGGTCGAGGCGCTGCGCGAACTGGTGCGGCTGGCGTCGAACAGTGCGTGGCTGCTACCAGCGCGCAAGATGCAGACGCGGATGATTCCGCATATCGATCCCAACACCGTAAACGCGGCGATGGCAAAGAGCATCCGGCCACTGCTGAGCGATTGCGAGTTGTTCACCCTTCACGACTTCCGACGCACTGCGCGGACGCACCTAGAAGCGTTAGGCACGCTGCCGCATGTTGCCGAGCGTTGCCTGAATCATAAGGTGAAGGGCGTCGAAGGCATCTACAACCGTCACGATTACTTTGAAGAACGCAAGGCTGCATTGCAGGCATGGGCCGATCTGCTGGCCGAACTAGAAGCGGGCGATACTGGCAATGTTGTACCGATCAAGGGCCGCAAGTTGGCCTGAGAGCCGTTGAATGCGGCGCCTAGGACGGCCATCCGAACACCGGGCGCCTTCCCCGGCTGGTGCGAACCTTCTTGAAGAGCAGAGAGGTGCATGCGTGAGCATCAAAGATGATCTTGAGCAAGCCCAGTCAGAGGCGGATGCACTTGTAACGGTGAAAAAGGCAGTAGATGGGCTTGCCAGAGTGGCTCGGATAACCGGTGCTCAGGCTGCGCATTGGTTAGTGCTCAAAGGGGTGCATCAACAGGTGCCCGCCTACCATCTATATCCGCTGGGATACGCAAAAGAAAAGTTGCCACTTACGCATGATAGGAAGGGCTATCAAGCTGTTTACGATGCGCTATTTGAAGTAGTGAATCCATCGATATTATCGCTAGCACCACTCCTCATGGGGGTATCGTCAGAGAAAAGACCAGATCCCGAAGTTACATGGGTACGTTCGGAAATTCAGGCGTTCATTGTGCAAAACGGGGGCGCTTACACTGAGGCCGAAATAGATGGCAGCGAGGTTTCCGCCCGAGGGGCTGCCATTACTTCTAACGGCGATAGCGGCATCAAGCAAGTTAGAAAAGACAAGCTTCTGGCTGGGCTGAGAGCAACCTACGACGACATCATGAATATCCCCGTAGGAGGCAAGGCAACTACCAAGAGCGCCCTCTGCGATTCCGATCCTCAGACGTTTACCGACTCAACATTTGACGCAGCATGGAAGGAGCTAAGCGCATCGGGTGTTATTGCCATCGTGGGCAAAGAGACCTTCGCCAAAGGGTCAAGCAGCAGCGCATCCTAGTGGTGGGATGCACCCGTTGTATGTGGGATGAAATGATGTCCTACATGTCGGATGCATTGCTCCGAAAGCTATGCAATGCCTTGCGAAACCACGCTTTCTAGAAGTCATGAAAATATCCTACCTCCGCTGCTTGACCACTAGATAGTGGGAGTGTTCAGTGTTTGTAACCGTCCAGCCAATAACGGCCAACAAGGGGCGGCATCATGCAGACCAGTACAACACTTCCCGAAACCGGCTACCTGCGTCTCTCGCAGATAGTCGGCAAACCCGCCACTGAATCCGCGCCAGCTATCCCGGCCATCTTCCCCGTCTGTAAATCGACGTGGTGGGCAGGCGTCAAAGCGGGTCGCTACCCCCAACCCGTGAAGCTGGGCGAGCGCATCACGGCATGGCGCGTCGAAGATATCCGGGCGCTGATCGAGCAGGCGGCATCCTCGCTGTGAGCACCCGCAAACCGAACCCTCGGCTCGCCAAGATGCACCGGTCGTATTCCGTGGACGAGGTTGCCCGGTTGTTTGGCACCCATCGCAACACGGTCCAGGCATGGATTCGAGCCGGACTCCCCACAATCGACGGCCGCCGCCCGATCCTGATCGCCGGTTGCGACCTGGGCAGCTTTCTCCGCGCGCGGCGCCAACGGAACCGACGGCCGTGCGGGGTCGGCGAACTCTACTGTTGCCGATGCCGCGCCCCGCAGAGGCCGGCCGACAATCGCGCCGTCTACGAGCCGATGAATGCGACGACAGGGAATCTCGTCGGCATCTGCTCAACGTGTTCGACACGGATGAACCGCCGGGTCAGCTGGGCCACCTTGGGGGTCGTTCGGGGTGATGTGGCCGTTTCGCTAGCGGTAGCACAAGAACGTATAGGCGAGAGCCATGCACCCTCCGTGAACTGTGCTTTCAACTAGGAGCCTCGCACCATGACAACGCACAACCCCGCAAACGAAAGAATCAAGCGTACCTATTTCGCCTTTCTGAAAGAGTCCCAAGGCCATAATGAGGACACCGTTGATGCTGTCGCATCGGCTCTGGCCCGCTTCGAGGGCCAGACGAAGCGGCGGGACTTTCATGCGTTTCATTACGAGCAAGCCATCGCCTTCAAGCGGCATCTGGCCGGCCAAGACAGCCGCTCGACCGCTGGCAAGTTGAGTAAGGCCACGCAGCGCTCCACCCTCGCGCACTTGAAACGCTTCTTCCAGTGGCTCTCGGACAAGCCGGGATGCAAGTCAAGGTTCCGCTATTCGGACGCCGAATACTTCAATCTTTCCGACAATGATTCGCGCATAGCCGCCGCTCGCCGCCAACGCCCGGTGCCGACCATCGAGCAGGTCCGGCAAGTCCTGAGCACCATGCCGGCCGACTCGGCGATCGACCGCCGCAACCGTGCGCTCCTCGCCCTCACGCTGCTGACGGGAGCGCGAGATAGTGCCATCGCGTCGATGAAGCTCAAGCATGTTGACCTGGTCGCTGGGACGGTGTTCCAGGACGCGCGCGAGGTCGAAACCAAATTCCGCAAGAGCTTTACGACGACGTTTTTCCCCGTGGGCGACGATATTCGCCAGATCGTGCTCGATTGGATCGCTTACTTGCGCGATGTCTTGCTGTGGGGGAACGACGATCCGCTCTTCCCCGCGACCAAGATGGGCCTTGGAGAAACGCGCCATTTCCAGGCGGTCGGCTTGGAGCGGAAGCCGTGGAGCGACGCCGGACCGATCCGCAGCATCTTCAAGTCGGCATTCATGGCGGCGGGGCTGCCGTACTTCAATCCGCATAGCTTCCGGAACACGCTGGTACGCTTGGGTGAGACGTTGTGTCAGACGCCCGAAGCATTCAAGGCATGGAGCCAGAATCTGGGTCACGAGGGCGTGCTGACCACCTTCACGAGCTATGGCTCGGTCGATCCGCGCCGCCAAGGTGAAATCATCCAGTCACTTGGACTTTGTCAGCCGGGGGCCGACGCCAACACGGTCCGACTCGTCGCGGAAGCTGTTGTCCAGCAGATGCGGAAGGGTGGGCTGCTGGGTCCAGCCGACGGCGCGGGCTAGTTGTGTCGCGGCCATGCTTGGATGACCCGCAAGGTCAGACATTCGGTGATGCGCAATCCGGTGCCATAGAGCAACTCGGCAATGAGTTTGGAAAGCCCGCTAAGGCCACCCAAAACCTGTCGAACCTCCTCGACAGTGAAAACCACCGGGAGTCGAGACAAGCGTTGGACACGCCGGAGTCCTTCCAAGTGCTCGACCTCGACTTCAAGCACGTCACGGTAGAGGAAAAGCACCGCATTGAAGGCCTGAGATTGCGTCGAGGCTGCAACCTGTCGCCTGGCGGCAAGGTCGTTGATGAAGGGAGTGATGCCAGTGGGACTGACGTCCCGTGGATGACGCTTATCGTGGAAGAAGATGTACTGCCGAATCCAATATCGGTAGGCCTCTTCCGTGCGTCGGCTCAAATGCCGTCGCCGGCAAACGATGGAGGCTTGGTCCATGAGCCGCGGCGGGGCTGCTACTGGGGCTTGTTCACCCCATAAGGGTCACTCCGGTGGTGGGTAAAAGGTGACATCGTAGAGCGCAATGTGTGACGATCTGAATCGGGGTTTGCGTTGGATGTATAACCCGACTCAGGTTGTGAAAAATGAAGAATATCAGTGGGATGGGGCGTATGTGGCTCGCGCAACTCAAGATGTATAACCCGACTCAGGTCGGTCTATTAGGTAGTTAGGCGCCAAAACATGCTCCACGCATTCTGGGATTGGACAAAGTTTGGTCTGGGGTTTGGAGTTGTCTGCCTCGCTGCAGGGCTCGTCATCACTCTGCCGCTCTTGTTTTTCAAGCCTCTCCGAAACCGCTTTTCGCGCTCTGAATTTGACGTAGAGACGATTGGCGCTCTTGCTCTTGTCGTCGCGCTTCTTGCCATAGGTCTCTACAATCACTTTGGCGCAAATGGCGCCTAACATCTCGTTCAAGGCGGACGGCTTCGCCGCCGCTTAACTCAAGCGTTAGGCCTTATCCATGACAGTCTTTAAGATCTTGACCTCTTCGTCGGTTGGTTTGGACCGTTCCGAGTTCACGGTGCAATTCCGATCAGACAAGCTGGCAGTTGGCGACTCATTCGTTTGCTTCGATACGCATCATCAAACAACGTTTCAAGTTCTTCTTGTCAGCGCTACCACTGATCATGCACAAATTGTCTGTGCGGGCCGTATAGGCTTCAATAACCAATATGCTGGTGGGGTAGTCGACACGTCAGCAAGCACACAACCTGATGCGTTTCGCTACGAGCACGCCGCGGCTTTAGCCTAACTATTCCGTAAGAGACTTCCGATCAAGCCCAGACGCATGATGCTTTTGCCCTGAGCTTTCGGGCCGATGCCGGTCACTGTGTTGTCCTCTTTGCTGCGTCGTGCGCGTCAGTGCTGTGCGTTCGGCAATG
>Ga0302311_10001627_pt1 | contig 26276 bp, 27 predicted proteins | sample III_Palsa_N1_3_FD_200449 | JGI IMG/M metagenome (GOLD analysis project Ga0302311, IMG submission 200449) | Peat permafrost microbial communities from Stordalen Mire near Abisko, Sweden - III_Palsa_N1_3 | ecosystem: Environmental > Terrestrial > Soil > Palsa > Peat permafrost | place: Sweden... | reverse complement strand
GCACCGACCTGGGCAAGAAGGCCAAGGCGGCCATGGACGCCGGCAAGCTGGTGGCCAATGACATCGTCATCGGCATCGTCGAGGAGCGCCTGGAGCAGTCCGACGCGAAGCCCGGCTTCATCCTCGATGGCTTTCCCCGCAATACCGCGCAGGCGCAGGTGCTGGACAAGCTGCTCGAGGGCCACGGCCAGCATCCCATCGACAAGGCCGTGCATCTGGCGGTCGACGACGAGGAAATCATTCACCGCCTGCATGATCGCGCCGTCAAGGAAGGCCGCCATGACGACCAGCCGGACGTGATCCGCCACCGCATCGAGGTCTACAACGCGGAAACCCACCCCCTGCTCGATTACTACGAGGCCCAGGGCAAGCTGGTGACGCTGAAAGGCGTCGGCACGGTGGAGGAAATCTTCCAGGCCATCCTCAAGATCGTGGTTTGAGGGCCAGAAGTGATTAGTGGTTAGTGATTAGTGGTTAGTGAAAAGCCTCAATTTCGCGCTTTTACTAATCACTAACCACCAATCACCAATCACTGCTTCACAGCATCCGCAGCAATTCCTCTCCCGCCGCCTCGCGGCGCCAGCCGCGCAGCAACGGCACTTCCGCTGCGCCGCCGTGGCGCAACAGTGTTTCCACGTCGCCGCGCGGCGCCAGCAGCGAGGGCGGCACGCCGAGGGTTTCGCCCAGGGTGCGCAGCCGTTCCAGCAGCTGTTTCAGCCGGCTTTTCTGCGTGTCGTCGAGCGGCGCTTCCTCCAGTGCCAGCGGCGCGCTGTCGCCGGCAGCGGCGGCGATCACCTGCAGCAGCGCATCGGCATGGCGTTCCAGGGTCTTGGGCGGCAGCAGCTGCAGGCCCTCGAGCTGGGCGCGATCGCTTGGCCGGCGCTCCGCCAGCCGGTACACCACGTCGTCATCCACGATCCATTTGCGCGGCCGGTTGCGCTCCTGCGCCACCCGCTCGCGCCAGGCGGCCAGCGCCGCCGCCGCGCGCTGCGCCGGCGGCGCCAGGCGGGCCAGGCCCTTGAGGCGGCGCCAGGCGGCTTCCGGCGGATTGCGGTAGCGCGCCGGATCGGCCAGGCGCAGGCAATCTTCCTCCAGCCAGTGCAGACGGCCGCGGTCGACCAGCTCCTGGCGCAGGCGCGGGTAGATTTCGCCGAGGTAGCGCACATCGTCGGCGGCGTAGGCCAGTTCCGCCGCGTTGAGCGGCCGCCGCGACCAGTCGGTGCGGGTCAGGCTCTTGTCCAGCTTGATGCCGAGCAGCTTCTCCACCAGCGCCGCATAGCCGAGCTGGTCGCCGTAGCCGAGCAGAGCCGCGGCGACCTGGCTGTCGAACAGCGGCTGCGGCGTGCGCCCCTGCAGCTGCACGAAAATTTCCAGGTCCTGCGAGGCGGCATGGAACACCTTGGCGCTGTCCGCGGCCTGCAGCATCTCCAGCAGCGGGCGCAGCGCCTCTCCCGGCAGGGCCACCGCGTCGATGCAGATATTGTCGCTGCCGTCGCCGATCTGGATCAGGCACAGCTTGGGATAGTAGGTGTCCTCGCGCAGGAACTCGGTGTCCAGCGCCAGCCAGGGCGCCTTGCGCCAGTGGTCGCAGGCGGCGGCGAGCTGCTCGGGGGTGGTCAGCAGCGGGGTGGGGAGACTCGTCAAGTTTGTTTCCACGGGTTCTGTGAGGGCGGCCGCGTTGCCCGGCGCATGCCGGGGCGGGTCCGTTAGAATACCAATCCTGCCGTCAGGCCCCACGGCGCCCTCCGACGTCCCCATGCTGCCCCATGCGTTCTGGATCAGTCTCCGCATCCTTGCCTTCCGCGCCGGCCCGGAGGATTTCCCCTACGACGCCAGTAACCGCGTCAGTGTGGCCTGCATCGCCTTCGCCGTGCTGGTCAATGCGGCGCTGACCGCCGTGGTCGGGCAGGTAGGGGTGTTGACGAAGGCGCTGACCGAGACGCCGCCGCTGTGGGCCGATATGGTGCTCGGCGTGGTTAGTGTCGGGGCCATGGGCCTGTTTACCCGCCTGGCGCTGCGCGCGCGCCAGCTGGAAAGCCGCTTCCAGCAGACTTATAACGCCCTGCTCGCCACCAGTTCTATCCTGGCCTTGCTGATGGTCCTGCCGATCCGCCAACTGCTGCCGTTCCTGCCGGTGGCGCAGGAGCTGAGCAAGAAGGTGACGGCTAATCCCGACCTGGTCAACGATCCCACGGTCATGTCCGCCTTGCCGGGCTGGACCCTGCTGTTTTCCCTGATGATCCCGGCCCTGTTCATCTGGCAGTTCGCGGTCACCGCCTTCATCTACCGCCGCGCCGCCAATACCCGGGCCGGCGGCGGCGTCTTCATCGCCCTGCTGTGCGTGCTGACGGTGATGAGTCTGAAGGACATCTTCACGCTGCTGCTGCAATAGGCCGGACCCCCGGAAAAGAGCCCACGGCATGCGCCTGCACATCCTCGGCATCTGCGGCACCTTCATGGCCGGCATCGCGGCGCTGGCGCGCGAGGCCGGGCATAGCGTCACCGGCTCCGACGCCAATGCCTGGCCGCCGATGTCGACCCAGCTGGAAGCGCTCGGCATCACCGTCATGCCGGGTTACGACCCCGCCCACCTGCAGCCGGCGCCGGACGTGGTGGTGGTGGGCAATGTCATCACCCGCGGCAATCCGGCCATCGAGTACGTGCTCAATGCCGGCCTGCCCTATGTATCCGGTCCGCAGTGGCTGGCCGAGAACGTGCTGCATGGCCGCCACGTGCTCGCGGTAGCCGGCACCCACGGCAAGACCACCACCACCAGCGTGCTGGCCTGGCTGCTCGAGCATGCCGGGCTGGAACCGGGCTTCCTGGTCGGCGGCGTGCCGGTGAATTTCGGCGTGTCGGCGCGGCTCGGCAAGGGGCGCCATTTCGTCATCGAGGCGGACGAGTACGACACCGCCTTCTTCGACAAGCGCAGCAAGTTCCTGCACTACCACCCGCGCACCGCCATCCTCAACAACCTCGAATACGACCACGCCGATATCTTTCCCGACCTGGCGGCGATCGAGCGGCAATTCCATCACCTGGTGCGCACCGTGCCGGGCGAGGGCCTGCTGGTGGTGAATGGCGCCGATGCCAACCTGGCGCGCGTGCTCGGCATGGGTTGCTGGAGCGGCGTCGAGTATTTCGACGACGCGCGCGGCTGGACCGCGCAGCGGCGCGGGCAGGGCTTCGAGGTGGCGCAAGGCGGCGTCTGCCTGGGCCAGGCCCACACGCCCATGGCCGGCGCCCACAACCGCTCCAATGCCCTGTCGGCCATCGCCGCCGCGGCTCATGCCGGCGTGCCGCCTGCCACCGCCCTGCGCGGCCTGGAGAGTTTTCGCGGCGTGAAGCGCCGGCTCGAGCTGCGCGGCGAAGCGCGCGGCGTGCAGGTCTACGACGACTTCGCCCATCATCCCACCGCCATCGCCGTCACCATCGCCGCGCTGCGCGAGCAGCTGGGCAACAGCAACGGCCGCATCCTCGCCGTGCTGGAGCCGCGTTCCAACACCATGCGCCTGGGCGGCCATGCCGAAACCCTGGCCGGCAGCCTGCGCGATGCCGCGCTCAGCTTCGTCTACGCCCGGCCCGACCTGAAATGGGATGCGCAGGGTGCGCTTGGCTCGCTCGGCGACAAGCTGCGCGTGCACTCGCAGCTCGATGCCCTGGTGGCCGACGCCGTGGCGCAGGCGCGGCCCGGCGACCGCCTGCTGGTGATGAGCAACGGCGATTTCGGCGGCGTGCACGAGAAGTTGTTAGCCGCGCTCGCTGCGCTCGCCGCGTGACATCCTGTCAAGAACCTGGCCATCCATGGCCAGGACTGTTCAAACAAGCGGAACTTGCTTGTAATCTGAGTCGATCATGACAACACAGCCCCCTGCACAGAATCTCCCCTCCGTCGCCGAACTGCAGCCGCGCCTGGCGCAGGCGCTGGAACTGGCCAAACGCGGCGGCGCCAGCGCCGCCGAGGCGCATCTGGGCGCGAGCCGCGGGCTCTCGGTCAACGTGCGCATGGGCGAGGTCGAGTCGGTGCAGTTCCAGCGCGACCGCGACCTGTCGGTGACGGTGTACTTCGGCCAGCGCACCGGCTCGGCCAGCACCACCGATCTGAGCGAAGCGGCGCTGGCGCGCACCATCGAGGCCGCCTGCGCCATCGCCAAGGCCGGCGGCGAAGACCCCTGTATGGGCCTGGCCGATGCGGCGCTGATGGCCAAGGAGTTTCCGGACCTGGATCTGAGCCATCCCTGGGATGTCTCCGCCGAAACGGCGATCGAGCTGGCGCGCGAGGCCGAGGCCGCCGCCTTCGCCGCCGACCCGCGGGTGACCCAGTCGGAAGGCGCCAGCGTCGACACGCGTCACTCGCTGCACCTGTACGCCAACACCCATGGCTTCTTCGGCCAGCGCGATGCCACCGACCACAGCCTTGGTGTCGCCGCCATCGCCGTCCAAGGCGAAGCGATGCAGCTGGGCCACTGGTACACCAGCTCGCGCCGCGCGGCCGATCTGGATGCGGGCGCGGCAGTCGGCCGCAAGGCCGGCGAGCGCGCTGCGGCCCGCCTCGGCGCCCGCGGCATCGCCACGCGCACCGCGCCGGTGCTGTTCCCGGCGGAAGTGGCGCGCGGCCTGTTCGGGCATTTCATCGGCGCCATTTCCGGCGGCGCCCTGCATCGCCGCGCTTCCTTCCTGCTCGACAAGCTCGGTCAGCCGGTGTTCTCTCCGCGCGTCAACGCGCGCCAGCTGCCCTTCATTCCGCGCGCCCCCGGCAGCAGCGCCTACGATCAGGAAGGCGTGGCCACGCGCGAGCGCGTGCTGCTGGATCAGGGCGTGCTCGGCGGCTATCTGCTCGGCAGCTACAGCGCGCGCAAGATGGGCATGAGCAGCACCGGCAATGCCGGCGGCATCTTCAACCTGGTGGTCGATTCCACTTTCGCCGGCGGCCTCGAAGCGCTGGCGCGCGAGATGGGAGAGGGCCTGATCGTCACCGACCTGATGGGCCAGGGCGTCAACAACGTCACCGGCGACTACTCGCGCGGCGCTTCCGGCTTCTGGGTGGAAAACGGCGCCATCGCCTTCCCGGTGCAGGAAGTGACCATCGCCGGCAACCTCAGCAATATCTTCCAGGGCATCCAGGCGATCGGCGACGACGTCGATCTGCGCGGCGGTGTGCGCTGCGGCTCGGTGTTGGTGGAGGCGATGATGATCGCCGGGGAAGCGGCTTGAGGAAGATTCCGATCTTCGTCGTCGACGCCTTCGCCGAACAACTCTTCGGCGGCAATCCGGCGGCGGTCTGTCCGCTGGAGGAGTGGCTGCCGGATGCCACCATGCAGGCCATCGCCGCCGAGAACAATCTTTCCGAGACGGCGTTCTTCGTGCCATACGGCGCGCAAGGCGCCGACTACCAGCTGCGCTGGTTCACGCCGACGGTGGAGGTCAGCCTGTGCGGGCATGCCACGCTCGCCAGCGGCCATGTGCTGCTCAACACTCTGGGCCTGCGCGGCAACCGCGTGGTGTTCGGCACGCAGTCCGGGCTGCTCACGGTGGAGCGGGACGGCGAGCGCTTGTGCGTGGATCTGCCGGCCCTGCCGCCACAATCCTTGAAGGATGCGCTGGACGACGTGCCCAAGGAATTGAGGCTGGGGCTTGGCGCCAAGCCGCAGGCCTGGTTCAGCGCAGGGCACAACTACATGGCCGTGTTCGCCGAGGCTGGCGTGGTGGTTGCGCTGACGCCGGACATGGCGGCGCTGACCCGGCTCACCGGCAAGGGCGTGATCGTCACCGCGCCGGGCGGTGAGTATGGCGTGGACTTCGTGTCGCGGTATTTCACACCGGCGCGCGGCATTGCGGAGGACCCGGTGACCGGCGGCGCGCATTGCACCCTGGTGCCGTATTGGGCGGAGCGGCTGAAGAAGACGCGGATGCAGGCGCTGCAGGTCTCGGCGCGGCGCGGGCGTTTGCAGGTGGAACTGGTAGGGGAGCGGGTGCGGTTGGGTGGGAAGGTGGTGCCGTATCTGCGCGGCGAAATCGCTATTCCCTGACGTACCCGATTTTCTCCCTCTCCCCACGGAGTGGGGAGAGGGTTGGGGTGAGGGGCGTTTTTCACCCGAACAACACCTCACTCCGTTCGTCCCGAGTGCCCGCGCAGCGGGTGTATCGAGGGGCGATGCACACGCTCGCCTTATCGTCATCCCCGCGCAGGCGGGGATCCAGTTCTGGCCGCATGCGCCGCAACCACCCCTCCCCCTAGCCCCCTCCCGCAAGGGGAGGGGGGACTAAAGAGAGAAAGCTTCAGCCCTTCGCCTTTACCGTCCGCCGCTTCTTCGCCGCCGCTTTCTTCGGAGCGACGGTCTTCGGTGCTTCCTTCTCCTTCAGCACCTCGCTGACATGCTGCGTGTTTTCCACGTTCTCGAACTGGTCCGAGATCAGCTGGCCCACTTCGCGGTTGATGCGGCGGATGGCGTCGTAGACCATGCCGATGCTGCGGCGCTGCTTTTCACGCAGCTTGAGCTTGTCGTCTTCGAGCAGGCCCGACTTCTCCAGCGCTTCGAACGGCAGCGCCGCGATGTGCTGGTGGATCTGTTCCACCGAGGTGGCGCCGCGATCGACGGCTTCCTGGATGAAGTCTTTGAGCAGTTCCAGCCGCTGCAGCGTTTTCATCCAGTCTCCTTCGAAGTTTTAGTTCGGCGCAGGCAGCAGGGTACCCGGTGATGAAGCGTAGCGGAAGGCGCTGCTGATTACGCGGCCATCCGCAGCGGTTCCAGTTCGCTGTTCACCGGCTCCTGGCGCACCGGACCGGAATCACGGGTCGGCAGCGACAGCTTGAAGATACGCTTCCAGGTGCTCAGGGCCTGGCCCAGGAACGAGCCGGTATTGTAGGGCAGGCCGTATTTTTCGCAGATCGCACGCACTTGCGGCGCGATCTCGGCATAGCGGTGCGCCGGCAGGTCCGGAAACAGGTGGTGCTCGATCTGGAAGCTGAGGTTGCCGCTCATGACGTGCATCAGCCTGCCGCCGCTGAAGTTGGCGGAGCCGAGCAGCTGGCGCACATACCAGTGGCCGCGCGTCTCGTTTTCCAGCACCGACTCGGGGAACTGTTCCACGTCTTCCGGGAAGTGGCCGTTGAAGATCACGGCGCAGGCCCAGACGTTGCGCGCCAGGTTGGCGGCGACATTGCCGACGAACACGAAGGGCGCCATCGGGCCGGCCAGGACCGGATACAGCACATAGTCCTTGGCCAGTTGCTTGCGCATCTTCTTCCACACCGGCTTGAAGTCTTCCTTCAGCTGCGCCGTGGTCTTGGTCTTGTAGATCAACACTTCCTCGATCTTCAGGTTCTGCACCGCGACGAAGTGCTGGAAGAAGGTGTGCAGCAGCACGGTCAGCGGCACGTTGGCGAGGAAGCGCGGCTCCCACTTCTGCTTGGTCGACATGCGCAGCAGGCCGTAACCGACGTCATGGTCGCGGTTGAGCACGTTGGTGTAGGTGTGGTGCTCGACGTTGTGGGTCTGCTTCCAGTTCTTGGCGGTGTCGGCGGAGTCCCAGTCGAAGTTCTTCGAATTCAGTGCGGGATCGCCCATCCAGTCGTACTGGCCGTGCATGACGTTGTGGCCGATTTCCATGTTGTCGAGGATCTTCGACACCGACAGGGCGGCGACGCCCAGCGGCCAGGTCGGCGGGATCATCAGCATGATGCGGCCGCCCACTTCCAGCTGGCGCTGGCGCTTGACCAGCCCGCGGATGTAGTTGGCATCGCGTTCGCCGAGGTCGGCGCGCACGCGGTTGCGGATGCCGTCGAACTCGGCGCCGATGGCGGTGAACTGTTCCGGGCTCAGCTTGCTGAAGTGGCTCATGGGAATCTCGCTCTCAATCGGTGAATGGGGCAATGAATGGGGGCCTAGAGATCCAGCGTCACGGTGCCGACCGGCACGCTGACGCAGATCTGGATGTCTTCGTCGCCGCTGTCGCTGAGCTCCCCGGTACGGGTATCGCGCACCTGGCCGGACAGCTTGCGGCAGGTGCAGGTGTGGCAGATGCCCATGCGGCAGCCGGCTTCCGGCCGCAGGCCCGCGGCTTCGGCCTGATCGAGCAGGGTGGCGCCGTTGTTGGCGGCCAGGCGCTCGCTGCGGGCAAAACGCACATCGCCTTCGGCGTTGGCGCTGTCGATCACCGGCGCCGCCGCGGTGAAATTCTCCAGGTGCAGGCGCTCGCCGATGCCGTCTTCGGCCCACACTTTCTGCACCGCCTTCATCATGCCCGGCGGGCCGCACAGGAAAGTCGTGGCCTCGACGTAATCGGGCACGGCGGTGGCCAGTTGTTCGCGCTGGAACAGGCCTTGCAGTTCGCCGCACTGCTCGCTTTCGCTGAAGGCGCGCAGCAGTTCCACGTTCGGGTAGCGGGCCGCGATCGCGGCCAGCTCGGCGGCGTAGATCAGGTCTTTCGCCGCATTGGAGTAATGCAGGAAGGTGATGCGGCCGGTATAGCTCTCGTCGCAGAGGGTGCGCAGCATGGCCATCACCGGGGTGATGCCGCTGCCGCCGCTGATCAGCAGCACGCGCTCGGGGCGCTGATCCGGCAGGGCAAAGGAGCCGTCCGCTTGCGACAGCATCACGATCATGCCGGGGCGGGCCTCGTCGCGCAGGAACTTCGAGACAAAGCCGGTGGGGTGGGCCTTGGTGGTCAGCTCGATGTGCTCGTTGCCGGCATGCACGGAGTTGGCCGGCGAGTAGCAGCGGGTGCGGCGCACGCCGTCGATCTCCACCGTCAGGCGCACGAACTGGCCGGCGCGGAAGCCCTGCCAGTTGGCGTTGGGGCGCAGCGTCAGCGTGACGCTGTCGGCCGTCTGATGGCGCACGGCGGTGACTTCGGCGCGCACTTCATGCACCGACCAGGTCGGATCGAACAGTTCCAGGTAGCGGTCCACGCTATGCGGCGCGGCCATTGCGGCAGCCACGCGTGAACCCAGGACGCGGCGCAGGCCCGTGCTGAGGAGGCGGATGCTAGGGCTGTTGGCGATCATCGGCGGCTCAGATTGTGAACAAGTGTGCACAGTCTGCTCCCGCCAAAATATAAAGTCAACACTTGTACACTGAAACTATGGCGCCGATAATGAAAAGAGCAGAAAGCGTAGATATATCAATGGAGATCAATAGGTGTATAGTGTTCACAGATGTTCATGACCTGAGTTTATTCGTGCCCAGCCGCGAGGAATTGCCGCCCAGCACAGCTTCCGAGCGGGAGGAAAGCGGCGCGCGCGGCTCGCGCAAGCAGCGCACCCGCGATGCCCTGCTGGAAGCCGCCCTGCGCCTGATGCGCGAGGGGCGCAGCTTCACTGGCCTGAGCCTGCGCGAAGTGACGCGCGAGGCCGGCGTGGTGCCCACCGCCTTCTACCGCCACTTCCGCGGCATGGACGAGCTGGGGCTGGCGCTGGTGGAGGAGGGCGGGGTGACCCTGCGCCGCCTGCTGCGCGAGGCGCGGCGCACCGACGTGCAGTTCACCGACATGATTCGCGGCTCGGTGCTGGTGTACAAGCGCTACGTCGAGGACAACCGCCTGCAGTTCCTGTTCGTCGCCGGCGAGCGCGCCGGCGGCTCGCCGCAGATCCGCGAGGCGATCCGCCGCGAGGTGACGCACTTCACCAACGAGATGGCGCAGGATCTGCGCGGCCTCGGCACGTTCCCCGGCCTGTCCATCGGCACCCTGCAGATGATCTGCGGCCTGGTGGTGAACTGCATGCTCAACGCCGCCATCGACATCCTCGACCTGCCGCCGCACCAGCCGCTGCAGGAGCAGGAACTGGTGGACAACTTCGTGCGCCAGGTGCGCATCATTTTCCTGGGCGCGCTGCAGTGGAAGGAAAAGTCCTGAGGTGCGGTGGTAGGGCGGCCTGTGGCCGCCGATACACTCCATTCAAACGGCGCGGCAGCGGCGGCCACAGGCCGCCCTACTTTTTTCTACAAGCAGATTGACCCGGCGCACTGAGGCATCCGCGGCTGCGCCCTGCATTCGCTGCACCGCGCTCCCTCAACCTGCGAGCTACTTCTTCTTGCTGCCCATGTCGCAGTTGCCGCGTACCTCGCCGATGCCCGGTGAACTGTCGCGGTATGCCCCGGTCTGGCGGTTGATGGTCCACTGCGAAATCTCGCCGAACGAAATTTCCTTGTCGGTGATCTTCGCCGGTACGGTGTCGTAGCTGCCGTTGCCGAGCTCGATGCCCACGGTCTGCCTGGCGTAGTCGATCTGGAAATGCATGCTCCCCGTATATGCGGTGCAGGAACCGGTGCTGGTGCACTGCTGGTTCCAGGTGCACAGCAGCGTGGCCGCGGCCTGGTCCGCTGCCTGGGCGCCATGTGCGCCGGCGAGCGCTGCCAGCGCCAGGAGCGTTTTCGTCAGCAGAGTCCGGTTCATCGTTGGTTCCCGATTCTTTCCCGAAATACGGTGAGTGCTTTTTCCGTCGCTCCCTTTGCAGCAAGCGCGGGATGGGACAAGCGTAGCAGGCGCAGGGTGCGCACCGCGCGCGTCACTCTCCGATCCCTTGTTCGTTCCTTTGCCCGAGATGCTTTGCTTTCAGCCTTGTGCAGCTACCCTCAGGCGGCTACGAAACCGGGCATGCGCGCGGCTTTCGCATCGAAAGTTGCGGTAGCGAAGCAACCAAGTCGCCGGTTGTGCGCCGAGATCAGGCAATCGGTGAAGCCGCAGGCGCTATCCTTCCAGTAGAACAGGGCTTCCTCGATTGCGGCTTCATCCTCGAACACGAGATCGCGTACTTCAAGCAGGCCGCGCAAGGCGCCGAGGATGGTGCGCTTGTCCAGTTCGTAGCGGCTGCGCAGAACCCATTCGGTTTCGATCAGGACCGGCAGGGAAACCAGCACCGGCTCATCCTGCGCCAGGGATTTCTCAACGAGCTGCCTGGCGCGACGTGTCTGATCGGCGTCGTCCGCAATCAGCAGGCGCACCAGGACGTTGGTATCGACGCCGAGCATGATGCAGGCTGCTGTTAGCGATCCATCTGTTCAACAGTGACATGACGTCCCTTGCGGGGCTTGATCGTCAGATCCCGAATGTCCCGGTTTTTGACCCGTACCAGGATCGTGCCATCCTCAAGGACGGTGAAATGCATCTTGTCTCCCGCGCGCAGGCCAGTGGCATCGCGCACGGTCTTCGGAATGGTCGTCTGCCCTTTACTGGTCATGGTCGCGAACGACATGCACGTCTCCTTTCTACCTTACTATATGCATTATTGTAAGGAATAAAGGCGGGAACGTAAAACGCCGCCGCTTCCGCCAGTTTTCAACCCCGCGCCGGCAAACTCAGGCTGACCCGCAGCCCGCCGCCCTCGCGATTGGCCAGCACGATACGCCCGCCGTGGGCTTCGACGATCTCGCGCGCCAGGGCCAGGCCCAGGCCGGTGCCGCTGCGTTTGGTGGAATAGAACGGCAGCAGGGCGTTGGCCAGCACCTGCTCGCTCATGCCGCCGCCGCGGTCGCGCACCTCGATGCGCAGTTCCGCGCCCGCCTGCTGGATTTCCATCTCCACGGCTTCCGCCGCACCGCCCGACTCGTGCGCGTTCTTCAGCAGGTTGATCAGCACCTGTTCGATCTGGGTGCGGTCGAACCAGCCGCCGGTCTGCGGCAGCTTGCCGGCCAGGCGGAAGCCGCGCTGGCGTTCCAGCGCCTCAAGGAACGGCGGCCACGACACGCGCTCCGGCGCCGGGGTCGGCAGCTTGGCGAAGCTGGCGTAGCCGTCGATGAAGAAATGCAGGTGTTTGGCGCGCTCGCCGATGGTGGCGAATACGCCCGGCAAGCGCTCCACATCGCCGCGCCGCGCCAGCTCGGCACCGGAATGCGCCATCGAGGAGATCGGCGCCAGCGAGTTGTTCAGCTCATGGCTGATGACGCGGATCACTTTTTTCCAGGTCGCCACTTCCTGGCGCGACAGCTCGCGCGTCATGCGCCGCACCAGGTATAGCCGGTGCGGCCTCCCCTGCAGGCGGAAGCCGCGCTGCGACAGGTGAAAGGTTTCCTCGGCGCCTTCCAGCTCCAGGGAAAACAGCGCGTCCTCGCCGCCTTTCAGGGCCTCGCCCAGCTGCGGCGGGCATGCGCTCAGCACGGTGGCGAAATCCAGCCCGATCAGGCTGCGCCCTTCGTTGAACAAATGCCGCGAGGCCAGATTGGCGTAGGCCACGCGCTGCTGCATGTCGACCAGCACCAGCGCTACCGGCGTGTTCTGCACCACGGTGTCGAGCAGCAGCTCGCGCTGCACCAGGTGCTGCCGCTGCTCGCGCAGCACCTGGCCGAGCTGGTTATGGGCGCGCGCCAGGTCGCCGAATTCATCGCGCCGGTCGGCCTGCAGCGAGATGCTGAAGTCGCTGTCGCGATAGCTCGCCACGGCGCCTTCCAGCGCGCGCAGCAGGCGCGTCACCGGGTCGCTCAGCCTTGGCCCCATCCACAGGGCGAAGGCCAGGATCAGCGCCGTCCCCAGCGGTATCGCCACATAAGGGCTGCTGATGAGCTGGCCCAGCAGCGCGCCCAGCACGGCTCCCGCCGCTGCGGTGGCGGCGAGCAGCAGGCTCAGCTTGCCTTCAAGCGAAAACGGACGCATCGGTTCCGGTCATGGTGGGGGCGCTGCGATGATTGTGGCCCAGCTATCCGATAACGGCGAACAGACTCTAGAAGCCATCTCAAAAATATCCCCTCTCCCCGCGCAGCGGGGAGAGGGTTAGGGAGAGGGGCGCCGGCGAAGCCGGCATTTGTCGCGGAAATTCAGGCTTCACTACGTTCGGCCGCACCCCCTCTCCCTGGCCCTCTCCCCCACATTCGTGGGGGAGAGGGGATTTTTGAGATGAGTTCTAGGCATCCGGCGTGGCCAGCCCGAATTTTTCCATGCGCCGGTACAGCGCCTGGCGGCTCAGTCCCAGGGCTTGCGCGGCGCGGCTGACCACGCCGGAGGCGGCCTTGAGGGCGGCCTCGATCTGTTCGCGGTCCGGCTCGTTGCTGGCGCCGGGGGCGATGCGCCGCGCCGGCAGGTTGAGATCGGCGCGGTCGATTACGCCGTCGCGGCACAGCAGGCGCGCCCGCTCCAGCACGTTTTTCAGCTCGCGCACATTGCCCGGCCAGGGATAGCCCAGCAGCGCCTCACGCGCCTCCTCGGACAGTTTCGCTGCGCCGGCGAGGAAATGCTCGGCCAGGGGCAGGATGTCGTCCGGCCGCTCCGCCAGCGGCGGCAGGGCGATCTCGATGACGTTGAGCCGGTAGTACAGATCCTCGCGGAAGCTGCCGGCGCCGATCATCTCCGCCAGCCTGGCATTGGTGGCGCTGAGCAGGCGCACCTTCACCTTGCGCGTGCGCGAGGAGCCGAGGCGCTCGAATTCCCCGGTTTCCAGCACCCGCAGCAGCTTTACCTGGCTGGCCAGCGGCAGGTTGCCGATCTCGTCGAGGAACAGGGTGCCGCCGTGGGCCAGCTCGAAGCGGCCCTCGCGCATGCGCGTCGCGCCGGTATACGCGCCGGCTTCCGCGCCGAACAGTTCGGCCTCCACCAGATCATGCGGCAGCGCGCCGCAATTGACCGCGACGAAAGGCCCGTCCTTCACCGCCGAATTGGCGTGGACGATGCCGGCGATCAGCTCCTTGCCGGCGCCGTTGGGGCCGGTGATCAGCACCGGCGCGTCGGCGCGCGCCACCTGGCAGGCCAGCTCCACCACCCGCTCCATCGCGGTGGAGCCGTAGACCAGCCCGCGCAGCTGGTAGCGGCCGGCGAGTTGTTCGCGGCGCTTGCGCCGCTCCTGCCGGTAGCGCGCCGCGTCGCGCGCGCTCTCCGCCAGCTCCAGCAGGTTTTCCACCGTCGCCAGCAGGCGCTGGTCGTCCCAGGGCTTGGCCAGGTAGTCGGCGGCGCCGGCCTTGACCAGTTCCACTGCCGTCGCCAGATGGGTCCAGGCCGTGAGCAGGATCACCGGCAGGTCGGCATGGGCGGCGCGCAGGGCGCGGAACAGCTCCGCGCCTTCCTCGCCAGAGGTGGTGTCGGCGCTGAAGTTCATGTCCTGCACCACCAGGTCGATGCGCTCGCGCGCCAGCAGCGCCAGGCCGTCCTGCGGCGTGTGCGCCACGTGGGTGCGGATCTCGCGCAGCGAGAACAGCAGCGAGAGCGCTTCTCCCACCACGGGGTTGTCGTCGATGACCAGCACTGTGCGCATGTTGTTCAGTAGTTGTTGAAGAGACGGATTCCTGCGGCGCGCGGTGAGCGCGCCGCAGGAATCATAGTCCGGGCCAAGGCCCGCCGCGCGGCCTTACGCCGCCCGTGTCGCCAGGGCCGGCGGAATCGAAGCGGCGCGCAAGGCCGGCCACAACACCGCGAACTGGCCGAGCAGCATCACCGCCACCGCGCCGGATAGCACGTAGACCGGGTCGATCCGCAGCATCTCGAAGCTGGTCACCATCCACAGGTTCAGGCCCACCGCCAGCGCCACGCCCAGCGCCGCGCCGGCGGCGGCGATGATCACGTTCTCCGTCTGGAAATACGCCAGGATGGCGTGCCGCGTCGCGCCCAGGGCCCGGCGCACGCCGATCTGCCGGCGCCGCTGCGTGACCCAGAAGCTGGTCAGGCCGACGATGCCGAAGGCGGTGACCGCGAGCAGGGCGGTGCAGACCACACCAAGGATGATGGCCAGGCCGCGGGAGTTGCGATAAGCCTCGGCGCGCACTTCCGCATACGTCATCACCTTGACCAGTACGCGGGCGCGGTTGATCTCCAGCAGCTTGTTCTGCACCGCCTTCATCACCGCGTCGAGCTGGCCGGGCTGCGCGCGCACCACATAGTGGTAACCCGAGACCATGTAATGAAAGGGTTCCAGCAAGGAGTTTTCCGGGAACTTCTCGCCGAAGTTGTTGGATACCCAGGGCGTCTGCAGCTTTTCGACGATGCCGGCGATGATGGTCGGGCTGTCCTCGATGTAGATGGTCTTGCCCAGCGCCGAGCCATCCGGGAACACCTTGTCGGCCAGCGCCTTGGTGACAATGACCACTGGCGGTTGGGCGGGGCTGTTTCGATCGCGGGTGCCGATTTCGTCGGGGCTGAAGTTGCGGCCGGCGATCAATTTGGCGCCCAGCGTGTTCAGCGCATGCTCGTCGGCGAAGTAAAGGGTGGTATGCGTGATCGGATGTACTTGATGCAATGCCAGCATGACGCCGTCGCTCCAGCCGCCGCCGCGCAAGGGATAGCTGTTGGACGCATAGGCATCGACCACTCCGGGCAGGCTGCGTATCGCGGCCAGGTCGCCCACCAGGCGGGCGTTCAGGTCGTCGGGCGTGCCGACCCACTGGTTGGTCAGGACGAAAACATTGTCCTCATCGACGCCGCTGGCGCGCGCCATCAGGGCCAGGCGCTGCTCGATGATGAACAGGCTGTTGCACAGGATCGCGAGGGTCAGCGCCATCTGCAGCGCGATGAGGAACGCACCCACCTTGTTGCGGCGCATGGCGGAAAGAATCGGACGGATATGCATGAATGGCTCCTAAAATTAGCGTTCACAGGCCCTAGTTGGCCTTGAGCTGCCAGGCCGGCTGCACCTGAGTGGCGCGCCAGGTCGGATAGATGCCGGCGAGCACCGCCGCCACCACTGCCAGGAGCACGGCCAGCACGACATCCACCAGGTCGAGATGGGTCAGGCTGCTCATGTCCTTGTCCAGCACGGCCCGCACGCCGATCAGGCCCAGCCCGGTCAGCGCCAGTCCCAGCAGGCCCCCGGCCAATCCGATCACGCCCGTTTCCACCATGCACTGCATGAATACCGCGCGCCGGTTTGCGCCCAGGGCGCGCCGCACGCCGGTCTCGGCGGAGCGGCCCATGAACTTGGCCAGCATCAGGCCCACCGCGTTGACCAGGCAGACGAACAGGAAGCCGAACGAAACCATCAGCAGGATGCGCGACTCGTCCGGAACCACGTGCTGCAGCACCATCCATTCGCGGGCATTGTGCAAACGGGTCAGCGGCGCCCAGTGGAAGCGGCCGTTGTGCTGCTGCTCGCTGGCATAGCTGTCGAGCATGCCGCGGTAGCGCTGCACCTGCGCCGCATCCGGCAGCTCCGCCCAGAACTGCAGCCAAATGCATTCGGAATGCAGATGTCCTTCCCAGCCGGGATCGGACAAGCTGGCGCAGTTGTTGTTGCCCCAGTTGTCCAGGTGCCGGTCGATGGCAACGGTGAAGGGCACGAAGATCTCTTCCGCATCGCCGAAACTTTCATCCATCACATCGTAGATGCGGGGCTGCGGCGACCAGTCGTCGAGCACGCCGACAATACGATAGTCGCGGTTGTCGAGATTGACGGTCTTGCCGATGCTGCTGGCGCCGCCGAACAGCTTGTCGTTGAGCTTTTTGCCGATGACCACGACATCGCTGCGGCTGTCGTCGCCCTGCGCGCCCCAGGCGCTGCCGTACTTGAAAGGCACGTCGAACATCTCGAAGAAGTCGGAATAGGTGGCGCGCGCTTCAGCCTGGAACGGCTGCTGTTGCGGATCGGATGGCGTGATCACAAAACCGGTGGCGTACATCGCGGTCTGCCGCGGCGCGGCATGCGCGCGCATCAGCGCCTCCACGTCGGTGTAGGTCAGCATGGTCTGCGGCGGTTCGCCGCTCTTCTCGCGCTGGTCCGGCCCCCAGTTGTCGATCTGCGGCACGAACAGCTGCGCCGACTTCTGCGGGATCGGGTCGCCCGACATGGCGCGGAACAGGGTCAGCATGGTCATCGAGGCGCCGATGCCCAGGCCGATGGCGACGATCATCAGCCCGGTCAGCACCGGGTTGCGGCGCAGGCTGCGCAGCGCCAGCCAGACGTAGTAGCGGAACATGTGCGCTGCTCCTAAGCCGCGCTCTGCGCGTGGGTGGCCGGGTGTACGCCGTGGAAGCGCGGCTCCTCGGTCAGGTCCACCACCTGGCCGTCGATAATGTGCACATTGCGCTGCGCGCGCACCGCCAGCTCCGGATCGTGCGTCACCATGACGATGGTGGCGCCGTCGCGGTGGATGGCTTCGAGCAGCTCCATCACGCCGCGCGCCATCTGCGTGTCGAGGTTGCCGGTGGGTTCGTCCGCCAGCAGCAGGCGCGGGCTGCCGGCCAGCGCCCGGGCGATGGCCACGCGCTGCTGCTGGCCGCCGGAAAGCTCGGCCGGGTAGTGCCGCATCCGCGCCGACAGGCCGACGCGCTCCAGCGCCTCGCCGATACGCTTCTTGCGTTCGCCGCCGGCCATGCGCCGGTAGCGCAGCGGCACGTCGATGTTGTCGAACACGTTCAGATCGGGAATCAGGTTGAAGGCCTGGAAAATGAAGCCGATCTTCTCGTTGCGGATGCGCGAGCGCGCATCGTCCCCGAGCTGGCTGACGTCTTCGCCATCGAGGAGGTACTGGCCGCTGCTGGGTGTTTCCAGCAGCCCGGTGACGTTGAGGAAGGTGGTCTTGCCCGAGCCGGAAGGACCGGTGACCGCGACGAATTCCCCTTCGCGCACATTCAGCGACAGGTCGCGCAGCGCATAGGTCTCCACCACCTCGGTGCGGTAGACCTTGGCCAGATGGCTCATCTTCAGCATGTGATCAATCCCTTGTGCAGGTGTTCGGGGGCGGCGGGTTCCGCCACCGTCATCGGATGCGCCGCCTGGCTGTCCGCGGGGACCACACCGCGCGCCGCCATCCGCCACTGCGGCGACTCCAGGGTCTGCTGCGGCGGCGCGGCGAGCTGCGCCAGGTACAGCGCCGGCGCCGGCTGCCCGGCGATCAGCGCGTAGACAAATATCGCATGCGCCGCCGCCGCCGTGGCCATGCCGCCCGCCTTCACCACCAATCCATTCTTGCTCATGACGATCTCCTTGTGTTGCAGGTACTGTGTCTGTCGATGCATCGGGTCTACAGGCGCCGCGCTTCAGCGGCTGATCACCACGCTCGGCGCGCTGTTGAAAATATCGGTGCCGGAACTGACGATGCGCTCGCCCGGCTGCAGGCCATCCAGGATCTCCACCGTGGACAGGCTGCTGGCGCCGGCGCGGATGGCGCGCCGCCGGGCCAGCCCATCGTTGACGACATAGGCGAAGTGGCCGCCCTCGGTATCCAGCCAGGAGCCGCGCGCCACCATCAGCACGTCCTTGCGCTGGTCCAGCACCACCCGCACCGACAGGCGCTGGTTCTGGCGCAGGCCTTCCGGCGTGCCGCCGGCGAAGCGCACCCGTGCCGCCACTTCGCCGTTCACCACTTCCGGCGACACCGCGCTGACCGTGCCGTTCCAGTCATGCTCCGCGCCGCTGATCTGTGCCGGCATGCCGACCGCCAGGTCGCGCGCCAGGCTTTCCGGCACTTTCATCTCCAGCTCCAGGGCGCTGAGGTCGATCACTGTCAGCAGCGGCGCATCGCGGGCCACGCTGGCGCGCTCGGCGATCAGCAGCTGGCCGATCTGGCCGGTGACCGGCGAGCGCAGACTCAGCGCATCCACCTGCCGCTGCAGGTCCGCCACCAGCAGCTGCTCGCGGTCGCGCGCCAGCTGCTTGCTCTGAACATCGAAGCGCAGCTGCTCCGGCTCCAATTGCAGCTCCTTGTGCATGTGTTCGAGGTCGAAGTTGGCCTTCTCCAGTGCATCCTTGGCGCGCAGCAGCGACAGCTCCGAATACGCGCCTTCCTGGTAGGCCTTGTCGCTGCGCTGCACTTCGCGCGCGGCGGTTTGCTGGTCGACCTGGGCGCGGTCGAAGTTTTCCTGCACCGTCATCTGCTGCCGGCGCGCGTCGAGCTGGGCCCGCTGGTAGTCGACCTCGAAGCCGCCCAGCGCGGCCTTTTCCTGGGCCAGCTTGCTCGACAGGTCGGGGCTGTCGATGCTCGCCACCACTTGGTCGCGCTGCACCTGGTCGCCGGCATGCACCTTGAGGGTTACGGTGCCGGCGGAGGCGGCATACAGGGTCGGGCTGACAGCGGCAATGACCTTGCCTTCGGCGGCGATGTCGCGGGTGAAGTCGCCGCGCTCCACCGTGGCGAAGCTCAGCCGCGCCGCGCTGACCGAGGACTGCGCCGAGAACAGCCCGGCGATCCTGGGAGCGCCCAGCGCGATCAGCCCCAGCGCCACCACCGCAGCCGCAATCCAGGCGGCGCGGCGGCGGCGCGGCTTCCGGGTGCTTGCCAGCGGCATATCCTGGGCTGAGGTGTCACGAAACATTGCGGGGCCTCCGGGCCGTGTGGTGCAGCGACTGGTATAGGTAAGCGCAAGCCCCGTGCCGTGTGGTGCCAGCATTCAAATAATTGAAAATAAACATGTTTATTTCACCGCGTCCGCCGCCGCAGTGTCCGCGGACAGGCCGCCGGACACTGCGGACGCCGCCGTCGGGGTAGCTCCGCCGGACACCAGGAAGCCGTCGATGGCGGCGAGGTCCGCCTCGCTCAGGCGCCCGGCCAGCTGCTTCAAGGTCAGCGAATTGGTCAAGTAGTCGTAACGCGACTGGTAGTAGCTGCGCAGCGCGTCGTAGTAATTGGTCTGTGCCTGCAACAGCGAAAACTCGGTGCGGGTGCCGACTTCCAGCGCGGCGCGGCTGGCGTCGACGGCGGCCCGGTTGGAATCAGCCGCCTGGCGATTGCTGCGGATCTTCTCGATGCCGGACACCACGCCGCGATACGCCGCATGGGTCTGGCGCTCGACACTGCGCCGCTGGCCTTCGTACTGCGCGTGCAGTTGCTGGTAGGTATTTTTCGCCTGGCGCACCAGCGAAGCGACGGTGCCGCCCTGGAACAGCGGCCAGTCCACCACCACGCCGACATGATCGTCGCGCTCGTTGCTGCCGATCTCGCTGGAATAGTCGTACTTGCTGACCGAGCCCTGCAGCGACAGGGTCGGCAGCGCCCGCGCGCGGTTGGCGCTGATGTCGCGCTGCGCCGCCTGCGCCTGCAGGTCCGCCGCGCTCAATGCGTAGTTGTCCTGCAGCGCGGTCTGCACCCAGTCTTCCGGGCTGGCCGGGTCCGGCTGCGCCAGCGGTATTTCGTCCTGTAGCGGCGCGATCGCCGGCATTTCGCGCGCGGTCAGTTCACTCAGCGCGCGGCGGGCATCGTCCAGCGCCGACTCGGCGTCGATGACGCTGGCGGCGGTGACGTCGTAGAAGGACTGCGCCTCCTTCACATCGGTCTGCGGCGACAGGCCGTTGTCGACGCGCTTCTGCGCCTGCCGCAGCAGCTCGCCGTAGGCCTCGCGCTCGAGCTGGTTGGTGCGCAGCGTGTCCACCGCGGACAGCACGTTGAAATAGGCCGTGGCCACACGCAGGATCAGGCTCTGCCGGGCATCGCGGTAATTCGCTTCAGCCTGCGCTACCTGCAGGTTGGCCTCGGCTAATTTATGGAAGGACTGGAAGCTCCACAGCTGCTGGTTCAGGGTCAGGGCGTAGACCGCGCTGTTGCCGAACGCCACGCCCGATGTCGACACCGACGGAGCAGTGGAGCCCGGCGGCGTAATCGCGCTGTTGCTGCTGCCGTCACTGTTGATCTTGTCGCGCGCCAGATTGGCATTGGCGTCGAGTTGCGGCAGGAAGGCGGCCAGCGCCTGCGGCCGCGCCTCGATCGCCGCGCCGCGCTGGTACAGGGCCGCTTCCAGGGTGGTGTCCTGGGCCTGCGCCTGGCGGTAGGCGTCGAGCAGATCGTTGGCCCGCACCGCGGCCGGCGCCACCCAGGCCGCGCAGGCCAGTCCACCCCAGGCTACCGCTTTTACCCGCTTCCGCATGTCCCGCTCCGCTGTCTGTTGTGACAGGGAGGGAGCAACCGCGATGCCAACCAATTACTGATTGATTTACAAGGAATTATCGGAAAATATCAGGGCACCGGAGTGTCCGCGGACAGCCTGCCGGACAAGGTGGACAGCGGTTTTTAGTGACTGAAGCCGGCCACTAGGTCCTGGAACTCGCGCACGCTACCCGCGGCCAGTGCGCGCTGCGCTTGGCGGCGCAGGTCAGCCACGTTCGACTCCATGATGATGCGCTTCACTTCCAGCACGCTGGCCGGGTGCATCGAGAACTCGGTCAGACCCAGGCCCAGCAGCAGGCGCGTGTGGCGCGGGTCGCCGGCCATCTCGCCGCACATCGCCACCGGTACGCCGGACTGCTCGCCGGCTTCGATGGTCATGCGGATCAGGCGCAGCACCGCCGGGTGCAGCGGGTCGTAGAGGTAGTTCACTTCCTCGTCGACGCGGTCGATGGCCAGGGTGTACTGGATCAGGTCGTTGGTGCCGATGGAGAAGAAGCGCGCATGCCGCGCCAGCAGCGGCGCCGCCAGCGCCGCCGCCGGCACCTCGATCATCGCGCCCACCGGGACGTTGTCGGCCACCGCCTGGCCCTCGGCGCGCAGCTGCTCGGTGGCGGCGGCGATGATCTGCTGCGCCTGGCGGAATTCCTGCACGCTGGAAATCATCGGCAGCATGATCTGCATGGCGCCGTGGGCCGAGGCGCGCAACAGCGCCCGCACCTGGGTGCGGAACAGCTCCGGCTCCTTCAGGCACAGGCGGATGGCGCGCAGGCCCAGCGCCGGGTTGTTCGGCGTCGGGCCCTGGCGGCTGCCGGAGTCGACCTGCTTGTCGGCGCCTAGATCGAGGGTGCGCATGGTGATGGGGCCTTTCACCGCCGCGACCACGCGCGAATAGGCTGCGTACTGCTCCTCCTCGCCCGGCAGGTCGCGCCGGTTCATGTAGAGGAACTCGGTGCGGTACAGGCCCACGCCCTCGGCGCCGAGTTCGGCGGCGTGGGCCGCGTCCTCGCTCATCTCGATGTTGGCCAGCAGCTTGATCTTGACGCCGTCGCGCGAGATCGCCGGCTTGTCGCGCAGCTGCGACAGGGCGGCGCGATCGGCCAGCTGGCGCGTGCGCTTGGCCTGGAAGAAATCCAGCGCCTGCGTATCGGGATCGGCCAGGGCGTGACCCAGGTCGCCGTCCACGATCACCACCTCGCCCTCGCGCAGCAGGCGCCGCGCCGCGTGCAGGCCGACGATGGTGGCAATGCCGAAGCTGCGCGCCAGGATCGCGGTGTGCGACAGCGGGCCGCCGTACTCGGTGATGAAGGCCGCCACACCCTGCTGCGACAGCAGGATGATGTCGGCCGGAGTGACGTCGTCGGCCACGATCACCGAAGACAATCCGGCCGCAGGCCGTTGCGATTTTCCTTCCCCCTCCGGGGGAAGGTGGCCCGCAGGGCCGGATGAGGGGCTCCGCTCGTCCTTCGATTCCGGTGAGTAGTCTCGATCCTGCTTCAGCAGGATGCGCAGGATGCGCGCGGAGACGTGCTGCACGTCGTCCTTGCGCGAGCGCAGATAGGGGTCTTCCATCTGCTCGAACACCGCGGTCAGCGCGTCGCGCTGCTTCTTCAGCGCCGCCTCGGCATTGCATTGGGCGCTGCGGATCAGCGCCACCACCGCCTCGGTCAGCGAGCGGTCGTCGAGCATCAGCAGATGGGTGTCGATGAAGGCCGCGATCTCGCCCGGCGCGCCGCCGCCCCCGACCCGACCAGGAATCTGCGCGCGGATCTGCCGCAGCTGCTCCTTGGCGCGGCGCTGCGCGCCGAAGAAGCGCGTCACCTCGTGCTCGATCTCGGCGGGCGGCAGCTGGTACTCGGGAATCTCCAGGTCGCCGCCGTGCAGGCGCTGCACCCGGCCGATGCCGATGCCGCGGGAGACGCCGATGCCGGAGAGCCAGAGGCTCATGACGTAGGCGCTCCGCGATAAGGCTGAAGTGGCCAGTGATTAGTGGTTAGTGGCCAGTAAAAGCGAAAAGCACAGGCAGCTGCCGACGCCAGCGCTGCGCCACTAACCACTAACCACTGATCACTAACCACTGCCGTTCTCACGCTTCTTCTTCAAACCGGTTCGCCACTAGCGCGGCCAGCGCTTCCAGCGCTTCGGCGGCGTCCGGCCCCTGCGCCACCAGCGTGATATGGCTGCCCTGGGCGGCGGCCAGCATCATCACGCCCATGATGCTCTTGCCGCTGACCTCGCGGCCGTCCTTGCGCACCAGCACGTCGCTCTGGTGCTTCGCCGCCAGCGTCACCAGCTTGGCGGCGGCGCGCGCATGCAGACCGAGGCGGTTGACGATGGTGACGGTTTTTTCCATCGGCTGGTGATCGCTGTTCTTGTCCATCCGCGGGGCTATTCCTTGGTGCGGTTGGCGGGTGTGGGGCAGACCACCACGCCGCGTTGTCCGCCTTCGACCGCGGCGCGGGTCATCGCCGCCAGGTCGAGCTGCGGGTAATTGAAGATCTTCACCAGCATCGGCAGGTTGATGCCGGCCACCACCGCGGTATGCGGCGCTTCGGCCAGGCGGTTGGCGATATTGCTGGGGGTGCTGCCGAAGGCGTCGGTGAGCAGCAGCACGCCGGCGCCCTGGTCCAAGCGCTCGATCATGCGCCGTCCCTGCAGCAGCAGCACGTCGGTGGCCTGCACCCGCCGCACTTCCAGTACATCGGTCGGCAGGGGCAGGGCGCCGATCATGTCGCTCATCGTCTCCAGCAGGAAATGACCGAGCTTGCCGTGCGTCACCAGCAGCACGCCGACCACGGTGCGCCCTGGCGCGGCGGTACTGCTCACAGCCCCAGTTCCCGGTGCTTGGCGATGACCTGGCCGAAGCGGCCCTGGAACGAGGCGGCCAGCTGCTCGACCATGTAGACCGAGCGGTGCTGGCCGCCGGTGCAGCCGATCGCCACGGTGACGTAGCTGCGGTCCTGCTGCTGGAACGCCGGCAGCCAGTGCGCCAGGAAACTGCGGATGTCGTCGAGCAGCGCCCCGGTTTCGGCGTGGCTCTCCAGGTATTTCGCCACCGCCTCGTCGCGGCCGGTGAGGGGGCGCAGCTCCGGCACCCAGTGCGGATTGGGCAGGTTGCGCACGTCGAAGACGAAATCGGCGCCGTCCGGCAGGCTGTTCTTGTAGCCGAAGGACAGGAACAGCACCGCCAGCCGGCCGCTGCCCGCCTCGGGCTGGCGCGCGTGAATGGCGTTGCGCAGGTCGTGCAGGTTCATCGCCGAGGTGTTGAGCAGGTCGTCGGCCAGCGCGGCGATCGGCTCCAGCAGCTTGCGCTCGAGGCGGATCGCCTCCACCAGCGACACTTCCGGCCCGGACAGCGGATGCTTGCGGCGCGTCTCGTTGTAGCGGCGCAGGATCGCCTGGTCGTCGGCGGTGAGGAACAGCACGTGCACATGCACGCCCTGCGCCCGCAGCGCCTTCAGCACCTCGGGAAAGGACTTGATCTCCTTCGGGTTGGCGCGGGCATCGACGCCGATGGCGAACTGGCTGTAGCGCGGCTCCGGATGGCTCACCGCGTGCGCGATCAGCGGCTGCACCAGGTCCAGGGGGATATTGTCGATGCAGTAGTAGCCCAGGTCCTCGTAAAGCTTGAGGGCCACGGTCTTGCCGGTGCCGGACAGTCCGCTGACGATGACGAGGCGCATGCAGCCCTTGAAGGTGACTATTGCTGTTCGGGATGATCCAGCCGCCGCCGCTGCCGCTCCACCAGGTCGTCGTCGGCGCGATAGCCCGACAGGCGCAACCGGTGATCGCGGCAAGCCGCCTCGACCAGTACCGCCAGATTATGCCCGACCCGGCGCGGCAAGGAGATTTCCGGCACGGTCACGCCCAGCACGGCGTAGCTGCCGCGGTAGCCGTGCAGGCGCTCCTCGGCGCTGGTTTCGGCGCGCACGCCCAGGTCGATCACCAGGTCCAGCGGCGCCGCGGCGATGACGCAGGCCGCGCCGTACAGCGCCCGCACGTTGAGGATGCCCAGGCCGCGCACCTCGATGAAGCCTTCCAGCAGCGGCGGGCAGCTGCCCCGGACGCGCGGCTCCCCGGCGGCGCGGCGCCATTCCACGATATCGTCGGCGATCAGCTTGTGGCCGCGCGTCAGCAGTTCCAGGCCCAGCTCGCTCTTGCCGGCGCCGCTGGCGCCGCGCAGGAACACGCCCAGGCCCTCGACTTCGAGGAAAACGCCGTGGGCGGATGAAGGGCTGTGGGGATCGCCCGGGGTCGACATGCGGGTGCAGGCCTGTTGCTTCCGAAACGGAACCTGCCGGGGCTGGAAGCTATTTCGCCAGCAGGGCGTACAGCGCCGCTTCGTCCTTGGCTTCGCGCACCTGGGCGCAGAAGGTGTCGTCGGAAAACTTCTCGGCGATGGCGGCGAGGTGTTGCAGGTGTTCGCCGGTGGCGTTCTGCGGCACCAGCAGGCCGAACATCAGGTCCACCGGCTGGCCGTCGTGGGTTTCGTAGTCCACCGGGTGCTTCAGGCGCACGAAGGCGCCGACGCTGGCGCTGATGCCGGCCATGCGGCCATGCGGGATGGCCACGCCATGGCCGAGCCCGGTGCTGCCCAGCTTTTCGCGGCTGGCCAGGCTGTTGAGGATGTCGGTGTGGCTGACGCTGGGGGTGCCCTGCGCCAGCAGTTTCGCGATTTCCTCCAGAGCGCGCTTCTTGCTGGTGACGGCGACGCCGCTGGCAACGCGGCCGCCGCTCAGGATCTCTGCGAGTTTCATGGTTTTCGGTGCTCTTTGGCTTTAAAAACATGGCCCGGCAGGAGCCGGGCCATGTTTGTTCCTAGTACCGATACGTTACGACTTTGCCGGCCCTCGCGCCAGAGTCCGGCGCGGGCGTACGCGGGCTAGACCTCCTGGTGCTTGATGGTCTCGCGGTCATGATGGTTGCGCAGCTTGTCCTTGAACTTGCGCGTCTGCTGGTCCAGCTTGTCGATCAGTCCGTCGATGGCGGCGTACATGTCGCCATTGACCGCGGCGGCGTGCAGGTTGGCGCCGCGCGTATGCAGCGTCGCCTCCGCCTTGTGCACCAGTTTGTCGACGGAGAGGATCACCGAGGCGTCGATGAGGTGATCGAAATGTCGCTCGACCCGTTTCAGCTTGTCCGTCACGTAATCGCGCAGTGGCGGGGTCAGATCGAGATGGTGGCCGCAGATGTTCAGGTTCATTCATCGACTCCTTGCAAGTATCCGGTCAGGGTGACCGGCCGGCCAAAACGACCGGACACGTCAAATGATGCGAAATCCGGGCCGCTGATCGTGCCGCCGGTCGGTCAGTTGACCGGACGGCGCTCGTGCGAAGGCGGGATGCGCAAGGCCTCGCGGTACTTGGCGACCGTGCGGCGCGCCACCTGGATGCCCTCTTTCAGCAGCATTTCGGCGAGCGTCGAGTCGGACAAGGGCTTGGCAGCGTCCTCCTGCGTGATGAGACGTTTGATCATGGCCTGGATGGCGGTTGCGGAGCAGGTACCTCCTTCAGTGGTTTGGACATGGCTGGAGAAGAAAAATTTCAATTC
>Ga0302311_10001626_pt1 | contig 26277 bp, 26 predicted proteins | sample III_Palsa_N1_3_FD_200449 | JGI IMG/M metagenome (GOLD analysis project Ga0302311, IMG submission 200449) | Peat permafrost microbial communities from Stordalen Mire near Abisko, Sweden - III_Palsa_N1_3 | ecosystem: Environmental > Terrestrial > Soil > Palsa > Peat permafrost | place: Sweden... | reverse complement strand
ACAAAGTACTACTAGGGCCTTGGGCGAACCTCTAGGGAGGTGGACGGCCCGGCCACGCCAGACTCATCGGACTTGCGTGAATCAGGTGGCCGGGAATCGGCTGCGGCTAGCCTGCGGCGGCCTCGCGGACGCCGTGCCACGGCGCGGCGGGCTGCGGGGGCTGCCAGCGCAGCGCGCCCACGGGCGGGGCCGCGTACGGGATGCCCAAAAGCCCAGGATGGGGGAGAAAAACCCGGCTGGCATGCGCATAAAACACACAATCGGTGAGCCGCCCCAGGCGCAACGGGACCTTTTACGCCATCACCGGTCAGTTGTTGTTATTGGCCGGGCGTTACTGGCTGTCGTTACTAATCAGGGAGCCAGCTGCCGTGGAAGCCGAGCGGGATCCGGGCCGGCAGGTGGACGCGGGCCACCGGCTCGGCGGTGAAGTCCTGGGCGGCCAGCAGGACCAGGTCGGCGGCGCCACGCTCCGGGTTGTGTATGAAGGCCAGCACGTAGCCGTCGTCCTCGCCGGCGGTGGCCGAGGCGGGCGCGAACACCGCCTCGCCGGCGGTGGCGTCCCGGCCGAACTCGTGCGCCTCGGCGGTACCGGCGGTCAGGTCGTGCTTGAGCAGCGCGTTGGCGAAGGCGCCGTCCGCGAAGTCGCCGCTGAGGGAGACGGTGTCCCGGCTGACCACGCTGATGGCCGCGCTGTACCCGTACCGGTGCGGCTGGCTGACGATCCGGTCGTCGACGCGCGGGAACTCCTGGGCCCGGTCATCCAGGCTCTGCTGGTGGACCGCGCCGGACCCGGGGTCGATGGACCACCGGTCCAGCGTCAGCGGGCCCTTCCCCTCCAGGGCCGAAACGTCGTACGGCCCCGCGTACCGGGCCAGATCCACGACGACCCGGTCCCTGTCGTCGTAGGCGTTGAGGGTGTGGAACACCCAGCAGGGCTCGACCTCGAACCACCGGATACTGTCCGGCTGCCCGGCGCGCGGCAGCAGCCCGACCCGCGGCTGATGGGCCGGGTTCCAGGTGTAAGGCAGCTTCCGCCCGGCCGACACCGCGTCCATGCTGAACGTGACGGGCAGGTCGAACAGCACCACGTAGCGGTCGGTGAGCGCGAAGCTGGACCACGTCGTCGTCGTGGGCCGGGCCACCCGGCCATTTCTCGCCCAGGGCCGCCGCCACTCGCCGGGACCGGACCCACCGGTTGCGATACCACTCGGCGCGGCCGTCCCGCAGCCGGACGCCGTGCACCATGCCGGCGCCCAGGAACCAGTGGTTTTCGCCCCAGCGGCAACCGGGGTCTTCCAGGCCCATCGGGTTCGGCCCGTTACGCAGGTAGCAGCCGCTGAGCTCGCGGGGCAGGGTCCCGGTGACGGGCAGGTCGAACGCGGTGATCTCCTGCTCGACCGGTGCGAACGGGCCACTCAGAAACGGGTTTTGCTCGGCCATCGCGGTGTCCCTCCTGGCCCGGGCGTTTCCGGCCATCATCGCCGCGTCGGGGGCCGAGCGGAAGGGCCGCCAGCCGGGCCTTGCGCCCGCCGGCCGGGTACCTGATCTTCAGTGTGGCCAGGAGAGGCGTTACCGTCGGAGTGTCGCGTCGAACCTACGGAGGTCAGGGAATGCCGAGCGCCCGTATTACCAGCACCATGCAGGACGACTTCCCGCTCACGATCACTACGATCCTGCAGCACGGCGCCCGGGTGTTCGGCCGCAGCGAGTGTGTCACGTGGCAGGGGGATGGGGCCCGGCACACCAGCTACCGCGAGATCGAGCAGAACGCGCGGCGGCTGGCCGGTGCGCTGGCCAAACTGGGCGTCGGGGACGGCGATCCGGTGGCCACGTTCTGCTGGAACACCCAGGAGCACCTCGAGGCCTACTACGCGATCCCCTGCATGGGCGCGATCGTGCACACGCTGAACATCCGGCTGGCCGCCCAGCATCTGGTGCACATCGTCAACGATGCCCAGGACAAGATCATCATCGTGGACGGCAGCCTGCTGCCCGCGCTCGCGCCGGTCGTTGACCACTTCACCTCGGTCCAGGCCTACATCGTGATCGGCGACGGTGACCCGTCGGTGCTCGGCGACCGCACGGTGTACTCCTACGCCGACCTGCTCGCGGCGGCGGAGCCCTCGTTCGTGTGGCCGGAGCTGGACGAGCGCTCGGCCGCGGCGATGTGCTACACCAGCGGGACGACCGGCGACCCGCGCGGTGTCGTGTACTCGCACCGTTCGACCTACCTGCACGCCGTGTCCACGCTGCAGACCGCCTGCACCGGAGCGAGCGAGGCGGACCGGCAGCTCACGATCGTGCCGATGTTCCACGTCAACGCCTGGGGCATCCCGTTCGCGTCGTTCATGTCCGGGACCACCATGCACATGCCCGGCAAGTACATGACCGCGGCGGCGCTGGTCGACTTCATCGAGGCCGAGCACTCCACCCTGGCGTCGGCGGTCCCCACCATCTGGGCCGGGATCCTCCAGGTGGGCGCCGAGCGTGAGATCAACCTGTCGTCGCTGCGGATGGGGACCTCGGGCGGGGCGGCGATGCCGCGCTCGCTGATGGAGGCGTTCCAGAAGCAGTACGGCGTCACGATCATCCAGGGCTGGGGCATGACCGAGACCTCCCCCGTCGGCGGGCTGGCCTGGCCCCCGGCCGACGTCGAGCCGGGGACCGTTGAAGAGATGGACTACCGGATGAAGTCCGGGCGGCTGCTGGCCGGGGTCCAGATGCGCATCGTGGACCCCGAAGGCCGGGAACTGCCGTGGGACGGCGAGTCGACCGGCGAGATAGAAGTACGCGGCCCCTGGATCACCGGCAGCTACTTCGGCGGTGGCCAGCCGGAGAAGTTTCATGAGGGCTGGCTGCGCACCGGCGACATCGGCACGATGGACGATGAGGGTTACTTCCAGATCTCCGACCGGCTCAAGGACGTGATCAAGTCCGGCGGGGAGTGGATCTCCTCGGTCGAGCTGGAGAACCTGCTGGTCGGCAGCCCGGACGTGGTGGAGGCCGCCGTGATCGGCATTCCCGATGAAAAGTGGACCGAACGTCCGCTGGCCTGCGTCGTCGTCAGCCAGGACACCGATCCGGTGACACTGGCCGAGTTCCTGAATGGCAAGGTCGCGCACTGGCAGGTGCCGGAGAACTGGGCCTTCATCGAGGAGGTGCCCAAGACGACGGTGGGTAAATTCGACAAGAAGGTGCTCCGGGCCCGTTACCAGGCCGGTGAGCTCGACGTGAAGCGCACCCACGAGTGAGCCAGCCTGCGCCAGTCAGCCGGGCACCTTGTCCAGGAAGCCCAGGACCGAGACGATCTGGCCGTTGCCGGCGGTGACGGCTACGTCGAAGCCGATGACGAGGGGCTCACCGCCCTGCGGCCCGAGACCCCAGGTGAAGCGGGCCTGCTGGTGGTGTGCGTCGACCGGGCCGGCCAGGGTGAAGACGAGCCCGGGAAACTGATCCTGCACCGCGCCGATGGTCGCATCGATGGCATCTCGTCCGTGCGCTTCGGCCATCGGGTCGATGTACTCAGCGTCCGGCGCCCAGACTTCACCGATCAGCTTCCGCCGCGCAGCCGGATCCGTCTCGTTCCAGCAGTCGAGGTAACGGGCGATGCCGTCATGCATGGGAGGTTCCTTCCGGTTGGCATTTCCTGCTGACGTGGCCCATCCTGGCTGGCCGGCCGGCGAGGGTCGATTACCTCGGACGTAAGGGCCCTACGATTCAGCACATGCAGGCGCGCAAGCTCGGGCTCAAGGGTGGCCAGCGAGTTTCCCTCGACGAACCGCCAGCGGGCTGGGCTCTGGCTGACCCGCCGGACGGCCTGGAAGCGGTCGGTGCGGACGCTCCGGCGGACGTCATCGTGGCCTTTTTCACCCGTGCGGCCGAGATCGGCACCCGGCTCCCGGCCCTGGCCGAGCGGATCTACCCGGCCGGGGCGGTGTGGGCAGCCTGGCCGCGGCGCGCGGGCGGCCATACCAGCGACATCACCGACAACGTGGTCCGCGAGCACGCGCTGGCCATCGGGCTGGTCGACGTTAAGGTCGCGGCCATCGACGACGACTGGTCCGGCCTGCGCCTGGTCTGGCGCGTCGCCAACCGGGTCCGCTGACGGCCGAGGCGACACCGCCCAGTCAGCAAATCCTGGGTCAGGTGGTAGGCGTGGCGAGGCCCTCGATGACCTCCGCGCCCGGCAGGGCGGCGACCAGCGGCCCGGGCATCCGGAGCTTGGAGCCCCGGATACCGGAACCGATGATGACGTGCGGCTGCCGCACGACGGCGGCGTCGACGAGCACTGGCCAGCCGGCCGGCAGGCCGACCGGCGTGATACCGCCGTACTCCATGCCGGTCGCGGCCAGCGCGTCGTCCACCGGCGCGAACGACGCCTTGCGGGCTCCCAGCCGCCGCCGGACGACGCCGTTCACGTCTGCCCGGGTGACGGCGGTCACCAGGCACGCCGCGTAACTGGTCTCGCCGCCACGCCGGGCCGCGATGACCACGCAGTTCGCGGACTCCTCCGGCGGGACGCCGTAGTGCTCGCAGAACGCCGCCGTGTCGGCGAGATCGGGATCGATCGCGGCGACCTCAATCTCGTGGCGGCCCTCGCCGGGCCATTCGGCGAGGGCCGCGGCGACCGGCTTGGCCAGCAGTTCCGGATGCGAGAGCGCGGGCTGCAGGTCGAGGTTCATGGCCCTATCCAAGCAGGCAGGGCCAGCTGGCGAGGGTGCCCGTCCAGGTTTCCGGGCCGGTCTGCGGCCTGGCGCGCCAGTAGTCCGGCGGCCGCGCGCCCGGGTACAGCACCGTGACCCGGGGAGAAGTACCGCGTGCCTAGGTGATGGGGGACCGGTGTGCTATTTCATGATGAGTCCCCCGTTCCCGTAGGGGCCAGCGATCTGGCCCTCGCTGCATGAAACGTCGGGCTACGTGTTTGGTTAGATGCGGAGGGTGGTTGACACGCCTGCGGTTCACGGGTGCAGCTCGGCGCCCTTGAAGACCTTGTCCACGGCGTTGCGCGGGCCGTGCACCGCCACCCCGACCAGGTTAAGCTCGCCGGCCGCAACGGCCTGCACGGCGGCCCGGTTGTCGTCGTCGTTGCCGGTGCTGAACAGCTCCTCGGTGTAGATCATCGTCGGCAGGCTACGGCCCATGGCTCGCTCCCGCAGGGCGGTCAGTAGCGGCCCGTCCGCCGCGTAGACGAGGACCGGCTGCCGGAACATCTCCAGGTACTGGTTACCCGAACCGTCTTCGTAGGGCTTGCCGGCCGTCTCCGGGACGCCGAAGGCGATCGCGCTGGCCAGGAAGGCGGTGACGTTCCGCGACCGGGGGACTGGGCCGGCCGGGCACGTGACGTCCGCCGCGCGGGCCGCGGCGCGGATGCGCAATCTTCTGCACGATGAGTACGCCCGGCCGCTGACCGCCGATGATCTGGCGGGAGCGGCGGGCTGCAGCCGGTACGCGGCCTACCGCGCGTTTTCCGCGACGTTCGGCCTCGCCCCGAGCGACTACCAGCGCCAGGTCCGCCTGCGGGAGGCCCGCGGGCTGCTGGGGGCCGGCCTGTCACCGGCCGAAGCCGCCGCCGGGGTTGGTTTCGCCGACCGGGCGCACCTGACCCGATGGTTCCGCCGGTGTTACGGAGTCACTCCCGGCGCCTACAGCCGCGCCGCCCGCTGACCGGTATCAGCCGTAAGAGTTCCGTATGGTGTGGATAGTGCTGAATCCCTTGGTACGTCACCTCTGGTTGCCTACCATGACGGGACCGTGATCATCGGCTCGGCTAAGGGGCGCATGGTGGGGTCCATCGACCGGCCTGTCCGGCCGGACCAGCCCGACCCGCCCGACCGCCCTGACCGTTCCGAGCGGCCGAAGACTCCGCAGGATTTCGACGCCAAACTGGCCGAACGCCTGTCAACGCTCACCCGCGCGAGCGCCTACGAGCGGCTCTACGCCCGGGCGCAGGCCCAAGACGCCCCCTTCCGCGAGCGCCTGGCCAGGGAAGAGTCGGCCCAGCCAAAAGATTCATTAAGCGCCGACAAGCCCGAGCCCGACCTGGAGCGCCCTCGCACCTACTGGACCGAAGTCCCCCGCTTCCTCGCGCTGTGGGGACGCATCACAGAAAAATGGCAAGGACAGTGGCATTCGGAACCAGACCCTGCCGACCGTAGCCATCAGTACGATGTCAGATCAGAAAGGCAAGCCCGAGCAGCAGACTTGGTGGCTGGTATACCCGCAGCTGAACCGCCGATCAGTGAATCCCTAAAGAGCGCTGAGAAAGAAAGCAATCGGCGAGGGTGGCTGGTCGGGTTCGAGCATCGGCTTAAGGGAAATAATCGCTTGATGGAAAAAGTGATGGATTCACTTGAGGCGCAGCCTGATGCTACCCCTGAAGAAGCTGTAGACCATATCCCAGATGCTATACGCTATACATTTTGTTATGATCACGACGACTATGCGCCGGGGTATTGGGATACTAAAAGCCGCCTTGAATCCTCAGGGTATGAAATGTATTATGCCAAGAATGCGTGGTCGGATCCAGAATACAAAGGTGTCAATACGCGTTGGATTACCTCGAGTGGACAAAGGTTCGAGGTTCAATTTCATACAAGTGAGAGCTTTCACGCCAAGGATGAAGTCACGCATAAGGCGTATGAACGTATTCGAAACCCCGAAACTCCAAGAGCCGAGCGAGAAGACTTGCGGGACTTCCAGCGGCAGGTCACATCATGGATTCCCGTTCCTCCGCTCGCCGCAGAGATACCTGACTACAAGAAGGAAGGTTTCTGATGCCGCAAAAAATTACGTATTTCGCTATTATAGGTGGTGCGAGGAGTGTCAGCAATCCATCTGGACTAGTTCGTCGGCTTGAGCATGATGACGGCCAGGAGGATGAAGCCCTGAGAAGAGATTTTAGCTGGAAATTTACTCCGGTAATTATTGAATGGGAACGAGGGGATTTTGGCGAAGAACTAGTTGAGGTTAGCCATGAGCAGGCTGAGAAGATTATTGAGTATTTTCGCGGGCGGTGGGGGGCTTCGGGCGGGGCTTGACCGCGGGCTGCTTGCTGCTGGTGCCGTTTCGCCCGAACGGGCTGTTCCGCATGACCGTTGCCATCTCGTCGGGCGAAAGCTCCAGCACCGGCAGCGGCGTGTACGAGTCGCGGGACGGCCGCAGGGCATCCAGCCAGAGAACCAGATAGCGGCGCCATATGCCCGGCCGCACGTCACCGGCATATTCGCCGATAGTGCCCAGCATGAATTCCAGCACCGGAATATCTGTCGGGGCCAGGTCGTCCCGCACCTGCCCTGCCGCCTGAGCCCGCTCCAGCAGGCGGTTGACCGCCGGGCGCATCCGGTGTAGTACTCACGCAGGTGGGAACGGAGCCTGTTGTGAGCTTGGGTGCGGTCCCAGACGGCGTCTTGCTGGGCGCGGGCCAGCACCGCGATGGCCTGGGCCAGCTCGGAGTCGGCGGGCAGCGACCGGTGCGCGTGCATGTCGGTACGCAGCACGCTGGCTAGGACGAGCGCGTCGCCGTGGTCGGATTTGCGGCCCGCGACCGAGTGCCGGTCCCGGTAGCGGGCGGTCGCCATTGGGTTGATGGGGCAGACCTTCCGGCCGGTGGCGCGCAGGCACGCGACAAGCAGCCCGCGCGGGGTCTCGATCGCCACGGGGATCAGGTCCCCGGGGCTGTCGCCGTGCTCAGCGAGCAGGTCGGGCAGCTGGGCCAGCCCGGCCGCGTCGTCGCTGATCCGGCGGCGGGCCAGCAGCTGCCCGTCCCGGTTCACCAAGGTGATGTCGTGGTGGGCTTCGGCCCAGTCGATCCCGCAGTAAACGTCCATCCATGCCTCCCTCGCGTGTCGTCGCTGTTCGTGCTGGTCTAAGCCGTGCAGGGCACGCAGCTCCCTAATGGAAGGGCTCGAGGGCACCGCCATCCGATCAGCCGTTCGTGACCCCAGCTGCCCGCAGGCCCCGGTCCTGCCCAGAGCTCGGCCGCTCCGGTCATGGTGAGGAGTTACTCCTGCAGGTGGCTCAGGACACGACCATCCATACCGGTACGAACAGCGATTCTCGCGGAATCGGCCCGGCGTGTCGCTTACCCGCGCCTTGCCAGGGCGGCTGGTGCGGGGCCCGGATCTTCGACAAGAGGTCCTCAGCCCCGGTGATGTCAGCGGGTCATCCCGCACCAGCCACACCAGCCAGATCCCGCCGATCTCTGCCCAGGCATCACTTGCCAGGCTCCAGGAAGGCGTGAATCTGGGGCTGGCAGGCCCCGCGATCTGACCGGAGGGCTTCAGCGCCAGTACACCGAAGCGGTGGCCTGCCATATGCCCATTAGTCCTGGTATCCCTGCGGGGGACGCCGCGCAGACCCTGTTGGCTTATTCGGCTCAGGCGGCGCGGCTGAAGTCGAGCCGTTGGAGGTGGGTGGTCCGGGTCCGGTCGAGGGGCCTGCTGGTCCACCAGGCATCCAGCCGGAGCAGGTTGACTGCTGCGGCGGCGGCGGTGTGTTCGAGGCGGGTCTTGTCCAGGCCGATGTAGCGGGCGGTGCGGATGCCGGTGACATGAGTGGCCTGCCGCATGGTGCCCTCCACGCCGGCGCGGATGTTGTACCGCTGTTTCCAGTGCTGGCTGGTCTGCCCGGCCTTGGCGGCCGCGACGGCCTCGTGGACCTCGCGCGAGCGCAGGAACAGCTGGCGGCCGGTGCGCGATGTGGTGCACCGGGCCCTGGCCGGGCATTCCCGGCAGGTAGCGGCGGCGAACCTGACCACGATCGCCTGCCTTTTCTCCTGCTGGACGCACGGGCACCACACGGTGCTGGCGGCGCCCTGCGGGCAGGTCACCTGCTGGTGGTCCCAGTCGATGGTGAACGCCTCGGCGGTGTATCCCCCGGAGCGGGCCTGCGGCGGGCTGCCGGACAGCAGCGGCCCGAGCAGGGTGATGCCGCGGGCGCGGGCGCCCAGCAGCAGATCGGCGGAGGTGTACCCGGCGTCCACCACGTGCTCAGCCGGCATCAGCCCGGCGGCGGCCATCCTGTCGTGGACCGGCTCGGTCATCGCGGCGTCGGGCACGGTCGCGGCCGTGGTGGCCGCGCTGGTGATCAGGTTCGGGGCCTGCCGGGTCCCGTCCGGTTCCGGCTCGCCGCAGGTCTCGCTGAGGTGGACCTTGTAACCCTCCCAGCCCTTGCCGCGCTTCTCGCAGTAGCGGGCGTCCAGGTCATAGGGGGAGACGAGCTTGAGTCTGCCCGGCGGGACGCCATGCTCCCTGGCCTCCCGCCGGATCACCTTCTCCCCGTGCTCATCGATCACCCGGTAGTACTGCTGCACCCAGATCACCCGCAGAGCCTGAACGGCGGGCAGCTCCCGCACCCAGCCCGGTGCGCCCGGCGCATGCACCGCCTCCAGCAGGTGATAGCCGTCCCGGCCGTACTGCTCCGCCAGCTTCACCCGCGCGGTCTCGCTGGCGGGCAGGTGCAGGTTATCGATCCGCGCCCCGTACACCTGCTGCCAGGAGGCGCCGATGACGCCTGCCAGCCAGTCCGGGATCGCGGCGGCCAGGGCCTCCAGCGCCGCCCGCACGGTCTCCCCGGCCAGCTCCAGCCGGTTCAGGCCGCGGATCGCCGCCAGCACGTGCGTGGAGTCGGTGCGCTGCCGGCCCCCGGCGCTGACCAGGCCCAGCCCTTTCAGCCGGTCCAGCAGCAGGTCCAGGATCTTCCGCTCCAGATCCCGGGCCACCAGCCGGGCCCGGAACTCGCTCAGCACCGAGAAGTCAAAGCCCTCATCATCGAGGGGCAGGCCCAGGCAGTACTTCCAGTCCAGCCGGCCCCGCACCGCATCCGCGGCCTGCCGGTCGGTCAGGTTCTCAGTGAACTGCAGCACGGTCACCATCGCCAGCTGCGCCGGGGAGATCCCCGGTTTCCCCCGCGTCCCGTACGCCACAGCGAACGCCCCATCGTCATACCAGCTGCCCAGCTCGTCGCGGGCCCGGATCGCCAGCGCCCCCTTCCGGAACGCCTTCCTGGCGACCCTGGCGGTATCGGCCGGCACTTCCGGCCACGGCCGTGGCTGCATAGACATGACGACCCGATTCTGCGACCGGGAACGGCAAAGGGGGAAGGGACCGACCGCACAAAGATCATGAAGGCCGCCAGGACCAGCATGCGGGAGGCCGCCAGGCATGTCACGGAATAAGCCAACAGGGTCCGCGCAGGCGTGAAAATCGGGAGCGGGTTGCCCGCCGACGCCGGTCGCACCTTGGGTTGTGAGCCCGTCCATTAGTCTGGCGCCGGGGCCTTGACCTTGATGGGTCGCGCACTGTTGCTTTCGAGCACGCCGGTTAGATTTTCGGTTCCCGACCGAGGCCCCCGGGCATCCCGCCAGCCCTGCTGCTTGCGTGAGGAGAGGGTCCCGGTGATGAGGGAAGCCCAGGAAGTAGAGGACGAGGAGCACGAGCAGATCCTGGAACGGGTCTGCGCGATTGACGTGGCCAAAGCCTCGGGGAAGGTGTGCACGCGGGTGCCGCATCCGTCCCGGCCCGGGGCGCGGCGGACCCGGGTCTGGGATGTGGATGCCACCACGAACGCGGTCCTGGAACTCGGCGCGCACCTGGCGGGCGAGGGGATCGAGAAGGTCACCCTGGAATCGACCAGCGACTACTGGCGGATCTGGTTCTACCTGCTGGAAGCCGCTGGCCTGGACGTGCAGCTGGTCAACGCCCGGGACGTCAAGAACGCCCCGGGCAGGCCGAAAACGGACAAGCTTGATGCCGTCTGGCAGGCGAAGCTGACCGAGCGGGGCATGCTGCGGCCGTCCTTCGTCCCGCCTGCGGAGATCCGCCAGTTGCGGGATTACACCCGGCTGCGCATGGACCTGACCCGCGAGCGCACCCGGTACTGGCAGCGGCTGGAGAAACTGCTGGAAGACTCGCTGATCAAGGTCTCGGCCGTGGCCAGCAGCCTGGACACGCTGTCGGTACGGGACATGCTAGAGGCGCTGATCGCCGGCGAGCGGGACCCGAAGGCACTCGCCGGCCTGGCGCGCGGCCGGATGAAAGCCAAGCATGCGGCGCTGATCGAGGCGCTCACCGGGAAGTTTGATGACCACCACGCCGAGCTGGCCCGGATGCTGCTGGACCAGGTCGACGCCCTTAACGTCCAGATCGCCAAGCTCACCACCCGGATCGGGGAACTGATCGCGGCGATCCCCGCCGCCCGGGGGGTCGACGCCGATGGCAGCACAGGCCCGTCAACGGGCACCGGCCCAGGCGCGACGGTGCTGCCTGCCGCCGCCCGGCTAGATGAGATCACCGGGATCGGGCCGGACGGCGCCCAGGCGATCATCGCGGAGATCGGGCTGGACATGAGCCGGTTCCCCACTGCCGGCCACCTGGTGTCATGGGCCAAGCTGAGCCCGCGGACCATCCAGTCCGGGGCCACCAGCCGCTCAGGCAGGACCGGCAAGGGCAACCCTTACCTCAAGGGCGTCCTGGGTGAAGCCGCCGCGGCGGCCGCCCGGACCGGCACTTTCCTGGGCGAGCGCTACCGGCGGATCGTCAAGCGCCGCGGCAAGCTCAAGGCCCTGGTCGCCGTCGCCCGCTCCATGCTGGTGATCATCTGGCACCTGCTCACCGACCCTGCCGCCCGCTACCACGACCTCGGCTCCGGCTACCACACCAGCCGCACCGACAAGGGCAAAAAGGTACGCAACCACATCCGCCAACTGGAGGCACTCGGCTACACCGTCGCCCTCACCGAAGCAGCCTGACCCAGACTCTGCCGGCAGTCACCGGCCAGGGTCCGCTGCCGCCCGCATGGCTGAGGTGGGTGGGGATTTTCCGGTTAGGGCCTGGAAATGAACGACACGCTCAACCGGGCGTGCTGGTCGGGGTGATGGTGTAGTTCCACTCGCCGTGCCAGTCGTGCGGGTCGAGGTACTGCGAGGCCAGCTGCTTCATCTCGCGGTCGGGAATCTTGATGCCGCGCGGGTAGGTGCCGGTGTCGCGTTCGGCGTGGACGGTCAGGCCGGTGCGGGTCGTGGTGCCGGCGATGAGGTTGACGGCGGCTTCGTGGCTGGTCAGCGGCTGTCCGGCCCAGTTCATCGTGATGTGGCTGAACAGGCGGTGCTCGATCTTGTTCCACTTGGAGGTGCCGGGTGGCATGTGGCAGACCGTGATCGCAAGCCCGGTGGCCTCGGCGAGGGCGGCCAGTTCCTTCTTCCACAGCCGCAGCCGGTAGCCGTTGGAGCCACCTGCGTCCGCGGTGATCAGGAGCTTCGTCGCGCCGGGGTAGGCGGCGCTGCCGACGGTGGCCCACCAGCGGCGGATGGTCTGCACGGCGAACTGGGCGGTGTCGCCATCGCTGCCCACGGACACCCAGCCCGTGTCGGCGCCCAGGTCGTAGACGCCATAGGGCACGGCCTTGCCCTGCTCGCCGGGAAAGTCATGAACCTCGACCCTGCGCGGATTCCCGGCCGGACGCCAGGTCCGGCCCTTGCTGGCGTACTCGCCGATCAGTTCCTTCTTCTTCGCATCGACGCTGATTACCGGCTCTCCCGCGGCGAGGGCAGCGGTGACCCGGTCGTTGATGTAGCCGAACTGGGCGTCGCGATCCGTGTGCTGCTTGCCCTCGACCGTCTTGGCGTTGGCTTGCAGGCTGTATCCCAGCGGTCCGGCCAGCAGCCGCCCGACGCTGTGGTGGGAGATCCGGTGCCCCTGGCGCCCCAGTTCCCCGGCCAGATTGCGGGTCGACTTGGTAGTCCACCGCAACCGGGTCATCGGATCGCCCCGGGTCTCCGGCTCGACCAGCGCGTCCAGCGCATCCAGCAACGCTGGATCGGCCTCCGTGAGCGGCATCCGCCCCCCGCCGGGCCGGCGCGCACGCCCCGGCATCGGGTCCGCGCCCGCCTCCAGCTCCTCCACCCCGGTGGTCACCGTTACCCGCGACACCCCGGCCGCCTGGGCCACCAGCGATACCCCGCCATAACCCAGCGACCTGGCCTCAGCCGCCAGCAGCAGACGGCGCTGCCGCTCGTCCAGATGCGGCAGGATCACCTCGAACTTCGCTGCCAGCACCCGCTCATCAATCTCCATGACCACGGCCATACCAGAAGCATGGCCGGACAATCAGGACATGTAAAGGTTAATTTGAGACAGTCGCTTAGGTACACCGATCCGGGCAGGCCGGCGGCGGCGGCGCGGGCGGTGCTCCAGCCCGCCTCCAGCCCGGCGGCGGCGGGCTGGCCACGCAGTTCGGCCAGGTCGGCGTGCACGGTCAGCTGCAGCGGCTGCCCGTCCCGGCCCGGCAGCATCCCCGATTCGATCAGCCGCTGGCAGCGCTGGTAGCCCAAATGCATTCTGATCTGGGTCACATCGGTACGCCTACCGCCCGACGGGCACAGAGTCGTCTTGCCCGGCGGTCTCGCTCACGAGCCTTGTCAGGTCCCGCGCTGGCTCTTCTTGACCTTCCTATCGGCGGCCGGGTACCTTGCACTACATGGTACTTGGCGACGACATGCTGGCCCAGGTTCGGAGAGGTGTGGCTGAGCATTGCGTCCTGGCCCTGCTCGCCAAGGGGGAAAAGTACGGGTTCGAGCTGGCACGTGAGCTCGGGGCACGGGGGCAGATCATCGCCAGCGAAGGGACGCTCTACCCGCTGCTCGCCCGCCTGCGGCGCAACGGCCTCGTCGAGACGTCGTGGCAGGAGTCAACCTCCGGTCCGCCGCGCCGCTACTACCACCTCACGAGGAACGGAGAACAAGCCCTCGCCAGCTTTACGAAACAGTGGCGGGTCTTTCGCGACGCCGTCGAGGAGATCCTCAACGAAGGGAGCCAGGAGTGACTTCCAGGCAATCGGCCGGCGAGGCTGACAAGCTCGTCCGGCGCTATCTAGCGCAGCTGGACGCAGCGCTGCGGGACGTCGACGCCTCCCGGAGGGAGGAAATCCTCGCCGACGTGCACGAGCATATCGACGAGGGGCGGACCGGGCTCGATCCCGACGATACAGCGAGTGTCCGGGCCCTCCTCGACAGAGTCGGCGACCCCGTCGCCATCGCCGCCGAGGCAGGCGTACCAGTCCCGGGCAGCCGCCGCTGGGACGCGTGGGCGCCGTGGCTGATCATCTTCGGCCCAGTCGCGAGCGGGCTTGGCTGGATCGCCGGGATGCTGATCCTGTGGACCTCCCCGACATGGAGCCGGCGCGACCAGGTGATCGCCACCATCGTGCCGCTCGCCGGCCTGGTGGCTCTTTTCTTCGGCCTCGTGGCCGTATTGCGCGGGGCAGCTGGCTGTCCGGGGCACGTTTCCGCCCTGCAAGGGTCGGCTGGCTGCACGACCAAAGGGTTCACCCTCCCGCTCGCAGTCGCCATACTGCTGGTCGTTGTCGGTCTCGCCGCTCACTTGCTACCGCCGATCCACCTGATGAGGACGCGTCGCCAGCAACGCTCCACCTTCGCCTGACCAGCTCGCTGAGTTGTCAACTGGATTGGCTCCACCGTGAAACGGAAGGACCTCACCCAATGCACGCCGCCCGGACTCCAGCTCACTGGGCCGGCGTCCCCAAGCCGGCCCAGCACCAGCGCTGGCAATCACCCGCAAGCCCGCGGCCCGGCCGCTCGCTGGCCCGCCATGCCTGTTGAGCGCCTGACGCCGGCGACCGAGGACCGCGCGGTCGAGGTCCTCACGTTGCTCGCCGACCGCGGCCAGCACCGGGGCCATCCATTCCCGATCTCCTCATCGCCGCGGCGGCTGAACTGGCCGACCTGACTGTCCTGCACGTGGATAAGAACTTCGAGATCATCGCGGCCATTGCCGACCAGCCCCTCGAACGCCTGGACATTGCCTGATCCGCCGCCCAGACGCCGGCATGAAGCCGGGCCGCATCACCCGCGCAAAGACAGCAAGACGCTCCGACTGCATGAGCCGCTGGCAGCGCTGGTAGCCCAATTGCATCGTGATCTGGGTCACATCGACCTGCCGCGCCGCCAGCCAGGCACAGAGTCGTCTGGCGCGGCGAACAGGGCATGGCCAGACGGCTATTCGAAAACATGAATTCAAGGCTGCATTGGCTAGGATTGAATTTCTCAGGCAACAGTCTGCGCTTCGCGCATAACGCCGATTACGCGCTGCTGAGAGCGGCCTTGGGTCATCAGCGCGACGACTCGCAGATCAGCCTGTTCTGGCTCTCCCGGGAAGGCCGCACTGCCTTGCAGGTGCGGGCGATGGAGGGGCGGAAGACAGGTGTGATACCCGGGTAGCCGGTGACGTGTACGGCAAACGTCTTCGCGCTGGCAGTACGTGGGAGACCGCGGGCAAACGCCCGGGTGCACGCGGGAACATCGAAGGCCGCCGACGCGCTTACCTAACTAACGCAGGACTTCGACCTCACGGCCGGCGGTGCGCCTGCTGCGGTTCAAGGAACGTGGCGGTGGCCCGGCGCACGGCGAGAAGCAGTTCGGCCGACATGCCGAGACCCACGGCATGCATGGCTGGCTTGGGGGACTACGGCTTCCCCGGGGGATTCTAGGTCTTGCGCATGTCCTGCAAGAAATCCAGGGGCGCGAGAGAACTAGTGCGCGCTCGCGCTGCAAGCTGTGCGACGCCGCAGCTATAGCAATGAGGAGAACCGCTAAGTGCCGAGAGCTGACTTCATCGAGACCGAGGGCACTATTACCCGGCTGCGCGGGCACGGCTTCTACACCGTGGTACTCGCCAACGGGCACGAGGTCCTCGCGAGGATGTCGGGACGGATGACGAAGAACCACATCCGCGCAATCCAAGACGACCGCGTGCTGCTGGAGATCAGCCCGGCGGACTGGTCGCAGGGCCGCATCGTTTACCGCTATAAGTGATTCACGCCCTTAGCCGGGAACAAGGCCCGCTAAGCTACTCGGCTTTCTCGCGGGCGGCAGCGCCGCCCGCGGCGCGGGCCCTGAGCGCCCTCTCTCCCATCTGCACTACGTTCGATTCGGTGCGGCACTGACCAGCCTCTCGAGGGCCAGCCCGCCCATATCGGCGGATATCGGGTGCAAGCCGTCAGCCAAGGTTGACCACGGAACGTAGCCATGACGCGATGCACTCGTGGCGGCCGATCGCCGACTCGGCTCGCAAGCTGACCGGCGGTCCATGGGCCAGACGTGCGCGCAGATCACCCGGTTCGGCGGCAGCCGATCAGGACGCTCCGCGCGGTCCGGGCACCCCATCTGTCTGGACCGGATAAGGGAGCGGTTTGACCATTCCGACTCCCTGATCACCGTGTAGAGGAATGCCTCGCCTAGGTTCTGAGTTGCGTGCTGACGAGCTGGAATCTTCTACCTGCGGTCAGCGCGTGCGGCGCGGACGGCTTGGAACTCCGGCGACTTATTTGCTCGAGAGAAGTGGATAAGGGGAGAGACAATGACTGACGGTCCCATCCGGCTCAGCAACGTCACGAGGGCTGCCGTGGACTCGGGGCGGCTCGTTCACCTGGCCACCATCAACCCCGACGGCACCCCCCAGGTGACGTGCGTCTACGTTGGCTGGGACGGGGACGAGATCGTCGCAGGTCATCTCGCTGACCACCTGAAGCTGCGCAACATCCGACGTGACCCGCGGGTGACGCTATCGGTCGAGTCCGATGTCCCATTCGAAGGATTCAGCCCCTACCTGGTGATCAAGGGAGTCGCCCGCGTCGAGGAAGGCGGAGCGGTAGACGTGCTCCGAAAAATCACTAACGGCCAGTTCCCGCCCCCTGGAGACAACTACCCCCCGGGCTTCGTGACGCGCATCGTGCCACGCAAGATCTCGGGCACCGGCCCGTGGGGCCTTGCCGATTGAGCGTCCAACCAACTGCAGCGCGGGCAAGCTCAGCCCGCAGAAAAGTCGACAGTTCCACCGGCCTCGCAACAGCCACGGACGCCGTCCGCCGTAAGTCCATGGACATTGCGACGAAGGGTGTAGAAGTCACCGGCCGCCGGCCCGCTCATAGCTCCCTGAACTCGTCCGGCGCCCGCGTACACGAGGCGTGCAGAGACGCGCGCCATACCGCTGGATACGGGCTCTTGGTAGCCGGCGGGTCACGGGTATAGCTGGTGCAGATCGAATACGGACTCGGGTCGCTGGCTACCTCCTCGCTGCCGTCTGCACACCGATTACCCGGCTCTGTGTTTTCTGGTCCTGCCGGATGTGGCTGGTGGGCGATCGATGCCGTTGCGGAGATGACCGTATCCGCCCGTTGCCTCGTGGCACTGTTGCCAGGGGATCGATAACCGGCCGGCTGGTGATCTCTGGCCGGGAGTCCCCGCGTGAGGCTCAGCCGTTCTGCGTGGATGTCCGGGAATGTTGCGCGGCGGGGTCGATCCGGTGGTGACCCATGGCCGGGCGACGCGGGCGATGTCGGCGTCCGAGGCGCTGGTGAACGCGTCGAGCTTCAGGAAGTGCCGGGCGATGGTCAGCCCGAGGATGCTGCTGACGATCAGCGCGGCCCGCAGGTCGGCATCGGCGCCGCCCATGGCGCGACTCAGGTTGGCGGCCCGCTCGTTCAGGAACGCGCTCATCGAGTCAGCTGCCTGCGGTGCGGTGAGCATGGACCGCACGAGAGCCTTGGTCTCCGGGGGCAGGGCTCCGAGCCGGACGTCCAGGACGTCGTGCAGATGGGCCTCAACCTCGCCCGGACCCGCTTCCCCCAGCTGGATGGCGATGGCGAAGAGCGCGGCCTTCGATCCGTAGTGCTGCATGACCAGGGACGGGTCCACGTTCGCGCGCTGGGCGATGCGGCGGATGGTGGTTGCCTCCAGACCGCGCTCCCCGAACTCCGCACGCGCTGCGTCCAGGATGCGCTGTGCGGTGGCGGCACGCTTCGCGGCTCTGCTTCTCGGCTCGCTCACAGCATTCACTCTACCGTTGTTGAGCGAATCGTGTACGGTTGGCTCAACAAGCGATGAGTGAGGTCGTGACCTGAGCGGTCCGCCATCGAGGAATGACAAGGGCGGCTTCGAGGTCTACCGAGCGAGCAAATCCGCGTTGAACCAGTTGATGCGCAGCTTCGCCGCACGCCATGCCGGCGACCCGCGCACGCTGCTGCTGATGGCGCCCGGCTGGGTGCAGACCGACCTGGGCGGCCCCGCCGCGCGCCTGGCGATCGGCCAGAGCATCCCTGGCGTGGCCGGCACGATTGAGGCCCAGGCTGGCAAGGGCGGACTGCAGTACCTGGATTACCAGGCGAAGACCGTCTGCTGGTGACGCCCGCGGCACGCCCCCGAAGACCTGAACGTGAAAGGACATCAAGATGAAGATCATCGCGATCGAAGAGCACTGGAACAGCGCCGGGATCCGTGACGCGCTCGGCCGCCTGCAGGGCGGGGCGCGAGACGAAAGCGTCGCCTTCAACATGATGGGCGACAACCAGGCCCGGCTTGAAGATATCGGCCAGGGCCGCGTCGAGGCGATGGACGCCGCCGGGATCGACGTCTCGATCTTGTCGGTCGTCACGCCCGCCACCCAGGCACTCCCCGCCCGGGAGGCCATTACGCTGGCCCGGGAAGCGAACGACGAGGCCACGGACGCCGTCCGCGCGCATCCGGCCCGCTTCCGCGCGTTCGCGACCCTGCCGACCAGCGATCCGCAGGCTGCGGCCGCGGAACTCGAACGGTGCGCCACCCGGCTGGGTCACGTCGGCGCGATGATCCACGGACGGACGGGCACCCGTACGCTGGATGATTCCGCCTACGACGACCTGTTCGCTACCGCGGCCCGCTTGCACCAGCCAATCTTCATCCACCCGCAGATCCCGTCGAACGAGCTGCGCGACGCCGCGTACCGGGGCCTGGATCCGCTGATCGACCTCGGTCTGGCGAGCTTCGGCTGGGGCTGGCACATGGACGCGGGCCTGTCCGCGCTGCGGCTGATCCTGCGTGGCACATTCGACCGCTACCCCGATCTTCAGCTCGTCCTCGGTCACTGGGGCGAGATGCTGCTGTTCTGGATGGACCGGGCCGACAGCCTCTCCGGGATCGCAAAGCACCTCGAACGCCGGGTGTCGGACTACATCACGACCAACATCCACATCACCAGCAGCGGGATGCTGCAGGAGCGGCTGCTGCGCCACACCCTCGACTTCACCGGCGCCGACCGGGTGCTGTTCTCCACCGACTACCCCTTCCACCGGCCCGATGCGACAGCGGTCGAGCAGTTCTTCGACGCCATCCCCCACCCCGCGGAGCGCACCAAGATCGCCTCCGGCAACGCCGAGGCCCTATTCCCCCTGGCCTAACCGCACCCGCCTCACCCTCCCATCGGCAGGAGCGGCCGGAACGCCAACCCGGACGACGGTGGGCGCCCGTTCAGCGGGCATACAGAACACTCAGATCTGCGCCCAACGTGAGTCACGCCCTCCACCCTCCAGCCGCGCGCCGAACGGCGGGTATCGCGCCTCGAGAAGACTAACCGCGAATCGCGGAGCGTGACGATTACGGTGTATGGCGTGCCGGGGTCGGACGCGGCATCGATCGTGGAATCGGAGGGGTTTCGCCGCGTTCTCCGGATCGGTCTGCAGATGCGAGATCAGCTGGTCATGTGCTCGGCCCAGTCGCTCTAGCCGCCGGGAAGCGGCTGGCCTCGCCGGTGGTCGGTGCCGGTTCCTGCCCGTCTGCCCTGACCGCAGCCGTACCGCACCTAAGGCCGGCTCCAGGTAAACCGGCCGGCCGGGCTCCGACTGACACCTCCGCGCCGGGCTACTTCAGGATGTTGACGGCACGCGCCACGATCAGTGCCACCGTGACGATGGAAATGACCGACTGCAGGGCCATGGCGAGCTTGGCCCAGCGGGACAGCGGCAGCACATCGGTCGGGCTGAACGCTGAGGCGTTGGTGAATGCCAGGTAGAGGTAGTCGGCAAAGGCGGGTTCCCAGTCGGGCGGTGCCAGCTCCGGGCTGGTCATCTGCACGAACTGGAAGTCCGGGTACGGATGAGTCCCGAGGGCGCGCGCGACCGGGCCGCCCCGGTCGAACTCCCAGTACCACAGCCCGAACACGATGACGTTGGTGAGCCAGATCGCTCCGCCGGTGACCAGCAGCGGCCCGGCGTTCTCCCCCTCGGTGCCGTTGACCAGGCCGGTTGCCAGGTTCACCAGGGACCATGCGTTGGCGAAGCTGATCAGCGCCGCCAGCGTGAGGCCGAGGATGCGCAGCACCCGGGACTGGCGGTCGATCCGGTGCGGGTTGGCCAGGAACAGCGTGACGAGCAGTATGCCCTGCAGCGCGGGCAGGATCCACACAGGCCGCAGCACCGCCAGCCGTCCCGGCACCGCGACCTGCAGCCCGATCGCGACCGCGGTGCTGGCCGCGACCTGCCAGCGCCGCTCCCCCCTGGTCCGGCGCCGCCAGGCCGGTTTCACCGCGCCGGCGGCCCGCACTGGCGCCCGGAAGACCGCGGCGCAGGTCTCCTCCACGCGCCGGGCGACGGCATGCTCGAGTTCGTCGAACCGCCTGTGCAGCGACGCGAGGTCTTGGGGCTTTTTACCAAGATCGGTCACGCTGCTGCCGTTGGCGATCCCTGCCCGGTCCAGCAACACCTCGCTGTCGTCGCGCAGCTCATCGGGCTGGCGCCGCAGCCGGTCCCGCTCGGCAGGGCTGTACCCCAGCGCATACGCCGCGCTAGCGTCGGCCATCCCTGATGCCCCCGAAGCCGCACTAGTCTCCATGATTTCCCCCCCGTCACTGGGAACCCAAGCCAGCCAGACGGCCGCCATATTCGCCTACATGCACAGAGTGGCGCCCATCACGCCTGATACACCAACGCAGGAAGTACGCGGTCACTAAGCCGGGTCCGCCGCGCGCGTTCCGGGTCTGGCCTCTGGCCCGGCCCTCGCCGTCAGGCCCGGCCGGGTCGGTCTCCGGGGGGCAACGGCGCGCCGCAGGTGCGTCCGCGCGCAGGCCGTTTCTTACCGGCATCCCCGCCACCACGGAGCGGCGCCGGACATCGCATAAGGCAGGCCTGCTGCGTACGGCACGATGGTGAGGTGGCCAAGCACGGTGAGGAGGTGCGCGATGCCCTGGTGCACCAGTGGCAGGCCATCACGGCCGCCGTCGCCACGATCGATCTGGAGACTCCGAGCCGGGTGGCCGGCTGGCGCAACCGGGAAGTGATCGCCCACCTGTGCCTGCAGCCGACCCTGCTCCGCAAGTTCATCGCAACCGCGCCCACGCAGCACGCCGTGGTCACCGTCGCGGCGAGCCTGGCCGGGACTCACTCACTGGCCCGGCTGGTCGACGCCTCGGCGCGCGAAGCCGCCGGGGCGGGCCGGGTCGATTTCGCGAAGGCCGTTGACGAAGCCGTGCCGGCCTTGCGGGCGGCGGATCTCTCCGCGACCGTGGTGACGATGCAAGGCCCGATCCGGCTCGCGGACTACCTGGTCACCCGCTGCGTGGAAGCGGTCGTGCACGGGTGCGACCTCGTCGACCCGGTCCGCCCGGACCGCGTCGCCCAGGCCATCACCGCCGGGGCGCTGCTCGAGGCGCTCGCCGCCCGGGCTCCCCACCTCGTGCGGGAGGCCCGGCAGCTGCCGTTGCCCGTCTGGATCGATGTCGCGACCGGACGGCAGCCGGTCTTGGGGAGCCTCGCAGCGGCAGTCCCCGTGATGACCTGAGCGGCAAGGGCGGCCCGCGGCGTGGCGCATCCTTTTCTCCTGACCAGCACGATCACGCTCGTTTGCGCCGGGTGGCACGTTTCTATTGCTCAACCCAATAACAAGATCGGCGCCGCGCAGATCGGCCAAATGTGCGCGGCCAGGGCCGTCACTCCATCAGCGTCTCTGACAGCACAGAGCGGGAATGCGCCTCATCCAGGCCGGTGACTTTACCGCCTATCCCGACGCGCTGCGGTTCGTCATCGCCACCAAGGACGCCGGGATGCTCATCGCGGACGCATCCTCGTCGAAGAACGCGGCGTTGTTCCTGCGCCAGATCCAGCTCGACACCTTCCCCCGGGAGCACGGGATCTCCTCGCCGACGCTGCGGCCTGGCCTGACGCTGCGGGACTACTTCGACGCCGACGTCTCCGGACGCGATTTCGCCCAAGGCAAGCCCGACCCCGAGATCTTCCTGACCGCCGCGCACGAACTCGGCGTCGAGCCCCGCCACGCGATCGCGATCGCGGACGCCTCCGCCGGAATCCAAGCCGCCAAAGCCGGCGGCATGGCCGCGCTCGGTGTCGCACGAGCCGGCGACGGCGACCTCGTGGTCACCACATTCGACGACGTCGGCACCACCGCCCTCTCCGAAGGAAGGCTGGCCACGCGAAAGGCATTACGCCGCACGACAACGGCATCGCGCCGGTACCGGGCTACGGTCAGCGGGTCGGCGCAGCCGACTCCGGCCGCGGCAACGTGCACAGATTGACCCGTTCGGCGTGGTATCAAAGGTCATGCGCGCGGCCTATCACAACGTACCGAACGGCGGTTCGCGTTCACTTTGAGGTCGCGATCCGTGACCGGCCCCGTGGCCGTCGTCGTCGGGCGGCCACGGGGCCTGTCCGCCTGGCGGCTGTGGCCACCAGGCGGAGCTACTGCTAGCCCGGTTCGGGTATTACCGGGCGGCACCAGCGATGTAGGCCGCGACGATATAGGTCGCGTGCCGGTCCAGGCTCCCGCGGGCCCGGTCATATCTCATCGTGGTCCGCGGGTCAGCATGCGAGGCGGCCTCCTGCACATCGCGCAACGGAACCCCGGCATCGAGCGCCGCAGTGATAAATGCGTGCCTGAGCGTGTGCGGGCCGATCGGCTTGGTGATCCCGGCGCGGCGCGCCACCTTGCGGACGATCCGCCCGGCGCCATGCCGGTCCAGGCGGCGCCCGTCAGCGGTGAGGAAGACGGGGCCGTCGCAGCGTTCGCCGGTGGCCAGGTCGATTGCCCGGGCGGTGCGGGGCGCGAGCGGGATGGTGACGACCTTGCCGCCCTTGCGGGTGATCGTCAGCGTCCGGTGGCCACGTTCCAGGCCCAGGTGCTCGATGTCGGCACCGGTGGCCTCGGAGACCCGCAGCCCGTTCAGCGCGAGCAGCGAGATTAGCGCATGCTCGGGTGGCGGCCCGAGCCCGGCCGCCACCAGCAGCGCGCCGAGCTCGTTGCGGTCCAAGGCAGTGGCATGCGACTCATAGTCCACCCGTGGCCGCCGGACATGCGCGGCCGGGGAATGGTCCAGGATCTCTTCCTCGACCGCGTACTTATAGAACCCGGCGATGGTGGACAGCCGCCGGGTGACGGTCGCGCGGGCGCGGCCTCGTGCTTCCAGGTCGCGGGCGAAGCCTTCGATGTCGGCGCGGCGGACCGCGAATAGAGGGAGCGACCGGGTGCGGCACCAGGTGGTGAACTGGCGCAGGTCCAGCGCGTACGCCTCGCGGGTCAGCCCGCGGTACCCGGCCAGGAACCCGGCGAGGGCGAGCCGTTCGGGATCGGTGAAAGCGGGCTGGATCGTGGCGAGGGCAGTGGATGGGGCAGCAGTGGTCATCGGGCACCTCCGGGCCGGGCTGAGACCCGGGAGGCTGGGCCAGCTGCGGGTCCCAGCGATTGAGCGGAAAACCCAACGTAAATCGCCCTCGCCGGTCACGCCATGTCACAACCCGCCGCAAACTGAATATGGGCCAACTACTGAAGAAGCAATCCAGACCGCCGAATATGGCGCGGTCAAGGATTGCCACGGCGCCCGCTGGCCCGGGCGCACAGACCATCAATTCCAGTGCGCGGCTTATCCCGCAGCTCGGAAGGGTGCGACTAGCTGCCCTGCGCGCCAGGCTTGCGACCCACGGGGCGGCGGCGGTCTTGGATGAGGTCGCGCAAGTAGCTGCCTGCCTTAATGAGGTCGATGCTGAAGCCGAAGATATTCGGCTGCAAGGAAAACGCGAGCCCAAGGTCAGGCCGTTCATTAGTTATGTTCCGGGCAATCTGGTAGAGCGTCTGATGGCTGGAGTCAGAGTCCCCTACCGAAGCGGCGATGGCCTTCAGCGTCTTATCCAGCTCGGCAAGCCCCGCGGAACTTCCGTATTGCTCCTCGCCAAAGTGGAAGATCACCCACGGATCAGAACGCGGCGAAAAGTCGTCGAAGTTCTTGCTTATGACGAGCAGGGCGGGCACCTGGGACACCTGGCGCCACTCCTCGATCGTCCAGTCCTTCGACATCACCTCATCGCGAGTTCGCTCGACATCGCCCAGGAATGGAGCGATCACCGCACCGTGGCTCTTAAGGCCCCTGGCGAGCCTTTCGAGGTAGACATTATTGAATTCGGTGATGAATGCCCGGCCGAAATCGGTGTAATCCTCGTACAGCACAAGGAACAGATATCGGTAAGAACCGATGATCTTACCTGCGAAAGCGCTGGTGATAAGCACCCAGTCATCATCTCACACCACGCAGCGTCTGGCGGTCCGGACTGAACCAGGTCTGGGCTGACATGGGAGTATCGGTGTGGCGACGCTGGAGCCACTGCCTGCAAGCAGGAGCCTCGACCTTGGACCGGACAAACGTGACCTGAGCGGGGCCGTGGCCTTTGTCGTTCTAGATGGCCGGGAATAATTGCCCGGCCTGGCGGAAGCGTCATAGTGCATGTGAACGAACCCGTCAGGCGACCGAGTCTCCAGCACGGGTTAGTTCCAGTCCAGCGATACTGGACAGCTTGCGCGCGCGATGATCTCGGGCTGCTGGCCGTCATGGTGCAGCATTCTGAGCCGCTCGTTACCGTTTGCATGTCTGGCGCAGGCCGGACAGGTGCTGCAGTTTCAGCACTGAGATCCCCACCGCGACGCTGGCTAGCAGCACGCAGGTGCCCGCGACATGACATCGTCACTTGTCCTAGAACAGGTGGAAGTATCCGAGCATCGCAAGGCATCCGCCGATCCCGATGGGATCGGTGAACTAATCCGGCGGCTGGCAGGGTGCACCGCGGCCGTCCGGCTCGCGGAAACCGGAAGGAGGCCAGCCAGTGAGCAAGCCCGCCAGCAGCCCGCGACAACGGTGGCACAGGCCGCGCTACGCCAAGTTGAGCGCCTCGGGCGTCGACACGGCCGGGTGGCGGCCACGGTGGAGTACTTCTAGCCGCCCTGCGAGGCGCGACCACGGACGTTGTGAAAGTAGGCCTTCGTGAACGGACTGCACTAGGGCACGCTTGTCGCCCCGGCCGCGACTCGCCACCCTGCTCGTGCTGGCCTTCCTGCTGGCCCGCGCCCATACTGCCGAACCGGCCGCCGCTGAGCAAAGCCACGGTGAAGTGGACCGTACAGGGATAAGCTGTCGCCTATATCGGTGGCCAAGCACGATCTAAAGCGGGCGATTATGGCGTCAACGAATAGTTGCACCGATGTGGCCGCGTCCCAGGAAACCGTGTTCCACTTCGCGTCAGATCCCACCTTGCTCGCCGAGTGGAATAACGAATACGTCGAATGCGGCCCGGCTGCGATCCACGGGGAGGAGGTCATATTCCGCTGCAGGACCCGCCGTGGCGATGTGGCAACGTGGACGCTAAAGGTCAGCGAACGGGTCCATGGCAGGATCACTCACGTCGCTGCCACGATCGAGGAGGACACTGGCGTCCGTTATCCTCTTCGCTGGCTGCGAACCGAACGGCAGTTGACGGCGAGGCTCGCGCAAAGCCTTGCCCGCCTGAAGGGGTTCGCGGAAGCCGTCGCCCGGGACGATGCCGCCGAGCGGGGCGGCGGCGACGGACTCAAGCCGGGCGATATGGTGGCCTTGCTGAGCGTGTACACCAGCCAGTTCGGTTCATACACCACGCTGCTCTGGCAGGTCCCCGCGCTCGGCCTTACCGCCCAGGCATTCTTGATGACTATCGTGCTGGGCACCGGTTCACCGCCGGTCAGCCACGCGGCGCGGTATACCGCGTCAGCCCTTTCCATAGTCGTAGCCCTCGCGTCGGTATGGCTGATGCATAACCAGCGCGCCCGCGCGATCAACCACGCAGAGCTTGCGAAGAGGGTCTCCTACCGGCTGTCCCTCACCAATCTGGTGGGCGGCAGTTTCGGCCTCGACGACGCCGTGCCGGCCGGGGATACCGACGCGCAGAACGTATGGGCGGTCAACCGCTTCATTTACCACATCTGGACATCTTGTATGTACCTCTTCCTCGCCACGGACGTCGTGGTCATCTGCGCGGTCCTGACGGGCACCATGTGGTTCACGTAATCGCGGACCCTAATTGTTAGGCCGAAGTTACGCGCGCCCAGCGCATCAGGAGGTGGTTGTCCAGCGATCATGACCTGATCAGAAGCTCGTCGTCGCCTGCCGGTGTAAGTCCGGTCCGGGTAGTTGCCAGGGAGCCCGGTAG
>Ga0302311_10001625_pt1 | contig 26297 bp, 23 predicted proteins | sample III_Palsa_N1_3_FD_200449 | JGI IMG/M metagenome (GOLD analysis project Ga0302311, IMG submission 200449) | Peat permafrost microbial communities from Stordalen Mire near Abisko, Sweden - III_Palsa_N1_3 | ecosystem: Environmental > Terrestrial > Soil > Palsa > Peat permafrost | place: Sweden... | reverse complement strand
TGGCGCCTCGGATATTCACTTCGAGCCCTACGAGAAGATCTTTCGCGTCCGCCTGCGCATCGACGGCGTACTGCGCGAGGTTGCGCAGCCACCGGTGCAGCTCACGGGCAAGATTGCGGCGCGCCTGAAGGTGATGTCTCGACTCGACATCGCCGAGCGGCGTGTGCCGCAGGACGGACGCATCAAGATGCGCCTGTCCAAGACGCGCGCGATCGATTTTCGGGTCAGCAGCTGCCCGACTCTCTACGGGGAGAAAATCGTGCTGCGCATTCTGGACCCATCCCAGGCGATGCTCGGCATCGATGCGCTGGGCTATGAGCCGTTCCAGAAAAATCTCTATATGAAGCATCTGGCCAAGCCCCAAGGCATGATCCTCGTGACCGGTCCGACCGGCAGCGGCAAGACGGTGTCGCTCTACACCGGGCTCAATATTCTGAATCGCGAAGACACCAACATCTCCACGGCGGAAGACCCGGCAGAAATCAATCTGCCCGGCGTGAACCAGGTCAATGTCAATAACAAGGTCGGACTGACTTTCGCCGCGGCGCTGCGTGCCTTTCTGCGCCAGGATCCCGACGTCGTCATGGTCGGCGAGATACGTGACCTCGAGACCGCCGAGATTGCGATCAAAGCCGCACAAACCGGTCACTTGGTGCTCTCGACTCTGCACACCAACGATGCGCCGCAGACCCTGACGCGGTTGGTCGATATGGGCGTCAAGCCCTACGCGATCGCCACCTCCGTGAGCCTGATCATCGCGCAGCGCCTGGCGCGACGCCTGTGCGGGCATTGCAAGCAGCCGCTCGACGTGCCGGCTGAAGCCTTGCGCAAGGAAGGTTTTCAGGAAAACGACATCGCGACCGGCATTAAGATCTACGCTGCCAAGGGCTGCACGAACTGCACCGATGGCTACAAGGGGCGCGTCGGCATCTACCAGGTCATGGAGGTGAGCGAGGAGCTGGGCCGCATTATCATGGCCGGTGGCCACGCGCAGAATATCGCTGAGCAGGCGGTGAAAGAAGGCGTCTGGGACTTGCGCCGCTCGGGTCTGGAAAAAGTCCGATCCGGTATGACCACGCTCGAGGAAATCAACAGCGTGACCACGGAATAGAGCGCCCTACAGGGGCAAGAGACAGGATACAGCCATGGCGCAAGCGACCAGTGCAATTCGCAGCCTCAAACGGGACGTAGCGTACCGTTGGGAGGGGATGGACAAGAGGGGCCAACGCATCAAGGGCCGCAGCGTGGCCGCGAATGAACAGGCTCTGAAGAGCGAGTTGCGCCGCCAGGGCGTCGTCGCCACACGCATTCGCAAGCAATCGCAGGCCTTCAAGAGCGGTGGCAAGGTCAAAGCCGAAGACATCGCGATCTTCAGCCGCCAGCTCGCCACGATGCTCGGCGCCGGCATACCGCTGGTGCAGGCCTTCGAGATCGTCGGCAATGGCCATGAGAAGCCGGCGATGCAGCGGCTCGTGCTCGACATCAAGAGCGACGTGGAGGGCGGCACCTCGCTGCACGAGGCGCTCGCCAAGCATCCACTGTATTTCGACGACCTGTTCGTCAATCTGGTCGCAGCGGGCGAGCAGTCCGGCGCGCTCGAGACGCTGCTCGACAAGGTCGCAACCTACAAGGAGAAGAGCGAGGCGATCAAGAAGAAGGTCAAGAAGGCGCTGTTCTATCCTGCCGCAGTGCTGGTCGTCGCGGTGATTGTATCGTTGATCCTGCTGATCTTCGTGATTCCCCAGTTCGAGAGCCTGTTCAAGGGCTTCGGTGCCGACTTGCCTGCCTTCACGCAGATGGTCGTGAATCTCTCGAAGTTCGTGCAGGCGAACGGTCTCTACATGGCCATCGTCGCCGGCGGGGCCGGCTACTTCTTCTTTTACTTCAAGAAGCGCTCGCGCAAGATGCGCGAGTTCCTGGACCGTGTCTCGCTCAAACTGCCGATCATCGGCCCCATCCTCAAGAAGGCCGCGATCGCGCGCTACGCGCGCACGCTCTCCACGATGTTCGCCGCCGGCGTACCGTTGGTGGAAGCACTCGAGTCGGTGGCCGGCGCCTGCGGCAACATTGTCTACGAGGATGGCGTGATGAAAATGCGCGATGAGGTCGCCACTGGCCAGCGCCTGCAGCGCGCTATGGAAAACACGAGCCTGTTTCCCAATATGGTCGTGCAGATGATCGCGGTCGGCGAGGAATCCGGTTCGCTCGATGCCATGTCGGGCAAGGTCGCGACCTTTTATGAAGAGGATGTTGATGCGGCGGTCGACAGCATGTCGAGCCTGCTCGAGCCCCTGATCATGGCGGTCCTTGGCGTGCTGGTCGGCGGCATGGTCATCGCCATGTATCTGCCCATCTTCAAGCTCGGCTCAGTCGTCTGACCGTGTGGAACTGCTGGCGCTATCACCGGCGGCATGCGTCGTGGCCGCAGCGCTGCTCGGCCTGATCATCGGCAGTTTTCTCAACGTCGTCATCTACCGCCTGCCGTTGATCCTGGAGCGGCAGTGGCGCGCCGAGTGCGCGCAGAGCGAGGCGTCATCGGCGCCACCAGCACAGAGCGAACAACCCGCGCGCTTCGATCTGATCGTGCCGCGATCGGCCTGTCCGTCGTGCCACAGGACGATCAGCGCCATCCACAATATCCCCGTACTGAGCTTCGTGTTGTTGCGCGGCCGCTGCGCCTACTGCCAGGCTCGTATCAGCCTGCGCTATCCGGCGATCGAATTGCTCACGGCTGCGCTCACGGCGCTCGTGGTTTTAAGGTTCGGCCTGCAGGCCTCTAGCGTCTGCGCCCTGCTCGTGACCTGGTTCCTGATCGCGCTGGCCTTCATCGATCTGGATCATCAGTTGTTGCCCGATTCTCTGACCCTGCCCCTGCTGTGGCTCGGGCTGCTTGCAAGTCTGACCGGCCGGAGCGCAATGGGAAGCAACCTGCCCGTGGACCCGGTCAGCGCCATCAGCGGGGCTGCCGCCGGTTATCTCTCGTTATGGCTGATCTACCATGGCTTTCGACTGCTGACCGGCAAGGAAGGGATGGGCTACGGGGATTTTAAATTGCTCGCCGCGCTGGGCGCCTGGCTTGGTCTGCAGATGCTGCTGCCGATCGTGCTGCTCTCGGCGCTGGTCGGGGCCCTCGTCGGCCTGACACTGATTCTTCTACGCCGCCAGGATCGCGGCACACCCATTCCATTCGGGCCCTTTCTGGCCGCCGCAGGCTGGCTCGCGATGATGTGGGGGCCGCAGCTGCTCGCGCGCTACCTGCGTCTCTACAGCGCCGGCGGCGCATGAGTACTGCAGCAGCCGCCAAGCAACCGGTATTGCGCATTGGCCTCACCGGCGGCATCGCCAGCGGTAAGAGCACGGTGGCGCAATTGTTTGCAGCCCACGGCGTGCCGATCCTGGATGCGGATCGCATCGCGCGCGAGGTGGTCGCTCCTGGCAGCGCACTGCGCGCGCAATTGTTCGAGCGCTTCGGCGAGCAAATCCGTGACTCCAAGGGCGATCTGGATCGCGCTGCATTGCGGCGGCTCGTGTTCGCAGACGAGTCCCTGCGACGTGAGCTCGAAGCCTTGATGCACCCAGCGATCCAGCAGCGCACCGAGCAATTGGCCGAGCACACGCACGGCGCCTATCAAATCCACGTCGTGCCCTTGTTAGTCGAAAACAACCTATCCGGCCGCTACGATCGCATATTGGTCGTGGACAGTCCCGAAGCATTGCAGCTGGCGCGGCTGCGCGCGCGCGACGGCAGCAGCGCCGCGCAAGCGCGCGCGATCCTGGCCGCGCAGGCGAGCCGCGCCGCCCGGCTGGCAATCGCCGATGACGTCATCGTCAATGATGCGGCTGCGCAGGCATTGCGCGCGCAGGTCGCCTCATTGCACGAGCGCTACCTGCAGCTGGCCGCGGCCCGCGGGCACAACAGCGCCTGAGGGCCCGCGCGGGGCGGAGAGCTCACGGACATTTACGTGCGCCGCGGGCCTCAAGCACAATAGCTCACATGGCCGAGCCCGCAAGCACACCCGAGACCGCCCTGGAGCCCTCGATGTTCGAGCAGCCGCTCAACGAGCGGATGCGCACTTTTCTGCGCCTGGACTTCCTCTACAGTCAGGCGCTCTACCATAACGAGATCGGTAGCCCCTGGAGTAGCCGCGCGGCGGTCGGCAGTCTGCTCGACATGCTCGCGATTCTCACGCGCGGGGATGTGCGCAGCGACGTACTCAAGGAGCTCGAGCGCCATCTGGTGGCGCTGAACGAGTTCCAGCACCGCGCCGGCATCGATACGACGCGTCTGCGCGCATTACTGACGAACCTCGTGCGGTTGCGCTCCGAGCTCGCCGGCGTCGGTGGCTCCTGGCTGCAGTCATTGCGCGACTCTGAATTCCTGGCCGCCATCAAGCACCGCAGTGCCATTCCCGGCGGCACCTGCGAGTTCGATCTGCCGGATTACTTCTTCTGGCTCAACCAGCCGACCGACAGTCGCATCGAATCATTCGCGCGTTGGCTCACGTTGCTGCGCCCGCTGTGTGATGCGATTGCGGAGCTGTTGTGGCTGACGCGGCAGAACGGGCGCGCGCGCGAGGAACATGCGCCCGGCGGGGTGTTCAACATTACCTTCGATCGCGACACCCCGTACCAGCTGTTGCGCATCAGCCTGCCGCCCGGCATCGGGCTTTATCCGGAGATTAGCGGCAGTCATTACCGCTGCAGCATGCGCTTTCTGGAGTGGCACGGTCTCGAGCAGCGCTCCACGCAGTGCGAAACGAACGTGCCTTTTACGCTGATCTGCTGCACCTAGGCGCAAGCCCATGCCCATGCGGTTGCGCTGTCCCACCTGCAAACGCGAGACCGATTGGTCGGATGCGCACCCCTATCGTCCGTTCTGCAGCGAGCGCTGCCGGCTGATCGATCTGGGCGCGTGGCTCGGTGAGAAACATGCCATCGCCGGCAACCCCGGCGAGCTCGGCGATGAGGCGGTGCCGCCGAGCGAGGAGCCGTCCGGGCGCTAGAGCTTGATCTTGCCGCCGCCCGGCAGCGCACCGCCGCCCACGTCAGGCACCACGATACGCGAGGCGCTCTCGCGCCGGAACTCGCGCGCCTCCTCGATCGCCTGCTCGAGCGCGCTCTTGACCGCGGCCGGAAATTTCGTGACCGCCTCCTCGAGCGTAGCCGCCTCGATCTCGAAGCCCAGCGGCAGCACGCCATTGGGCGTGAGCAATTGCGTCTGCCCTGAGTACAGCACCGCACGCTTCGGATCGGTACTGCCATCGATCAGTACCGGGATCAGGCGGCGGATCGTGCCCGCCTTGCGATCCGTGAAGATGTCCTCGCGATACAGACTGGTGCTATCGAGCTGGATATCCGGCATGCCGGTGTCCTGCGCCATGTGCGTTCACCTCTTGAGCATTGAGAGCATCGACGATCGGCAGGTCTGCCGGCAAGAGCGCCTGCTGCGACAGCGCGGCCGGGCTCACCCACTGAAGCCTCTGGCCCTCGAGGCCCGCGGGCTCGCCCCGATACTCATCGACGACGAACGCCTCGAGCTCGACCACGTACTGACCGTAATCATGCCGCAACTGGCGCAGTAGATGACAGCGGCGCAAGTCAATTCCAAGCTCCTCGCGCAGCTCCCGGCGCAGCGCCTGCTCCGGGGTTTCAGCCCCATCCAGCTTGCCGCCGGGAAACTCCCACAGACCCGCCATCGACTTTCCCTGCGGCCGCTGTGCGAGCAGCACGCGTCCGGCGGCATCGAACAGCAGCGCGGCCGCCACGCGCACCAGCGCGCTCATTGGCTGCTCGCCAGGGCGCCGTGGCAGTGTTTGTACTTCTTACCCGAGCCGCACGGACAGGGCTCGTTGCGCCCGACCTTGCGCTCCTGACGCACGAAGGGCGCGACGGGCTCGAGCGGCTCGCCCTGTCTGGGCGCGGCCAGCGGTTGCGCAGCTGCCGAGCGTGCGGATACCGGCGCTGCCGGCTCGGGCTCAGCGGCACCGAGCAAGGGCAGCACTTCGGCGTGCTGCGCCTGCAGCGCCCGCATGAGCCGCTCGCGCCGCTCGGCCTCCTCGCGCTCGATCTGCTCCGGTGTGCGCACCTCGATCTTCGCGAGCGTCGCGACCGTATCGAAGCGCACCCGATCGAGCATGGCCGAGAACAGCTCGAAGGCCTCGCGCTTGTACTCGAAGCGATAGTCCTTCTGCGCGTAGCCGCGCAGGTGTATGCCCTGGCGCAGATAATCCATGGCAGCGAGATGATCGCGCCAGTGCTGATCGAGGGTGCGCAGCACCACGTCGCGCTCGACGTGCCGCATGATCGGCGCGCCGGTACGCTCGATCTTCTGCTGATACGCGCCGCGCACGGCCTCGAGCACCCGTGCGCGCAGTGTTGCTGCCTCGAGCTCCGGCTCGCTCTCGAGCCAGCTGCCTGGCGTCACCGTCACGTTGAAGTCGCGCCGCAATGCCTGCTGCAGGCCCTCGAGATTCCAGTCCTGCGTCGCGCTGTTGGGCACGACGAACTCATCGACCAGACCGTTGAGCGCATCGTCGAACATTTCGATGATCGCTCCGCTCATGTCGGCGGTGCCGAGAATCTCCGTGCGCTGCTGGTAGATGACCTTGCGCTGATCGTTCGCCACATCGTCGAACAACAGTAACTGCTTGCGAATATCGAAATTGTGCGACTCGACCTTGCGCTGCGCCTTCTCGATCTGGCGCGTGAGCATGCCGCTCTCGATGACTTCACCTTCCTTCATGCCGGCGAACTGCAGCAGGCGCTTGGTGCGCGTCGGATCGCCGAAGATGCGCATCAGATTATCTTCCATCGACAGATAGAAGCGGCTCGAGCCCGGATCGCCCTGCCGTCCCGAGCGGCCGCGTAATTGATTGTCGATGCGTCGCGACTCGTGACGCTCCGTGCCGACGATGTGCAGACCGCCGGCGCCGATGACCTGATCATGGCGTGACTGCCAGGCCGCTCTGGCAGCCGTGCGCTGGGCTTCGATCTGCTCGGGCGGGGTAGCGACTGCGCCCTCCGCGAGGCTCTGCGCCTCGCGCAGCGCCGCAAGCTCGGCTTCGAGATTGCCGCCGAGCACGATATCGGTGCCGCGGCCGGCCATGTTGGTGGCTATGGTCACGGTGCCGGGGCGGCCGGCCTGCGCGATCACGTGCGCTTCGCGCTCGTGCTGCTTGGCGTTGAGCACCTGATGCGCAATGCTCTGCTCGCTCAGCAGACCGGAAAGGAATTCCGAGGTTTCGATCGAGGTCGTGCCAACCAGCACGGGCTGTGAGCGCTGAACGCATTCCTTGATGTCATCGATGATCGCTTCGAATTTGTCTTTCTGATTCAGATAGACGAAATCCGGATGATCCTTGCGGATCATGGGCCGGTGGGTCGGGATCACGACGACCTCGAGGCCGTAGATCTGCAGGAATTCCGGCGCCTCGGTGTCTGCGGTGCCGGTCATGCCGGCGAGCTTCTTGTAGAGACGAAAATAGTTCTGGAACGTGATCGAGGCGACGGTCTGATTCTCCTCGCGCACCCGCACGGCCTCTTTAGCCTCGATCGCCTGATGCAGCCCGTCCGACCAGCGCCGACCCGGCATCGTGCGGCCGGTGAATTCATCGACGATGATGACTTCGCCGCCGCGCACGATGTATTCAACATCGCGCTTGTAGAGCGCGTGCGAGCGCAGCGCCGCGTTCAGGTGGTGCATCAGGCGGATGTTGGCCGTGTCATACAGGCTCTCACCCTCGCGCAACAAGCCGGCCTCGACCATGAGCTGCTCGACGCGTTCGTGCCCTGCTTCCGTCAGGTGCACCTGCTTGCCCTTCTCGTCGACCGAGAAATCTCCGGGCCCTTCCTCGACCTGCTGGCGCGTGAGCCGCGGTACCAGCTCATTGATGCGCAGGTATATCTCGGTGCTCTCCTCGGCCGGCCCCGAGATGATCAAGGGCGTGCGCGCCTCATCGATCAGGATCGAATCGACCTCATCGACAATTGCGTACGACAAGGAGCGTTGCACGCGATCCTCGAGCCGGAAGGCGAGGTTATCGCGCAGGTAATCAAAGCCGAATTCGTTGTTGGTGCCGTAAGTGATGTCGCAGGCATAGGCGGCCCGCTTCTCGGCCGAATCCTGGGAATTGCGGATCACGCCGACGCTCAGTCCGAGGAAGCGGTAGATCGGGCCCATCCAATCCGCATCACGCTGCGCCAGATATTCGTTGACCGTCACGACATGCACGCCCTCTCCGGGCAGCGCATTCAGATAGGCCGCGAGCGTCGACATCAGCGTCTTGCCCTCGCCGGTGCGCATCTCGGCGATGCGCCCCTGATGTAACGCTATGCCGCCGATCAACTGGACATCGAAGTGACGCAATCCGAGCGTGCGCCGGGCGGCCTCGCGCACGAGCGCGAAAGCTTCCGGCAACAGCTGATCCAGCGTGCTGCCCTGCTGCAGCTGCGTGCGAAATTGTGCGGTCTTGGCCCGCAAGGCCTCATCGGACAGACCCTGCAATGCGCTCTCGTGGGCCCCCGCCTCGCGCACCAACCGTGAGTAACTCTTGATGAGCCGGTCGTTGCGACTGCCAAAAACACGCGTCAGCGCCTGAAGCACAAGCAATCCTTTGGAAAAAAATGAGCGCCATCAGCGGCTTGAGACAGCGCGCGCCAGGCCAAGAATCGGTATTGTAAAGCTAGACAGTGCGCCGAAGTAGTCGTTCTACAAGCGCGACTTCCGTGAGCTCGCGCCAGCCGGCGCTGCGCAGTGCTGGTGCCGCTAGCGCCCGACGTAGGCCATCGGATCGATCTGCCGGCCGTCCCGCACTACCTCAAAGTGCACATGCGGGCCAGTTGAGCGCCCCGTGGAGCCCACCACGGCGACAGCCTGGCCGCGCTGCACCTCATCCCCGACATGCACGAGCATCTGCGCGTTGTGTGCATAGCGCGTCGTATAGCCGTTGCCGTGATTGATCTCGACGAGATTACCGTAGCCCTCGCGCGGTCCGGCCCAGGTCACGATACCGGCCGCCACCGCGAGTACGTCGCTGCCGGCGTCGGTCGCGAAGTCCACGCCTTTATGCATGGCCTCCTCACCATTGAAGGGATCCATGCGCTCGCCGAAATAGGATGAGATGTAACCCTCATGCACGGGCCGGCCGCTGGGTTTGATCTCCGCCGACAGCTGTCGGCCCAGAATCACGTTCTCGAGTGAAGAGAACTGCGCACTGCGGTCATCGATGCGACGGCCCAACTGATCGATCATCGTCGTGATGTCCGGAATCTGCGCGCCTCGGCCGACGCCATCGGAGTCCGAGCCACCCAAAGGCGGATCGTGATCAAAATCGAATTCGCGGCTATTGATATTCGCCATCTGCGTAAGCTGCTTGCCGAGCGCATTGAGACGGATCAGATTCGCATTGATTGTGCCGAGGCGCAGCGCCAGCGCGTCGACCTTGTCCTGCACGTCTGACCTCAACGCGGTGATTTGCTGCTGCTCCGCATGCAGCGCTGCGGCCGGGCTCAGCACTGACATCGGCGCCGTGCTGTGCTGCCCAAGCGCCACCCCGAGCGCGAACATGCCTGCGAGCAGACCCAGGCCCAGCAGGCTCAACAGACTTAGCGTTATGGGATGAGACAGGTTGAAAGCGCGGGTCAGACGGCGCGAGCAGAATATGACATTCACAATCGCCGCTCCCGTCTGGCTGTGGCCAAATGCACTACCTTTGTTGCTGCAATCGCGGCCCCGGTGGTCGTCAATTGCCTTTGATCGGTGCGCGCGACTATGCACAAGAAGCCTGACCATGACAAGAAGACTCGCGCACGGAATCGCTCAGCGCGTCCTCTATATGGTAAATCACCTTCCAAAATCAAAGACTTACTGAGCACAGGTCCGCAACTGCGCGAGCTCGCCGCGCGGCTGCCGCAGCAGCAGTCCTGGGTGCACTGGCTGCGCGAGCTCGTGCCGGCCGAGCTGGCCACGCATATCGTCAATGCCGTGCCCAAGGGCACCGAGCTCGTGGTCTTTGCCGATTCGGCAGCCTGGTGCACGCGTCTGCGCTATGCGCTCGTGGCGATCGAAGCCCAGATCGCCGCGCGTGATGCTGCGATGCAGTGCACGCGCGTGCGCGTCGCAGTGAGCTAAAAGCCTTAGGACGCCAGCGCCTGCGTCGCGACCGAGGCCGCAACGTACGAAATGGGCGCCTGCTCGGCGCTCTCGAACACGACCTCTTCCGAGGCCTCAGGGTCCTGCAGCAATGCGCGCAGCAACGCATTGTTCAGACCGTGACCGGACTTGTGACCGCTGAATTCGCCGATGAGGCTGTGGCCGAGCAGATACAGATCACCGATCGCATCGAGGATCTTGTGCTTGACGAATTCGTCCTCGTATCGCAGGCCATCTTCATTCATCACGCCGACATCGTCGAGTACGATCGCATTCTCGAGCGTGCCGCCCAGGGCGAGGTTGTGCGCGCGCAGCGTCTCCAGATCACGCATGAAGCCGAACGTGCGAGCGCGACTGATCTCCTTGAGAAATGAAGTCGTGGAGAAATCCATCGAGGCGCGTTGCAGGCGACGCTTGAAGACCGGGTGATCGAATTCGATCTCGAAATTGACCTTGAAGCCCTCGAACGGGTCAAAGCGGGCCCATTTGTCGCCGTCTTCGACCCGCACTGTCTTCTTGATGCGGATGAAGCGTTTGGGAGCCGCCTGCTCCTCGATGCCCGCCGACTGCAGCAGGAATACAAACGGCCCGGCGCTGCCATCCATGATCGGCACCTCGCCCGCGGTGACCTCGATGACGGCGTTGTCGATGCCCAGGCCCGCAAAGGCTGACAGCAGATGCTCGACCGTCGAGATGCGCGCCGAACCATTCACGAGCGTGGTACCCAGCGTGGTCTCCCCCACATTCGCGGCGCGCGCGGCAATGTCGATCGGTTGCGGCAGATCGACGCGCCGGAAGCAGATGCCGCTATCGGGTGGTGCCGGCCGCAGCGTCATCATGACCTGCTTGCCGGTATGCAATCCCACCCCGGTCGCTCGAATCGAGGTGCGTAACGTTCTTTGTCCGACCATAGCTTGAACCTTCAATCATTGGTCCGCCGGCAACCCGTCCTGCATAGACCAGGACTGGCTGCCTCATGACTTGACGCTAACCTAGCATAGGGCGAGCCCCTCGCGCCCTAGGCCAGAGGCGCATGTGTGCCGCTCTAGTCGGCCTGACGTCGCAAAAACGCCGGAATATCCAGCAGCTCCTCCGGCTCCGGCTCCGTACGCAGGCCATCGCCTACAGCACGTTGCTGGTGCCGCACGATGGTCGGGCGCTCGAGTGCGCTGTAGTCGCTCTGGCTCAGGGGCCCGCGCGGACGAGCGGCACGCAATGCACCCGGCTCGACGCGCGCACCAACGCAATCGCGTCCCGTGAGCTCACTGCGCGTCTCGCGCGTCGCTTCGGCGCGCATGCGCTGCGCGGCGGCGCCTCGACCCAGACCGGTGGCAACGACGGTTACGCGGATCTGATTGGACATATCCGGATCGATGACCGTGCCGACCACCACCGTCGCGTCCTCGGAGGCATACTCCTTGACGATATTGCCCACTTCCTCGAACTCGCCGATCGAGAGATCCAGGCCCGCGGTCACGTTGACCAGGATGCCATGCGCGCCCGCAAGATTGATATCCTCCAGCAGCGGCGATGACACCGCCGTCTCGGCGGCCTGACGCGCGCGGTTCTCCCCGCTGGCCGATCCGCTACCCATCATGGCCATGCCGGTCTCGCTCATGACCGTGCGTACATCAGCGAAATCGACGTTGATCAGGCCCGGGCGCGTGATGAGCTCGGCGATGCCCTGAACCGCCCCCTGCAGAACCTGATTCGCGGCCTTGAACGCATCGAGCAATGTGGTCGCAGGTCCCAGCACCGTGAGCAGCTTCTGGTTCGGGATCGTGATGAGCGAGTCGACGGTCTTGGTCAGCTCGGCGATCCCATGGTCGGCGACCATGCAGCGCTTGCCGCCCTCCATCTGAAACGGCTTGGTCACGACCGCAACCGTGAGGATGCCGAGCTCGCGCGCAATCTGCGCCACGACCGGCGCGGCCCCGGTACCGGTGCCCCCGCCCATACCGGCCGTAATGAACAGCATGTCGCAGCCCTCGATCAGCTCGACGATGCGATCGCGGTCCTCCATTGCGGCCTGCCGGCCCACTTCAGGATCGGCGCCCGCGCCCAGTCCCTTGGTAATGCTCGCTCCGATCTGCAGCGAGGTCTTGATCTTCGAGGCCTTCAACGCCTGCGAGTCCGTATTGACGCAAATGAAATCCACGCCCTCGATGCCGCTGGTCACCATATGAGAGACCGCGTTGCCGCCGCCGCCTCCCACGCCTATCACCTTGATTACAGCGCTTTGGCTGTATGCATCCATCAGTTCAAACATGTCAGCTCCTTACGTTGAGTTCCGGGGTCGATTGATCAGAAATTGCCTTTGAACCAACTCTTCATGCGATCGAATGCGCCCGTCAGGTTGCCGCTGAGGGCGGCCGAGCGCGAAGCAGGCGACGCGTTTTCGCGCGCGTAGAGCAGCAGCCCCACGCCGGTCGAATAGATGGGATTGCGCACGACATCGCCCAGACCCTTGACCTGGCCCGGCAGCCCGAGGCGCACCGGCACATGGAAGATCTCCTCGGCCAGATCGATCGCCCCTTCCATGCGCGCGCTGCCGCCGGTCAGCACGATGCCGGCGGCGATGACTTCCTCGAAACCGCTGCGCTGCAATTCCTCGCGAATCAGGTTGAACAGTTCCTCGTAACGCGGCTCCACGACCTCAGCCAGCGTCTGGCGCGCGAGGCGCCGCGCCGGACGGTCCCCGACACTGGGCACCTCGATGCTCTCGTCGGGATTGGCCAGCTGCGAGAGCGCGCAGGCATAGCGGATCTTGATGTCCTCGGCGTACTGCGTCGGCGTGCGCATCGAGACGGCGATGTCGTTGGTCACCTGATCGCCGGCAATCGGTATCACGGCGGTATGGCGAATCGCGCCGGCGCTGAACACCGCGATATCGGTGGTGCCGCCGCCGACGTCAACCAGGCACACACCGAGCTCCTTTTCATCATCGGTCAGCACCGCGAAGCTCGAAGCCAGCTGCTCCAGTACGACGTCCTCGACCACGAGACCGCAGCGCTGCACGCATTTGATGATGTTCTGCGCCGCGCTGTCCGCGCCGGTCACGATGTGCACCTTGGCCTCGAGTCGCACCCCGGACATGCCGATCGGATCGCGGATGCCCTCCTGACCATCGATGAGAAATTCCTGCGGCAACACATGCAGGATGCGCTGGTCTGCCGGAATCGCGACCGCCTTGGCCGCCTCGATCACGTGCTCGACGTCCGCGTGCGTGACCTCGCGATCGCGAATCGCAACCACGCCGTGCGAGTTGAGACTGCGCACGTGGCTGCCGGCGATGCCGGTGTAAACCGAATTGATTTCACAATCGGCCATGAGCTCGGCCTCCTCGACCGCGCGCTGGATCGACTGCACCGTGGATTCGATGTTGACCACGACACCCTTCTTCAGGCCGCGTGAGGGCTGGCTGCCCATGCCGATGACCTCGATGGTCGCCTCGGCCGTGATCTCCCCGACCAGCGCGAGGACTTTCGAGGTGCCGATGTCCAGGCCAACGATGACCTGTTTGTCGGATTTCTTAGCCATTGATGTGCGCCCCTGCGCCCGCCAGGGCGCGCACTGCCGGGCGCCAGGCCAGATGAGCGCCGCGGCCCTTCCAGCCCACGGCAAAGCCGTTGCTGTAGCGCATGTCGACATAGGCGATGTCCGTGGCGCGCTGGCTCACGAGCTTCGCGGCAACCGTCATGAAGCGCTCGAAGCGCGCATCGATCTGCAGTCTGCCGAGCCGCAGTTCCACACCGTTATCGAGCCGCAGGCTCAGTGCACCACGCGCATCGAGCGTCAGTGCGATCAGACGCAATCCGGCTTCGGTGAGTCGTCCCTGAAAGGCCAGATAGCGCGCGGTCGCCTCCGCTTCGGACCCGAGTGGACCGGACAACAGCGGCAGCTCGGGCGGCACGAAGCGCGCCTCGCTCATAAACAATTGCCCGCGTGCATTGAGCAGACCGCTGTCGTTCCAGCGCGCGACGGCAGACTGCTCGATGATCTCGATGCGCAGCGCGCGCGGCCAGCTGCGCTGCACCGTCGCGCCATCGACCCAGGGCAGAGTGCGCAGACCGGCACTGATGTCCTCCAGATCAACCGTCACGAGCCCGGCGCCGTGCAGGCGGCTGCGCACGATTTTTTCCACATCCAGCGCCGACACGCGCTGCAATCGGCCGGTGACGATCACGCGCTGAATGGGCTGATCAATCAGCCACAGCAGTGTGGCCAGCGCCAATGCGCTCAGCGCGAGCGCGGCGAGACTCAGGCCAATGCCGCGCCAATGCAGGCGCGGCAGATAGCGCCCGAGCGCGCGCGGGCCGCCGCGCCGATTGTTGCGCTTGCGCTGGAGCAACATCAGGCCGCCGCCCGCCGCGGCTCACGCGCGTAACTGGTCTCGAGCACGCGCCAGACGAGCTCTTCGAAATCGATCCCGGCGGCGCGCGCCGCCATCGGCACCAGGCTATGATCGGTCATACCCGGTACCGTGTTGATCTCGAGCAACTGCGGCCGACCGGTTCGATCCAGCATGAAATCCGCGCGCCCCCAACCCTCGGCGCCACAGGCTTCGTAGGCGGCGAGCGCCAGGGCGCCGAGGTGCGACTCGGCCTGCGAGGACAGGCCGGACGGACACACGTAGCGCGTGTCGTTGCGCAGGTACTTGGCCTCATAGTCGTAGAAGCTGCGCGGGGTCTCGATGCGGATCGATGGCAGCGCCTGGCCCTGCAACACAGCCACCGTGTACTCGGCCCCCGGTAAGAGCCGCTCGGCGAACACGACCGGATCGAAGCTCTGCGCTGCCTGCAGCGCGGCCGGCAGATCTTCGGCGCGCTCCACGCGTGAGATGCCGACACTCGAGCCCTGCGAGCCGGGTTTGACGAACAAGGGCAGACCGAGCCGCTCGATCGCGAGCTCGCAATCGGCGCTCGAACGCAGCACCAGGAACTCCGCACTCGGGACCCCGACCGCCTGCGCGAGCCATTTGGTGCGCAGCTTGTCCATGCCGATGGCCGAGCCCATGACGCCGCTGCCGGTGTAGGGAATGCCGAGAAACTCCAGCGCGCCCTGCAGCGTTCCGTCCTCGCCGCCGGGTCCGTGCAACGCGATCCAGACCCGATCGATCTGCAACTCGTGCAGCTGCGCGAGCGCACGCAAAGCCGGGTCAAAGGCCTGGGCTTGCACGCCGCGAAGCTGCAGCGCTGCGAGCACGGCGTGGCCACTGAGCAGCGACACCTCGCGCTCGCTCGAGCTGCCGCCCAGCAGCACCGCCACGCGCCCGAATTTCGCCGCCTCGCGAACGTGCTGATTGGCCTTTGGCAGATAATGCAGGCGCATCAGTGATCCTGCGTCCCCGCGGGGGCGCTCGCGCTCTCACCGACGATGCGCACTTCGGGCTCGAGCCTGATGCCGAAGAGCCGCTCGACGCTCTGCTGCACATGGCCGATCAACTGTTCGAGCTCCTGCGCGCTCGCGTGGCCCTCGTTGATCATGAAGTTCGCGTGCTTTTCGGATACCACGGCATCGCCAATGCGATAGCCCTTCAGTCCCGCGGCCTCAATCAGGCGCGCGGCGTGATCGCCGGGCGGATTCCTGAAAACCGAACCACAGCTCCATTCCCCCAGCGGCTGGGTCTGTCGCCGCAATTCCGTCAATGCACGCACGCTGGCGACCTGCGCGCTCGTACCCGGCTCGAATTGCAGCTCGGCAGCGATAAACCATTCCTCGAGCGCGGCGCCCGCTGCGGCCAGCTCGACCTGCCGATAACCGATGCGAAAGTCCTGCGCCGGGCGCTGGCGGCGCTGCCCATGCCGGTCCAGCGTCTCGACGCTGTGCACATGACGCCAGGTCTCATCGCCGAACGCGCCCGCATTCATGGCCAGCGCACCGCCAAGCGTGCCCGGAATGCCGCTGAAGAACTCACCCTGCGCAAGGCCCCAGTTATTGCAGCCGCGCGCGATGCGCGCGCACGGCACGCTGGCCTCACAGTAGATGCGGGTCTGCGAGCGCCGCTCGATGCGCGTGAAGGCGCCCGGCGTGGCCACGACCACGCCACGGATACCGCCATCGCGCACCAGCAGATTGCTGCCCAGACCGACCCAGTAGACCGGTATCTCGGCCGGCAGCGTGCGCAGGAACGCAGCCAGATCCTCGATGTCGCGCGGACTGAAGAACATGTCGGCCGGACCGCCGACACGCCATGAGGTATGGGCCGCCATCGGCTCGCGCCAGCGCACGCGCGGCATGAAATCAGGTGAGATGCCGGGATTCATGGCTTCACTCGCGAGAGCTCTTCGGCCAGCTGTTGGGCGATCGCGCCGATGTGGCCGGCGCCCATGGTCACGATCACATCGCCGTCGCGCAGCACGCCGCTCAGCGCCGCGGCAAGCTCCTCGAGTCGCGCGACGAACACCGGCTCGACCCGTCCGCGGCTGCGCACGGCGCGGCAGATCGCGCGGCCATCGGCGCCTTTGATCGGCGCCTCACCGGCCGCGTAGACCTCCGCGACCAACAGTACTTCGACCGTGGCCAGCACGTTGGCGAAATCATCGAGCAGGTCGCGCGTGCGCGTGTAGCGATGCGGCTGGAACACGAGCACCAGGCGGCGATCGGGCCACGCCTGGTGCAACGCCTCGAGCGTCGCGGCAATCTCGGTCGGATGATGTCCATAGTCATCAACGATGCTGACCTTGCCGGCCGCGATTTTCGCGTCGCCCAGGTATTGCATGCGCCGATCGATGCCCTGGAAGCCTGCCAACGCGCGGCAGATCGCCTCATCGGCAACGCCGAGCTCGCTGGCCACGGCGATAGCGGCCAGGGCATTGCGCACGTTGTGAGTGCCCGCCAGATTGAGCATGACCGGCAACGCTGTGGCGTGTCGCGGACGGGTGACCTGGAAGCGCGTGCCGAGGCGCTCGCGCACCAGTTCGCTCGCGCGCACATCCAGGCCCTCGCGCAGGCCATAGGTCAGGAACGGCCGGCCCACGCGCGCGAGCATGCTGTGCACGTGTTCATCGTCGCCACACAGCACCGCGAGGCCGTAGAACGGCAGGTTATGCAGAAAATCCACGAAGCTCGCCTCGAGTTTCGCGAAGTCCCCGCCGTGGGTTCCCAGATGATCGTTGTCGATATTGGTGATGACCGCGATCACGGGCTGCAGATGCGTGAACGAGGCGTCGCTCTCGTCGGCCTCGGCCACCAGATAACGGCCGGCGCCGAGCCGCGCATTGCTGCCGGTACTCTTGAGGCGCCCGCCGATCACAAAGGTCGGATCCTCGCCGCCTTCCGCCAGTACGCTGGCGATCAGGCTCGTGGTCGTCGTCTTGCCATGCGTGCCGGCCACCGCGATCGATTCGCGAAAGCGCATGAGCTCGCCGAGCATTTCGGCGCGCGGCACGACCGGCACGCGGCGCGCCTGCGCGGCCTGCACCTCGGGGTTATCGCGCGGGATTGCGCTCGAGACCACGACGACATCGGCCCCATCGGCGTGAGCAGCCTTGTGGCCGATGCAGATTTTGGCGCCCAGTGCCGCGAGCCGTTCGGTGATCGCATTGGGCTTCAGATCCGAGCCCTGTACGCGATAGCCGAGATTGATCAGCACTTCGGCGATACCGCCCATGCCGCTGCCGCCGATGCCGACGAAGTGAATGGTCTCGATGCGCCGCATGCGCGCGCTGCTGGGCATTAATGTCGCCAGAGGCCTGAGCGCTCGCGGCGGGGCGTTCATGCCGCGGCTCCGTGGTCCGAGGTGCGAACCAGCTCGCTGCAGGCGTTGGCCAGATCTTCCAGCGCACGCGGCCGCGCTAATGCGCGCGCGTGTTCGGCCATCGCAATCAGGCGGCCGCGCCCGCTGCACAATGCCGCGAGCCGCTCGGCCAGCCACGGCGCAGTGAGCTCGCGTTCCGGAATCATCACCGCGGCGCCTGCGGCCACCAGGATCTCGGCATTGCGGCTCTGGTGATCATCCGTGGCGGCCGGAAAAGGCACGAGCACGGCGCCCACTCCGGCCGCGGCAAGCTCCGAGACGGTCAATGCGCCCGCGCGGCAGATCACGAGGTCGGCCCAGCCATAAGCCTCGGCCATCTCTTCGATGAATGGTTGCAGCCGCGCTGCTACGCCAGCGTCCAGGTAGGCACGCTGCGCAGCCTCGAGCCCGCGCTCGCCGGATTGATGCCGCACTTCGAACAGCATGGATGCGGCGAGCCGCGCGAGCGCGAATGGCACGATCGCGTTGAGCCGTGCCGCGCCCTGACTGCCGCCGAGCACGAGCAGCCGGATGCCAGGGCCGCGCGTCGCGAAGCGCTGCAGCGGGGGCGGCAAGGCACTGATCTCGCGTCTGACCGGATTGCCAATCACCTGCGCGCCGACGCTGGCCGGAAAGCTGCCGGGAAAGGCCGTCAGCACCCTATCGGCAAGCCTCGCCAGACAGCGATTGGTGAAGCCGGCGATGGCATTCTGCTCATGTATGAGCAGCGGCTTGCGCATCATCCACGCCGCCACGCCGCCAGGACCGGCTACAAAGCCACCCAGACCGACGACCAGCGCGGGACGCCGATGGCGGATGACGGCCAGTGCCTGCAGCAGCGCGCGCGTGAGCCTCAATGGCGCGGCAAGCCAGACCAGCCAGCTCTTGCCTCGCAGTCCGCTGACCGATAGCCACTCGATCGTGATGTTCTCGCTCGGCACGAGACGCGCCTCCAGTCCCCTGCGCGTGCCGAGCCAGACGACCTGCCAGGAGCGCTCGCGCAGCTCGCACGCGAGTGCGAGTGCCGGAAACACGTGACCGCCCGTCCCGCCCGCGAGAATCAGTGCCAACGGCGCCGAGGCAGCTGCACTCATGCGCGCAGCTCCCGCGGCGCTCGTCGGGCCGCACGCACCGTCTCGTGATGCACGCGCAGTACGATGCCGAGCCAGGCCAGGGTCACGATCAGGCTGCTGCGCCCATAGCTCATGAGCGGCAGCGTCAGACCCTTGGTCGGCAGCACGCCCATGTTCACGCCGATGTTGATGCAGGCCTGCACGCCGAGCCACAGGCCGAAACCCGCGGCCAGGTAGGAGGGAAATTTCAGTCCCGCCTCGCAGGCACGGCGCGAGATCACAAAGACGCGCCAGGTCAGAGCCAGAAACAGTCCGAGCGTCAGCACCACACCGACCAGACCGAGTTCCTCGGCGAGCACAGCGAACAGAAAATCGGTGTGCGCCTCGGGCAGGTAGAACAATTTCTGCACGCTCGCGCCCAGCCCGACGCCGAACCACTGGCCGCGGCCAATGGCAATCAGCGACTGCGTGAGTTGAAAGCCGCTGTTGAACGGGTCGGCCCACGGATCCAGAAAAGCCGTGAAACGACGCAGCCGGTAGCTCGAGAAGATCACGAGCAGCACCATCGAGCCCACTACGGCGAGCAGCATCGCCGCCACGTAACGCAGGCGCGCGCCGGCCAGGAACAGCACGCCAAATCCGGTGATGAACAGCACGCTCGCGGCGCCGAAGTCGGGCTCGAGCAGCAGCAGCAGCGCAATGAGCGCCAGCAGGCACAGCGGCCGTCCCAGACCGGACATGCCCGAGCGCAACGCCTCCTCATAGCGCACTGCATAGCTGGCGATGTAGATCAGTGTAAGCACTCGCGCGGCCTCTGAGGCCTGAAAGCTCAGCCCGGCCAGGCGCAGCCAGCGGCGGCTGCCGTTGACCATATGACCGAGCCCCGGCAGCAGCACGATGCACAGCAACGCCACGGCGGTCAGCAATAGCGGCAGCGCCCATTGCTCGAGCTTCTGGCTCGGAATCGCGAACGTCACGCCGGCCAGCGCCGAGCCGATCAGCACCAGTAACAGCTGGCGCTCCAGATAGAAGAAGGGATCGCCATCGCGCCCCGCCACCGTGATGGAGGCCGAGGTCACCATGATCAGACCGAGCAACACGATCGACACGGTCAGAATGATGGTGATGCCATCGAGTGCCGGAGCGCGATCGCGCAGCCGCGGCTCGGCCAGCGCCAGCGTCGCGGCGCTCATGCAGCCAGCCTGTGCACGGCCGCGGCAAACATATCGCCGCGCTGTGCATAGTCGCGAAACATATCCAGGCTCGCGCAGGCCGGAGACAGCAACACGGTATCGCCAGGCCGCGCCAGTGCAGCGGCCATCTCGACCGCCGCCTCCAGGCTCTGCGCATGGCGATACTCGCATACGCCTTCGAGCGCGGCGGCGAGCACGGCGGCGTCGCGGCCGATGAGCACGGCGCAGCGCACCTTGCCGGCGAAGGCGCCGCGCAAGGGTGTGAAATCCTGACCCTTGCCTTCGCCGCCAAGGATCACGAGCAGCGGACCGGGCAGCCCGCTGACTGCCGCGAGCGTGGCCCCGACGTTCGTGCCCTTGGAGTCATCGATGTAATGCACGCCACGTATCTCGGCGATCCACTGCATGCGATGCGCGAGTCCGGTAAACGCTCGCAGCTCCTCGAGCATGGCCGGCCGCGGCAGCGACAGCGCCTCCCCGAGCGCCAGCGCGGCCAGCGCATTGGCTGCGTTGTGGGCGCCCTTGAGTCTCAGAGCTGCCAGCGACAGCAGCGGCTCACCGCGACGTACCAGCCACGGCTCGCCGCCCGCGCGTTGTACCAGGGTATAGTCAGCGCCAGCCTCGGCGCGCAGCGAGAAGCTCAGGCGCCGGCGCGCAGGCCCGACCATCGCCGCTACGCGCGCATCATCCAGATTGACGACCGCCACTTCACAATGCGCATAGATGCGCGCCTTGGCGGCGGCATAGGCCTCGATATCGGCATAACGGTCCAGATGATCGGCCGTCACGTTGAGCACTGTGGCGGCCGCGAGCGCTAACGTAGCGGTGCTCTCGAGCTGAAAGCTCGAGAGCTCGAGCACGTAGAGTTGCGTGCGCTCATCGAGCAGCTCGAGCGCCGGAGGCCCGAGATTGCCGCCGGCGCGCACGCGCACGCCGGCGCGCGCGGCCATCTGCGCGAGCAGCGTGGTCACCGTGCTCTTGCCATTGGTGCCGGTGATGCCTGCGATCGGCGCCTGTGCGGCGCGCGCGAACAGCTCGATGTCCCCGATGATGCTCAGGCCCTTGGCGCGCGCGAGCTCGAAGAACGCACCGACCGGCGCGACCCCCGGCGAGAGCACCAACAAGGTCGCTCCTTCCAGGAGCGAGGCGTCAAAACCGCCGCGACGCACGGTGATCTGGCGGCCAAGCTCGCTGCCCAGAGCGGCCAGGCGCGGCAGTTCCGGAGGCTCTGCGCGGCTGTCGGTCACCGCAACTTCGAAGCCATGAGCAAGCAGGTAGCGCGCCGCCGAATAGCCGCTCTTGCCGAGCCCGACGACCACGGCGTGGGCGTTGTGCGCATCGGCTTGAGCTCGCGGGATGCTCATCGCAGTTTGAGTGTCGACAGACCTGCCAGCACGAGCAGGAAGCTGATGATCCAGAAGCGCACGATCACCTTCGGCTCAGCCCAACCCTTGAGCTCGAAATGATGATGAATGGGCGCCATGCGAAAGATGCGCCGGCCGGTCAGCTTGTACGAAGTGACCTGCAGGATGACCGAGGCGGTCTCAAGCACAAATATGCCGCCCATGACCAGCGCGACGATCTCCTGGCGCACGATGATCGCCACCACGCCCAGACCCGCACCCAGCGCCAGCGCTCCGGTATCGCCCATGAACACCTGCGCGGGATAGGAATTGAACCAGAGAAATCCGAGGCCGGCGCCGGCAAGCGCGCCGCAGAAGATCAGCAGCTCCCCGGCCTGCGGTATCGCAGGAATCGCCAGGTAGTTGGCGAAAATCGCATTGCCGGTCGCATACGCGAAGATGCCGAGCGCGCCGGCCACCATCGCCGCCGGCATGATTGCCAGCCCATCGAGTCCGTCGGTCAGGTTCACGGCATTGCTCATGCCCACGATCATGAAATAGCTCAGCGCGCAGAACCCGAGCGCGCCGAGTGGAACACTCACGCTCTTGACGAAGGGTACGAAGAAATCCGTCTCGGCAGGCACCGTGGCGGTGTGCACCAGCAGCACCGCGGCGCCGAGCCCGAGCAGGGACTGCAGCAGATATTTCCAGCGCGCCGACAGGCCGCGCGAACTGCCAATCACCAGTTTGAGATAGTCGTCGCAAAAACCAATCAGACCGAACCCAACCGTAACGCCGAGGCTGATCCAGATAAAGCGATTGCGCAGATCCGACCACAGCAGTGTGCTGATGGCAATCGCGACGATGATCAATGCGCCGCCCATGGTAGGCGTGCCAGCCTTGGGCAAGTGCGAGCGTGGTCCATCATCGCGCACGACCTGGCCGATCTGATAGCGCGAGAGGCGCGAGATCATCACCGGCCCCAGCAGCAGCGCGAGGCTCAGCGCCGACATAACCGCGAGAATCGCGCGCAAAGTCAGGTAAGAGAAGGCGTGAAACGCCGTGTGGTGCACGGCCAGCAATTTGGCGATCCAGTAAAGCATCGATCAGCCCGCCTTGCGCGCGTGCGGCGGGATCGCGATGGCCTCGACCACGCGCTCGAGGCGATTGACGCGCGAGCCTTTGATCAGCAGTCGTATATCGGCGCTCAGTTCGGCGTCCAGCGCGCGCGTGAGCTCGCCGACGTCCTCGTAGTGGCTGGCACCGGCGCCGAAGCGCGCGGAGGCCAGTGCCGCGAGGGAACCGAGGCTGAAGAGCCGCTCGATGCCCTGCGCGCGCGCGAGCTCGCCGATCTCGTAGTGGCTCGCCTCGGCAAACTCGCCGAGCTCGGCCATGTCACCGAGCACCAGCCAGCGGCGACCGGGCAGCTCAGCGAGCACTTCGAGCGCGGCGCGCGCCGAGCTCGGGTTGGCGTTGTAGGAATCATCGATGAGCCACGCGCCATGGCGGGTGCGATGAAACTGCAGCCGTCCTCTGACCGCGCGCATCGCCGCCAGGCCCGATGCGATTTGCTCCAGGCTCGCGCCGGCGCTCGCCGCGGCCGCGGCGGCTGCCAATGCATTGTAGACATTGTGGCGACCGGCCAGCGCCAGCGTGACCGCGACCGAGCCGGCGCGGCTGCAGAGGCGAAAACGGCTGCAGAAGCCCTGCTCGCCAACCTCGAACTGCAAGCCTTCCGCGCGGTAGTCCGCCTCGGCGTGCAGCGCGAATGTGCACAGGCGCGCAGCGGTGCTCGCGCGCCACAGCGCGGCGTAGGCGTCGTCCGCGTTAATGACCGCGACGCCGCTGGCGCTCAGAGAGCTGACGATCTCGCCTTCGGCGCGGGCTGCGCCCTCGAGCGAGCCGAAGCCTTCCAGATGCTCGGCGCCGGCATTGGTGATCAGGCCGATGTCGGGGCGCGCAATGCGCACCAGATGTTCGATATCGCCGCGGCGATTGGCCCCCATCTCGATGACGGCGCTACGGTGGCTCGCATCCAGACGCAACAGCGTCAGCGGCACGCCGAGCTGATTGTTCAGATTGCCGCGCGTAGCCAGACAGGGGCCACGCTGCGAGAGTATGGCGGCCAGCATCTCCTTGACGGTGGTCTTGCCGTTGCTGCCGGCGATACCAATCACGGGTCCGGTGAATTTCGCGCGCGCGCTGCGTGCGGCATGCGCGAGGGCGCTCTCGACATCGACGACGAGGATCTGCGCGAGCGGTGCATCGCTGAGCCGCTGCACCAGCGCACCGGCCGCGCCCGCGGCGGCCGCAGCGCCGACAAAGTTGTGCCCATCGGTGTGCGCACCGCGCAGCGCCGCAAACAGATTACCGGGCACCAGCTTGCGCGTGTCGATCTCGATCTCGTGAAAGTCGCGGTCCGCGCCGTTGAGCCGGCCATGGCAGGCGGCAGCAAACTGCGCGAGGCTGCCGATGATGGCGGACTGCATCATGCGCGACGCCCAGGGGCGCGCCAGAGCGCAAGTGCCGCCCGGACCGCGCTCGCATCATCGAACGCGCGCCGCACGCGGCCGACGATCTGAAAAGGCTCGTGCCCTTTGCCGGCCACGAGCACCACGTCACCGGCGCTGGCCTGCTCGAGCGCACTGCTGATCGCTCGCGCGCGATCGTGGATCAGGCGCGCACGCGCACTAGCGCCGGCGGCCTGAATGCCTTGCATGATCGCCGCGACGATGGCTTGCGGATCCTCGCCGCGCGGATTGTCGTCGGTGACGATGAGCTCATCGGCGCCTTCGGCCGCTACGCGCCCCATCTCGCTGCGCTTGCCCGCATCGCGCTCCCCGCCGCAGCCAAACACGACAGTCAGCCTGCCGCGGCAATGCTCGCGCGCGGCATGCAGCGCCTTGGCCAGTGCATCAGGCGTATGCGCGTAATCGATCAGCACGAGCGGACAGTGGCCGCCGCCTTCGGGCTGCATGCGTCCTGGCGGCGGCGCGATCTGCGAGAGCGCCGAGCAGGCGGCCGCGAGCGGCATGTCCCAGGCCAGCAGTACCGCCAGTACACTGAGCAGGTTATCGACGTTGAAGTCGCCGATCAGCGGGCTGGACAACACGGCCGCGCCGCGACTGCTTTGAATCTCGATCTCAAGCCCGGCGCCAGTGGCGCGCACGGCGCCGGCGCAGACATAGTCGCTCTGGTGCGCCAGGCGGGCGGGCGGGTGCTGCGAGGTCTGAAACAGCAGTGCCGCGCGGGCGCTGCGCACAGCGTGCTGCGCGAGCTCACGGCCGAACAGATCATCGACATTGATCACGCGCGCCGCGAGCGTCGACCAATCGAGCAGCCGTGCCTTGGCGGCCGCGTAGCTGGACATATCCGCGTGGTAGTCGAGGTGATCGCGCGTCAGGTTGGTGAATACCGCGGTGTGAAAGCGCACACCGGCGCATCGATCCTGATCCAGCGCGTGCGAGGAGACCTCCATGGCCACGGCACCGACGCCGGCTGCGCGCAGCTGCGCGAGCAGCCGGTGCAGCGACACCGCATCGGGCGTCGTGACGCCCAGCTCCTGCAAGGCGCCGATCTCGCCACCGCCGAGTGTGCCGATGTACGCCGCGCGCCGGCCGCTGCGCTCGAGCGCCTGCGCCAGCAGCCACGCACAGGTCGTCTTGCCGTTGGTGCCGGTAATCCCGGCCACCGTGAGGCTGGCCGACGGCGCATCGAAGAAACGATCGGCGATGTAGCCGAGTTGCGCGTGCAGATTCGGTACGGCCCGCACCACGATCGAGGCATCGACGCTCGGGGCCAATACACCCGGTGCCGGCTCCCAGAGTATCGCGCGCGCGCCGGCCGCCGCCGCCGCCGGCGCGAATTCCACGCCGTGATGCCTGCGGCCGCGGCAGGCCAGAAAGGCCGAGCCGGGCGTGACGCTGCGGCTGTCCTGGGTCAGATCGGAGACTTCCAGATCCGAGGGCACGTCGACAAGCCCGCCGAGCACGGCTTTGAGTGGCCGCCAGCTCCGCACGGGCGCGCCGCTCATCGGCGCGCCACCGTCTGCGCCGTGCTCAATGGCGCGAGCGGTGCGCTCATGTCGTCCGGTGCGACGCCCATGAGCCGTAGTGCGCCGCCGAGCACGGCGGAGAAGACCGGGGCGGATACGTCGCCGCCCATGTATTTTCCGGCTGTCGGCTCATCGATCACGACCACGGCCGCGAGGCGCGGATTGGAAGCAGGCACCACGCCGGCGAAGACCGAGGTATAGCGATCTTTCGAATAAGTGCCGTTGCTCGACTTCCAGGCTGTGCCGGTTTTGCCGGCGACGCGGTAGCCCTGGATCCTCGCGCGCACGCCCGTGGCGCCTTCCTGCGTCGTGACGTTCTCGAGTAACCCCAGCAGCTCACGGCACACGTTGCGGTCGAGAATGCGCTCGCTGGCCGGCGGCGCCTCCACGCGCAGCATCGAGACCGGGCGGCGCACGCCGAGCGCGCCGATCGCCGCGTAGGCCTGCGCCAGCTGCAACGGCGTGACCGAAATGCCGTAGCCATGTGAGAGCGTCGCAATGCTGATCGCACGCCAGTGCGAATAATTTGAGAACACGCCGGCCGACTCACCCGGAAAACCGCCATTGGTGACCTGACCGAAGCCAAAGCGGTTCAAAGTGTTCCAGATCTGCTGCGGCTCGAGTTGCAGCGCGAGCTTGGCCATGCCGACATTGGAGGACTTGGCCAATATGGTCGCGAGCCCGATGACGCCCAGATTGTGCTCGTCCGGAAAGGTGGTCGAGCCGATCTGAATGAACCCCGGATT
>Ga0302311_10001623_pt1 | contig 26318 bp, 28 predicted proteins | sample III_Palsa_N1_3_FD_200449 | JGI IMG/M metagenome (GOLD analysis project Ga0302311, IMG submission 200449) | Peat permafrost microbial communities from Stordalen Mire near Abisko, Sweden - III_Palsa_N1_3 | ecosystem: Environmental > Terrestrial > Soil > Palsa > Peat permafrost | place: Sweden... | reverse complement strand
GGCATCGAGATCGAGCTGGGCGAGGTCGCGCATCGTCGCTCGATCGCGTTTACGGGAACCCCGATCGTCGATTCGACGGGCACCTTCCTGGGCTTTCGCGGCAGCTGCTCCGACGTCACCGAAACGCGCAGCTCCGAACGCCGGCTTCGCCAGCTCGCCAGCCTCGACGTGCTGACCGAACTGCCCAACCGCATGCGGATGCGCGAGCTGCTCGGCGAGGCGCTGCTCGGCGCGCGCGCCTCGGGGCGCCCGTGCGGCATGCTGCTGCTCGATCTCGACGGGTTCAAGCCCGTCAACGACACGTTCGGCCACCCCAAGGGCGACGCGGTGCTCAAGACCGTCGCCGAGCGGCTGGTCGCGCAGATCGGCCAGCACGGCATCGTCGGGCGGCTCGGCGGCGACGAGTTCGGCGTCGTGCTGCACGACGCGCAGAACCGCCGCGCGATCAGCGATCTCGCCGAGGTGCTGATCGCCGAAATCTCCGAACCCTATGTGCTCGACGGCGTCTCGGTGCGCGTGGGCTTAAGCGTCGGCGGCGCGGTCGGCCCGGTCGACGGCGACACCGTCGACGATCTCATCAAGAAGGCCGATCTCGCGCTCTACGAGGCCAAGGCGGCGGGCCGCGGCACCTATCGCCAGTTCGAGCGCAGCATGCAGACCGAGGCGGAGAACCGCCTCAAGCTCGAGCACGACCTGCGCCAGGCGCTGCCGCTCAACCAGTTCCGCCTCTATTACCAGCCGCTGATCCACTCGCAGACGCAGGAGGTCACCGGCTTCGAGGCGCTGATCCGCTGGCAGCATCCGGTGCGCGGCTTCGTGTCGCCCGCCGATTTCGTGCCGCTCGCCGAGGAGATCGGGCTTATCCACGAACTCGGCGAATGGGTCGCGCGCACCGCGATCAACGATTGTGCGAAATGGCCTGCGCCGATCAGCGTCGCGGTCAACGTCTCGCCGGTGCAGCTGCTCTCGCCCGGCCTGCCCGCGATCATCTCGGACGCGCTGTCCCGCGCCAGACTGCCTGCCAACCGGCTTGAGCTGGAGGTGACCGAAAGCGTGTTTCTGCGCGATTCGGACGGGTCGCTCGACGTGCTGCGCCGGCTGCGTGCGCTGGGCGTGCGGATCGCGCTCGACGATTTCGGCACGGGCTATTCGTCGCTTGGCTATCTCAACCGCACGATCTTCAACAAGCTCAAGATCGACGGCAGCTTCGTGCGCGCCGCCGCGACCAGATCGGAGACGATCTCGATCATCCAGGCGATCGTCACGCTCGCCAACTGCTTCCAGATGACGATCACCGCAGAAGGCGTCGAGACGCAGGACGACTATCGGCGGATGCACGAACTGGGTTGCCACCAGATGCAGGGCTATCTGTTCGGCCGCCCCGTCCCCTTCGAGCGCGCGACCGAACTGGTCGGCACGCACTGGAGCGAAGCGCGCAGACTCGCCAGCGCCTGAAAGAGCTAGATACCCCCCCGGAGGGGGAGGGGGACCGTCGGCGAAGCCGATGGTGGAGGGGTATACCACCCCTCTTACGAGCGCCCAGTCTCGAACCGCGGACATCCCTCCACCACTCGCTGCGCGAGCGGTCCCCTTCCCCTTGCAAGGAAGGATTTTTCTTGGCGCTTCCCATAGCCAGCGATTGCTCCCCCACGCCCGCAAGCGCACAAGGCGTGCAAACGCATAAGGAGAGGGCATGAAGCTCGCATCGTTGAAAACCGGCCGTGACGGTCGCCTCGTCGTCGTCTCCGACGATCTCGCCTGGTATGCCGATGCGGGGCATGTCGCGCCGACGTTGCAGGCCGCGCTCGACGATTGGGAGCAGGTTGCCCCCGCGCTGGAAAATCTCGCCACCGATCTCGCGCACGAGACGATTCCGATGCGCCGCTTCCGCGAGCATGAGGCCGCCGCTCCGCTGCCGCGCGCCTATCAATGGGCGGATGGCTCGGCCTATGTGAACCATGTCGAGCTGGTACGGCGCGCGCGAGGCGCCGAGCTGCCCGAGAGTTTCTGGACCGATCCGCTGATCTACCAGGGCGGCTCGGACGGTTTCCTGGGGCCGCGCGACCCGATCCCGCTACCCGATCCGGCCTGGGGCTGCGACATGGAGGGCGAGGTCGCGGTGATCGTCGGCGACGTCGCGCAGGGCGCGAGCCGCGCGGACGCGCTCGCCGCGATCCGTCTGGTCTGCCTCGTCAACGACGTCTCGTTGCGCAACCTCATCCCGGGCGAACTCGCCAAGGGCTTCGGCTTCTTCCAGTCCAAGCCCGCCTCCGCGCTGTCGCCCGTCGCGGTGACGCCCGATGCGCTCGGCGAGGCGTGGCGCGACGGCAGACTGCATCTGCCGCTGTACGTCACGCTCAACGGCGCGCCATTCGGCAAGGCCGACGCGGGCGTCGACATGACCTTCGATTTCGGCACGCTCGTCGCGCACGCCGCGAAGACGCGCGCGCTGGGCGCCGGGACGATCATCGGCTCGGGCACCGTCTCCAACCGCGGCGCCGACGGCGGCCCCGGCAAGCCCGTCGCCGAGGGCGGGCTCGGCTACAGCTGCATCGCGGAAGTGCGGATGATCGAGACGATCGTCGGCGGCACGCCCGTCACCCCCTTCCTGCAACCGGGCGATACGGTGCGGATCGAGATGAAGGACGCGCAAGGCCACGCCATTTTCGGCGCGATCGAGCAGACCGTGGAGGGCTGAGACATGGTGACCAAGCTCGACGAGACCCAACGCGCCGCGCTGCTGCCGGCGCTGACCGGCTGGGCGCACGACACGCAGCGCGATGCGCTGACGCGCCGCTTCGTCTTCGCCGATTTCGTCGCCGCCTTCGGCTTCATGACGCGGGTAGCGCTGCTCGCCGAGAAGGCGGACCACCATCCGGAATGGTCCAACATATGGAACCGCGTCGACATCCTGCTGACCACGCACGATGCCGACGGCTTGTCGCTACGCGATATCGAACTGGCGCGCGAGATCGACGCGGTCGCACAGGGCGCGAAGGCGTAGCTCAGGCGGCCTGGAACACGCCTTCAAGCCGCTGGAAGAGTGTCCGCGCGGGGCTCAGCGCGGCGTCGGAACGTACCATCTCCGCATCGAGCCGCACCACGCGCGCATACAGGTCGCCGGTGGCGGCGATGATCTGGCGCGCGATCTCGGGCAGGTCGACCGCCATGTCGGGATCGCTGGCCTGCGAGTGACCCAGCCGTCGCTCGGGCGCGATCGCCTGCGCCTCGCTGATCTCGCCCGCGGCGACCGCCTTGCGCGTCAACAGCCATGCGATGATGTGCATCAGCCTCGTCGTCACGCGCAGCGACTCGCACGAGAAGCCGACCCTGTCGATCGGCGCCAGCGCGTCGCGATCGGCACGGCTGTAGATATCGAAATAGCTTCGCGCCTCGTCGGCGAGCACCATCGCCTCGACATAGAGCGAGTCGATCATCATCCGGCTGAGCAGGGAGTGGGTGCTGGCGATCATCGATCGGATCTGTCACCCCTGCGCTGGCGATGGAACCGGCAGTCGCGCGGGATCGTCCCAACCTCGCACACCTCTTGAAACCAGCGCGCGCGCCATCCATTTTCCGTGCCGTCGACGCGTGCCCAACAGGGGCGCCGAGACGAGCCCGGCGGATCGCCGCGGGCCACTGGTCACTCGCTTTGAAAGAGGTTTGAACCCATGCGCACCTTAGATTTCGCGCCCTTGCTGCGCTCGTCGATCGGCTTCGAGAATCTCAATCGGCTGGTCGATTTCGCCACCCGCGGCGATAGCGACGCCTACCCCCCCTATAATATCGAGAAGCTCGCCGAGGACGCCTATCGCATCTCGATGGCGGTCGCCGGTTTCGCGCGGGACGAACTCGAGCTCACCGTGCAGGACAATGTGCTGATCGTCCTCGGCAAGACCGAGAAGGCCGACGAGATCGAGCGTCAGTTCCTCCACCGCGGCATCGCCAAGCGCGCGTTCGAGCGTCGCTTCCAACTCGCCGACACGATCAAGGTGACGGGTGCCGGCTATAGCGACGGGCTGCTCAACATCGAGCTCAAGCGCGAGGTGCCCGAGCACAAGAAGCCGCGCCGCATCGCGATCGACGGCGAGACGTTCGACGGCGACGCACCGGTGCTCGCCGCGGCGTAAGCGCCGATCGCCGAAACCTATGGGGTCGGGCCGGTACGCCGGTCCGGCCCTTTTTGCGTCAGGCGATGATATCGGGGATCAGCTCGTCGCCAAGCTGCGAGATCTCGTCCTTGATGCGCAGCTTGCGCTTCTTGAGCCGCGCGATCTGCAGCTGATCGGGCATCGCGGACATACCCAGCGCGACGATCGCGGCGTCGAGATCGCGGTGCTCGGTCCGCAGCATCGCCAGCCTGTGCCCGATATCGTCAGCGTCCATCGCGATCTCCGTCTGGCCCACCGCGCGACACCGCCGGCACGCGTATCGCGATGCCCCGCGGCGCAAGCACAGGCAAGCGCGGATTGGCGCCGTCGATCCGCACGACTGGTCGCACCGATCGCCGCGCCCGTCGCTTTCGACCTTTGTTCACGAGACAGAAGCGCAATTCGGTGGTTTACTCGTCACCCCTAACCAAGCCTACGAGGAGGTTCCTATGAACAATCCGCATTCCAACGCTTTGGTTTCCCGCCACGCAGGCCTCGATGCGCGAATCGCCGACGAGTCGCGGCGTCCCTCTCCCGATCATGTCATTCTTGCAGCGCTCAAGAAGCAGAAGCTGCGGATCAAGGAAGCGCTGACCGGCCTCTAGCCGCGTCGCGGTCCGCCTGCGCGATCATCCGCGCGGCGGGCCGCCCTACTCAGCGCGGTTTGAGCCCCGGCCGCCGGAAGCTCGCCGGCAATGGGCGAAAAAGTTCATCGTCGCCCTTCGCCTTCGATTTGCGCGCACGCGACTTGTCGATCGGATGATCGAAGGCGATGCCGATCCGGCCCGCCTCGGACCAGGCGATCGCGCCGTGCATTGTGCCAATTCCCTCGAGATCGATTTCGACGCGTCCACCCGGCCGATATTGATCGCCGGCGTCGGCCATCAGCCCGCCCGACGATACGTTGCGGACGCGCACGGTGTCGCCCACGCCGACGTCGCCCTCTTGGCGAAGCTGGGCGAGCACGAACAGACTGTCGCGCTCGTCGCGGCGCTGCGAGTCCGGTCCGAGGTTCGCTGGCTGGCTACCGATCGGAGTTTCTTCCACGTGGACAGTCCCGCACTTTGATACGTTGCCGATAGCGCGACCATCACCGCTCAAAAAATCCGGAGAGCCATCGCAAGGAGCTTAATCGGCCATCGACGGGCCGGGATCAATCGTCCCGCGAGATCTTTTCGTTGCGTTCGTGCTTTTCCTGCGCCTCGACGGTCATCGTCGCGATCGGTCGCGCCTCGAGCCGGGCGAGCGAAATCGGTTCGCCGGTCACCTCGCAATAGCCATATTCGCCCTCGTCGAGCCGGCGCAGCGCTGCGTCGATCTTGGAGATAAGCTTGCGCTGCCGGTCGCGCGTGCGCAGTTCGATCGACCAATCGGTCTCGCTGGAGGCGCGATCGGTGATGTCGGGTTCGCGCAGCGAGTCGGTCTGCAGCTGCGCTAGCGTCTCCTTGGCCTCGATCAGGATCGAGTCCTTCCAGGCCAGCAGCTTGCGACGGAAATAGACGGTCTGTCGCGGCCCCATGAAGGGCTCGTCGCCAGACGGGCGATAATCATCGGGCAACGCGGCCGTTCCCGGCTTACGTTCGCCCACGGTGTCCGCCGCCGTCGCCATGCAACTCTCCGCTCCAATTGGAGCCTCCGGTCAGGCGATACTCGCCCGGACACGAGATGCCCCTGTCCCCGGGCCGGCCCTATAACCAGACGCGCGGACGCACACAAGCATCGCCAACGTCTCGGGCCGGATCGCGCAATATGAGGAAGTCGTAGTGCGGCGATCGGGCCACGGTCCGCCACGGCGATACTGACGCAAAACGGGACATTGCGGGCAAACCGCGCGAAGCCGGTGCTTTCCAAATGCGTCGTGACAGGCGAAGGACGATACGGAGTTTGCGATTAACTGATAATTTCCACTGCGACGGGCAAGATGCCTGCCAATGGGGCGAGCCGAGCGTAGACCTGGCGTGGATCGATAGTGAATCCGACCGAAGAGGGGCAGAGAAGCAGCGATGTCGGTAAGAATGGCCATCGCCAAATTGTGCGCATGTGCATGCGGAGGCGCCGTCATCGGCGGCGGCGCGGTGCATTATGCTGAGCACCCGCACCCGCGCGCAGCCGTCCGCCACGTCGCCGCGCGCCGTCCCGCGGCGGTCCGCGTCGCACATCGCACCGTGACGACGACGACGACCTGCACGCCGATCACGCTCGCCTCGGCCGGCCCCGCGCCCATCGAGGCACCCGGCTTCGGCGGCGGTGCGGTCGCGCCGTCCACTCCCGTCATCGGCGGCGGCGGCTTCTTCGGGGGCGGCGGCTTCGGTGGCGGCGGCTTCTGGGGCGGCGGCGGAGGCGGCAGCAGCTTCCTGATTTCGTCGACCTCGTCGAGTTCGACCAGCGGCGCGGTCACCACCAGCGGCTCGGTCTCGACGAGCAGTTCGACCGGCGGGAGCTCGACCTCGACCGGTGGCAGCTCGACTTCGACGGGTGGCAGTTCGACCTCGACCAGCGGCGGCTCGACGTCGACCAGCGGCGGGTCCACCTCGACAAGCGGCGGATCGACCAGCACGAGCAGTTCGACCAGCGGCAGTTCGAGCACCTCGTCGAGCAGCAGCACGAGCGGCTCGTCGAGCACCAGCACCGCATCGTCGACCAGTGGCGGCCACGGCCACGGCCATCCGGATGGCCCTCATGGACCGCATGGGCCGCATGACGTTCCCGCTCCCCCGATGCTGCTGTTGTTCGGCGGAGCGGCAGCCGCGCTCGTCGCGCGACGTCGGCTCGCGAAGCGCGCGGACGCCTGATCCTGCGACCTGCCGGGTGCCAATAGGGCCGCGACGCATGGGCGCCGCGGCCCTTTTCCTACGTCCGAATGCTGTTACTTGGCGGCGCCGGCGGCGGCGCTGAGCTGTGCAGCGGTCATCGCGACTTTGAGGCCGCCATCGGTCCCGGCGGCGAAGGCAGAGACCGGCAAGCGCACTTTGGAGCCCGTGGTGAGTGTCACCGTCGCGATCTGTCCCGCCACCGCGCTGACGCTGCCGACCGCTCCGCCCTGCGTATCGCTGACCGAGGCGCCGGCCGTCACGCTCGCCTTGGCGGGCGTCGCGGCAGCAGCGGGGGTCGCCTGTGCGGCGGCGGTGTCAATCTGCGCTGCGGTCATCGCGATCACCGGACCGTTGGGCCCCATGGCGAAGCTGGTCTTGGGCAGCCGCACCTTGCTCTTGGCGGTCGCCAGGACGACATAATCGCCATCGACGCTCTCGATCGTACCGGCGGTGCCGCCCGCGGTATCGAGCACCTTGCTGCCTGCCACGATCGACGCCGTCGATGTGGCGGGCGCCGTGGCGGCCGATGTCGTCGCAGTGCTATCTGTGGCCGCAGCGGCGGGCGTCGTTGCACCATTCGCGGGCGGCGAAGACTGCGCGAACGCCGCGGCGGGCAGCAGCGCACAGGCACCCAGCATCAGCGCGTTTCGGGTAATGTTCATGATCGGACCTCTCCTGTTTCGATCGGCATGACAGGTATCACTTGTGGCATTCGCCCGCGGGGACAACGTAATTCGGGACGAAACGGTTTCGACGCCAGTCGAACCGGTTGCGGGACAAATCGAATGCGCCCAGCATCTTCGCGAGATCGGGCGCCGGATGCGCGGCACCATCCCGATCGATCACGCGGTGGATCCGCTTGTCGGTGTCGACGTACAGGGTCTCGCAAAATCGGTGCGGCGTCTTGAGCGGCGGGGCGAGAAGCAGGTCGCTATAGTGCTCTCGTCCTCCGCATCTCCTATCGGGAGCGCGCCGCGAGGGTTGCGAAGCCGCCACGCCGCCGCCATAGCCCAGCCATGCACGACATCCGCCTGCTCCGCGACGATCCCGCCGCCTTTGCCGCCGCCCTGGCGCGGCGCGGCACCGCCTTCGACGTCGCCGGCTTCGCCGCGCTAGACGGCGAGCGCCGCAGCGCAGCGCTCGCCGCGGAAAGCGCGCAGGCCGAGCGCAATCGCTTGTCGAAGGAGATCGGCAAGGCCTTCTCCACCGGCGATCGCGCCGGCGGCGAGGCAATGCAGGCGCAGGTCGCCGCGCTTAAGGACACGATCGCCGCGGAGGAGGCGCGCGACGCCGATCTCGGCGCACAGGTCGAGGCGCTGCTCGCCGGCCTGCCCAACCGCGCCGCGCCTGACGTGCCTGAGGGCGCGGACGAGGACGGCAACGTCATCATCAAGCAATGGGGCGAGGCGACCGATCTCGGCTTTCCGCCCAAGGAGCATGACGAGATCGGCCGCGCGCTGGGCATGGACTTCGATGCCGCCGCCACCGTCTCGGGCGCGCGCTTCGTCTATCTCAAGGGGCCTATTGCCAGGCTCAACCGCGCGCTCGGCCAGTTCATGCTCGACCACCAGACGCAGCAGCACGGCTATACCGAGGTCGCCCCGCCGCTGCTGGTGCGGACCGAGGCGCTGTTCGGCACCGGGCAGCTGCCCAAGTTCGCCGACGATCTGTTCCAGACCACCGACGGTCGCTGGCTGATCCCCACCGCCGAGGTGAGCCTTACCAACTACGTCCGCGAGCAGATCCTGTCCGAGCAGGCGCTGCCGCTGCGCTTCACCGCGCTTACCGACTGCTTTCGCGCCGAGGCGGGTGCTGCGGGTCGCGACACGCGCGGAATGATCCGCCAGCACCAGTTCGGCAAAGTCGAGCTCGTCTCGATCGTCACGCCCGAACAGTCCGACGCCGAGCATGAGCGGATGACGCTGGCGGCCGAAAGCGTGCTCGAGGCACTCGCCCTGCCCTATCGCCGGATGCTGCTCTGCACGGGCGACATGGGCTTCGCCGCCGCGCGCACCTTCGATCTCGAGGTCTGGCTGCCGGGCCAGCAGCGCTACCGCGAGATCAGCTCCTGCTCGACCTGCACCGATTTCCAGGCGCGGCGGATGAACACGCGCTTCCGCCCCGCCGCCACCGACGCCGTGGGCAAGAAGGCGGGCACGCGCTTCGTCCACACGCTCAACGGCTCGGGGCTGGCGGTCGGCCGCACCTTGGTAGCGGTGATCGAGAATTATCAGACGGCGGACGGCGCGGTGCGCGTGCCGGACGTGCTCGTGCCGTACATGGGCGGGCTGACGGTGCTCGAGCCGGTTTGATCCGAAACCCCGTTCGTGCCGAGCAAAGTCGAGGTACGGCTGTCGCGCGCCGACGTACGAAATCGGTCCCTCGACTTTGCTCGGGACGAACGGAAAGAAGACGTGATGCGCATCCTGGTCACCAACGACGACGGCATCCACGCCCCCGGGCTCAAGGTCGCCGAGGCGATCGCGAGAAGGTTCAGTGACGACGTCTGGGTGGTCGCCCCGTCCGAGGAGCAATCGGGCGCGGGCCATTCGCTCACGCTGTCGCGCCCGCTCCGCTTGCGCCGCCACGACGATCGCCGCTTCTCGGTAAGCGGCACGCCGACCGATTCGGTGATGATGGGCCTGCTCGAAGTGCTGGACGGCCCGCCCGACCTGATCCTTTCGGGGGTCAATCGCGGGGCCAATCTGGGCGAGGACGTGACCTATTCGGGCACCGTCGCCGCCGCGATGGAGGGCGCGCTCGCGGGCGTCCGTTCGATCGCGCTGAGCCAGGTCTATGCGCGCGAGGGTGCGGGCGACGAAATCCCCTTCGCCTGTGCCGAAGCGTGGGGCGAGCGCGTGATCCGGCCGCTGCTCGACGCGCCGTTCGCGCCGGGGATGCTGGTCAACGTCAATTTCCCCGCGCGCGCGGCCGATGCAATGAAGGGGATTCGCGTCGTCTCGCAAGGCGTGCGCGACTATGGCCGCGCCAGCATGGTCGAGCAGCGCGATCCGCGCGGCTTTCCCTATTACTGGCTGTCGTTCCACGGCGTCGTGCAGGGCGGCGGCCACGATACCGATCTCGATGCCATCGCCGACGGCTATGTCGCGGTGACGCCGTTGCATCTCGACCTCACCCACCGCGACGCGATGACGGCGCTCGCCGCGCGCTATTGATCGCGGGCCCTTCGTCGGCGTAAGGATTTCCGGGGCTTTTGCGGGGTAGTGAATGTCGTCGCGTAGCGGGCGTTGGATGGCGGCGGTCGCGCTTCTCGGGACGGGCGGCTGTATTCCGCGCGGAGAGCCACCCGAGGGCTATGGCGTATCGCCAGCACCGCAACCCGCGCCACGTACGAGCTATCGTCCGGCACCGCGCCATGCCGATCGCGACCTGAAACCCCTCTCGACCGAGACGCCCGACGTCGAGGGGCACATCCGCACCACCGACATCCCGAGTTCGGTCCGCCAGCCGACCCCCGCATGGATCGCGCAAAAGGTCGATCCGGACGCGCAGACGATCCCCGATCTGAACTATATCGTGAAGCCCGGCGACACGCTGCGCTCGATCGGCAACCGCACCGGTGCGGGATCGGAGGCGATCGCGCGCGCCAACCATATCGACGCGCCGTTCGACGTGCGATCGGGGCAGAAGCTCAAGATCCCCGGCGGCCGCTACCATCTCGTCCGCCAGGGCCAGACCGGCGTCGCGATCGCGCGCGCCTACGGGGTCGGCTGGTCGACGCTCGCCGATCTCAACGACATCCAGCCGCCCTATATTCTGCGCAACGGCCAGCGCCTGCTGCTGCCGAGCGTCGCCGAGACCGCGCAGATGTCGCCCGAACAGCGCGCGCAGACGTTCAGTCTCGACATCGACGATCTCGCCACCGGCTCCGAGCCCGCCATCCCGGTCAAGGAGGCTCCCAAGCAGGCGACCGCCACCCCCAGGAAGCCGCTGCACACCGATGTCGCGGTCGCCGCGCCGAGCGCATTCACCGGCCGCTTCCAGTGGCCGCTTACGGGCGAGATCATCGGCAAGTTCGGCCCTGCCGGCGACGGTCGCCGCAACGACGGCGTCAACATCGCGGCCGAGCGGGGCGAGGATATCCATGCCGCCGCCGACGGCGTCGTCGCCTATGCGGGCTCTGCGATCGCGGTCTATGGCGGGCTGATCCTGATCAAGCATGGCGACGGCTGGATCACCGCTTATGGCCATGCCGAGCAATTGCTCGTCACGCGCGGCCAGACGGTCAAGCGCGGCGACGTGATCGGGCGTGCGGGCGCGACCGGATCGGTCAACAGGCCACAGCTCCATTTCGAGATCCGCAACAAGCGCACCCCGGTCGATCCGCTGCGCTATCTGCCGCCGACGCAGAACCGGCAGGAGCCGTAGGCCGGTGCAGGTCGGGATCATCATCTCCGCGTCGATGTTCGTCATCAGCCTTGTGCTGGCGATGAGCATGGCGATCGCCTGGGCCTGTTTCGGTCGCCCGCGCCACGCGCTGAGCTGGGCGATCGCCTATCTCTTCTACGGCGCCGAGATCATCTTCGTCGCGCTGGGCACCGCGATCCCGTCGCTCGAGCGATGGACCGAGCCGTTCGCCTTCATCGGCGTCCTTGTGCCCGCCGTGCTGATCGCGGTCGGCGCCCGGCAACGTGTGGGGCTTCCGTCGTGGTGGCGTGGCCTGACGGCCATCGCAGCGGCGGTGTTCCTCGTGTCGGAGGCCTTTCGGCAATTCCATCCGATCCCGTGGCTGAACGCGACCGACGGCCTCTTTACCTCGGCGATGCTCACCGTCGCTGTCGCCGCGATCCGGCCTCGGAACCGCGAGGCCGAACCGGCCGAGGTCGTGACGATCGTCTCGCTCGGCGCGTTCATCCTGTTCGAGCTGCTGCTCGTCGGGACCGACATGCGCAGCATCGCACGGCCCGACGATGCGAACGCCCGCGCGCTGTTCGAGATGCTCTATCTCTCCGGCCTGACACCCGTGTTCGTTGCCACCGGCGTCAGCGCGATCCTGCTCGTCGCGTCGGATCTCGCCGTCCGCCTGCGCGCGCTCGCCTCGCACGACCCGCTGACCGGCGTGCTCAACCGTCGCGGCTTCCACGACGCCGCGGCGCGCGCCATCGCCAATGGGCGGCGCCAGCGCCAATCCATCGCGATCGCGATCGCCGACATAGATCATTTCAAGAGCATCAACGATCGTTTCGGCCACACCGCGGGCGACCGCACACTCCACTATATTTGCGGCCGGCTGGCGAGCGGACTGCGCACCGGCGATCTTGTCGGGCGGATCGGCGGCGAGGAATTCGCGCTGCTGCTCGTCAATTCGAGCGCGGAGCAGGCCGCGCAGGCGATGGAGCGCATCCGGATCGAGGTCGCCACCGGCTTCTCGGAGGATGGCGCACCGGTGCCCGTGACGATCAGTTTCGGGGTGGCGCCCGTCGCGATGGGCACCGCCCACGCCGAGACCGCGATGGCCGATGCGCTCGACGAGGCGGATCGCGCGCTCTATCGCTCGAAGGTGGAGGGTCGCAACCGCACCACGCTCTCCGACGCCGCCTGAGCGCTACGGCACGGCCCTAGCAAAATCGCGCGCGCTGCCCTATGTGCGCGCGCTCCCATGGCAACTGTCCTCCCCTCCCCGCCGAAAGTCGGCATGGTCTCGCTCGGCTGTCCGAAGAACCTCGTCGATAGCGAACGCATCCTGACCAAGCTGCGCGCCGACGGCTATGCGATGTCGCCAGATTATGCCGGCGCCGACATCGTGCTGGTCAACACCTGCGGTTTCCTCGATTCCGCCAAGGAGGAGAGTCTCGAGGCGATCGGCGAGGCGATCGCCGAGAATGGCCGTGTCATCGTCACCGGCTGCATGGGCAAGGACGCCGAGGTTATTCGCGCGCGCTTCCCCAACGTGCTCGCGGTCACCGGCGCGCATGAATATGAGCAGGTCGTCGGCGCGGTGCACGAGGCGGCGCCGATGCCGCCGAGCGCGTTCCTCAACCTCGTCCCCGAGCGCGACCTCAAGCTGACGCCGCGTCACTATAGCTATCTCAAGATTTCGGAGGGCTGCAACCACCGCTGCGCCTTCTGCATCATTCCGAGCCTGCGCGGCGACCTCGTCAGCCGGCGTCCCGACGCGATCCTGCGCGAGGCCGAGCGGCTGGTCGCGGCGGGAACGCGCGAATTGCTCGTCATCAGCCAAGATACATCCGCCTACGGGCTCGACCTGCGTCACGCCTCGTGGCCGCTCAAGTCCGGCGGCGAGGTGCGCGCGCACATGACCGATCTGTCGCGCGAGCTCGGCAAGCTCGGCGCGTGGGTGCGGCTGCACTATGTCTATCCCTATCCGCATGTCGACCAGGTCATCCCGCTGATGGCCGAGGGGCTGATCCTCCCCTATCTCGACATCCCCTTCCAGCATGCCGCCCCCGCCGTCCTCAAGCGGATGAAGCGCCCCGCCAACGAGGCGCGCGTGCTCGAGCGGCTGCGCAACTGGCGCCAGATCGCACCCGACATCACGATCCGCTCGACCTTCGTCGTCGGCTTCCCCGGCGAGACCGAGGCCGATTTCCAATATCTGCTGGATTGGCTCGACGAGGCGCAGCTCGACCGCGTCGGCGCGTTCCGCTTCGAGCCCGTCGAGGGCGCGGCGGCCAACGCGCTGCCCGACCAGGTGCCCGAGGCGGTCAAGGAAGAACGCTACGCGCGCATCATGGAGAAGACCGCAGCGATCTCGGCGGCCAAGCTGCAGGCCAAGATCGGCCGCACGCTCGACGTGCTGATCGACGTCGCCGATGGTGAAGGCGCGACGGGCCGCTCCAAGGCCGACGCGCCCGAGATCGACGGCGAGGTCCATCTCCGCGATGCAGCCGGGCTCAAGCAGGGCGACTTCGTCCGCGTGCTGGTCGAGGACGCCGACGACCATGATTTGTTTGGGGTGGCGGTCTGACGTCTTGTTCCCAGCGCAGGCCGGGACCCAGGCCTCACCTCGCTGAACGGGCGTCGCGACCGCCCCCTGCTGCGGGCCTGGGCCCCGGCCTTCGCCGGGGAACAAAAAGACCGCGCCCGCCCGACACGCCGCGGATGACGCCGCGCGTTTCGCGCGTTACCAACGACATATGACCGATTTCACCGCGCTTTTGATCCCCGACCGTGGCCAGCCGGGTCACGTCATCCACCTCGTCCGCGCCGCCGGTCTCGACGAATGGCTGGCAGCCCAGCCCGAGCGTGTCCGCGCCGCCGCCGCCGCCGCGCGCTTCACCGCCAAGCCGGGCGCGTTCGCGCTCATCCCCGGCAACAAGGCCGACGAATGGTCGGCAGCGCTCGGCAGCCCCGAGACAGCCGGGCCCTGGGACCTCGCGCCCGCCGCCGCTAAGCTACCCGAGGGCCATTACCGCCTGTCCGATCCGATCCCCGGGCCGGCCGCGCTGGGCTGGCTGCTCGCGCAGCATCGCTTCGATCGCTACAAGCAGGGCGACCCCAATCCCCCGCGCGTGCTGCTCACCGGCGATCCCGCGCGGATCGACGAGACGATCGCGCTGGCCGCAGCGGTCGCGATGGTCCGCGATCTGGTCGACACGCCCGCCAATGATCTCGGTCCGGCCGAGCTACAGGGTGCGGTCGAGGACCTCGCCAACGCGCACGGTGCCAGCACGCGCACGACGCGCGGCGCGACGTTGGAGAGCGACTATCCGATGATCGCCGCGGTCGGCCGCGCCGCGGTCCCCGCGCGCGCGCCGCGGCTGATCGAGCTCGACTGGGGCGATCCCGCGCATCCCCGCATCGCGATCGTGGGCAAGGGCGTGTGCTTCGATAGCGGCGGGCTCGACATCAAGCCCGCCTCCGGCATGCGGATGATGAAGAAGGACATGGGCGGCGCCGCGCACGCGCTGGCGCTCGCCGATCTGATCATGCGGACGCGGTTGCCGGTGCGGCTGCACCTGCTCGTGCCCGCGGTCGAAAATGCGATCGCGGGCGACGCGATGCGGCCGGGCGACATACTGCCTTCGCGGAGAGGGTTGAGCGTCGAGGTCGCCAACACCGACGCCGAAGGCCGGCTGATCCTGGGCGACGCGCTGACCAGGGCCGCCGAGGGCGACTCAGGGATCAAACCGGAGCTGGTAATCGATTTCGCGACGCTGACCGGTGCGGCGCGCGTTGCGCTCGGCCCCGATCTGCCCGCGCTGTTTGCTAATAACGATCGACTGGCGGACGACCTGCTCGCTGCCGGCGACACGGCCGGTGATCCGCTGTGGCGACTACCGCTATGGGCGCCCTATCGCGAGATGCTCAAGTCCGACATCGCCGATCTCAACAATTCCCCCGACGGCGGTTTCGCGGGCACGATCACCGCGGCGCTGTTCCTCGAAAAATTCGTCCCCGCCGATCAGCCCTGGGCGCATCTCGACACGTTCGCGTGGATGCCCTCGGCCAAGCCAGGTCGCCCCAAGGGTGGCGAGGCGCTGGGGTTGCGTGCAGCATGGGCGATGTTGCGGACGCGTTACGGAACGCAATGACGTCATAAGACTGTCGCTATTTCTAACGGATAGGAAACGATCGGCCGTCTCGCGTGTTTTTCCTGCAAGTCCGGCGGCAACCGCCGCCTTGATCACAGGAATTCCCGGTGTGAAGAACGATACGCTCAGCACATGGATGGACGCGCTCGTTGCCTATGTGCGTTCCGGCCAGGCCGATCTCACCAACCGCCAGATGGCGCTTCTTTTGCTCGTATACCGCACCAGCGGCCCGCATACGGTGCGGGGTCTCGCCGCGATCCTTGGCGTATCGAAACCGGTCGTCACACGCGCCTTGAATACGCTGGGCAGGCTCGGCTATCTGCGCCGCGAACGCGACGAACGCGATCGTCGCAACATCTTCGTCACGCGCACCAGCCGGGGAGCGGATTTTCTTGAAGGCTTCAAGGGCCTCATCGCCGGCAAGGAACGTCGCCGACCCCAGAGCGTCGGCCAGCCCGCGCTCGCCTGAGCGGTTCACGCTGGCCGGACCGTCGCTCCGGCTCGACCGCCGCATCCACGCGATCCGCGGCGACGTCGCCGACGTCGCGCTCGCCGACCGTGTCTTCGCCCCGCATTATGCGCGTCCGCTCGATCATGGCTGTCTCGCCGTCGTAGCGCCGATCCGCCAAGGCCCCTCCTACGAATCGATCGCCGTTTCCGAATTGCTGCGCGGCGAATGTTTCGCGGTGGTCGATGCGAGCGGCGACTGGGCCTGGGGCTTCAGCGCGCACGACGGCTATGTCGGCTATGTCCCGCTCGATGCGCTGGGGCCAATCTGCAGCGCGAGCCATGTCGTCTCAAACGCCGCGGCGCTGATGTTCGCCGCGCCCGACATCAAGAGTCGGGTGATCGAGCGGCTGCCGATGGGTGCGCGCGTCGCGGTGACCGACGAGCATGGCGCCTTTTTCGCGGTCGCCGGCGGCGGCTTCGTTCATCGTCGTCATGTCGTCACGATAGATACCCAAGCGCCCGATTTCGTCGATGTCGCCGGGCGGCTGACCGGCGTTCCCTATCGCTGGGGTGGCCGCTCGGGCGACGGCATCGATTGCTCGGGGCTGGTCCAGCTTGCGCTCGGCTTCACGGGCGTCGCAGCGCCGCGCGACAGCGACCAGCAGGCGGCGCTGGGCGCACCCGTCGCCGACGGCGCGCCGCTGCAACGCGGCGACCTCGTCTTCCTGCCCGGCCATGTCGGCATCATGGAAACCGCGACCGACCTGCTCCACGCCAACGCCTATTGGATGGCCGTCGTCACCGAGCCACTGGGCGACGTGCTCGCCCGCCAACCCGAAGGACGCGGCATCACCGCGATCAGGAGAGTGCAATGACCGTCCGCGTCTTCGTCGACGGCGGTGCCGGCACCACGGGGATCGAGATCGTCGAGCGGCTCTCGGGCCGCGACGACGTCACGCTCAGCCTGCTCCCCGAAGATCGCCGCAAGGACCCGTCGGCGCGCGCGGACGCCCTGGCGGCCGCCGACGTCGCGATCCTGTGCCTGCCCGACGACGCCGCGCGCGAGGCCGTCGCGCTGGCGCGGGACCTGCCGGTCCGCTTCATCGACGCGTCGACCGCGCACCGCACCGATCCGGCCTGGACCTACGGCTTCGCCGAGATCGAGCCCGGCCGGCGCGAAGCGATCGCCGCGGCGCGCTTCGTCACCAACCCCGGATGCTATCCGACCGGTTTTCTCGCGCTCGTCCGCCCGCTGGTGCGCGCGGGGCTACTGCCGTCGGACACGCCGCTGTCGGTCAATGCCGCGTCAGGCTATTCGGGTGGCGGCAAGGCGATGATCGCCGAGTTCGAGCAGGGCGACGCGGGCACCGCCTTCCGCACCTATGGCCTGGGGCTGGCGCACAAGCACGCCCCCGAGATGCAGAGCCACGCCGGGCTGACGCTCCCGCCGATCTTCGCGCCCGCGGTCGCCGCCACCTATCGCGGGATGCTCGTCGAAGTGCCGCTGCACCTGACACAATGCGTCTCCGGCACGACGGTCGCGCATGTCCATCAGACGCTCGCCGATGCCTATACCGGCTCAGCGGTGGTCAGCGTCGCGCCACTGTCTGACGCCGCCGCGCTGACCGGTCTCACGATCGAGCATGTCGCAGGCACTGACAAACTCGCCCTGTTCGTCTTTGCCAATCCCGCGACCGGCCATATCCGCCTCGCCGCGACGCTCGACAATCTCGGCAAGGGCGCGAGCGGCGCCGCTGTCCAAAACCTCAATCTGATGGCGGGCCTTCCCGAGACGCGCGGGCTGCAGCTTTGACGACCCGCACACTCTTCGCGACGCGCTTCTACGAGGGCCTGATCGAGGAACGCGCGCTGATCGCCGAGCTCGATGCCGCCGCACTCGATCTCGCCGAGCAGGACCGCGCGGGTCGCGGCTGGTGCAAGGCGCACGCCTATCCCGGTTACACCTCCTACGCGTCGCTCAACGACCTGCCCGTGCGCAACCCGGTGTTCGACGACCTGCGCCGCATACTCGACAAGCATGTCCGCCGCTTCGCCGACGAGGCGTGGCTCGATCTCGGCGGGCGCAAGCTCAAGCTCGACAGCCTGTGGGTCAACGTCCTCAAGGGCAACGCCGGCGGCCATTCGGGGCATATCCATCCGCACAGCGCCGTCTCCGGTACGGTCTACGTCCGCGTGCCCCAGGGTGCCGCGGGGCTCAAGCTCGAGGATCCGCGGCTGCCGATGATGATGGCCGCCCCTTTGCGCCGCGACGATGCGCCCGAGGATGCGCGTACCTTCGTCTATGCCGAACCCAAGATAGGCAGCGTCTTCCTGTGGGAGAGCTGGCTGCGCCACGAAGTGCCCGCGGGGCGCGCCAAGAGCGAACGCATCAGCATCAGCTTCAACTATCGGTGAGGTCGGGGCGTCTATGCCTTCGTCATCCTGAACTTGATTCAGGATCCAGGGCTTCGACCGACGCCGTTTGTGGCTCTGGATGCCGGATCAAGTCCGGCATGACGATGTAGGGAGCGCTCCTACATCTCCCCACGCGCGCGCCGGATCGCGAACCATTTCTGCACATTGGCATTATGCTCGGCGAGCGTGTCGGCGAAGACGTGGCCGCCCTGCCCGTTGGCGACGAAATACAGCGCCTTGGTCACCGCGGGATGCAGCACCGCGTAGATCGAGGCGCGGCCCGGGTTGCAGATCGGCCCCAGCGGCAGCCCGACCTCGGCATAGGTGTTGTAGCCGTTCTTCGCATGCAGCTCGGATTCGAGGATGCGGCGACCCAGCGGGCGGCCCTTGGTGACCGGATAGATCACGGTCGGATCGGCCTGCAGCGGCATGCCGAGCTTGAGCCGGTTGCCGTACACCGCAGCCACCATCGTGCGCTCCGCGGCGAGGCCGGTCTCCTTCTCGACGATCGAGGCGAGGATCAGCGCCTGCTGCGGCGTCGCGACCGCGAGATTGGTGCCGCGCCCCGCCCATTCGGCGGCGAGCGCCTTGTCCATCGCCTTCTGCATGTGCTGGACGAGTGCCAGTCGCGACTGGCCGGGCAGATAGGCATAGCTGTCGGGCAGCACCGATCCTTCGGGCGGCACCGGCACCGCGCCGGTCAGCGCGGTGGTCGCGACGAGCTTGTCGTGGACGATCGCCGAGGGCGTGCCTTCGGGAATTGTCACCAGCCTGAGCGAGGGACGGCCGTGCTGGAGCGTCTCGAGGATCGCTGCAGCGCTGGCGCGCGGCGCGATCGTGAACTCGCCAGCGCGGATCGGATCATGCGACCCCAGCCGCCCGGCGAGCCCGCGAAACCAAGTCGCGCTGCGGATCGCGCCCGCCTGCGACAAGATGCGCGACGCCGAGCCGATCGTCGCGCCCTCGGGGATGCGCACGATCGTCTTCTCAGCGAGCGGCCCCGGCCCGCGCCACATGAACATCGGCACGCCGATCGCCAGCGCCGCGAGCGCCAGCAGCAGGATCAGCAGGCGCTTCATCGGTCCACGGTTCCCCCGCGAAAGCGGGGGTCCAGGGACACAGGCGACGGCGCTTGCAACACTGGACTCCCGCTTTCGCGGGAGCACAAGGAAGCGCCATCGCCCATAGCTAGATCGCGCGCATGATCAGGCTGGCGTTGGTGCCGCCAAACCCGAAGCTGTTGTTGAGCACCGCGGTCACCTTCCGCTTCTTCGCGACATGCGGCACGAGATCGACGCCCAGGCAGCTCTCGCTCGGATTGTCGAGGTTGAGCGTCGGCGGCACGATCTGGTCGCGGATCGCGAGGATGCAGAAGATCGATTCGACCGCGCCCGCGCCGCCGAGCAGATGACCGATCGCCGACTTGGTCGACGACATCGACAGCGTGCCCAGCGCATCGCCGAACAGCCGGCGCACCGCACCCAGTTCGAGCTCGTCGCCGAGCGGGGTCGAGGTGCCGTGCGCGTTGATGTAGTCGATGTCTTCGGGCTTGAGCCCCGACTTTTTGAGCGCCATCTGCATCGAGCGGAACGCGCCGTCACCCTCGGGATGCGGTGCGGTCACATGATAAGCGTCGCCCGACAGGCCGTAGCCGATCACCTCGGCATAGATCTTCGCGCCGCGCGCCTTGGCATGCTCATATTCCTCGAGGCACAGTACGCCCGCGCCCTCGCCCATGACGAAACCGTCGCGGTCCTTGTCATAGGGGCGGCTGGCCTTTTCGGGCGTCGCGTTGAAGTCGGTCGAGAGTGCGCGCGCCTGGCTGAAGCCGGCGATGCCCAGCGGACAGATCGTCGCCTCGGCGCCGCCGGCGAGCATCACGTCGGCATCGTCCATCGCGATCATCCGCGCGGCGTCGCCGATCGCGTGCGCGCCGGTCGAGCAGGCGGTGACGACCGCATGATTGGGTCCGCGCAGCCCGTATTTGATCGAGACCTGACCCGAGATCAGGTTGATCAGCCGTCCGTGGACGAAATGCGGCGAGACGCGGCGCGGCCCCTTCTCGTGGAGCACGACGGATTCGCTCTCGATCCCCGGAAGGCCGCCGATGCCCGATCCGATCGAGACGCCTGCGCGCCACGATTGCTCGAGCGTCATGTCGGTCAACCCGGCATCCTCGAGCGCCTGGCCCGCGGCATCGATGCCGTAGATGATGAACGGATCAACCTGGCGCTGGACCTTGTGGTCGACGCGCTTGGCCGGATCGAAGCCATATTCATGGTCGGCGGGCTTTACCTCGCAGGCGATCGTGCAGACATAGCCGCTCGCATCGAAATGCGTGATCTGCCCCGCGCCGGACTTGCCGGCGATCAGATTGGCCCAGGCGGTCTCCACGTCGGCGCCGAGCGGCGTGACGAGCCCCAGACCGGTGACAACTACGCGGCGCATCGGCGCCTCCTCTCTTGTCTGTCCGAAAGGCGCCCGGTTCGGCGCCCCATAGCGAAACGGCCCCCCGGCCCCGATGATCCGGGTCGGGGAGCCGTCAATCCGTGCGGCCCGAGGGCACGCGCGATATTCCTAGTCGATCAGGCCTTGTGGCTGTCGATATAGGTGATCGCGTCCTTCACGGTCGTGATCTTCTCGGCGGCGTCGTCGGGGATCTCGACACCGAACTCTTCCTCGAACGCCATGACCAGCTCGACGATGTCGAGGCTGTCGGCGCCGAGATCGTCGATGAAGCTCGCGTCCTCGGTGACCTTGTCCGCTTCGACGCCGAGATGCTCGACGACGATCTTCTTTACGCGCTCGGCGGTCTCGCTCATGTGCTGCCTTCCCGTTTTCACTATGGGGTTTGTTGCCGGCTTGCCTAGCCGCGACGATGGAGGCTGGCAAGAGGCGCGTCGTTCACCTTTCGCTAGGCCCGGACTGCTAGCGGTGGGCGCATGTTCGAGCGACTGGCGAGCGGCGATTGGGTGAATGCGGGGCGGGTGCGGCTCGCCTGCTCGCTGCTGCTCGCCGCCACGATCCTGTCCTACGCGGTGCTGCTGGCGACCGCGCACGGCACGCTCGATGCGATGGGCCGGCCTATCGGCACCGACTTCTCCGACGTCTATGCCGCCGGCTGGATGGCCGATCACGGTCGCGCCGCCGCCGCATGGCTATGGCCCGACCATTATGCCGTGCAGCAGGCGATCCATCGCTCGAAGGCGGTGCCTTTCTATGGCTGGCATTATCCGCCGCCCTTCCTGCTGATTGCAGCCCTGCTGGCGACCTTGCCCTATCTCGCCGCGCTGGCGCTGTGGCAGGGCGCGACGCTGGCGGGTGCGGCGGCGGTCGCGCGGACGATCGTGCCGGGGCGCGGGACGACGCTGGCGGTGCTCGCGGCGCCGGCGAGCTTCGTCTGTCTGGGCCACGGCCAGAACGCATTCCTGACAGCAAGCCTGCTCGCCGGCGGACTGTGGCTGCTCGACCGCCGGCCGTGGCTCGCAGGACTGCTACTCGGCTGCCTGGTCTACAAGCCGCAATTCGCGGTGCTACTGCCAGTCGTGCTGATCGCGGCGGGCAACCGTCGTGCCTTCCTTGGCGCGGCCGTCTCGTCGCTCGCGCTGGTCGCGACGACGTTGGCGATCTGGGGCTGGCCAGTGTGGCACGCCTTCGCCGACTCGCTGCCGATCACGCGCGCGATCGTCATCGAGAGCGGCCAGACCGGCTGGGAAAAGATCGTCAGCGCCTTCGCAATGGTCCGCGCCTGGGACGCGCCGGTGCCGCTCGCCTATGCGGTGCAGGGCTGTGTGTCGGCGCTGGCGATCGTTGGCGCTGCGGTCGCCGCGCGCTGGGCGAGCCCGGCGGTACGGGGCGCGGTGGTGTGCGGCGCGGCTTTGCTGTCGACGCCCTATGCGCTCGACTACGACCTCGTCATTCTGGGCGGCGCATTCTGCTTTCTGGTTGCCGATGCGCGCGCGCGGGGCTGGCTGACGTGGGAGAAGAGCGTGCTGGCGCTCGCCTATGCGGCGCCGCTGGTCGGGCGGCAGGTCGCCGGGCTTACGCTGGTTCCGCTCGACTGGATCGCCTGTGTCGCGGTGTTCGCGCTGGCATTGCGGCGGGGATGGGTGTTCGATCTTGCGGCCAGACAATGGCGCGTTCCTCTCCTCCGTTCGTCCTGAGCGCTGCCGAGGCAAATACTCGTTATCCCAGCCTTCGCTAGGATGACGGGAGGGGTGTTATGCCGCGCCTTCCCTCAGATCATCGCCATCCCGCCGTTGACGTGGAGCGTCTGTCCGGTGACGTAGCCCGCCTCGCGGCTCGCCAGATACGCGACCGCCGCACCGATATCCTCGCCCGCACCGAGATCGCCCGCCGGAATCCTGGTCAGGATCGCCGTCTTCTGCGCGTCGGTGAGTGCGTCGGTCATCGCCGAGCGGATGAAGCCCGGCGCGACGCAGTTGACAGTGATGTTGCGGCTCGCGAGCTCCTGCGCGAGGCTCTTGGACATGCCGATCAGCCCGGCCTTGGACGCGGCATAATTGGCCTGGCCCGGATTGCCGGTGACGCCGACCACCGAGGTGATCGACACGATCCGCCCGAAACGCTGCTTCATCATCGGCCGCGCGGCGGCGCGGATCAGCCGGAACGCCGCCTCGAGATTGACCGAGAGCACCTGCGCCCACTCGTCGTCCTTCATCCGCATCACGAGATTGTCGCGCGTGATGCCGGCATTGTTGATGAGGATGTCGAGCCGCCCGCCCAACGCCTCGAGCGCGCGGGGAACGAGGCCGTCGACCTCGGCGGCGTCGGAGAGGTTGCAGGTGAGCGTGACGGGATCATTGGGTAGCCCGGACGCGACTTCGGCGAGCACCGCCTCGCGCGTCCCGCTGAGCGCGACCCTGGCACCCTGCGCCGCGAGCGCCTTGGCGGTTGCCGAGCCGAGCCCGCCGGAAGCGCCAGTCACCAGCGCGGTCATGCCTGTCAGGTCGAACATCACTTGCTTCCTTCTTCCTAACCCCCTCTCCCGCTTCGCGGGAGAGGGTTGGGGTGAGGGAGTGACGTATCATCCGGGCGCTGCGCCTATGGATACGTCATGCCCTCACCCTCCCACCGCTTCGCGGCAGGGCCCTCCCTCTCCCGCGCAGCGGGAGAGGGTTTCAAAAATCACAGCGTCTTCGCGAACGCCTCGATGTCGCTCATCGTCACGACGCTCGTCGCGGTCGCGTCGGGCGTGATGCGCTTGATCATCGGGGTCAGCACCTTGCCGCCGAACTCGACGAACTCGGTTACGCCCGCCGCCGCCATCGCCAGAACGCTCTCGCGCCAGCGCACCGTGCCCGTCACCTGATCGACCAGCAGCGTGCGGATCGCCGACGGATCGGCGACCGGCTCGGCGGTGACATTGGCGTAGAGCGGCACCAGCGGCGCGCGGAAATCGGCCTTGGCGAGCGCCTGCTGCATCACGCGCGCGGCAGGCTCCATCAGCGAGCAGTGGAACGGCGCCGACACCGGCAGGATCATCGCGCGCTTGCCGCCGCGCACCTTGGCGAGCTCGACCGCGCGCTCGACCGCGGCCTTGGTGCCCGAGATCACCACCTGCCCCGGCGCATTGTCGTTGGCGGCCTCGCACACCTCGTTCTCTGCGGCATCGGCGGCGATCGCCTGCACCGCGGCGAAATCGAGCCCAAGCAGCGCCGCCATCGCACCCTCGCCGACCGGCACCGCCGCCTGCATCGCTTGGCCCCGCACGCGCAACAGCCTGACGGTCGCCGAAAGCCCGAGCGCTTCGGCCGCGCACAAGGCGCTATACTCGCCGAGGCTATGGCCCGCGACATACTCCGCCTTGTCGGCGAGTCGGATGCCGCCCTCGCGCTCGAGCACGCGGAGCGTCGCCAGCGCGTTGGCCATGATCGCGGGCTGTGCATTCTCGGTGAGTTGCAAATCCTCGGGCGGCCCCTCGACCATCAGCCGGAATAGATTCTGCCCGAGCGCCTCGTCGACCTCCTGGAACAGTTCGCGCGCAGCGACGCTGGCGGCGGCGAGCGCCTGCCCCATGCCGACGGCCTGGCTGCCCTGGCCCGGAAAGATGAACGCGCGCATGATCCTCTCCTTATGAGGCGGCCGCGATAGAAAGCTGGACGCGCGAGCGCAAGGCGTGGCACGAATCGCCGCCATGATCGCACGCCCTCTCATCCGCCCGCTTCTCGCGCTAGCGCTCGGCGGCGCGCTGCTCGCCACCGGCCTCGGCGCCGAGAAACCGCATGGCTATCTGGCGGACGGCGCGTTCGACATTCTTGCCGTGCTGCCCCCCGCCCCGATCAAGGGCGATGCGCGCTACAAGGCGGACCGCACGATCTTCAAGCAGACGCGCGCGATGATCGGCACCCCGCGCTATCAGCTCGCGACGTCGGACGCCGTCTACAAGCAGCCCGCGCTGATGACCGACTTCAGCTGCGCGGTCGGCGTCGCGCTAACCCCCCAAGATGCGCCGCGCACCAAGGCGCTGGTCGATCGCGCGCTGGTCGATACCGAAAAGCAGACCGGCATCGCCAAGAACTACTATAAGCGGCTGCGCCCCTTCCAGATCGACAAGGGCGACATCTGCGAGCCCAAGGCCGGGCTGATCGACAGCTACGACTATCCGTCGGGCCACACCACGCTGGGCTGGACCTGGGCGCTGGTCCTCGCCGACGCGCTGCCCGATCGCGCCACCGCGATCCTCGCGCGCGGGCGGGCGTACGGCGACAGCCGCTTCATCTGCGGCGCGCACAACGAAAGCGCGGTCGAGGGCGGCAAGCTGTCGGCGGGATCGACGATGGCGGTGGTGCGCACGACGCCGGCGTATCAGGCGGATGCGGCGGCGGCGCGCAGCGAGTTGCAGGCACTACTGCGCGATCCTGGCGCGGCTAGGCCGACGGGTTGCGATGTCGAGCGGCAACTGGTGGCACAACGGGTGCAGTAAATGCTGTGCTCCGGCGCAGGCCGGAGCGCTGCGGGGATCGCGCGGCACTAGCTTCCCAGCGCTCCGGCCTTCGCCGGAGCACAAATGGGTAATGCCGCGATACCGCCAGTGCTCCCGCGCACGCAGGAGCCCAGGGCTTCGAGCGAGGCGCACGCTTCACCTGGACTCCCGCCTACGCGGGAGCACACGCCCCTCCCACCCCCGCTTGCTTTTCCCGCGATCTTCCCCCATAGGCCCGCGCTTCCGGACGCGCCTCGCGCGCCGGAGGCACTGCAAGACAGCCGGAGGGGCACCGCGATGGTCGCGGACCGCCAACGATCGGCCAACATGGAAGGACGACCACATGGCTCTGTACGAGCATGTGTTTCTCGCGCGTCAGGACCTCGCCCAGGCGCAGGTCGACGCGCTGACCGAGACATCGACCAAGATCATCGAGGAATTCGGCGGACGCATCGTCAAGTCCGAGACCTGGGGCCTGCGCACGCTCGCCTATCGGATCGCGAAGAACCGCAAGGCGCATTACGTGATGCTCGAGATCGACGGCCCCGCCGCCGCCATCTCCGAGCTCGAGCGCCAGATCGCGATCAACGAGGACATCATCCGCTACATGACGGTGCGGACCGAGACGCACGAGGAAGGCCCGTCGGCGATGATGCGCCGCAACGAGCGTAGCGAGCGCGGCGATCGGGGTGGCCGTGGTGGCGACCGCGGAGATCGTGGTGACCGCGGCGACCGTGGCGATCGCGGCCCCCGTCGCGACGACCGTGGTGGCGAGCGCTCTGAGCGCCCCGACCGCGACGCCGCCTGAGCCCTCCCGAGATTTAGGAACCCATCGCAATGGCACGTCCATTCTTCCGCCGCCGCAAGAGCTGCCCGTTTTCCGCCAAGGATGCCCCCCGGATCGACTATAAGGACGTCCGGTTGCTGCAGGGCTTCGTGTCCGAGCGCGGCAAGATCGTCCCCAGCCGTATCACGGCCGTATCCGCCAAGAAGCAGCGTGAGCTGGCCCGCGAGATCAAGCGCGCGC
>Ga0302311_10001621_pt1 | contig 26333 bp, 26 predicted proteins | sample III_Palsa_N1_3_FD_200449 | JGI IMG/M metagenome (GOLD analysis project Ga0302311, IMG submission 200449) | Peat permafrost microbial communities from Stordalen Mire near Abisko, Sweden - III_Palsa_N1_3 | ecosystem: Environmental > Terrestrial > Soil > Palsa > Peat permafrost | place: Sweden... | reverse complement strand
TGTCGGGCCGGCAGTATCCGGAATGGGCCGGCAAGCTGCATTTCTGGCTGACCTTCATCGGCGTGAACCTGACGTTCTTCCCGATGCATTTCCTGGGTCTGGCCGGCATGCCGCGCCGCTATGTCGATTATCCGGAAGCGTTCGCGGGCTGGAATTTCGTGGCCTCGATCGGTGCCTACATCTCCTACGGCGCCACGCTGTTCTTCGTCGGCATCGTGCTCTACACGCTCGCCGCCGGTAAGAAGGTCGCGAACAATCCGTGGGGCGAGGGTGCCACCACGCTCGAATGGACGGTGTCGTCGCCGCCGCCGTTCCACACGTTCGACGAACTGCCGGTGATTGGTTCCGGTCCTGGCGGTCACTAAGCAAGGCCGGTTTCGGACAGGTCTCGATCCGGCCGCCGGGTTCGCCCGGCGGCCGGACGATCTAGGGATGAGTTAAGTTTTGACTGACGTTGCCTCAGCCGAATTCGCCGCCGGCACTGCTCCGCTGAGCGCTGCCGGCGTCGGCGATTACTGGGCCCTGCTGAAGCCGCGGGTGATGTCGCTCGTCGTCTTCACCGGCTTCGCCGGCCTATGGGTCGCTCCCGGCCATATCAACCCGGTGATCGCGGCCGTCGCCATCCTGTGCATCGCCATCGGTGCCGGTGCCTCGGGCGCCATCAACATGTGGTACGACCGCGACATCGACGCGGTCATGAACCGGACGTTGGGTCGCCCGATTCCGGCCGGGCGGATGCAGCCGAACGAGGCCTTGAGCTTCGGCGTCATCCTGGCCTGCGGATCCGTCATCCTGATGGGGCTCGCGGTCAATGTTGCGGCAGGCGCGCTCTTGGCCGGCACCATCGGCTTCTATGTCTTCGTCTACACCATGTGGCTGAAGCGCCGGACGCCGCAGAACATCGTCATCGGCGGAGCGGCCGGCGCGTTCCCGCCCATGGTCGGCTGGGCCGCCGTCACCGGCGATATCGGCTGGCCGTCGGTAGCACTGTTCGCGCTGATCTTCTTCTGGACCCCGCCGCATTTCTGGGCGCTGGCGCTGTTCCGCTCCGGCGACTACCAGAAGGCCGGCGTGCCGATGCTGCCCGTCGTGGCCGGCCCGCGCGAAACCAAGAAGCAGATGTTCGTCTATACGATCGTGCTGTGGCCGATCGCGGTCGCCCCCTATTTCATGGGCATCGCCGGTGCCGCCTATCTGGCGGTGGCGGCGGTGCTGTCGCTCTGCTTCACCGGCTTCTCGATCGCGGTCTGGTTCGACCGGACCGACAAATGGCCGAAGCGGATGTTCGCGTTTTCGATCCTGTATCTTACCCTGCTGTTCGCGCTCCTGATTCTGGATCGCGCGCCCGGCGGGCTTTTGGGCTGATGGGCGCCATGTCGGTTTCGATGGAAGAATTCCTGAAGCGGCGCAAGTCGCGCAACAAGGCGATCCTGGCGGTGCTGGTCGGCCTGTGCGTGCTGTTCTACGCCATCACGATCGCCCGGCTGTCCCACTAGTCCGATGGCTTCGTCGCCCCGCAACCTCAGAACCTTGGCAGCGCTGGTCACCGTGATCGCGGCCATGACGGGGCTCGCCTTCGCCTCGGCGCCGCTCTACCGGGTGTTCTGTCAGGCGACCGGGTTCGACGGCACGACCCAGCGGGCGGCATCGGCTCCGGGCTCGGTCGGCGGCAAGCTCTATACCGTGCGTTTCAACGCCGATATCGCGCCGGACCTGCCCTGGAAGTTCCAGCCGGTGCAGCCGTTCGTGCGTGTGCACCCGGGCGAACAGACTCTGGTCGCGTTCCGGGCGACCAACAATTCGAACCATCCGATCACCGGAACGGCCAGCTTCAACGTGACGCCGCTGGTGGTAGGACCCTATTTCGATAAGATCGAATGCTTCTGCTTCACCGAACAGACCCTGCAGCCGGGCGAGAGCGCCGACCTGCCGGTGACGTTTTTCGTGTCGCCGGAGATCCTAAAAGATAAGAACACGCGTGATATCGACGCGATTACCTTGTCTTACACGTTTTTTCAGGCCAAAAATCCGGCTAAGCCGACGGCGGAGAGCCGGTCCGGTACGGCCGATGCGGCACCGGTCCAAGTCGGTGCGCTGGTGCCGACTGATTCTTCGCCTTCACTTCGTCCCGTGAAAGAGTCTTCCCGATGAGCGAAACCACCGCCGGTCATCCCAAGCACCAGTTCCATCTGGTCGCCCCTAGCATCTGGCCCCTGATCTCGGCCCTGTCGGCCGGCGTCATGTTCGGCGGCACCGTGCTCGGCATGCACGGCCACGGCTGGACCCTTGCCGAGATCGGCTTGGCGTTCGTGCTGTTCTGCATGTTCATGTGGTGGCGCGACGTCATCAAGGAGGCGGTGGTCGAGCATCACCACACGCCGATCGTGCAGCTTGGCCTGCGCTACGGCATGACGCTGTTCATCTCGTCCGAGGTGATGTTCTTCGTAGCCTTCTTCTGGGCCTTCTTCGCCTCCAGCCTGTACCCGGTCGGCGGTGTCTGGCCGCCCAAGGGCATCACGCCGTTCGACCCGTTCCACCTGCCGTTCCTCAATACGCTGATCCTGCTGCTGTCGGGCACGACCGTGACCTGGGCGCATCATTCGCTGATCGAGGGCGACCGCAAGGGTCTGCTGCAGGGCCTGGGCATCACGGTCTTGCTGGGCCTGACCTTCACCTGCCTGCAGGCGATCGAGTATGGCGAGGCGCTGTTCACCTTCGACGGCAACATCTTCGGCGCCACCTTCTTCATGGCGACCGGCTTCCACGGCTTCCATGTCATGGTAGGCACGATCTTCCTCGCCGTCTGCTGGGTCCGCGCCTACAAGGGCCAATTCAAGCCGGACCATCATTTCGGCTTCGAGGCGGCCGCCTGGTACTGGCATTTCGTCGACGTGGTCTGGCTGTTCCTGTTCCTGGGCGTCTATGTCTGGGGCGGCCACGGCATCGTGCCGCCGGCGGAATAAACCGTTAGCAACGGGTGCGGGACGGATCGATCCGACCGCACCCGCAAGATCCATGGCGGCCCCGGCTGTCGGCATGCGAGTGCCGATGACCGCGCCGCCATTTTTCATGGGGCCCCGTTTGGGCCGTCCGAGTTCCAGAATGTCCACAGCCACCCAGTTCCTGAAGACCCGGTTCCGGTTCACCCTCTGGCCGACGCTGTTCACCATCCCGGCGATTCTGCTGACGCTGTGGCTCGGCACCTGGCAGGTCCAGCGGCTCGCCTGGAAGACCGCGCTGATCGCCGATCGCGAGGCCGCCTTCACGGCACCGCCGATCGCCCTGCCCGATGGCTTGGACGCCGCCCGCACGCTCGAATTCCATCGGGTCGGGGCCGAGGGTGAGTTCCTCAATGACAAGGAACTCTACATCGGCGCCTTCTCGACGCGCGACGTCGAGGGCTATCAGGTCGTGACCCCATTCCGCCTGACCGACGGCAGGATATTGCTGGTCAACCGCGGCTGGGTGCCGGAGGCGCGCAAGGATCCTGCCGCCCGGACCGACGGCCAGATCGCCGGCCCGACCAAGGTCGCGGGCATCCTGCGCGTGCCGTTCGTGCCCAAGAGCATGTTCTCGAGCCTGGTGCCGACGCCGATCAACAAGCCGAACGAGAATTTCTGGTTCTATGTCGACATCCCGGGCATGGTCGCCAAGGACGGGCTCGATCCGGCGCAGGTGCTGCCGTTCTATATCGAGGCTGACGGCACCAAGAATCCCGGCGGCTTTCCGGTCGGCGGCCAGTCGCGCATCGACCTGCCCAACGACCATCTGCAATACGCCATCACCTGGTACAGCTTCGCGCTGATTCTGGCGGTGATCTATTTCGTCTATCACTATCGCAAACCCGAACAGCCTTAAGGTCCGCCGATGACGCCCTATCAGCAGCTCGAAGCCCGTTTCGCCCGCCGCGGCACGCTCAACGAGGCCCTGTCGGTCCTGAATTGGGACTATAGCTCGATGATGCCGAGCGGCGGGGCGTCGGCCCGGGCCGAACAAATGTCGACGCTCGAAGTGATGGCGCACGAAATCCTGACCACGGCCGACCTGCCCGAGCTGTTCGACCAGGCCCAGGGCCAGAACGAGCTGGGCGACTGGCAGCGCGCGAATTTGCGCGAGATGCGCCGGGACTGGGTGCACGCCACCGCCGTTCCCGTCGATCTGGTCGAGACCCTGTCCAAGGCCGGCATCGAGTGCGAGATGGCCTGGCGCGAGGCGCGGCCCGCCAATGATTTCGCCAGCATCCTGCCGAAGCTGCGACGCGTGCTGGAGTTGACCCGAGAGGTTGCGGCGGCCAAGTCGGCGAAGCTGGGCAAACCGCTCTACGACGCGCTGCTCGACGCCTATGAGCCCGACGGCTCGGCTGCCGAGATCGATCGGCAGTTCGGCGCCTTGTCGGCCTTCCTGCCGGGCGCGATCGGCGCGGCGATCGAACGCCAGAAATCCCGACCGGCGCCGATCCAGCCCGTGGGTCCGTTCCCGATCGATCTGCAGAAGCAGGTCGGACAGAAGTTCATGGCGGCGCTGGGATTCGATTTCGACCATGGCCGGCTCGACGTCTCGGCCCATCCGTTCTGCGGCGGCACGCCCGACGACGTGCGCATCACCACCCGCTATCGCGAGGATGATTTCGCCCGTGCCATGATGGGCGTGCTGCACGAGACCGGCCACGCGCTCTACGAACGCGGATTGCCGGCCGATTGGCGCCGCCAGCCGGTCGGCCGCGCCCGCGGCATGAGCCTGCATGAGAGCCAGTCGCTGCTGATGGAGATGCAGGCCTGCCGCAGCCGGGAATTCCTCGAATTCGCGGCGCCGCTGCTCAAGGACACGTTCGGCGGGACCGGCCCGGCCTGGGAGGCCGACAATCTCTATCGCCTCAATACCCGCGTCTCGCGCAGCCTGATCCGCGTCGACGCCGACGAAGCCACCTATCCGGCCCATGTCATCCTGCGCTACCGGCTGGAGCGCGCGATGATCGAGGACCGGCTGCAGCTCACGGACCTGCCCGGCGCCTGGAACGACGGCATGCGCGAGCTGGTCGGCATCGCGCCGCCGGACGATCGCGACGGCTGCCTGCAGGACATCCATTGGTACTGCGGCCTCTGGGGCTATTTCCCGACCTACACGCTGGGCGCCATGACCGCGGCCCAGCTGTTCCAGGCCGCGACTGCCCAGGACGCTGCGATCCGCCCGGGCCTCGCCAAGGGCGATTTCAAGCCGCTGCTCGGCTGGTTGCGCACCAACGTGCATCAGCGCGCCTCCTCGGTCTCGGCCCCGGAGCTCTTGACCGACGCGACCGGCAAACCGCTCGACACCGACGCCTTCCAGCGGCACCTGCAGACGCGCTATCTGGCGGATTGAGGGGAAAGTCCTTCTCCGCCCTTCAGGGGGGGAGAAAGATTTAGGATGAGGTGGGTCGGGCCGCCTCTCCAACTGAAAAGTTCGAGCGCCCCCCACCTCGCCCAACCCTCTCCGCCCCGATGGGGCGGAGAGGGCTTGCATCCTCGGCGATGCTGCAATGCACAATCAGCCCTCGTGAAAAGCGGCTACTACCCGATATGATCCTGTGTATCGGCGCCGATTTGCTCCTCAGCTTGCGGGCGCCTTACAAATACGGCTAAAGCGGGGGTGGACCTCGAATTGGGACCGCCCGGCTGGCTGCCGTGGCGGTTTTTTTTATGTTCGGAGGTTCGGCATTCCCATGAGCGACGGCGCGATGATCAAGCTCGACGCGCTTGCCAAGCGGTTCCAAGGCCCCTCGGGCTTGGTGGGCGCGCTCGACGGTGTGTCGCTGGAGATCGCCCAGGGCGAGATCTTCGGCGTGATCGGCCGCTCCGGTGCCGGCAAGTCGACGCTGCTTCGGGCAATCAACCTGCTGGAACGGCCGGACCAGGGCCGCGTCATCGTCGGCGGCGTCGAACTGACCGCGCTCGGCCCCGACGCGCTGCGGCTGGAGCGCCGGCGCATCGGCATGATCTTCCAGCATTTCAATCTGCTGGCCCGGCGCAGCGTCTACGACAATGTGGCGCTGCCGCTGGAATTGGCCGGCCTCACGAAGCGCGAGATCAAGGACCGGGTGACACCGCTCTTGGAGCTGGTCGGCCTCGCCGACAAGGCGGGCCAGGTCCCGGCCAAGCTGTCCGGCGGCCAGAAGCAGCGCGTCGGCATCGCCCGGGCGCTCGCCGCCGAGCCCAAGATCCTGCTGTCCGACGAGGCGACCTCGGCCCTGGATCCTCAGACCACGCGCTCGATCCTGAGCCTGCTCAAGGACATCAATCAGCGCCTGGGCCTGACCATCGTGCTGATCACCCACGAAATGTCGGTGGTGCGCGAGATCTGCGATCGGGTCGCGGTCATGGAGGCGGGCCGCATCGTCGAGCTGGGCTCGACCTTCGACGTGTTGACCCGACCGACCCATCCGCTCGCCAAGGACATCGCCCGCGGACTGGAGCCGGAGCTGAAGCTGGACCAGCTGTTCGGCGATCGGTTCTCGGCCGAGCCGGTTCCGGGCGGCAGCACCATCCTGCGCATCGCCTTCAGCGGCCCCAATGCCGAGACGCCGGTGATCGCCGAGCTGGTGCGGCGCTTCAACGTCGATCTCAACATCCTGTCCGGCACGATCGACCATATCCAGGATCGCCCGTATGGCGTGATGAAGGTCGAGGTCTCCGGCGCGGTCGAGGCGGTCGTGGCGCATCTCAATTCCCTCGAACTCGGTGTGGAGGTGCTGGGCTATGTCCGAAGCGCTCTTAGAACAGCTCTTTGACAGTCTGACCGACACGCTGGCGATGGTCGGCACCGCGTCGCTGGTGGCCCTGCTGCTGGGCACGGCGCTGGGCGTCGTGCTGTTCGCCACGACCGAGCGCGGGTTGTGGCGTCAGCCGTTGGTCAGCCGCGGCTTGGGTGCGCTGGTCAATGCCACGCGCTCGACGCCCTTCATCATCCTGATGGTCGCGATCATTCCCTTCACCCGGCTGATCGCCGGCACCTCGATCGGCACCGGGGCGGCGATCGTGCCGCTGGCCGTCGCCGCCGTGCCGTTCTTCGCCCGCCTGGTCGAATCGGCGCTGCGCGAGGTCGATCGCGGCTTGATCGAGGCGGCCCAGGCAATGGGCGCCACGCCGCGCCAGATCCTATGGAAGGTGCTGCTGCCCGAGGCGCTGCCGTCGCTCGCCCGTGGTCTGACGCTCACCATCATCAGCCTGATCGGCTATTCCGCCATGGCCGGCGCCGTCGGCGGCGGCGGGTTGGGCGATCTCGGCATCCGCTACGGTTATCAGCGCTTCAATCCGACGGTCATGTTGGCCGTGGTCGTGGTGCTGATCGTCCTCGTGCAACTGGTGCAGAGCCTGGGCGATCTCGCGGCCCGGCGCCTGCAGAAAAAGTAAGGAGATTCCCGCGATGAAGCTCAAGTTCCTGGCCATGGCGCTGGCCGGCCTGCTGTCCACGGCCGCCTCGGCCGAGACCATCAAGATCGGCGTCACCGGCGGTCCCCATGCCGAGATCATGGAGGCGGTGAAGACCGAGGCCGCCAAGTCCGGCCTCGATCTCAAGATCGTCGAGTTCTCGGACTATATTCAGCCGAACGCGGCGTTGGCCCAGGGCGATCTCGACGCCAATTCCTACCAGCATCAGCCGTTCCTGGATCAGCAGATCGCCGATCGCGGCTACAAGATCGTCCCGGTCGCCAAGACGGTCGTGTTCCCGATGGGCATCTATTCCAAGAAGGTGAAGAGCCTGGCCGACCTGCCGGTGGGTGCCCAGATCGGCATCCCGAACGATCCGACCAACGGCGGCCGTGCGCTGTTGCTGCTGGAACAGGCCGGCGTGTTCAAGCTGGATCCGACCAAGGGGATCAAGGCATCGCCGCTCGATATCGTCTCGAACCCGAAGAAAGTGAAGATCGTCGAGATCGAGGCGCCGCAGCTGCCGCGCACGCTGGATGACCTCGCCGCCTCGGCGATCAACACCAACTACGCGCTGACTGCCGGCCTGACGCCGTCCAAGGACGCGATCATCCTCGACGGCGCCGACTCGGCCTATGTCAACGTGCTGGCGGTGCAGATCAAGGACAAGGACAAGCCCTGGGTCCAGAAACTGATCGCCGCCTACCACTCGGACGCGGTCAAGGCGTTCATCGATACCAAATACCAGAAGGCCGCCATTCCCGCCTGGTGATGACCCGTATCCCTCTCCGCCCCATTGGGGCGGAGAGGTTAGGTGAGGTGGGGAACGTTCACCCGTTGTCGGCGTCGGCAGCTTGGGAATGCTCTTCCGCAAGAGCGCTGGAATCCCCCACCTCACCCGTCCTCTCCGCCCCCAGGGGCGGAGAGGGGCAATTTAGTCGGCCGAGCGGCGCCTGGGGCGCAGAGGCGGCATTCGGGTCGCGTGTGTTGCGGCGGGGTGTGGTGAACGATAGGGTTTCATCACACCCCGTTTTCGTTTGGATACCCCGCCTTTGCGCTACATCAGCACGCGACAGCCCGTCCCCGCCCGCGAAACGCTCGGTTTCGAAGATGTCCTGATCGCTGGCCTGGCGCCGGACGGCGGTCTCTATGTCCCGACCGAGCTGCCGGTATTTTCCGCGGCCGAGATGCGCCGCTTCCGATCGCTCACCTATGCCGAGCTCGCGGCCGAGGTGCTGGCGCCGTTCGTCGGCGATTGCTTCCATCGCGACGAGCTGCTGGGCATCCTGGAAGATGCCTATGCCGGCTTCGACCATCGCGCAGTGGCGCCGCTGAAGCAGATCGGCTCCGGCGAATTCCTGCTCGAGCTGTTCCACGGGCCGACGATCGCGTTCAAGGATTATGCGCTGCAGGTGCTGGGCCGGCTGTTCGACGCCGTGCTGGCGCGGCGCGGCGAACGGGTGACCATCGTCGGCGCCACCTCGGGCGACACCGGTTCTGCCGCGATCGAGGCGTGCCGGGACCGTGAGAACATCGACATCTTCATTCTCTATCCGCACGGCCGCACCTCGGCGGTGCAGCGCCGGCAGATGACCACGGTCCGGTCGCCGAATGTGCGCACGCTCGCGGTCGAGGGTAGCTTCGACGATTGCCAGGATCTGGTGAAGGCGATGTTCGCCGATGCGCCGTTCCGCGACCGCCATCGCCTGTCGGCGGTCAATTCGATCAATTGGGCCCGGATCGCGGCCCAGGTCGTCTATTATTTCGCCGCCGCCGTGGCGCTGGGCGCGCCCGACGTGCCGGTGTCCTTCGCCGTGCCGACCGGCAATTTCGGCAATGTCTATGCCGGCCATGTCGCCCGTTCGATGGGTCTGCCCGTGGCGGAGCTTGTCATCGGTACCAACCGAAACGATATTCTGTATCGCTTCATCGAAACCGGCGAGATGCGGATCACCTCCGTCGAACCCAGCCTCAGCCCGAGCATGGATATCCAGGTGTCGAGCAATTTCGAACGGCTGCTGTTCGAAGTGTCCGGGCGCGATGGCGCCGGTCTCGCCGCCGCCATGGCCGAGTTCCGCAAGACCGGCAATCTGCCGGCCAGCCGCGAGACATGGGAACGGACCCGGTCGCTGATCAAGGCCCATCGCGTCGACGACGACGAGACCCGCGCCATGATCGCCCAGGTCTATCGCGAGACCGGCGAGATGCTGGATCCGCACAGTGCCATCGCCGTCGCCGCCTCGCGCGCCAAGGGGTTGAGGGACGGTACGCCGCGCGTGGCGCTCGCCTGCGCCCATCCGGCCAAATTCCCCGACGTGGTCGAGGAAGCGACTGGCCGCTATCCGGCGCTCCCCCCCCATCTGGCCGACTTGATGAGCCGTTCGGAGCTTGAGACGCCGATTGCCAACGATCTGAATACGGTCGAGGCCTATGTTGCCGCCAATGTCACCGGTCGCAACGAGGGAGACCGGGCATGAGCGCGCGCGTCACCACGCTGCCCAGCGGCTTGCGCGTCGTGACCGAGCACATGCCCTGGGTCGAGACCGTGTCGCTCGGCGTCTGGGTCGATGTCGGCACGCGCAACGAGCCGGCCGAGATCAACGGCGTCGCCCATCTCTTGGAGCATATGGCGTTCAAGGGCACCGAGCGGCGCTCGGCGCGGGCGATCGCCGAAGAGGTCGAGAATGTCGGCGGGCACCTGAACGCCTACACCTCGCGCGAACAGACCGCCTTCTACGCCAAGGTGCTGAAGGAAGACGTCGGCCTGGGCGTCGATATCCTGTCGGACATCCTGCAACATTCGACCTTCGATCCGACCGAGCTTGAGCGCGAACGAACGGTCATCATCCAGGAGATCGGCCAGGCGCTGGATACGCCCGACGACGTGATCTTCGACCAGTTCCAGGAGCGGGCCTATCCGGACCAGGCCATGGGCCGGCCGGTGCTGGGCGAGGCCGAGATCATCAAGACCATCGGCCGCGATGCCGTCGCCGGCTATATGCACCAGCATTATGCCGCCGACCGCATGGTGCTGTCGGCCGCCGGCGCGCTCGACCATGACCGGCTGGTCGATCTGGCCGAAAAGTCGTTCGACGCCCTGCCGGCCTATCGCGGCCAAACCGTCGAGGCGGCGCGCTATCAGGGCGGCGACCAGCGCGAGGACAAGGACCTGGAGCAGGTCCATCTGGTGCTGGGCTTTCCTGGCGTGTCCTACGCCGACGATGATTACTATGTGGCCTCCACCCTCTCCACCGTCCTGGGCGGCGGCATGTCCTCGCGCCTGTTCCAGGAAATCCGCGAGAAGCGCGGGCTGGTCTATACGGTCTATTCCTTCGCCTCCTCCTATGCCGACGGCGGCATCTTCGGCGTCTATGCCGGCACCGGCGAGGACGAGGTCGAGGAGCTGATGCCGGTGCTGTGCGACGAGATCGTCAAATCGGCCGACACCATGACCGAGGAAGAGGTCGCCCGCGCCCGCGCCCAGCTGAAGGCCAGCATCCTGATGGGGCTGGAGAGCACGTCGGCGCGCTGCGAGCATGTCGCGAGCCAGCTTTTGATCTATGGCCGTCCGATCGAGGTGCCGGAACTGGTGCGCAAGATCGACGATGTCGATCTCAGCGCCGTGCGCAGCCTGGCGCGGCGGATCTTCTCGGGCGCCCCGACCTTCACGGCACTGGGTCCGATCGCCAAAGTCGAGGGCTTCGACCGTATCCTGGACCGTCTCAAGGCATGAGCCGGCGGGCGAGGACGGATCGGACGGGGGCACGCGATGCCTGACGTGCCGCGTCTCGCCGGCTTCTTCGCCGTGCAGCCGCCGTTCGTGCGGCTCGACGGCGGCCGCGTGCATCTCAGGCCGCCCGACCGCGCCGACTGGGGCGCCTGGAGCGAGCTGCGCGCGGCGTCGCGCGACTTCCTGCAGCCGTGGGAACCGGCCTGGAGCGACGATGCCGTCGGCAAGGCCGCGTTCCGCCGGCGGCTCGCCCGCTATGCGCTCGATTGGCGCGATGACGAGGGCTATGCCTTCTTCCTGTTCGACAATATCGATGGCGAGCTGTTGGGCGGCATCGGCCTGTCGAATGTCCGGCGCGGCGTCGCGGAAACCGCCAGCCTCGGCTATTGGACCGGCCAGCGCTTCGCGCGCCGGGGCTATATGACCGAAGCCCTCAGGCTGATGCTGATATTCGCGTTCGAGCGGCTACGGCTGCATCGGGTCGAGGCCGCCTGCCTGCCGACCAATGCGCCCAGCCGCGGGCTGCTGGTCAAATCCGGTTTCCGCGAAGAGGGCTATGCGCGGAAGTACCTGTGCATCGACGGGATCTGGCAGGATCACGTGCTCTATGCCCAGCTGCGCGAGGAATGGCTCGCCGGCCGCCTGCCGACCGGCGGCATCGAAGCGTGATGCTGAACCCTCCTGACAGAACGCTGTCAGGAGCGCTTCGCTAGTCTCCTCTCCAGCGCTGCCGACCGGCGACGCCTGATCGATCGAGGGAGTAATGCCATGTCCGCCGCCCCATCCCGTCCGCATGCTGCCGTCTGGGTCGAAATTCCGGCCAACGACCTGGACCGCGCCACGCGCTTCTACGAAACCATTCTCGCCACCAACCTGCGCCGGGAAAAGATCGGGCCGTCGGAACTGGCGATCCTGCCCTACGGCGAGGCCGGCTCCGGTGGGGCGATCGTCAAGTCGGCCGATCTCGTGCCGTCGACCACCGGCACGCTGGTCTTCCTCAATGCCGACCAGGGCCTGGATCAGGTGTTGGCCCGGGTCAAGCCGGCCGGCGGCACGTTCGACGGCCCGGTCGTGACGCTACCGGACCGGATGGGCCGCTATGCCCGCATCCGGGATTGCGAAGGCAATTGCGTGGGGCTGCATGAGCGCGGCTGAGCCGGGGCCGTCCCATGCGTAGGGCCGACCGGCTCTTTCGCATCGTCCAGGCACTGCGCGGTGGCCGGCTGGTCACCGCGCAGCAGCTGGCGCATAAGCTGGAAGTGTCTGACCGGACGATCTATCGGGACGTGCGCGACCTGATGCTGTCCGGCGTGCCGATCGAGGGCGAGGCCGGCGTCGGCTATGTGCTGCGCCGCGGCTTCGACCTGCCGCCGCTGATGTTCGAGCGGCACGAGATCGAGGCGCTGGTGCTGGGCGCCCGCATGGTCCAGGCCTGGGGCGGCATGGGCCTGGCCCAGGCGGCGCAGGATGCCCTGCAGAAGATCGCCGCCGTGACGCCGCCGGCGCTGGCCGAACGGTTCGAGCGCATCCTGCTCTACGCCCCCGGCTACAAGATGCCGCCGCCGCTGCGCCGCCGCTTCGACGAGGTGCGGGCGGCGCTCGACGGCCGCAACCTGGTCGATCTCAGCTATTGCGCCAAGGACGGCAGCGAGAGCCAGCGGCGCATCCGGCCGCTCGGCCTGTATTTCTGGGGCGGCGTCTGGACGCTCGCCGCCTGGTGCGAGTTGCGCAACGACTTCCGCACTTTTCGCCTGGATCTGATCACCGGCTTCGATGCGCTGAACGAAGTGTTCCGCGCTGAACCCGGCCGCACGCTCGCCGATCTGATGGCCCGCGTCGAACATCCGGCGGGGGGCGAGCAGCTGGTGCGCTGAGGCGGCTACTCGACCGTGTTGGTCGCGATCAGCGGCACGCCCGCCTTGGCCAGCGCCACGGCGAGCGTGGAGGAGGTGACGTTTTTGACGATCAGCCTGCAGCGGCGCGGCAGCAGGGCCTTCAGCAGCCGGCCGACCGGGACGGCCGGATTGTCGGTGAGCAGCTTGGCTTCGATCGTCACCAGCGGTGCAGTAACCGGCAGATGGGTGATGAAGTTCGGATCGATCGTCGGCAATTCGAAGGCGACGGCGCGGAACAGTGACGAGACCATCATGGTGACGTCGGTCAACCGGGCCCGCGCCGTGTCACGGTTGACCTCGCGGATCTCGACGACCAGCCGCTTCTTGCCGGGGGGGCCGAGCGTGCGGGCGACGTTCAGCCAATGTTCGGCATCGCGCCGATGGGTGAGCGTGGTCAGCCGGACCGGCGTCAGGATCAGATCGGTTCGGTCCTGATGAATTTCGGCCAGCACCCGCTCCGCCGCCCCGGTCAGCAACAGCAGTTCGGTCTGCGGCACATATTCCGAGCGGCCAAGGGCCAGCAGGGTCGATTGCGCACTTTCCAGATCCAATGGCAGCCGGCACAGCACGATCGGCGCCGGGTGATTGGTATCGGTTCGGACGGTCTGGAACAGCACCTCGGCGGTGATCAACTTTGCCCGCATCGCCTTGATCGCGGCATCTTCCAACCGCTTGCGTTCCCGCGTCAGCCGCGCTTCGAGCGCGTTGACGATGGCGTTTTCCGGCATTGTGTCATCGACGTCGACTTCGATCGTGGTGGCGAAGCCGGTGACGTCGGTATCGGCCATTTCGGGGAATTCGCCGACCAGCTTTTCCCGGATCTCGGCGGCGATGGTGCGCGCCTTGAATTGGGCTTCGGCCTCGTCCAGCTCGGTGAAACAGACGAGAAAGCCATCGTCGGCGGTCCGGCTGAAGACATCGGTGTCGCCCAGATGGCGGCGCAGGATGCTTTCGGCCGCCTGAAACGACCGATCGGCCACGGCCGGCCAGCGGTCGCCGAGCGCGGCACGGACCTCGGCCAGACCGACCAGCTGGACCTTGCCGGCGACGATGGTTCCGGTCTTGCCGGCATGCTGCAGCGCCTTGCGCACCGCCTGCTCGAAGCCCCTGTCGGTGGGCAACTGGGCCCGCTGGGTCAGCATCATGACGCGGTAGGGCTTGCCGTCCGGCTGCGGGATCGTCGTCACCACGATTTCGCCCGGCAATAGGTCACCCTTCCGGTGGCGAAGCCGAACCGGCATCCGGTTCGTCATTTCGGTGCCCAGCGCCAATTGCCGCTCGACCGTTGGCCGTTCCGCCGGATCGATGATCTCGGTAAAGGGTTTGCCGATCAGTTCGAACACGCCCCAGCCGAACTGTTTGGTGACGGCCGTGTTGATCATGGCGAAACGGCCCTGATCGTCGATCACGCCGAGCGCCTGGTCCAGCACGCCGAACACCGAGGCCAGCAAGCGCTGCGTCGTCTCCCGCTCGGCCTCGGCACGCTTTCGCGCGGTGATGTCGCGCCCCATGCGGACGAAATTGGTCGGTTTTCCCGTGGGCGACAGGATGACGATGGTGCTGACCTGCATCCAATGCGGCTTGCCGGCTTTGCTCTTTGCCTGCAGCTCGATCTCGACCGGCTCGCGCTGCTCGTAGGCGTCGCGCATCTGGGTGATCAGGCGCGGCAACGCCTCCGCCGGATAGAGCGTTCCCAGGCGCTGCCCGATCAACTCATCGGCGGTATAGCCCGAGGTGTCTTCGACCGCCGCGTTGGCATATTGGATCAGCGGACCCCCGGGGGCGTTCAACGCCGCGTCGGTAACGAGGATGGTTTCCTTCGCCTTCGCGACAAAGGTCTGCAGAATCGAAAGAAGTTCCTGGTCCGTCAAGGCTTTATCAGCCATTTTGGTGCTTTCAAGCGAACATGCGTGAGATGAAAGGCTTACGCCGCAGCCATGACAGGCCGGTCCTATTTTGAGAACGACGGACTATAGATGCATGTTCCTTAATTCATCGCAAAGATGAATTATTGGTCCGGTACGTCTCAGGCGTGTCCGGCCTCGGTCGACAGCATGCGGGCATCGATGCCCAGGCGCCCGATCGCGCGCTCCCACTTGGTGTCGTGGACATGGTCGAACACGATCGACTCGTCGGCCGGCGCATGCAGCCAGCTGTTGCCCTGGATCTCGATATCCAGCTGGCCGGGACCCCAGCCGGCATAGCCCAGCGCCAGTAGGGTCTGGCGCGGTCCGGTGCCCTGGCCGATGGCGCGCAGGATGTCCAGTGTCGCGGTCAGCGCCAGATCATGGCCGACGACCAGAGTGCCTTCCTCGACATAGTCGCAGCTATGCAGCACGAAGCCGCGCGCGGTTTCGACCGGGCCGCCGAAATGCACCTTGGTCGGCTTCAATTCGTTCTCGGTCTCGACCGACAGATGCTCCATCAGTTCCGGCACGGTCAGACTGTCGAGCGTCTTGTTGATGACCAGGCCCATGGCGCCGTCCGAGGTATGGGCGCACAGGTAGATCACCGACTTGTGGAAACGGATGTCGCGCATCTGCGGCATGGCGATCAGCAGCTGCCCGGTGAGATAGCCGGTGCCCGGCCTCTCGGGGGGTGCTTGGAGGGACTTCGAAGGGATCGCCGTACGTCGCATCTCTAGACAGATAACGCCGCACCCCCTTGCCCGCAAGCGGCAACGGGCGTCGATGTCCGGGTCGCGACAAGTTGAACCTGGACTCGGGGTTCGTTGCGGTACAAGAAGGTCATCATGCTTTCCCGTTTCTGGCCCGCCCTCTTCGCCCTGTCGTTCGTCGCTCTCGGCCAAGCCCGAGCGGACGATCATGCCTCCGCCCTGGCGGATGGCTACGCCTCCGATTGGGGGTCGACCGACCAGGGTGCGGTGCGCCTGGTCGTGTCGCCGGCCACGGACGGCATGCTGCGCCTGGGGCTCGATTTCAAGCTGCAGCCGGGTTGGAAGATCTATTGGCGCTCGCCCGGCGACGCCGGCCTGCCGCCGACGGTCGATTGGACCGGGTCCGACAACGCCGCCGTCGGCGATTTCGCCTGGCCGGTGCCGGAGCGGTTCGAGCAGTCGGGGCTGGAGACCTTCGGCTACCACGACGACATGCTGCTGCCGGCCGCGGTCACGGTGCCCAACCCCGCCCAGCCGGCGCATCTGAAGGCGGCGGTCGATTTTCTGACCTGCCGCGAACTATGCGTACCGAACAATGTGACGCTCGATCTGTCCCTGCCGGCCGGGCTCGAAGGGCCAGGGCCTTATAGCGACCTGATCTCCCGCTTCCAGGCGCGCGTGCCGGGCAACGGCAGCGCCGCGGGCCTGACGGTCGAGGCCGCCCAGATCGGCGGCACCGGCAAGGCAGCCCGGCTCGACATCAAGCTCAGTGCCACACCGGCGATCGGCCAGCCCGACGCCATCGTCGAGGATGGGGGGCCGGTCGTGTTCGGCCCGCCGACGATGGCCGGCGGTGGGCTCGAGACCCATCTGGTGCTGCCGGTGCTGGATGGCGCCGACAAGCTCGCCACCCTGCTGGGCAAGCCGCTGACCCTGACCGTGATCGACCGCACGGCGCCGGCCGAGACGCCGCGCGCGGCCACGGTCACGCTTGCCGCGACGCCGCTTGCCGATACGGGGCCAAGCCTGGCCGATCTGCTGCTGGTCATGGCGGTGGCGGTGCTGGGCGGCTTCATCCTCAATTTCATGCCCTGCGTGTTGCCGGTGCTGTCGATCAAGCTGTTGGCGTTGATCGGCGAGGCCGGCCAGGGACGCCGGCAGCTGCGCGCCAGCTTCCTCGCTACCGCCGCCGGCATCCTCGCCTCGTTCCTCGCCATGGCGACGGCACTCGCGGCCGCCAAATCCGCCGGCCTGTCGATCGGCTGGGGCGTGCAGTTCCAGGAGCCGGTTTTCCTGGCGGCGCTGGCGGCTTTGGTGACCCTGTTCGCCTGCAACCTGATGGGCTGGTTCGAAATCCGGCTGCCCTGGTGGCTGGCCGGGCGGCTGCAGGGCGGCGGCTCGTCGCTTGCCGGCAGCTTCCTCTCCGGCGCGTTCGCCACCCTGCTGGCGACGCCCTGCTCGGCGCCGTTCCTGGGCACGGCGGTCGGCTTTGCCTTGGCCGGCGGCCCGGCCGATATCCTGATCATCTTCGCCTGCCTCGGCCTGGGCCTGGCGCTGCCCTATCTGGTCGTGGCCGCCGTACCGTCGCTGGCGCGCTTCCTGCCGCGGCCCGGCCGCTGGATGCTGAGCTTGCGCAAGATTCTGGGTCTGCTGCTGGCCGGCACGGCGCTCTGGCTGGTCTGGATCCTGAGCGAGCAGGCCGGCCTCGTCGCAGCCTGCGCCGTCGCGGCACTGGGGCTTGCCGCGACGCTGGCGCTGGCCTTCGGCCATCGGTATCCACGGCTTGGCCGAGGCTTCGCGCTGGCCTCGGTTGTGCTGCTGTTCGGCATGCTGGCGCCGCCGGCGTTCCTGGTGCAAAGCGGTTCGGCCGCGGCGCTGGGCGCCGGCTGGGCGCGGTTCGACCCGGCGGCGATCGGTCCGGCGGTATCCCGGGGCCAGGTCGTGTTCGTCGATGTCACCGCCAGCTGGTGCCTGACCTGCCAGGTCAATGAGCGGCTGGTGCTGGACAAGCCCGACGTGAAGGCCTCGCTCGGCGCCGGCAATGTCGTCGCCATGCGCGCCGACTGGACCCGGCCCGATCCGGCCATCGCCGATTTCCTGAAGCGCTACGGCCGCTACGGCATTCCGTTCAACGTGGTCTATGGCCCAGGCGCGCCCGACGGCTTGCCCCTGTCGGAAGTGCTGACCACGTCCGCGGTCCAGGATGCGCTCAGCAAAGCTCAGGGCGCCGCCAAATCCTGACGCGTGATTTTGTCGTATCCGGCCGCTAAGGTCGCGGTCGAGCCCATTCGCCACCCCATCAGAAGCAAAGAGGAAGCGCCATGACGATCAAGATCGGTGACAAGATCCCGTCGGTGAAGCTGAAGCACATGACCGCCGACGGCCCGAAAGAGGCGCTGTCGGACGAGCTGTTCGCCGGCAAGAAGGTCGTGCTGTTCGCGCTCCCGGGCGCCTTCACGCCCACCTGCTCAGCCAAGCATGTCCCGGGTTTCGTCGCGAATTTCGACGCGCTCACGGGCAAGGGCGTCGATCTGATCGCCTGCCTGTCGGTCAATGACGCCTTCGTCATGGGCGCCTGGGGCAAGGACCAGAAGGCCGAGGACAAGGTCCTGATGCTGGCCGACGGCAATGCCGACTTCACCAAGGCCGTCGGCCTCGATGCCGATTTCACCGGCTACGGCATGGGCATCCGCTCGCAGCGCTATGCCATGCTGATCGAGGACGGCACCGTCAAGCTGCTGAACGTCGAGAAGCCGGGCGCCTTCGAAGTCTCGACCGCCGAGACGGTGCTGGCGGCGCTTTAAGCCTCCGAAACGCTGACGGACCCTCACCCTCCCGCTGCGCGGGTCCCTCCCTCTCCCATGAATGGGCGAGGGTAAAGAAAGCTCCCTCCCCTATTTATGGAGGAGGGCTGGGGTGGGGGTATCTAGGCCGGCACGCCTGTCGCTTTGGCGGCCGTCGCCTCGCGCACTTCGACCACGCCCAGGCGGGCGAGCGCGTCGGCGCGCTCGTTCTCGGGATGGCCGTTGTGGCCCTTGACCCAGATCCATTCGATCTGGTGGCCCTTGAGCGCCTCTTCCAGCGCCAGCCACAGGTCGATGTTTTTGACCGGCTTCTTGTCGGCGGTCTTCCAGCCGTTGCGCTTCCAGCCATGGATGAAGCGCGTGATGCCGTCTTTCAGATATTGGCTGTCGGTATGGAGCTTGACCAGAGCCGGCCGTTTCAGCGCCTTGAGCGCCTCGACCGCGGCGGTCATCTCCATCCGGTTGTTGGTCGTCGGCATGGCGCCGCCGTGCAGTTCCTTTTCGACCGCGCCATAGCGCAGGATCGCACCCCAGCCGCCCGGGCCTGGATTGCCGCTGCAGGCCCCGTCCGTGAAGATCTCGACGGTCGGTATTTCACTAGAGTCCATATTGTTCCGCGTGGCTGATGGTTCGGTGGAACCGGAGTTTGCGCAGATATTCGCGCGGGTCCTTGGGACGGACCAGCGCGCCCGGCTGCTGGTTCAGCCAGTCATAGAGCCTGGTCAATAGAAAGCGAAGCGCGCTGCCGCGGGCCAGCACCGGCAGGGCCAGCCGCTCGGCCTCGCCGAGCGGCCGACGCGCTTGGTAGGCTTGGACCAGCGCCGCCGCCTTGGCCGAGTTGAACTCGGATTCGCCGTCGAATGCCCAGGCGTTGAGGCAGATCGCCAAGTCGTAGACCATGAACTCGGTGCAGGCGAAATAGAAGTCGATCACGCCCGACACCGCCTCGTCGCGGAAGAACACATTGTCCGGGAACAGGTCGGCATGGCAGACGCCGGTCGGCAGGTCCTTGGGCCAGACCGCCTCCAGTTCGGCCAGCTCCGCCTCAAGCTCGGCTGCCAAGCCAGGGGCGACCTCGTCGGCGCGCTCCCGGGTCGCATCGACCAGGCGGCGCCAGCCGGGCAGGGACAGGTCGTTGGCACGTCGCATCGGGAAATCGGCGCCGGCCAGATGGAAGCGGGCCAGCGCGTCGCCGACGCCGGTGCAATGGAACGGCTCGACCGTGCGCGGCCACAGGCCCTCCAGAAAGCTGATCAGCACCGCCGGCCGGCCGCACAGGCGGCGCAGCACCGTGCCGTCGCGGCCCTTGATCGGCGTCGGACAGACGAAGCCGCGCGCGGCCAGATGCTCCATCAGCCCCAGGAAGAACGGCAGGTCCGCCTCGGCCACCCGCTTCTCGTAGAGCGTCAGGATGAAGCTCGCCTGCTCGGTCTGGATCAGATAGTTGGAATTCTCCACGCCCTCGGCGATGCCTTTGCAGGCGAGGACGGCGCCCAGATCATATTCGGCGACGAATTGGGTAAGCTCACCGTCTGAGACGTCGGTGTAAACGGCCATCGTGCGGGAACAAGCTCCGAAAAAAGGGACGGCGGATCCGAATCCGGTCGGGAAGCGTCATTCAACGGCATCAAGGGGCTGTCGAACAAGGACGAAACAGGATGTCACCGCCAGGGGACTGTCGGGTGCACTTGTGCGGACCGGCGTCGCCCCCTACAATCCGGCCGCTTCTTCATGGTGCATCTCGCACCCACCGGCCGGTCATCCTAAACGACAGCCCAACGCGATCTAGGTCATCCATGTTCTTGCAGTCTTCCTTCCGCCGCACGCTCGCGCGTCGAGTGGCGCCTCTCGCGCTGATCCTCGCCCTCGGTGGTGCGCTTTCCGGCTGCAGCTGGTTCCGCGGCGAGTACGACGACGCCAAGTGCCCGGTCGTCGCCGTTCCGGACGATCTGTCCCACGTGACCCACTTCAAGGGTCCGGGCACCGACTTCGCCAATGTGACGGTGACGGCGCTGCTGACCGATGCTACCGGCGGCTGCACCTTCGACAAGGCCGGCATCACGGTCGACATGAATGTCTCGCTGATCGCGCGGCTCGGGCCGGCGGCCGTCGACCGCAATGCCGACTTCGCCTATTTCGTCGCCATCCTGGACGGCAACGGCACGATCGTGGCGAAGCAGGTGTTCCCGGCGCCGATCGTCTTCGCCGAAAACCAGAGCCGGCGCGGCTCGATCGAGTCGATCAGCCAGCGCATCCCGCTCAAGGATTACAAGCAGGCCGGCAAATACCGGATCGAGGTCGGTTTCCAGCTGACCCAGGAAGAGCTGTCTTATAATCGCGGCGGTCACTGACGCCCTGCGTCAATGACCGCCTTTTTGTAAAGCCCTCAGGCGCCGGGCGGCGATCGGCGACCAAGTGGTCGTCCGACAATCCGCGGCCTTGGCTCGCGCCAGTGGGCGCGGGGCCTCAATGGCCCTAAAGAAGGTTAACCGCCGTCTGGCGGCGGTGCCGCGGCGGGGACGCTGCGGCGCGCCTTGATCGCCCTTCTGGCGCCGCTGGCGATGCCTTTGATGCGGCGGCGGATGCTGACGCCGTCGAGCGGGTCGCGTTCCGGCTCCAGCACCACGCCGATTTCGGTGATGCGGTCGCCATCCAGCTCGCGCACGATCAGGTCGACTAGGCCCAGATGCACGCGGTCGCCGACGACCGGCCGGCGGCCGATGCGCTGGCGCAGGAACAATCCCACCGGCTTGGCGCGATCGCCCAAGGTGGCGGGCAGGCCGTAGAGATCGACGAAGGTCGCCATCGGCACCGCCGGATCCAGCACGAAATCGCCCAGCGCCGAATCGGCGAGCGGCCCGGCCCGTTCGGCGAACAGGCGGTTCAGCACCTCCGTCGTCTCCGGCGGGGTCAGCGCCAGCACCACGTCGTTCGGCTGCAGCCGGTCGAGCTGGGCGCGGTTCATCACCACGCCGTCGCGCAGCACCGCGATCAGGCGCGTGCGCCGGGGCAGCGGCAATTGCTCGAACGAGCGATCGAGCGCCGGCGCCCCGGACGGCACGCGATAGGCCGAAATTTCGCGTGAGCCGGCGGCCGCGATCTCCAGATCCAGCCGATGGCCGTGATGCTTGTCGCTCGGCATCTCCAGCCGCAGCCAGCGCGCGGCCGGCGCCACGGTCCAGCCCTGCAGCACCAGCGAGGCGAGCACGACCAGGAACGCCACGTGGAAATAGGTTTCGGAATTGGGCAGGCGGGCGAGCGTCGGGATCATCGCCAGGAAAATCGGCACGGCGCCGCGCAAGCCGACCCAGGCGACGAACAGGCGCTCCTGCACGGTGAAGCGGAACGGGGTCAGGCAGATCCAGACCGCGACCGGCCGCGCCACCAGGATCAGCACCAGCGCCACGCCCAGCGCCGCCGGCGCCTGGGGCAGCAGGTGATGCGGCGTCACCAGCAGGCCCAGCATGATGAACAGCACCAGCTGGCTCAGCCACGCCATGCCCTCGTGGAAGCGCAGGATGGTCTGGCTCGATTTCAGCCGGCTGTTGCCGGCGATGAGGCCGGCCAGATAGACCGCCAGGAAGCCCGAGCCCTCGACCAGCTGGGTCCCCGCGAACAGGCAGAGGGCCGCCGCCATCGCCAGGATCGGCTGCAACCCACCGGCCAGCGTCAGGCGATTGACCAATTGCACCAGCACCATGCCGCCGGCGACGCCGATCGCGGCGCCCAGCACCGCCTGCTGCACCAGATGCAACAGCAGATCGTAGAAGGGCGCGCCGTCGTGGCCGGAGATCAGCGTCACCAGCGTCGTGGTCAGGAACACCGCGAACGGGTCGTTGAAGCCGGCCTCGGTCTCGAGCGTGGCGGCGACGCGCTGGCTGATGTCGCGGCCGCGCTGATGCAGCAGCAGGAACACGGCGGCGGCGTCGGTCGAGGACACGATGGCGCCGATCAGCAGCCCCTGCTGCCAGCCGAGGTTCAGGAAGAACATGGCGGCGCAGCCGGCGATGGTCGCGGTGATGGCGACGCCGACGCTGGCCAGCACCATCGAGGGGCCGAGCGCCAGCTTGAACACGCGCCGCCGCGTATGCAGGCCGCCATCAAACAGAATGATGGCGAGCGCGGCACTGCCGATCAGATAGGCCGCCCCGGTCGAGGTGAAATGCAGGCCCAGCCCATCGACGCCGGCAACCATGCCCAGCGCCAGGAACGCCAGCAGCAACGGCGCACCGACGCGGCTCGACAGCACGCCGGCAACGATCCCGGCGAGCAGCAGCAGCGAACCGATGAACACGAGCTGATGGGCCTGCTCCATCCTCTTCTCCCGAAAATCCCTTGTACCCGAGGATATTACGAAAGCGAATTAGGCGAGAGCGTGGCACGCGTGGGGCAAACTGCGAATGGTTGGTTTCACACCGACGGCGATTGGTTTCGCCGGTGTGTCGGATGCGCCTACAGATACGGCAGCATCAACCTGGCCGCGGCATCCCTCAAGCGCCAGGCGAAGGCACGCTTGACCAGGCGGCGGGCGGACAGGCGTCGGCGCTGGGCGCGGATCATGAACTGGTCGAGCTGGGCGGCCAGGTCCGGGTCGTAGACCTCCATGTTCAGCTCGAAGTTCAGGCGGAAGCTGCGCATGTCCCAGTTGGAGCTGCCGATCAGGCACCAGATGCCGTCGACCGTCATCAGCTTGGAATGCTCGAACGGCGGCGGGCTGCGCCAGATCTTGGCGCCGGTCGCGGCCAGCGGGCCGATCTGGGCGCGGAACGCCCAGTCGACGACGCGGTGGTCGCTCTTCTGCGGCACGATGATGTCGACGCGCACGCCGCGCATCGCGGCCAGGCCGAGCGCCGTCAGCATGCGGTCGTCGGGCAGGAAATAGGGCGTCATGATGCGGACCGAGCGCTCGGCACAGCCGATCGCCTGCAGCATCAGATATTCGATCTTCTCCAGATCCTGGTCGGGGCCGGATGTCACGACACGCGCGACCAGCTCGCCGACCGGCTCGGGCGGCGGAAACCAGACCTCGCCGGCCAGTGTCTCGCCGGTGGTGAAGACCCAATCCTCGGCGAAGGCGTCGATCAGTTGGGCGACGACCGGGCCTTCGATGCGGAAATGCGTGTCGCGGACCAGATGATCCGGTTCGCCATTGGGGTGCGCGCCGACGACCAGGTTTTCGTCGGCGATATTGAGGCCGCCGGTGAACCCCAGCCGGCCATCGATGCACAGGATCTTCTTGTGCGTGCGCAGGTTGATGAACGGCATGCGCCAGGGCAGTTTCGAATGCAGAAAGCGCGCGACCGGTACGCCGGCACGGCGCAGCCGGCGATAGGCGCCCGCCAGGAAATAGCCGCTGCCGACACCGTCGATCAGCACGCGCACGGTGACGCCCCGGGCTTGGGCGGCGGCCAAGGCCTCGATCACCGCGATGCCGGCGCCGTCGGCGCGGAAGATATAGCTCGACAGCGCGATGCTGGTCCGGGCCTGGCCGATGGCGGCGATCATCGCCGGATAGGCTTCGTCGCCGTTGCGCAGCAAGGCGACGCGGTTGCCGCCCTCGGCCGGGCGGCGGGTCAGCCGCCGGGCGGTTCGGTCGAGCGGCGCCAGATGGTCGCTGCGTTCGGTCGAGGTCTGCGGCCGGCCGGCCGTGCTATGCCAGGGCCGGCGCGCGCGCAGTCGGTGGGCGCGCCGGGTCACCCGGTTGATGCCGAACACCAGATAGAGGACCGAGCCCAGCACCGGCGCCAGCCAGGCGATGCCGATCCAGCCGATCGAACCGCCGATGTCGCGCTTGCGCAGCAGCACATGCAGCGTCACCGGAATCGCGAGCAGCAGGTGGGCTTCGGCGAGAATCTGCCCGCCGGCATGGCCGAGATAATCCAGCAGTGCGCTTCTCCCCATGGTCGAGCGCACCCTTATGCCATGATCCGCAAAAGAAAACCGCCCCGAGGCGCGAGCCTGGGGCGGTTTGTGCTTATCCGGCCTCGAAAGGCTGGTTTAGTGCAGGCGCTTCGGCAGCTCTTCGATCGCCTGATCGATCAGCTTGGAGGCGCGCTTCTTGTCGAGGCTCTCGATCAGCAGCAGCTTGGTCGTCTCGATCGCGACATCGACCGCGACGTTGCGGACCTCGGCCAGCGCCTTGGCTTCCGCCTGGGCGATCTTGTCGAGGGTCGATGCCTCGCGACGCTTCAGTGCCGCATCGAGTTCGGCCTCGGCCTCGCGGCCGATGCGCTCGGCATCTTCCTTGGCGCGGGTGACGATGGTCTGCGCCTCGGCCAAGGCGTCACGCTGCTTGCGCTGATACTCGGCGAGCGTCGCCTCGGCCTCGGCGCGCAGGCGCTTGGCTTCCTCGATCTCTTCCTTGATGCGCGCGGCACGGGCATCGAGCCCGCCGGTGATGCCGGGGGCGGCCTTCTTGATCAGGACCACCACCGCCACGATGAAGGCGAGGGCGATCCAGAACTCGACGTCGTGGAACAGTTCCATCAGGCGCGGCCCTTCATCACTTGGTCGACGGTGGCGCCGATCTGCGCCTCGTCGATCTCGTCACCGATCAGACGGGCGGTCGCCGCCCGGGCGGCCTCGGTCGCGATCGTGCGGACGTTCGCCAGCGCGTCGGCCTTGGCGGCAGCAATCCGGGTCTCGGCCGTGGCGGTCTTCTCGGCCAAAGCCGCGATCGCCGCAGCCTGACGCTTCGACGCGATCTCGTGCAACCGGTCCTTGGTCTCGTTGACCGTGGCGGTGGCTTGCGCGCGCGCCTCGGTCAATGCCCGCTCATAGGCCTGGATGACGATGTCGATCTCGGCCTTGAGCTTGGTCGCCCGGTCGAGGTCGCCGTCGATCTGTTCCTTGCGGCGTTCGATGGCGACGCCGACGCGCGGCAGGGCCACCTTGGCCATCAGGAAGAAAAGGACGACAAACGTGATCGCCAGCCAGATCAGCTGCGGCGAAAACGATGTCGGGTCGAGTTGCGGCATGGCGGGCGCTCCGGAAATCCAGGTTCGTCACATGCGACAGGACCGGCCGCGCGAATGCGCGGCCTGGTCCGTCGTCAATGCTTAGGCGAAGAGGATCAGGAACGCGATCAGCAGGGCGAACAGGGCCACGGCTTCCGTCAGCGCGAAGCCCAGAATGCCGATACCGAACACCTGGTTACGCGAGGCCGGGTTGCGGGCAACCGAGCTGATCAGCGTGGCGAAGATGTTGCCGATACCGACGCCGACACCCATCAGGGCGATGACGGCGAGGCCTGCACCAATATAGCGAGCGGCTTGAACGTCCATTTGTAAGTCCTCTTACGAGCTAGTTTGTCATGAAACCGGCGCCGATGGGGCTTGTTTGGCCATCGACGCCGATTGGAGATCCCGAAGTTTCAAACCGAGCCTAATGCAGCTCGATCGCGTCCTTCAGGTAGAGGCAGGTCAGGATCGTGAAGACGTAGGCCTGCAGGACCGCGACCAGGAATTCGAACAGAATGAGCGCGATATTGACCGCGAACGGCAGGATGCCGAACACGCCCAGCGCCACGGTGAAGGTGCCGAACACGAACAGCATCGTGTGACCGGCCATCATGTTGGCGAATAGTCGGATCGACAGGCTGACCGGGCGCGAGAGATACGACAGGATCTCGATCGGCACGATCAGCGGCGCCATCGCGACGGGCGCGCCGTGCGGGAAGAAGAAGCTGAAGAAATGCAGGCCGTGGCGGAACAGCGCGATCAGCGTCACGGTCACGAACACCATCGCGGCCAGCGCGAAGGTCACCACGATGTGGCTGGTGAAGGTGAAGCTGTAGGGGATCATGCCCAACAGATTGCCGAACAGCACGAACATGAAGATCGAGAACACCCACGGGAAATACTTCATGCCCGCGGTACCGGCGTT
>Ga0302311_10001620_pt1 | contig 26339 bp, 19 predicted proteins | sample III_Palsa_N1_3_FD_200449 | JGI IMG/M metagenome (GOLD analysis project Ga0302311, IMG submission 200449) | Peat permafrost microbial communities from Stordalen Mire near Abisko, Sweden - III_Palsa_N1_3 | ecosystem: Environmental > Terrestrial > Soil > Palsa > Peat permafrost | place: Sweden... | reverse complement strand
CAGCAGTGCGCCATTGAAGGCGCATCGGGCATCGAACCGGCGCGGCTGCACCTTCTGCGCACGCTGGTGCGCGAGCTCGTGGGCTTCCCGCGCCATCTGTCGCAGCATGTCGGGGGCTTCGTGATCTCCGGCGAGCCGCTCAGCACGCTGGTGCCGGTCGAGAATGCCGCGATGGCCGAGCGCACCGTGATCCAATGGGACAAGGACGATCTGGAGTCGCTCGGGCTGTTGAAGGTCGATGTACTCGCGCTCGGCATGCTCACGGCGCTGCGCCGCTGTTTCGAGCTCATCGCCAACTATCGCGGCATCAGGCTCTCGATGCAGGACATTGCGCCCGACGATGTGGCTACTTTCGACATGATCTGCCGCGCCGAGACCGTGGGCGTATTTCAGATCGAGTCGCGCGCCCAGATGAGCATGCTGCCGCGCTTGCAGCCGCGCTGCTTCTATGACCTCGTGATCGAGGTGGCGATCGTGCGGCCCGGTCCGATCCAGGGCGACATGGTGCATCCGTATCTGCAGCGGCGCGCCAATCCGCAGAGCGTGACCTATCCGAGCGAGGCGCTGCGGACCGTGCTGCAGCGAACCCTCGGCGTGCCGATCTTCCAGGAGCAGGTCATGCAGATCGCGATCGTCGCGGCGGACTTCACTCCGGGGGAAGCCGATGGACTGCGCCGTGCCATGGCGGCCTGGAAACGCCGCGGCGGCCTCTCGCCCTATCGCGAGCGGCTGCTCACGGGCATGGCGAACAAGGGCTATTCGAGCCAGTTCGCCGAGCAGATCTATCGGCAGATTCTCGGCTTTGGCGAATACGGCTTTCCCGAATCACACGCAGCCTCCTTCGCACTGCTGACCTATATCTCGAGCTGGCTCAAATGCCACGAGCCCGCCGCCTTCGCCGCGGCGCTGATCAACAGTCAACCCATGGGATTTTATGCACCGGCCCAGATCACGCAGGAATTGCGCCACCGCGGCGTGAGCGTGTTGCCGGTCGATGTGACGCTCAGCGATTGGGATTGCACGCTCGAGCCTGAGCGCGCAGTGCACTCACCGGCGTTGCGTCTGGGCTTGCGCCTGGTGCGCCACCTGCTCGAGGCCGATGGCCGGCGCATCGTGGCCGAGCGCGCGCAGCGGCCCTTCGCCAGCATCGATGAGCTCGGCGCACGCGCGCGGCTCTCGCGGCGCGCATTGCAGATGCTCGCCGCAGCCGGCGCGCTCAGTGCCTTGAGCGAGCATCGGCACGAAGCGCATTGGCGCGCGCTCGGTGTGGAGCAGCTGCCCGCGCTGATCGCAGGCCTCGCGGGCAAGGAAGCGCCGCTGAGCTTGCCGCGGCCGACCGAGAGCCAGAACATCCTGGCCGATTATCGGCATCTGGGTCTGACCAGCGCTCGCCATCCGCTCGCTCTATTGCGCCCGGCGCTCTCGCGCCGGGGATTTCGCAGCAGCAGCGAACTGCAGCGGCTGCCGGATGGGACCGAGGTACGCGTCGGCGGCCTGGTCACGCATATGCAGCAGCCCTCGACGGCTTCGGGTGTGGTGTTCGCCTCGCTGGAGGATGAAACCGGCATCGTCAACGTGATTCTCTGGCCCAGCGTATTCAACGCGCAGCGCCGCTGCGCACTCGAGTCGAGTCTGCTCGTGGTCGACGGCGAGCTGCAAAGACGCGATCGGGTTGCCCATGTGCTCGCGCGACAACTGCACAATGCTTCGCACTGGCTCGGCAATCTCGAGCGCGATTCACGCGACTTTCATTGACTGCGCCAGCGCGCACCTGGGCGCGCTAGCTGGACTGGCGCAGCAGCTGGATATTGCCGCCCGCGGCGGTCGTATCGATGCTCACCGTGCGCTCGGTCATGAAGCGCGCCAGATAATGCGGTCCCCCGGCCTTGGGGCCCGTGCCGGAGAGACCCTCGCCGCCAAAGGGCTGCGCGCCGACCACAGCGCCGATCATCGAGCGATTCACATAGAGATTGCCCGCGTGCGCTTCGCGGCGCAAAAGCTCCGTGTGCTGACCCAGACGGCTCTGCAATCCCATGGTCAGCCCATAGCCGCTCGCATTGATACGCGCGAGGGTCTGCTCGAGCTCACCGGCGCGCCAGGTCACGACGTGCAATACGGGTCCGAACACTTCCTGGTGCAGATCCTCGATGCGCTGCAGCCGCACGAGCGTCGGGGCCACGAAATGACCACCGGCGCACTGCGCCGGTAAGCTGCAGCGATAGAGAATCTGCGCCGCGCTCAGGCCACTCAGGTAGGACTCCAGCGCCTCCTGCGCCTGCGCATCGATGACGGGGCCGACATCGGTATCGAGCAGTCCCGGATCCCCGACGCGCAACAAAGCCATCGCACCGGTAAGCAGCCGCAACGCGGGTTCGGCGATGTCCTCCTGCAGGCACAACAGCCGCAGCGCCGAGCAGCGCTGCCCGGCGCTCTGAAATGCCGAGACCATCGCATCGCCAATCGCACGCTCGAGCAGTGCGCTCGAATCCACGATCATCGCGTTGAGTCCGCCGGTCTCGGCAATCAGCGGCACGAGCGGCCGGCCCTCATCGGTGAGCAGACTGCGCGCGATGCGCCGCGCGCTCTGCAGCGAGCCCGTGAAGGCCACGCCCGCGAGCCGAGGCTCGGCCGTGATCGCGGCGCCGAGCTCATCCCCACCGGGGAGCAAAGCGATCACGTCGCTCGGTATGCCCGCCTGCAGCAGCAAGCGCACGGCCGCGGCGGCAATCAGCGGGGTCTGCGGCGCCGGCTTGGCGATGACGGCATTGCCGGTGACCAGGGCAGCGCTGACCTGTCCGAGGAATATCGCCAGCGGGAAATTCCAAGGGCTGATGCAGGCAAAGATGCCGCGCGCGGCCCAATGCAATTCGTTGAGCTCGCCGGTTGGCCCGGGCAATACGAGTGGGTCGAGTGTACTGCGCGCCTGCGCCGCGTAGTAGCGGCAGTAGTCGACGGCTTCGCGCACTTCCGCGAGCGCATCGGTTACCGTCTTGCCGGCCTCGCGAATCGCCAACCCCATCAGCGCTTCGCGTTCGCGCTCGAGCAGGTCCGCGGCGCGCTCCAGGCAGCTCGCGCGCTCATCGGGGCTGCGCGCGGCCCAGTGCGGTTGCGCGGCCTGCGCGCGCTCGAAGGCCTCATGGACCTGCCCGGCAGTGCCCTGCACGACCGTGCCGACCGTGCGTTCGAGCGAAGCGGGGTCGCGCACCGGCGTGGCGGCGCCCGCGCATTCACGGCCGCCGATGATCGGCGCGGCCTGCCACGATTGCGCCCAGCTCGCCTCCAGTGCCTCGCGCAGGCGCTCGGTCTCGAGGACGTCCGAAAAATCAATGCCGGCGGAATTACGGCGTTCAGCAAACAGGTTAATCGGCTCCACGATCGCCTCATCGTGCGGCCAGCGGGCCGCTTGCACTGCAGTGACCGGATCGCTCAGCAGCGATTCATCGAGCATGCTCGAATGGGCAAGCCGATGCACGAACCCGGCGTTGGCCCCATTCTCCAGGACGCGACGCACCAGGTAGGGCAGCAACTGCGCATAGTGGCCGACCGGCGCGTAGACGCGGCAGCGCACCGCCTCATGCGCGATCAGCGGCTCGTACAGCCCCGCGCCCATGCCATGCAGGCGCTGGAACTCGAAATCGCGCCGCGCGCCGCACCAGCGCAGGATACTCGCGACGCTATGCGCGTTATGCGTGGCAAAGGCCGCATACAGCCGCGGCTCGGCCAGCAGGCGCCGGGCGCAGGCCAGATAGCTCACATCGGTTGCGGCCTTGAGCGTATAGACGGGAAATTCGGCGAGGCCGAGCTCCTGCGCGCGTTTGATCTCGATGTCCCAGTAGGCACCCTTGACGAGCCGCACGCTCAGGCGCTGAGCGCTCGTGCGTGCCAGCTCGGCGATGCGCTCGATCACGGCGCCGGCGCGTATATGATAGGCCTGCACGGCGATTCCAAGCCCGTCCCAACCGCGCAGCGCGCGATCGGCCGCCACGCGCGCGAGAATATCCAGCGACATCTCGAGGCGCTCGCTCTGCTCAGCATCGATGGTCAGGCCGATGTTACGCGCCGCGGCGGCGCGCGCCAGCTCGGTCAGGATCTGCGTGAGCTGCGCGATCGCGTGCGCACGCTGCAGGGGCTCGTAACGCGGATAGAGCGCCGATAGCTTCACCGAAATGCCATCACGCTCGCCAATGGCGGCCCCCGCATGAGCGCAGGCGCCCACGCGCGCGATCGCGCGCTCGTAGGCCACCCGATATCGATCCGCATCATCCTGCGTGCAGGCGGACTCGCCCAGCATATCGAAGGAGTAGCGATACTGGCGCGCGGGCCCGCGTCGCGAGCGCGCGATAGCCTGCTCGATGTCGCGTCCAAATATGAAATGACCGGCCAGCGCGTACAGCGTCAGGTTCACGACCGGCCGCAACAGCCGCGCGCGCCGCACCGGCTCGGTGCCGAGCCACGCGCGTGCGAGCATCAGTGCGCGCGTGAGCGCATTGACCTGCCATCGCGGCGAGACGCCGCGATGGGCGCTCCAGCTGCCCGCCGCGAGCTTCTCGGCCAACAGCTCGAGCGCGGTGCCCTCATCAGGAATGCGCAGATACGCCTCGGCCAGCGTCAGCAGCGCGAGTCCTTCGGGCGTGCCGATGCTGTACTGCTGCAGCACGCAATCGATCCAGCGCTGCGAGAGCGCAGCGCGCTGGGCGCGCACCAGGCGCGTAGCGCAATCGTGAATCGCGGCCGCATCGCGCGCTCCGCTGCTCGCCGCGCCCAGCAGCGCCGCCCAATCGGCCTGCGCTTGCGGCCTCACCTGCCCTCGCGCCCCTGGCGCGCGCCTCAGGTCTGCGCCGACAGATGCGGCCAGGCGGCGCGCAAGTACAGCACCATCGAGATCAGCGTGAGCACGGCTGCAAGCACCGTGAGCCATTGACCCATCAGATAGATCGGCAATCCCAGCAGCGAGTGGCGGAACAACAGCATCGTCAGGCCCACCATCTGCACGATGGTTTTGAATTTGCCGATGCGCGAGACCGCCACGGCCGTGCGCTGGCCGATGCCCGCCATCCATTCGCGCAGCGCCGAGATCGCGATCTCGCGACCGATGATCACCGCCGCGGTCAGCACCATGACCGCGCTCGCATCGCGGCTGACGATCAGCACGAGCGCCACCGCGACCATGAGCTTGTCGGCCACCGGATCCAGAAAGGTACCCAGGCGCGTAGTCTGCCCGAGCCGACGCGCCAGATAGCCGTCGAGCGAATCGGTAATGGCCGCGGCCGCGAACAACAACCCGGCGATCGGATCGGCCAGATTCTCCGGGTTGTGGCCGCCGAACACGAACAACACGACGATCAGCGGAATCGCCATGATGCGCAGCCACGTCAGAATGTTAGGCCAATTCCAGATCATCAGGCCCCCGGATGCAGATGATCATAGATCGAATGCGCCATGGAAGCGCCGACGCCCGGCACTTTTTCCAAATCCGCGACGCCGGCACGCATGACTCCCTGCAGCCCGCCAAAGTGCGTCAGCAAGGCCCGGCGCCGCGCCGGGCCCAGTCCGGGCACGGCCTCGAGCACCGACTCGCGATAGCGTCGGGCGCGCCGGCGCCGGTGACCGGTAATGGCGAAGCGATGTGCTTCGTCGCGCACGCGTTGAATGAAGTGCAGCGCTGCACTGTCGGGCTCGAGAATAATCGGCGTTGGCTCGCCGGGGCGGTGCAACCGTTCCTGCCCGACCCTGCGATCGGCGCCCTTGGATACGCCGACCACCTCCAGACCTTGCACACCGGCCTCCGCCAGCCCGGCGAGTGCGGCTTCGACCTGGCCGGCACCCCCGTCGATGAGCAGCAGATCGGGCCGGGGCCGCTCGCCGGCGGCGATGCGCAGCCCATGCCGGCGCAGCGCCTGATGCAGGGCGCCGTAATCATCGCCCGCCGTGACGCCCTCGATATTGTAGCGCCGGTATTCACGCTTGCGCGGCCCGTCCGTAGCAAACACGATGCAGGAGGCAACCGTGCCTTCCCCGGCCGTATGGCTGACGTCAAAGCACTCGATGCGCTCGGGAGCCGCGCTCAGGTGCAAGACGCGCGCGAGCACCTGCAGGCCGGCCAGCGCCGCCTCGGCCTGCGCGTGGCGCATGCGCAAGGCGTTGCGGGCGTTGTCCTGCGCCTGCTCGAGCCATTTGAGCCCGAGCCCGCGGCGCGGCACGCGCAGCTTCAAGGCACGCGTGCGCCCGCCCAGCGCCTCGATGAGGGCTTCGCGGTCGGGCAGATTCATATTAATGAGCACTTCGGGCGGCAGGCTCTCGCGGCTGTAGTAGAGCAGCAGAAAAGCCGCAAGCGTCTCGCCCGGCTCGCTGAGCGCGCTGGCTGGAAAGAAGCTCGCGGTGCCAAGGTTCTGGCCTTCGCGCACCGGCAGCACGCAGATCGCATACTGTCCGGGCTCCCCCGCGATCGCGATCACATCGGTATCCGTGGGCCGGCGCGCCTGGGCGATCTGCTGGGCGCGGATCTCCTGCAGCTCGCGCAATTGATCGCGCAGCCGCGCCGCCTGCTCGAACTGCAGTGCACCGGCCGCCTCATCCATGCGCCGCTGCAGCTCGGCGACGACCTCCAGATCGCGTCCCTCGAGCACCCCGATTGCCCCCTCGACATCGCGCAGGTAATCCTCGCGACTGATCAGGCCGACGCAGGGCGCCGAGCAGCGCCCGATCTGATATTGCAGGCACGGTCGCGTGCGATTGGCGAAGAACGAATCGCGGCAGTTGCGGATGCGGAACACCTTTTGCAGATGCTGCAGCACTTCTCTGACGGCATAAGCGCTCGCGAAGGGCCCGAACTGGCGAGCCCCGCGCTGACGCGGTCCGCGATAGAACTGCAGCCGCGGGAACTCGTGGTTCGCCTGATACAGGATGTAGGGAAAGGACTTGTCGTCGCGCAGGATGATGTTGTAGCGCGGGCGCTGCGCCTTGATCAGATTGCTTTCGAGCAATAGCGCCTCGGTCTCGGTGTTGACCACCGTGACCTCGATGCGCGCGATCCGGGCCACGAGCGTTGCGATCTTGGGCGAGAGGCCGCCGCGGGCAAAATAACTGCCGACCCGATCGCGCAGCCGTGCCGCCTTGCCGACATAGAGCAGCTCCCCGGCCGCGTCGTACATGCGATAGACGCCCGGCCGCTGCGGCAAGGAGGCTACAAAGCCCTTGGCATCGAATTCGCGTTCACTCATAGCGGCCACCGCGGCCGAAGCATCAGCGTGCAGTCACTGTCCTTTAGGACTGCCGCGCGCTGTGATCGGCGATCAGCAGTGCCAGCTCGAGCGCCTGCTCGTAGTTCAATCGCGGATCGACCTGCGAGCGATACGCGCGCTGCAGGTCCGAGTCGGTCAGGCCGCGCGCTCCGCCCGTGCATTCCGTAACATCCTCGCCGGTCAGCTCGATATGCACGCCGCCGAGATACGAGCCGTGTTCGGCGTGGATGCGAAAGGCCAGATCGAGCTCCCCGAGGATGTTCTCGAAGCGCCTTGTTTTGAGCCCGCCCGTGCTGGTCTCGGTGTTGCCGTGCATCGGATCGCAGCACCAGAGCACGGACTGTCCCGTGCGCCGCACCGCCTCGATCGCGCGCGGCAGCGACTTCTCGATCTCGCGCACGCCATAACGGTGAATCAATGTGAGGCGCCCGGGCTGGTTCTGCGGATTGAGCACGGCCACCAGTTGCTGCAGCCACTGCTCGCTCATGGCCGCGCCGATCTTGACCCCGATCGGATTGGCGATGCCGCGGAAGTACTCGACATGTGCGGCATCGATCTGCGCGGTGCGCATGCCAATCCAGGGCATGTGCGTCGAGAGGTTGTACCAGCGATTCTGGCGCGCGATGAAGCGCGTCTGGGCCTGCTCGTACAGCAGATGCAGGCCCTCGTGGCTGGCATAGAAGTCCACGCGTGTGGCCTCGTGCACGCGCTTGCCGCTCAGGGATTCGAAGAAATCCAGCGCATCACCGATGGAACGCGCGGTGCGCTCATAGGCCTCGCGCAGCGGCGCGTGGCGCATGAAGCCGAGCTCCCAGTATTCCGGGTGATGCAGATCGGCAAAACCCCCATCGACCAGCGCGCGCACAAAATTCAGCGTGAGGGCTGCGCGCTCGTAGCCGCGCAGCAACAGCTGCGGGTCGGCGCGGCGCGCCTCGGCTGTGAATTCGGGCCGATTGACCAGATCGCCACGATAGGCCGGCAAGGTCAGACCCTCGCGCGTCTCGGTATCGGCCGAGCGCGGCTTGGCGTACTGGCCAGCCATGCGCCCGATGCGCACCACCGGGCGCTTCATGCCCGATAGCAATACCAGGCTCATCTGCAACAGGACTTTGAGCTGCTTGGCGATACGATCGGACTCACAATCCTCAAAGCTCTCGGCGCAGTCACCCCCCTGCAACAGGAAGCCCTCCCCGCGCTGCACGGCTGCAAGGCGCTCGCGCAAGGTCTCGATTTCCCACGAGACCACGATCGGGGGCAGGCGCGCGAGATCGGCCAGCACGCGGCTCAGCGCGGCGGCATCCTCGTAGAGCGGCTGCTGCGTGGCCTGGCGCGACTGCCAGCTCGCCGGATGCCAGGAATTGCTATCGGTGGAGCGCATCGACTAATGCTAGCACGCGGCGCGCTGCGGTCCTTAGTGGGTGCGCCTAGTGAGTGTTGTTAGCCCGTGGCCTGGTTTGCTTTGGCCTCATGCCAGAGCTCATCCCACTGCGCGCTCGAGAGCTCATCGAGGATAAGGCCCCGCGCACTGGCCTGCCGCTCCATCGACTCGAAGCGCTGCTCGAACTTCAATGCCGCCGCACGCAGCGCCGCTTCGGCATCGAGCTCCAGATGGCGCGCCCAGTTGGCGATGGTAAAGAGCAGATCCCCGAGCTCCTCAGTCACTCGCGCACTGTCCCCGGCGTGGAGAGCTTGATCAACTTCCGCGAGCTCCTCATCGATCTTGGCGCGCACGTGCTCGGGCCGCTCCCAATCGAATCCGACCCGTCGCGCGCGCCGCCCGAGCTTCGCCGCGCGCGCGAGCCCCGGCAGTGCGCGCGGCACATCGGCCAGCGTTGCCTTTGCGCCCTGCGCGGCGCGTTCGGTGGCCTTCTGCGCTTCCCAGGAGACGTGCAATTGTGCGAGCTCGAGTGCCCGCGGCTCGGCGAACACGTGCGGATGGCGGCGTACGAGCTTGTCGCTAATGGCGCGCACGACGGCCGCAAAATCGAACTGACCGAGCTCCTCGGCCACGCGCGCGTGAAATACGATTTGAAACAAAAGATCGCCGAGCTCGTCGCGCAAGCGCTCCGGGTCAGCGCGCGCGATCGCATCGGCCACCTCATAGGCTTCCTCGATCGTGTAGGGCGCGATGCTCGCGAAGCTCTGGGTACGATCCCACGGGCAGCCGGACTGCGGATCACGCAGCGCGCGCACGAGCCCGAGCAGCGCCTCGATCTGATCGGCCGCAGCGCTCACGCGGCGCTCCCGGCGACGCTCTCGCACAGATTCATCAGGATGCCGGCGGTCGCGCCCCAGATACGGCGCTCGCCGAAGGGCAGCTCCCAGAGCTCGAGCTCGAGCCCATGCAGATTGCGCCGGCGCGTGCGATAACTGGCGCGCGCCAACGCGAAGGCCAAAGGCAGCTCAAACACCTCGGCGACCTCATTGCTGTCGGTCCGCAGCGTGAAGTGCGGCTGTACCAGCGCCACTACCGGGGTCACGCGGTAGCCGCTTTGCACGATGTGATCGGGCAAAAACCCGATCGGCTCGATGGCCGCGGCCTCAATGCCGATTTCCTCGTGCGTCTCGCGCAGCGCCGCGGCGGCCAGGTCCGGATCATCCGCCTCGACTCTGCCGCCCGGAAAGCTGATCTGGCCGGCATGATTGCGCAGTCCCGTCGAGCGCAGCGTCAGCAACAGGCTCGGGGCTTGCGGACGCAGCACGATCGGCAATAGCACGGCGGCGGCCCGCAGCGTCTGCGGCAGACGCGCGCGCAGCTCGCGCTGCAGCTCATCGGATACAGGTCCCGTGAGTGCACCGAGATAACTGTGATCGAGCCGATGGTCCGGCGCCGGCAACAGAGCTCGCCGCAGGCGCGTGCACCAATCGGCCGGCAGCGCGGACTGCGCCGCCTGCGCGCTCGCAGCCACCGCTCTAGCCGGAGCCCCCGCTCGAGCCGCCCTTGATGCCCCCGCGGGTCAGCTGGGCCGGATCGAGCAGCGCATCGAGCCGCTCGCGCGGCAGTCCCGTCTCGCGCGCGGCCACCTCGCGGATGGGCCGGCCCTCGGCATAGGCTTGCTTGGCGATGCTGGCCCCCTTCTCGTAGCCGATCACCGGATTGAGGGCCGTCACGAGAATCGGATTGCGCTCGAGCACTTCAGCCAGGCGCGAGCGATTGACCTTGAAGCCCGCGATCGCCTGATCGGCCAGCAGGCGCGTAACATTCGCCAGCAGGCGCAGACTCTCGAGCAGATTGTAGGCGATCACGGGCAGCATCACGTTGAGCTGAAAGTTGCCCGACTGGCCGGCGATCGTGATGGTCGCATCGTTGCCGATGACCTGCGCGGCAACCATGGCCGTAGCCTCAGGGATCACCGGGTTGATCTTGCCCGGCATGATGCTGCTGCCCGGCTGCAATGCCGGCAGCGCGATCTCTGCCAGGCCTGCCAGCGGGCCGCTGTTCATCCAGCGCAGATCATTGGCGATTTTCGTGAGGCTCACGGCCAGCACTTTGAGCTGGCCCGACAGCTCCACCGCGGTATCCTGCGCCGAGAGCGATTCGAAGAAATTTCCACTCGGCTCGAAGTCGATGTCGGTCAAGGCGCGCAACTGCCGGCAGAACGCGGCGGCGAAATCAGGGTGCGCATTGATGCCGGTACCGACCGCCGTGCCGCCTTGCGCCAGGGCGTGCAGGCGCGGCTCGACCGCGCGCAGCCGCGCTGCGCCGTGCTCGATCTGCGTGCGCCAGCCCGAAAGCTCCTGCGCGAGCGTCAGGGGCATGGCATCCATCAGATGCGTGCGCCCGGTCTTGACCACATCCTCAAGCTCGCGCTCGCGCAGCGCCAGCGCGTCGGCCAGATGCTGCAGCGAGGGCAGCAATTGCTCGCGCAACAGCAGCGCGGCACTGACATGGATCGCACTGGGTATGACATCGTTGCTGCTCTGGCCCATGTTGACCTGATCGTTGGCATGGGCGGGGACGCCGGCACGCGCCGCGAGGTGCGCGATGACCTCATTGATGTTCATGTTGCTGCTGGTGCCCGAGCCGGTCTGAAACACGTCGATCGGAAACTGCGCATCCCAGGCGCCGCTGGCGACCTCCCGCGCGGCCTGCCCAATGCCCGCGGCGATGCCGGGCTCCAGCAGTCCGAGCTTCGCGTTTGCCGCCGCTGCGGCCTGTTTGATCAGCGCCAGCGCGCGAATGAAAGCGCGCGGCAAAGTCAGGCCGCTGATCGGAAAATTCTCAACCGCACGCTGGGTCTGCGCGCCCCAGAGCGCGTCGGCTGGCACGCGCAGCTCACCCAGGCTGTCGCGCTCAATACGATAGGGTGAGGTCATGATCGATCGGCTTGGACTCGTTGCGATATGATGATCAGTCTAGCATTTCAGTCCAATGCCGCATCTGCATGGAAGCCTCTGCCCTCAGCGCGCTCTCGCCGGTGGACGGCCGCTACGCGGCCGCGGTCGAGCCGCTGCGCGAGTATCTGTCCGAGGCGGCGCTGATCCGTGAGCGCATCCGGGTCGAGGCCCTTTGGTTCGAATGGCTCACGGCCGCGCCCGCGCCGCTGTTGCGCGCGCCATTGCCCGCGCCGGTACGCGCGCGCGCCGCGGCGCTGGCGCAGGAGCCGGGCGCGCAGGCCCCAGCCGCGGTCAAGGCCATCGAGCAGCGCATCAATCATGACGTCAAGGCGGTGGAATATTACGTGCGCGATGAGCTCGGCGCGGCCGGCGCGAGCCCGGCGCAGCTCGAGCTCGTGCACTTCGGCTGCACTTCCGAGGACATCAGCAATCTGAGCTACGCGCGACTGGTGCGTGCGGCGCGCAGCGCGGTATTGCTGCCCGAGCTGCGCGCGATCGGCGCGAAGCTGCGCGCCATGGCCGAAGCGCACGCCGAGCTGCCGATGCTCGCACGCACGCACGGGCAGAGCGCGAGCCCGACCACTTTCGGCAAGGAGATGGCAAACGTCGGCGCGCGCGTACAGCGCCCGCTACAGCGGCTCGAGGCCGTGCAGATCCTGGCCAAGTGGAACGGCGCGGTCGGCAATTTCAACGCCCACGTGGCCGCGCGGCCGGAGCTGGACTGGCTCGCACTGAGTCAGAAATTCATCGAGTCGCAGCAGCTGGCCTGGAATGCCTACAGCACGCAGATCGAGCCGCACGACTGGATCGGCGAGTTCTGTGATGCCTGCGCCGCCCTCAACGTGATACTCATCGATCTGAGCCGGGATCTGTGGGGCTATATCTCACTGGGGTATCTGCGCCAGGCAGCCACGCGCGGGGAGGTCGGCTCCTCGACGATGCCGCACAAAATAAACCCGATCGACTTCGAGAACGCCGAGGGCAACTTCGGCATGGCCAACGCGATGTTGCGCTTCTTCGCCGATAAGCTGCCGATCTCGCGCTGGCAGCGCGATCTGACCGATTCGACCGTGCTGCGCAATCTCGGCGTGGCCCTCGGGCACAGCCTGATTGGCTGGCGCTCACTGCAGCGCGGACTGGACAAGCTCAGTCCGGATCGCGCGCGCATGGCCGAGGATCTTGAGGATGCCTATGAGGTCATCGGCGAGGCGATCCAGAGTGTGCTGCGCGCCGCGGGCGTGCCCAACGGCTACGAGCTACTCAAGGACTACACGCGCGGGCAGCGCATCGATGCGGCGGGGATGAGCGCCTTCATCGCCACGCTGCCATTGAGCGCGCTCGAGCGTGCGCGCCTGCAGCAGCTGCGGCCGGCAGATTATGTTGGATTGGCCGCGCAGCTCGCGCGCCGCTTTGCCGCGAGCGCGCCCTGAGGCCCCCGTAATGGCCGGATTCGTTAGCCCGCTCACACAGCGCGTGCCTCAAAGCGTGAAGCGGTTGGCGCTGCGCGGACGGCCGCTGTCTCTAACATCGTTGCAATCCAGCTTCCGCAACCGGGGCAACGGTGGCAGCACCCACGGAAAAACGTCCGACCGCATCGGCGCGTCTGTCGAGCTTCGGGCTCGAAGATGGCCCGATAGCAGCGGCTGTGCTCACCGAGCGCTCGCCCGTGCCCGAAACACTGCACGTGCTGAGCACCATCGAGGAGGTGCGCACTGCCACCGAACATGTCGCCGCGAGCGGGCGGCGCCTGATCTCGATCATGACTCCCGATCTGGAGCCCGAGATCTACGATCAGCCGGCGTTTCTTGAAATCATCAAACGCTTCGTGCTCGGCCGCAGCTTCGCCAAGGTGCGCATACTGATGCGCGATCAGGCGCGTGTGGGCCATGGCGCGAACCGCTTCATGGCGATGGCGCATCGGCTGACCAGCTATCTGGAAATCCGCCTGCGCGCAGCGCAGTACCGCGAGCTCACGGCCGCCTACTGCATCAGCGATGATCGGGGCATTGTCTATCGCGTTCGGGCCGATCGCGCCGAAGGCATCGCAGGGCTCAACAACCCGCCGATTGCGCGCCAGTATCTGCAGGAATTCGACGCCATCTGGCAAGCCAGCGCCACCGAGGAGCGCGAAGTGCGGGTGGCCCGTCGCTGATTCGCGCCCCCCGCCGCGACGCGCCGCGGTATCCTTGAACATGGTCTTCAGGCCCGATGTCACGGTCGCGGCGGTCATCGAACGCGACGCTCGCTTCCTGTTGGTCGAGGAGCGCATCGGCGGCCGACGCGTCTTCAATCAGCCCGCCGGTCACCTGGAGGACGGCGAGAGTCTGCCCGGCGCGGTCGTGCGTGAAGTACTGGAGGAGACCGCCTGGGGCTTCGAGCCGCAATGGCTGCTCGGGATCTACCTCTGGCGCAGCCCGCGCGGTCGCAGCACGCTGCGCATCGCCTTCACGGGCGCCTTGCGCGAGCTCGATGCGGCACGCACGCTCGATGCGCCGATCATCGCGACACACTGGCTCACACGCGCGCAGGTCCTCGAGCGCACGGCGCGGCTGCGCACACCCCTGGTGTTGCGCTGTATCGATGATTATCTGGGCGGCAAGCGCCTGCCGCTGAGCGCGCTCACATCATTGGTCGAGGCCGCTACAATGTCCGCATGGGAGCCTCATCCTCCATCCGTGTGATCGTGGGTCTATCCGGCGGCGTCGATTCGGCCGTCGCCGCATTGCTGTTGCGCGATGCCGGCTACGAGGTGCACGGGCTCTACATGAGCAATTGGGAAGAGGATGACGCCTACTGCACCCAGGCGCAGGACTACCAGGATGCGCGCGCGGTGGCGCAGGAGCTCGGGATCGTGCTGCATCGGGTGAACTTTGCGCAGCAGTATCGTGAGCGCGTATTCCAGTATCTGCTGGAGGAATACCGTGCGGCGCGCACGCCCAATCCGGACATCCTGTGTAATCGAGAAATCAAATTCGGCCTGTGCCAGCGCTATGCCACGCGTCTGGGCGCTGCCTTGTTTGCGACCGGTCACTATGCTCGCCGCCTGGATGCGAGCGATGGACCGGCGCTCTACCAGGGGCACGACAGCGCCAAGGATCAGTCCTATTTTCTGCACGCGGTGGAGCGCTCGTGCCTGCAGCGCGTGCTGTTTCCGCTGGGCGAGCTGCATAAGCCGCAGGTGCGCGAGCACGCGCGCCGCGCGGGCCTGCCAGTGCACGATAAGCCCGACAGCACCGGCATCTGCTTTATCGGCGAGCGCCCGTTTGCGCAATTCCTGAGCCGCTATATCAAGAGCGAGCCCGGTCCGATCGAGAGTCTGGAGGGGCGCGTGCTCGGGCGCCATCGCGGCCTGCCCTTCTACACGCTCGGACAGCGCGCCGGACTCGCGCTCGGCGGCGCGCGTGGCTGCGCCGAGGAGCCCTGGTATGTGGCGCGCAAGGAGGCCGCGCGCAATGCGCTGCTCGTCGTGCAGCGCCACGAGCAGCAGCGCCTCGAGTCGAGCGCAATTGCTACCGGGGCGCTGCACTGGCTCAGCGCGCCACGCCACGGCATGTTCCAGGCGCAGGTCAGACTGCGCCACCGCCAGCCGTCGCAGTCAGCACAGGTACACGTGCAGGCCGACGGCAGCGCGCAGATCGCCTTCGGGCAGCCGCAGCGCGCGCCCACGCCTGGGCAATTTGCGGTCATCTACGAAGCCGGCCGCTGTCTTGGCGGCGGCGTGGTCGAGGGCGCCGGCCTCGATTCCTAGCCTGCAGCGGCCGCGGCGGTGCATATCGGGCCGCAGCCGCCCCCGATATAATTGCTGCGCTGTTCAGCGTTAGCGCCGCGCTTCGCGCGCAGCGGCGGGAGAGACTATGAGCGATTCCTTCAAGACGCACACCACCCTGCGATCGGGCGCGAACTCCTATGGCATCTGGAGTCTGCCGGCGCTGGGCGCCGAGAAGCTCGCGCGCCTGCCCTATGCGCTGAAGATTCTGCTGGAGAACCTGCTGCGCTTCGAGGATGGCGTGAACGTCACGCGCGCGGATATCGAGGCCGTGCTCAACTGGGATCCCTCGCTGCGGCCCAGCCACGAGATTGCCTTCACACCGGCGCGCGTGATTATGCAGGACTTCACCGGCGTGCCGGCCGTGGTCGATCTTGCGGCGATGCGCGAGGCGATGATTCGGCTCGGCGGCAATCCCGATGAGATCAATCCGCTCGCGCCCGCCGAGCTCGTGGTCGATCACTCGGTGCAGGTCGACAGCTACGGCACGGCGCACTCGCTCGCCGACAACAATCGCATTGAATTTCAGCGCAACGGCGAGCGCTATGCGTTCCTGCGCTGGGGCCAGTCGGCGTTTCGCAATTTTAAAGTCGTGCCGCCCAATACCGGCATCGTGCACCAGGTCAATCTTGAGTATCTGGGCCGCGTCGTGTTTGAGGCCGGCGCGCCCGGCGCACTCGAGGCTTATCCCGACACACTGGTCGGCACCGATTCGCACACCACGATGATCAACGGGCTCGGCGTGCTCGGTTGGGGCGTCGGTGGCATCGAGGCCGAGGCTGCGATGCTCGGACAGCCGATCACCATGCTGATTCCGCAGGTCGTGGGCTTTCGGCTCGAGGGCCGGCTCAATCCCGGTGCGACCGCGACCGATCTGGTGCTCACGGTGACGGAGATTCTGCGCCAGCAGGGCGTAGTGGATAAGTTCGTCGAATTCTTCGGCGATGGGCTGGCCAGTCTGCCTTTGGCCGATCGCGCCACGATCGGCAACATGTCGCCCGAATTCGGCAGCACCTGCGCGCTCTTCCCGATCGATCAGGAGACCTTGCGCTACCTGGAGCTCACCGGCCGGCCACGCGCACAGGTGCAGCTGGTCGAGGATTACGCGCGCGCCCAGGGCCTCTGGCGCGTGACCGGCGCCGCGCCGGCGCAATACACCAAGATCATCGAGCTGGATCTGGGCAGCGTCGAGCCCAGTCTGGCCGGCCCGAGTCGACCGCAGGATCGCGTGCCGTTGCGCCTCGCGCGCAACGTCTATCGAACCCATCAGGCGCGCATCGCCGCCGAGCGCGCGCGCTCCAGCCCGAAGGCGAGCGGACAGGTACCCGTGATGCTGGACGGACAGTCGTTCGTGCTGCGCGACGGGGCGGTGTTGATCGCCGCGATCACGAGCTGCACCAATACTTCTAATCCCTTCGTGATGATTGCGGCGGGTCTGCTCGCACGCAACGCGCGGCGCCTGGGTCTGCGTTGCAATCCCTGGGTGAAGACGAGCCTCGCGCCCGGCTCGCGCGTCGTGACTGCCTATCTGCAGCAGGCGGGGCTGCTCGAGGAGCTCGCCGGCATCGGCTTCAACCTCGTCGGCTACGGCTGCACCACCTGCATCGGCAATTCCGGCCCGCTCAAACCCGAGATTTCCGCAGCGATCAAAGCCGGCGACCTGACCGGCTGCGCGGTGCTGTCAGGCAATCGCAATTTCGAGGGCCGCGTACACCCCGAGGTCAGGATGAATTTTCTGGCCTCCCCGCCATTGGTCGTGGCTTATGCGCTGGCCGGCACGATGGACCTGGACCTCAACAGCGAGCCGCTCGGCATTGGGGCCTCGGGCCAGCCGGTGTATCTGCGCGATGTGTGGCCAGATCCGCGCGAGGTCAGCGAGTCGGTGCTGCGCAATATCGATGCCGCGATGTTTCGGCAAAATTACAGCAGCGTGTTTTCCGGTGATGAGCGCTGGCAGGGCATCAAAGTGCCCGACGCCAAGGTCTACGAGTGGGATCCGAAATCCACCTACGTCAAGAATCCGCCCTACTTCGACGGCATGAGCATGCAGCCAGCCGCGATCGCCGCGATCCGCGATGCACGCGTGCTGGCGTTGCTCGGCGACTCGGTGACGACCGATCACATCTCACCGGCCGGCAACATTGCGCGCAATAGCCCCGCCGCACGCTATCTGATGGAACAGGGCGTGCAGCCGGCCGATTTCAACCAGTACGGCGCGCGCCGCGGTAATCACGAAGTGATGATGCGCGGCACCTTTGCCAACATCCGGCTGCGCAACCTGCTCGCACCGGGCACGGAGGGCGGCGTGACGCTGTATCTGCCAACCGGTGAGCAGATGAGCATCTACGATGCGGCCATGCGCTACAAAGCCGACGGCACGGCGCTGCTCGTCATCGCCGGCAAGGAATACGGCACGGGCTCCTCGCGCGATTGGGCCGCCAAGGGCACATTATTACTCGGCGTGCGCGCCGTGATTGCCGAGAGCTTCGAGCGCATCCATCGCTCCAACCTCATCGGCATGGGTGTCCTGCCGCTGCAATTCCGGGCGGGCGAGTCGGCCAGCTCACTCGGGCTCACCGGGCACGAGCGCTACGAGATCTCGGGCTTTGACGCCGCAGCGGCTGAGTCGGCCACGGTCGTGGCCACGCCCGCGGGCGGCGCGGCGCGCCGTTTTGAGGTGCGCGTGCGCATCGATACGCCCAAGGAGCGCGACTACTTTCGCCATGGCGGCATCCTGCAGTACGTGCTGCGACAGCTGGCCGGTCAGCCTCGCGCCGCGTGAAGCGTGGGCGCGGGCAATCTTGCGGTTTTCGATCTCGACGGCACCATCACGCGCCATGACACGCTCTGGCCATATCTGCTCGGCTACCTCTGGCCTCGGCCCTGGCGCCTGCCGCGCATGCTGCTGGCCGTACCGGCCGCGCTGCGCTTTCCATTCAAGCGCGATCACGGCGACATCAAGGGCGCGCTGATCCATGCGGCGCTGGGCGGCCTGCGGCGCCCAACGCTCGATCGTTGGACCGAGCGCTACGTGGCGCAGGTCCTGTGCCGCGGCCTCTATGCCGAGGCGCTCGCAGCCATCGCGGTGCATAAAGGCCAGGGCGATCGGCTGCTGCTCATGTCGGCCAGCACCGATCTGTACGTGCCTCGCATCGGCGCGGCACTGGGATTCGATGAGACGATCTGCACCAGGGTGCGCTGGCTGCAGGACGGCAGACTCGACGGTCACCTGGCGAGCGCCAATTGCCGCGGCGAGGAGAAGCTGCGTTGCCTGCAGGCGCTGATCGCGCGTGAGCACCCCGCGTGCGTCTATGCGTATGCCGACAGCCGCTCGGATCTGCCGCATCTGCAGTTGGCGCAGCATGGCTTCCTGATCAATGGCTCACGGGCAACGCTGCGCAGCGCCGCTGCGGCAATCCGGCCACTGCACTGGTCCCGGCGTGGCAGTGCTGGCCAGATACTTTGACAGGCCGCGGCTACATCGACGTGCGCACTTCCCAGAGTTCGGGAAAAAGCCTGAGGCGCAACGCCTTTGCCAGATAAGACACGCCGGCTGTGCCGCCCGTGCCCGGCTTGTAGCCGATGATTCGCTCGACGGTCTTCATGTGCTGGAAGCGCCACAGCTGGAAGCGATGATCGATGTCAACCAGGCGTTCGGCCAGCTCGTAGAGATCAAAGTCCTTCGCGGCGTTGTGATAGACGGCGAGCCAGGCCGCGGTAACCTGCTTGGATGGCACATAGGGCTGCGTGAAATCGCGCGCCAGCGCCTGCGCCGGCACTCCATAGCCGCGTTGCGAGAGCAGACGCAGTACCTCATCGTAGAGACTGGGTGCGGCCAAGGCGCGCTTGAGCGCCTCGTAATCGTGCGGTGAGTGACGATGCACCTCGATGATCTCCGGGTGCTTGTTGCCGAGGGTAAATTCCAGCTCGCGATACTGTACCGACTGGAAGCCCGAGGAGCGACCGAGCAGGTTGCGAAACGAGGAGTAGTCCGCTGGCGTCATGGTCGAGAGCACTTCCCAGACCGCCAGCAACTGTGCCTGCACGCGTCCAATGCGATCGAGCATCTTGAAGGACGGCAGCAGCTGGTCGCGGCGCACGCATTCGATCGCGCCGTGCAATTCGTGCAGCATCAGGCGTATCCACAACTCCGAGACCTGATGCACGATGATGAAGAGCATTTCATCGTGCTCGCCCGAGAGCGGTTTTTGCGCATCGAGCAGTCGATCAAGCCGCAGATACTGGCTATAGGACAGCGAGCTGCCCAGATCCCAGTGCACGCCCTCATCGGCGAGCTCCACATGCGACGCCCCTGGAGGCTCTGCAGCCTCTCCGCTCACGGCAGGATCCAGGCCGGCACCCGTCGCCAGCCCTGCAATAGCTCGCGATCCAGCGCCCTCCAGTCGGGCTCCTGACGGGCGACTTCGGCCCAGAAGCGACTCGAATGATTCATATGGCGCAGGTGCGCGAGCTCATGGATCATCAGGTAGCGGGCCACCTCGGGTCGTTGAAATAACAGGCACACGTTGAGGCTGATGGTGCCGCGGCGCGAGCAGCTGCCCCAGCGCGTGCGCTGGCAGCGCACCTGCAAGCGCCCCGGCTTGACGCCCATCTGCGCCGCCAGCAGCCGCAATGAAGGCTCGAAGCCCTCGCCCGCACGGCGCCTGAGCCAGCGGCTCAGCGCCCCGCGCACCTGCTCGGCATCAGCGAGCTCGCCGGCCAACAGCAATTCATGCTGCATGAGCTCGCGCACGCGCACGCGTCCGCTGCCTTGGGCATGGATGCAACGCCATTGTTCGCTCACCGCGCTGAGCGTCAGGCTGCTCGGCGGCAACGGCCAGTGCGCGCTCGGTGCGGCGCGCAGTCGCTGGCGTTCGATCCATTCCCGATGCTCGCTGACAAAAGCGCTGACGCGCTGTGGTGAGGTGCGCGGCGGCACGACGATCTCCACCCCGCCGTGACGAAACACCCGCACGCTGAGCCGGCGTGCGCGCGCACTCTGCCGCACCGACCAGCTCTGCTCGCTGGGAAGCGCGCCCCAGAGGGTCAATTGCTGCAATTTCTGTTCAGCGCGGGCCAATGACGTGCGTTCGTAAACGAGTGTACATTCCCGCGTTCGATCATATCAGGCCGCGCCGCGCCGCATTACAGTAACGGACATGCAATGGCTCGACATCGGCGCGAACCTGACGCACGCAAGTTTCGATCGCGACCGCGCAGCGGTGATCGAGCGCGCGCGCGCGGCCGGCGTCGCGCAGATGCTGGTCACGGGCGCAAGCCTGACGAGCAGCGCCGCCGCCATGCAGCTGGCGCGGGCCTATCCGCGCACGCTGTATGCAACCGCCGGCGTGCACCCGCATAACGCCGGCGAGTTAGCGGCCGGGGACCTGCCGGTGCTGCGCGCGCTGCTGTCGCAGCCCGAGGTCGTTGCGGTCGGGGAATGCGGTCTTGACTACTATCGCGATCACAGCGCGCGCGCGGCGCAATTGCAGGCCTTCGAATGGCAGCTGCAGCTGGCTGGCGAGGCCGGCAAGCCGCTGTTCCTGCATCAGCGCGATGCCCACGCCGATTTTCTCGCGGTCTTGCGCAATCATCGGCGCAGCTTCGCGGCCGGCGTAGCGCACTGCTTCACGGCCGGCGCCGCCGAGCTCGAGGCTTACCTTGAGCTCGGACTCTCGATCGGCATCACCGGTTGGATCTGCGATGAGCGCCGCGGCGCGCATCTGGCCTCGGTGGTCGGCGCCATCGCGCCCGAGCGGCTGCTGCTCGAGACCGACGCGCCCTACCTGTTGCCGCGCGATCTGAGTGCAAAGCCCAAGTCGCGACGCAATGAGCCCCTGTATCTGCCGCACATCGGCGCGGTCGTGGCACACGCGCGCGGCCAGAGCATCGAGGCCTGCGCGCGCCTCACGACACTGAACGCACGGGCTTTGTTTGGGTTACCGGATCCGCCCTAGATGGCTGCCTTGGGTGCGGCCAGCTGGCTGGGTGCGACGGATTTTTTGATCCCAGCCCAGGCCGGCATCCAGCCTTCGAGCAGCGAGCGCATGAGATCGCGCTCCGAGGCCGGAAACTCCGAGGGCAGCGAGTCGAGCATCAGCGTATATCGCGGCAGGCCCTTGGGAAAGCGGCCGCGCGCCGTGAACACGACACGGCCCTCGACCGGCACTCCCTGCGCCAGAGCACGTACGGCGGCGATGCGGTCGTAGAGTCCTGGCTGCGGATTGCCGAAGGTATAGCGCTGCGCGCGATGCATGACGGTCCAGGCGCTCATCTGATCGCCGCCGAAAATGTTGCCCGCGATATCGCGCAGGTCGATCACGATGATGCCGCGCGCGGTCAGCAGCAGGAAATCCACATGCAGTGCCGCGCCCTGCCCGTCCGGCACGAGCACGTCACGCAGATGCTCGAAACCGCAGCTGGTCACAGCCAGCGTGCGCGCGGCGCGCATGCGCCGGCGCTGATCCCAGCGCCATGCATACACCAGCGCGCCGATGAGCAGGGCTGCAGCGATCAAAATCGCCACGAGCTCGACATCGAGGATAGGCAAGGCGTCCATGGATTAGAGCGAGCGCTTGAGCATGGCAAGATTGGCGTCGATCTCGGCGTAGCGCGTGGGCCGCGCATACAGGCGAGCCAGATTTTCCGGCATCGGCAGCGCGGCGCCAACCAGCGGTTCGACGATTTCCCGAAACTTCGCCGGATGCGCGCTCGCCACGATCAGCCAGCGCCGCTGCGCGCGCTCCGCGGGAGGCAGGCGTGCGTAGGCTTCGGCCGCCACCGCGCTATGCGGGCACCAGATGCGCCCAAAGCGCTCGAAATCGCTGCGGATGCGCGCGCGCGTCGCCTCCTCCTCGATCCACACGGCGCGCAGTGCGCTACGCAGCGCCTCCACATCCGGGTACAGCGAGCGCAGACGCTCAAGATTGCTCGGGTCGCCGACGTCCATGGCCGAGGATATCGTCGGCACGCTCGCGCGTGGCCGCAACACGCCCTCGCGCAGATAATCCGGCACGGTGCGATTCATATTGTGCGCCAGGACGATCGCATCGATTGGGGCGCCGAGCTGGCGTGCCCAGACGCAAGCGGTCGCGTTACCCAGATTGCCGCTGGGGATCACGAACGAGGCCGCCTGTCCATGCGAGCGCGCGACGCGCAGACTCGCGGCCCAATAGTAGAGGGTCTGCGGCAGCAATCGGCCGAGATTGATGCTGTTGGCCGATGAGAGCTCGAAGCGCCCGCGCAACTCGGCATCGGCAAATGCTTCCTTGACCAGGCGTTGGCAATCATCGAAGCGGCCCCGCACCGCGAAGCTGCGCACGTTGCCGTCCCAGCAGGTCAGCTGCCGCTCCTGCGTCGGGGAAACCAGCCCCTTCGGATACAGCACCGTGACTTCGACGCCGCGTTGGCCATGAAACGCTGCGGCCACCGCCCCGCCCGTATCCCCGGAAGTGGCGACCAGGATCTGCAGCGGCCGGCCTTGAGCGCGCGGCAGGCGCGCGAGCGCCGCGGCCAGAAAGCGCGCGCCGAAGTCCTTGAACGCCGCCGTGGGCCCATGAAAGAGCTCGAGCACTCCCAGCCGCTCGGCAGCGTCGAGCCAGATCAGCGGGGCCGGAAAATCCAAGGCCTCGCCTGCGATCGCGCCCAGCTCAGGCTCGAGCGCATCGCCGGCCACGAACGGGGCCAGTAGCTCACTCGCCAGACCAGCCAGGCCCGCGTCGGCTTCGAGCGCTGCGAGCCCGGGTATGCGCCCCGCCTCAACGCTGACCCATTCCTCGGGCACATACAGTCCACCATCGCTGGCCAGCCCCTGCACCAATGCCGTGCTGAATCCGGCCCGATGCCGTGGGTCGCGGGTGCTTATGAACTGCATCAGGCCAGCACGCGCGCGCCAGTCGGGGCGATCGCGGTGATCCAATGGTCGGCCTGCAGGCCATGGCGCGAGAATTGCGCGATCATGGCCTCGCTGACCGCGGCTGCCTGATTCTCCAGACACCAGGCGAAGGTCGTCGGACCGGCGCCGGAGATCGAGCAGCCAAGTGCGCCGGCCGCGAGCGCGGCGCGTCGCACGTCGGTGAAGCCCGGAATCAGCGCGGAGCGCTGCGGCTCGATGACCACATCCTGGAACGATTCGCGCAGCATCTCCAGATCGTTGGTGTAGCAACCGGAGATAAAGCCGGCCAGATTGGCCGTCTGCCAGACAAAATCGGCCATCTCGACGCTGTGCTTGAGTATCGCGCGCGCCTGGCGCGTCGAGAGAAACATGTGAGGATGCACGATCACAGCGCGAATCGCGGGTGGCACCGGTATCTGTTTGACGCGCGGGTGATCAATGCCCACCGTGAGCACGAGACCGCCGAACAGTGACGGTGCGATGTTATCGACGTGCACGGAGCCACTGGCGATCGCCTCACCCTGCATCGCGTATTTGAGCAATTCGAGCCGCGTTCGCGGCTCCGACAGCAGCGCGTTGGCCGCAACCACCGCGGCCACGGCTGAGGCGGCTGAGCCGCCCAGCCCCGAGGCCAGCGCAATACCCTTCTCCAGCACGAGCTCGAAACCGAACTGCAGTCCGAGCGCCTCCTGCATCGCCAGCAGTGCGCGGCCGGCCGTGTTGCGCTCGGCCTGCATCGGCAGACCCTGAACCACTCCGCTGATCGCCTTGATCGCGACGCCCGGGGCCTCGATCCGGCTGACCGTCGCGCTATCGCCGATCGCATCGACGGAGAAGCCCAGAATATCGAAGCCGATCGCCACATTACCGACCGAGGCCGGGGCGAACGCGTGCGCGCGCTGCGGCGGCGCGCTGCGCGCCGCGCCCTGGCTCACAACCGTGCCCCAAGAAAGGTCGCCAGACGCAGCAGATCGGCGAAAACGCCGCCGGCCGTGACTGCCGGCCCGGCGCCGGGCCCCTGAACGATAAGCGGATTATCGCAATAGCGCGCCGTGGCGAAGCGCACGACGTTGTCGGTCAACGCAATATTCGCAAAGGCGTGGCTCGTCTCCATCTCGGTCAGGCCGACGGTTGCCCGGCCATCCGCGCCGACTGAACCGACATAGCGCAGCACGCGACCGCGTGCGCGCGCCTGCTCGTAGCGCAGCTTCATGGGCTCATCGTAGCGTGACAGGCCGGCCAGAAACTCCTCGCTGCTGCCGGCGACCAGATCGGCCGGCACGAGGCTCGCGACCTCGACATCGCTCATCTCGAGCAACAATCCCATTTCGCGGCCGAGGATGATGAGTTTGCGCGCGACATCGGTGCCCGCCAGATCATCGCGCGGATCAGGCTCGGTGTAGCCGCGCTGCTTAGCCTCGCGCACGATGTGCGAGAACGGCGTGCTGCCGTCATATTTGTTGAACAGGTACGCCAGCGTGCCCGACAGGATGCCCTCGATGCGGATGATCTCATCGCCGGTCTCGCGCAGATCGCGCAGCGTCTGGATGACCGGCAAGCCCGCGCCGACCGTGGCTTCGTACAGATAGTGCGCGCCGCTCTCGCGACGCGCAGCCTTGAGACTCTCGTAGTAGGCCAGATCGCTGCTGTTGGCCTTCTTATTGGGCGTGACGATGTGAATACCGGCCGCGAGCCAGTCGCGATAGTGCCGCGCCACCTCGGCGTCGGCCGTGCAGTCGATCAGCACGGTATGCGGCAGATAATCGACGCGCACGTGCTCGACGAAACGCTGCAGATTCACGCCCTGCGAGTGCGACTCGAATTCCTCGCGCCAGCGCTCGAGTGCGACGCCGTGGTCGGACAGGCACATGCGCCCGCTGCGCATGATGCCGCGTACGCGCAGGTCGATCTTGAACTCGCGCTCGAGGCGCTCGCGCTGGCCAGCCAGCTGATCGAGCAGCACGCGGCCTACGGTGCCCGGACCGATCAGACCGATCGAGAGCGTGTGCGGCGAGAGATAGAAGCTCGCGTGCGCAGCCCGCAACGCCCGCGTCGCATGAGCGCCCTCGACCACGACGGAGATATTGCGCTCCGAGGCGCCCTGGGCGATCGCGCGTACATTGATCTGGGCATTGCCCAGTGCACTGAAGACCTTGCCGGACACTCCGGGCATGCCCGCCATGCCATCGCCGACCACGGCCAGGATTGCCAGATCGGGCGTGATATCGACGCTCTGGATCTGACCGCCGGCGAGCTCACGCGCAAACGCCGTGGCGAGCACGCTCCGGGCGCGTTCGGCCTGACCCTGTGGAATCGCGCAGCAGATCGAATGCTCCGAGCTGCCCTGCGAGATCAGAATGACCGATATGCGCTCCTCGTGCAGAGCGCCAAAGAGCCTGTGCGCGGTGCCGGGCACTCCGATCATCCCCGCGCCCTCCAGATTCACCAGCGCGACGTCCTCGATGCTCGTGATGCCCTTGACCGGCAGGCTCGAGCGCGGCTTGGCGCAGATCAGAGTACCGGCCTTGTGCGGAGCAAACGTGTTGCGTATCCAGATCGGGATGTCGCGGCCAACCGCCGGCGCCATGGTCTGCGGATGAATGACCCGCGCGCCGAAATAGGCCAGCTCCATCGCCTCGTTGTACGAGAGCGAGTCGATCACCTGTGCATCGGGCACACGGCGTGGATCGGCTGACAGCACGCCATCGACGTCGGTCCAGATATGAATCTCGGTCGCCTCGAGCAATACGGCAAATATCGAGGCGGAGAAATCGCTGCCATTGCGACCCAGCGTGGTTTGCACGCCGCGTGGATCGCTGGCGATGAAGCCCGTGATCACGAGCGTGGCAGGACTCGGCGGCTGCGCCGTTGCCAGCAGGCCATCCAATTGCACTCGGGATTGCTCCCAGAGCACCGCCGGACCGAGCGGACCCCATTGCACGCTCACGCAGCGGCGTGCGTCAAGCCAATGCGGGCCGCTGCGTACGCCGCGCTGCTGCAGGTAGCGGTAAAACAGTCGACTCGACCAGATCTCGCCGTAGCCGGCCGCCAGATCGAGCACGCTCTGCGCCGCCGAACGCATCACGCTTGTGGTCTGCAG
>Ga0302311_10001618_pt1 | contig 26347 bp, 24 predicted proteins | sample III_Palsa_N1_3_FD_200449 | JGI IMG/M metagenome (GOLD analysis project Ga0302311, IMG submission 200449) | Peat permafrost microbial communities from Stordalen Mire near Abisko, Sweden - III_Palsa_N1_3 | ecosystem: Environmental > Terrestrial > Soil > Palsa > Peat permafrost | place: Sweden... | reverse complement strand
TAGGCCGCCCAGCAGGAACATAAGCTTCTGCATGATCAGCAGCGCCGGCAGCACCCGCCGCAGCCAGAACGCGGTCAGGCCGACCAGGGTGTAGAGCAACACCCCGATCAGGGCGCCGATCACGCCCAGCACGCCGACGTAGACCAGTCCCAAGCCAGCGGGCCACGGCCGGCCGGAGATCGCCAGCAGAGCGAGGCCCGCCACCGCCAGCATCGCCAGCCGCGCGGTCATGCCGCCCGCCTCGCCGGCGATGGTCTGGGCCAGATAGGGCTTGGGCCGCAGCAGATGCGGCTCCAGCGCGCCGGAGCGGATGTCGTCCTCCAGCCGCAGCTGGATCGCCGGCACGGACAAGGTCACCCACTCGGTGACGCCGATGTAGACGCCAAGGCCGCCGGGCGGCAGGCGCACCGCCAGGGTGCCCGCCAGCCGCTGCGCCCCGACCTTGTCCCAGAAGGCGACCAGCACCATCAGGCAGACGCCATAGAAGATTGCTCGCCCCAGCAGCACCGGCCAGGCGGTCAGCGCCGAGGCCAAGCCGATCCGGTAGGCCGCGACCATGGCGGCGAGCGTGGAGAAAATCCTACTGGTCCAGGGCGGCGTAGATCTCATGGATCACCTCCTCCATGGGCGGGTCTTCCACGGTCACGTCCTCGATGCCGCCCAGCGCCAGCGCCGCGCCGATCACCGCCTCGATCCGGGTCTGGCGGGTGTCGATCTCCAGCACGGTGGTGTGCGGCTCGCTCGGCCGGCGGGTGACGCCCGGCAGGTCCAGCTCCAGCCGTGCGCTCTGCGACTGCAGCGTCACCAGCTTGCGGGCGATGAAGCGCCGGCGCAGCTGGTCGGTCGGTTGGTCGAGCACGATCCGGCCGCTGTTGATCACGATCACCCGTTCGCAGACCAGCTCGATGTCGCGGGTGTCGTGCGAGGTCAGCGCCACGGTCAGGCCTTCGGCCAGCGACTGTTCGCGGATGAAGTCGCGGATCGCGGCCTTGGCGGTGACGTCGAGGCCGATGGTCGGCTCATCGAGGAACAACAGCCGCGGGCCGTGCAGCAGCGCCGCGACGATCTCGCAGCGCATGCGCTGGCCGAGCGAGAGGCGCGCCACCGGCTGGTCCATCAAGGCGCCGACGCCGAACCGCTCGACCAGGTCGTCGCGGCGCCGGGCGAAGGTGGGGCCGTCCTGGTCGTAGACCCGGCGCAGCAGGGAGAACGAGTCGCGCACCGGCAGCTCGGTCCACAGCTGCGAGCGCTGGCCGAACACCACGCCGATCTCGTAGGCCAGACCGCGCCGCTGGCGCCACGGCGTGAAGCCCAACACTTTGGCGTCGCCGCTTGTGGGCTCCAGCACGCCGGAGAGCATCTTCAGCGTGGTCGACTTACCCGCCCCATTCGGCCCGATGATCGCCACCCGCTCGCCGGCCGCGATCTCGAAGGACACGCCCGCGACGGCTTCCAGTTCGACGATGTCCGGGTGAAAGAGCCCCGCCAGGGCTCCGAGCGCGCCGCGCCGCCGCCTAGGGAAGCGGTAGGCCTTGCGGAGCTCCTTGACGGTGATGGCGGGGTTCATTTTTAGACTCGAGGCGGGATTGAGGGGGGATCGGGTCGGGGCCGGCGCACGCGTATGGCCGCATCGCGCCCGACGGGAGCGATACGGCGCTGGCGAACGTGGACCGACCGGTCCGGGTCATCTCAATCAACCTTGGGCAAGGAGTCTGGGGCGGCTGCCTTAGCCGAACGAGGTTCGACGAGCAAGGCGCGTCAAGCGCGCCGCAGCGCCTCGGCCACCGCCGTCGCGATCTGGGCGACGTTGTAGGGTTTGCGCACCACCGGGGCGTCGAAGCCCTCGGGGGCGGGCGCGGCGTCGCCGTAGCCGGTGGCGAAGATGAACGGCGTGCCGCGCGCTCGCAGCAGCTCGGCGACCGGCGTCACTGGCGTGCCGTTGAGATTGGCGTCGAGCACGGCGACGTCGAACGGCGTGTCGGCCAGCTTCAGCGCCTCCTCGAGGTCGGACGCCACGCCGACCACCTTGGCCCCGGCCTCGGTGAGGCCGGCCTCCAGCTCCAGCGCCAGCAGGACGGAGTCCTCGACGATGATGATCCGCCGGCCCTTGACCGCCGCGGCCGACAGCGCGCCGGACGAAGCCCCGACCTGCGGCTCGTGCCGCACCTCGCTGGTTCGCTCCGCGGGGGCCGCCAGGGGCGCCCCCGCGGCCAGCGCGGTGGCGTCGGCGGTGATGGTGGCGCGCACGCCGCCGGCCAGGAACTCGATCCTGGCCTGGCCGCCGAGCTCACGGCCCGTCACCCTCTCGAGCAGGGTGGCGCCGAAGCCCCGCCGCGTCGGCGCGCCCACCGGCGGCCCGCCGCGTTCGGTCCAGGTCAGCTCGAACCCGCCGGCCGGACGCGCCGTCCAGGTCACGGTCACGCGGCCGCCCTCGGCCGAGAGCGCGCCGAACTTGACCGCGTTGGTGGCCAGCTCATGCAGGGCGAGCGTCAGGGCGTTGGTGGCGCGCGGGTTCAGCAATATCTCGGGTCCCGACCAGTGCGCCTGGCCGGGCGCGAGCCCGCCGAGCTCGGCGGCAGCGATGTTGCCGATGTCGGCGCCGCGCCAGCGGGTGGCGGTGAGCAGGGTGTGGGCCGAAGCCATCGCTTCCAGCCGCCCGGCGAAGGTCTTCAGGAACGCGTCGAGCGAGGTGGTCTTGCGTGCAGACTGCGCGGCAAGCGACTGCACCGAGGCCAGCACGTTCTTCACCCGGTGGTCCAGCTCCGCCACCAGGGCGTTGCGCGCCTCGTCCTCGGTATGCTTCTGGGTGATGTCTCGCACGACACCGATGATCCGATGGATCGTCCCGTCGCGCGCGATGGGCGCGGCGGCGGCGCTGGACATCCAGAGCACCCGGCCGTTATCGGGCCGGATCATTCGGTACTCGACCTCGTAGCGACCCTCGTTGATCAGGCCATCGCCGACCGCGCGGCGCAGCGCCTCCACGTCATCGGGATGTACATAACGATAGACGGCCTCGCCCTTTTCGGCCGCCATCTCGCCGGCGGACAGGCCGGTGATTTCGGCCATGCGCTCGCTGACGATCAACCGGTCTTCGCCGATCTCCCACTCGAACTCGCCCATCCGGGCGGCATCGAGCGCTAGGCTGGCGCGCTCCTGCTCGATTGCCAGCTGGTCGGTGGCGTTGCGCGTCTGGCGGGCGCCTTCGTCCATGCTCGCCAACATAGGCGGTGACTTCGGAGCATGCGACAGCAAACGGCGCCGGGCCATCGCCGCCGTGGCACTTTCAGTTTATATTGTGCAGGTATGGAGCTCGGCCGGAACGCCCAACGCGAGCAAGCGTTTGGGCGGTATCGCGTTCCAAGCCCCCGCGTCGTCCAGCAGCGCCCGGAGATTCGCCAATGCCCGACACCCTCAACGCCATCGACGACGAGGTTCAAGCCAGGACCACCAAGGTCCGCAAGGCCGCAAAAGCCGCCGTCGCCAACGCCACCGAGGCCAGCCACGAAAAACTCAACGAGGCGATCGACCTCGCCGATCGTAGCATCCGCGAAGCGGCCAAGCGGATCGAGAAGGCCGTGCGCGAAGGGGTCGAGACGATCCGCTCGCAGTCCGAGCCCTATCGCGACAGCGCCACCCAGCAGATCGATGAGGCGCAGAAGTACGTGGTCGAGCGTATCAAGGAACGCCCGGTCGTGGCCACCCTCGCCGGTCTCGGCGTCGGCCTGTTGCTAGGTCTGCTGATGGCCACGCGCTCCTCCGACAAGTGATCTTCCGCCGACTGCTCTTCATGCTCGCCGCAGCGATGATGCTGGCGGTGAGCGCCGGCATCCTCGTGATCGCGCTGGCCTATGCGGAATACGCCCTGGTCAAGCCCTACGTGGGCGCCGCCGGCGCCGCCGGGATCGTGGCCGGATCGGCGGCGGTCTTCATCGGTATCGTGGGTCTGGTGCTCGCCGGCGCGAGCAGGGCGCCCAAGCCGAAACCGGGCGAGCCGCAGACCGTGGTCGATCGGCTGATGGATTTCATCAAGCGCAAGCCGGTCACCGCCCTGGGCGGCGCCATCGCCGCCGGCATCCTGGCCATCCGCAACCCGACCTATCTCGGCGCCGTAATCCGCGCCTTCGTCGAAGGCCGCGAACCGCCACGGCGGGGACGCAAGTGAGACGGTGCGGCAAAAATCCCATCTCTATCTTCTTCGGTCATAGCCGGGCGTAAGTCCCGGCTACCCAGGAACACCGCCTGAGACTTGGCCGCGCCGCGCGCGGCCATCCGAGCGTCCGCGTGCTTGGTCATCACCGGGACGACGCCCGGTGATGACCAAGGTTGCGGGAAATGGACGGATCCCGGCGGCTGCACGCCAAGAGAAAGGCGGCTCGGGATTTTCCCAAGCCGCCCTAGTCATCATCGAGATGGGGTGCGGAGGCGGCAGGCTGACTATCGTCAGCCTCAAGTCGGGGGGGCGTCGCCGCCTCCGCAGGGTTGAGAACGGTGAAGTCGACCTGCGGTTCCGGCCGAGGTGTATTTTTCTCCGCTAGACCACCGAATTTCCCCGGATCGCGCGCATCACAAAGCTGATCACCAGCAAAATCAAGAAGATGAAGAACAGCAGCTTCGCGACCGAAGCGGCGAAGCCGGCCAGGCCCACGAAGCCGAGCGCGCCAGCGATCAGGGCGAGGATAGCGAAGACGAGGGTCCAACCCAGCATGACGTTTCTCCAATCGGTCGGACAAGCCGTCCGCGTCGGAGCAATTAACGCCCGTCCGCAAACGGCGTTCCAGCGGCGCTTGTTCGGAACGCTAGACGGGGTTCCGGGCGATCAGCTGGCGGGCGATGATGATGCGCTGCATCTCGTTGGTGCCCTCCCCGATCATCAGCAGCGGCGCGTCGCGGTAGAGCCGCTCGATCGGATACTCCTTGGAATAACCGTTGGCGCCGTGGATGCGCATCGACTCGGTCGCGACCTCGAACGCGGTTTCGGTGGCGAACCACTTGGCCATGCCGGCCTCGTAGTCGACCCGGCCGCCGCGGTCGTAGGCCTTGGCGGCGTCCTCGACCAGCAGCTCGGCCGCGCGGGTCTTGGCGGCCATCTCGCCCAGCTTGAGCTGGATCGCCTGGTGCTGAGCGATCGGCTTGCCCATGGTGGTGCGGATCTGGGCGTAGGTCACCGCCTCCTTCAGCGCCCGCCGGGCGATGCCGACGCCGCGCGCGGCGACATTGACCCGGCCGATCTCGAGCCCGCCAGTCGCCATCAGGAAGCCCTTGCCCTCCTCGCCGCCGACCAGCCCGAGCCGCGCGTCGACCGGCGCCTCGTCGAAACCGATCTCGCCGGTGTCGATGCCGCGGTAGCCGAGCTTGGGCAGTTTGCGGCCGCGGGTGACGCCGGGCGCCTCGGCGCCGGTCGCCAGATCGCGCGTGGGGACGATCAGCATCGACATGCCGGCATGGCGCGGCTGGGCGTCGGGGTTGGTCTTCACCAGCACCGCCAGGATGTCGCCCTCGATGGCGTTAGTGATCCACAGCTTCGAGCCGTTGATGCGGTAGACGTCGCCGTAGCGGCGGGCGGTGGTGCGAATGCCCTGCAGGTCGGTGCCGGCGTCAGGCTCGGTCAGCGCGAGGCCCCCGCGCAGCTCGCCGGTGGCGAAGCGGGGTAGCCAGTGCTCTTTCTGCGCCTGGGTGCCGAACTTCTGCACGATCAGCGCCATCATCAAATGGCTGTTGAAGAAGCCGGTGAGGCTCATCCACTCTTCGGAGATGCGCGCGACGATCCGCGAATAGGCGGTGGCGGGCAGGCCGAGGCCGCCGTACTGCGGCTCGATCAGGGCCCCGAACAGGCCCATCTCGCACATGTCCTGCACCAGCTCGGTCGGGTACTCGTCCGCCTGCTCGAACTTCGCCGCCACCGGCGCGACCTTGCGGGTCAGCCATCGGTCGATCGAGTCCAGCAGGGCCTGTTCGTCGGCCTCGCTGATGGCGGGGGCTGCAAGGGTTTCGCTCATGTCAGCGGTTGTCCTACGTGGCCGGATCCGCCCGGCGTCAGCAGGCCCTGGCCGGGCACGTGGTTCACCTCCAGGCGCACGCCGTCAGGATCCTCGAACAGCACCGAATAGTAGCCCGGCGCGTAGCCGTCTTCCTGCGGTGGGTGGACGATCGTGGCGCCGATAGAGACCAGGAAGTCGTGCACCTCGTTGACTTCCTCCGGCGAGCGCACGCGGAAGCAGACGTGGTGCAGGCCGACGCGGTTCTGAACGAAACGCTCGCCCACGTGATCGGGCGATGGCGCGCGCACCGCGAACCCGGTTCGTCCACCGACGGCGTAGTAGACGCCGGCCGCGTTCATCACCTCCTTGAGGCCGAGGAACGGCAACAGCTTCATGTAGAAGGTCTTCGACGCCTCGAAGTCGCCGGCGGTGACGAAGATGTGCGCGACGCCGTTGATTTCCATCCGGACCCTCCTGTGAAGGGCTCTATGCGCCCTTACCCAGCGTGCGCCAATCGCCGCTTGCCGCCGACGCTAGCGAAGGGGTTGAATGGCAGTAAGGCTAGAAAAACAGCCATCGATTTCAACAAAACACATTGGGAGAACCGCCGTGAGCTATGAAGCCATTCTCTACGAGACCCGCGGCCCGGTCGCGATCATCACCCTGAACCGGCCGGAGCGGCTGAACGCGATCGGGGCTGAGGTGCGCGAGGAGGTGCACGCGGCGATCGAGGCGGCGCACCATGACGACGGGGTCCGCGCGGCGATCATCACCGGCGCCGGCAAGGGTTTCTGCTCCGGCGCGGACCTGTCCGGCGCAGCGGCCAGGGCGGCGGTGGGCGGCGGGGGACCGACGCCGACGAGCCACTCGGAACGGCTCGATGAGGAAGGCTGGGTTGGCCGCTGGGCCAAACGCTTCGCCCACTTCGACAAGCCGCTGATCGGGGCGATCAACGGCGTTGCCGCCGGCGCCGGCATGAGCATGGCGCTGGCCTGCGACGTGCGCATCGGTTCAACCAACGCTCGGTTCAAGACCGTCTTCATCGAGCGCAATCTGTCGCCCGACAGCGGCATGACTTACTTTCTGCCGAGGATCGTTGGCTATTCGCGCGCCGCGGACCTGATCTTCTCCAGCCGGGCCGTGAACGCCGAGGAAGCCTACCGCATCGGCCTGCTCGATCGCCTGGTCGCGCCCGAGAGCCTGCTCGACGAAGCCGTGGCGCTGGCGAACGACATGGCGCAGTGGCCGCCGCTGGCGATGCGCATGTCGAAGCGCGTCCTGCAGCACAACCAGGACGCCGGCCTGGACGAGGCGCTGCGCTACGAAAGCGTCGGCCTCGGCTTCGGCCGCAAGGCTGTCAACGACAGCAAGGAATCGATCGCCGCCTTCGCCGAGAAGCGAAAGGGCGTCTATACGGGGAACTGACGAACAAGGAGCTTCAGGCCATGGCCCTCGACGCTGGCGAGACCCGCAAGACCTTTCATTGGGAAGATCCGCTCGACCTCGGCTCGCGACTCTCCGAGGACGAGCGGATGGTGGGCGACGCGGCGAGGGCCTACGCCCGCGAGAAGCTGCTGCCGCGGGTGGTCAGCGCCTTCGCCGAGGAGCGGTTCGACCGCGAGATCATGACCGAGATGGGCGCGCTCGGGTTCCTCGGCCCGACGCTGCCCGAGGAATACGGCGGCGCGGCGGTGAACCACGTCGCCTACGGCCTGATCGCCCGCGAGATCGAAGCGATCGACAGCGGCTACCGCTCGGCGATGAGCGTGCAGTCGTCGCTGGTGATGTACCCGATCTACGAGTTCGGCTCGCAAGAGCAGCGCCGGCGCTGGCTGCCGGGGATGGCGCGCGGCGAGATTATCGGCTGCTTCGGCCTCACCGAGGCGGACGGCGGCTCCGACCCGGCCTCGATGCGCACCGTGGCCAAGGAGGTCGACGGCGGCTTCCTGCTCAACGGCGCCAAGATGTGGATCACCAACGCGCCCGTCGCCGACGTCGCCCTGGTCTGGGCCAAGCTCGACGGCATCATCCGCGGCTTCCTGGTCGAGCGCGGCTCGACGGGCTTCGAGACGCCGAAGATTCTGAACAAGCTGTCGCTGCGCGCCTCGGTCACCGGCGAGATCGCGCTCTCGGACGTGTTCGTGCCGGAGGAAGCGATGCTGCCGAACGTGCAGGGCCTGCGCGGGCCGTTCTCCTGCCTCAACAAGGCCCGCTACGGCATCGCCTGGGGCGCGATCGGCGCGGCGGAGTTCTGCTTCCACGCCGCCCGCGACTACGTCGGCAGCCGCAAGGTGTTCGGCAAGCCGCTGGCTGCGCGCCAGCTGGTGCAGAAGAAGCTGGCCGACATGCAGACCGAGATCGCGCTCGGCTATGAGGGCGCACTGGCGCTGGGCCGGCTGATCGACCAGGGCGCCTGGGTGCCGGAAGCGATCAGCCTGATGAAGCGCAACAACTGCGGCAAGGCGCTGGCCATCGCCCGCGAGGCCCGCGACATGCACGGCGGCAACGGCATCAGCGGCGAGTATCACGTGATGCGCCACGCCGCGAACCTGGAGACGGTCAACACCTACGAGGGCGCGCACGACGTGCATGCGCTGATCCTGGGCCGGGCGATCACCGGCGAGAACGCGTTCTAGCGCCGCTGCGCCCGCACCACCGCCGCGTCCAGCGACTGCAGGAATCGCGAGCGGTCGGCCAGGACGAATGGCTTCGGGCCGCCGGTGATTTCGCCCATCGAGCGCAGGTGCTCTCCGACCACGCGCGACGACAGCGCCGCGCCGATGTTGTCGGCGGTGAAGACGCGGCCGGTGGGGTGGATCGCCTGGCCGCCGGCCTTCAGCACCCGGTCGGCCAGCGGGATGTCGGCGGTGATGACGATGGCGGCGGCGTCGGCGCGCTCGGCGATCCAGTCGTCGGCGACGTCCGGGCCCTGGTCGACCACGATCTGTCTAATCAACTTAAGAGTCGGCGTGCGGATCCAGCTGTTGGAGACGACGAACACGGGCAGCTGGTAGCGGGTCGCCACCTTGTAGACCTCGTCCTTCACCGGGCAGGCGTCAGCGTCGATGTACAGAGTCGCGACCATCGGCCCAGCTTCCGCGAAGCGCGGCGCGAGTGCTAGACCCGACGCAACGGGGAGGCCGCATGACCGAAACAGCGTCGCAGATCGCGCCGGCGAAGACGCCGGCGACGACGCCTATGCGCACCGTCGTCGCGGCTTCGGCGGCCGGCACCGCGTTCGAGTGGTACGACTTCTTCGTCTTCGGCAGCCTGCTGACGATCATCTCGAAGAACTTCTTCGCCGAGCTGGGCGCGACCGCCGGCCAGATCGCCGCGCTGGCGCTGTTCGGCGTCGGCTTCGCGTTTAGGCCGCTGGGGGCGCTGATCTTCGGCCGCGTCGGCGACCTGCTTGGACGCAAGGCGGCGTTCTTGATCTGCGTCTCGATGATGGGGGGCGCGACCTTCGCCATCGGCCTGCTGCCGAGCTTTCAGCAGGTCGGCATCGTCGCGCCGATCCTCCTGATCCTCCTGCGCGTTCTGCAGGGCACGGCGCTGGGCGGGCAGTACGGCGGGGCGGCGATCTATGTGGCCGAGCACGCGTCGCCTGGCCGGCGCGGCCTGCTCACCGGCTTCGTCCAGGCCTCGGCCGCGTTCGGCCTGACCGCGGCGCTGGCGGTGATCTACGTCACCCGCAAGAGCATGGGCGAAAGCGCGTTCGCAGCGCCGGACTGGAGCGGCGGCTGGCGCATCCCGTTCTTCGTCTCGGTCGGCCTGGTGGCGATCTCGATCTGGATGCGCTCGAAGCTGGCCGAGAGCCCGTCGTTCCAGCGCATGAAGGACGCCGGCGAGGGCACGCGGGCGCCGTTCCGGGAGTCGTTCGGCCACAGGCCGAAACTGAAGCTGGTGCTGATCGCGTTCTTCGCCCTGATGAGCGCCCAGGGCGCCTACTGGTACACGGTGTTCTTCTACTCCGACGTCTTCATGGAAAAGTTCCTCAAGGTGGAGGGGGACGTCGCCAACATGCTGATCATGGCCGCGGCCATCGTCAGCGCGCCGCTCTACGTCTTCTTCGCCTGGCTATCGGACAAGGTGGGCCGCAAGCCGGTGATGTGGGCGGGAATGACGCTGGGCGTGCTGACCCTGTTCCCCGGCTTCATGGTGCTGAGCGCGGCGGCCAATCCGGCGCTGCAGGCCGCCTCGCACCGGACGCCGGTGACGGTGGTGGCCGATCCGGCCGACTGTTCGCTGCAGTTCGACGTCAGCGGCAAGGCCAGGTTCCTTTCCAGCTGCGATATCGCCAAGTCCGCCCTCGCCAACGCCGGCGTCGCCTATTCCAACGTCGCCGCGCCGGCGGGATCGGTGGCGGTGGTGAAGGTCGGCGGGGCGTCCGTGGCGTCCGTCGATGGCCGCAAGCTCGCCGGGCCGACGCTGAAAACCGCCACGACCAAGGTCACCGGAAATATCGCCGCCGCGCTGAAACAGGCTGGTTATCCGTCGAAATCCGACCCCGCCAAGCGCCACCTGTGGACCATGCTGGCGGTGCTGATCCTGTTCACCGTCGCCGCCACCGCCCTCTACGGCCCGATGGCGGCGGCGCTGACCGAGCTGTTTCCGGCCCGGGTGCGCTACACCGCGCTGTCGCTGCCCTACCACCTCGGAACGGGGTGGATCGGCGGCTTCCAGCCGGTGGTGTCGTTCTCGATCGTCGTGGCCACCGGCGATATCTACGCCGGCCTCTGGTACCCGCTGGTCTTCACCGCGATAAGCGTCGTGGCGTGCCTGGCGTTCCTGCCGGAGACGCGCGGCCGGTCGCTGGAACACTGAGCCCAATGTCCGCTCTCCCCCGCGAAAGCGGGCGCCCAGGCTTTTTCTGCACTCGCTGAGCCCGACGATAAAACGCCTGGGCCCGCCCTTTCGCGGGGAAGAGCGGTCAGGGGTGTCTGGTCCGCTTGACGATCGCGCGGCCCACGAGTTCCGAGATCAGCACCGCGCCCACCGCGATGGTCGCCGAGACCAGGCAGAGCGCCAGGGTCCGGGACTCGCCGCCCGGTGACTGAGTGGCCTGGTAGATCGCGGTGGGCAAGGTCAGCGTTTCGCCTGGGATCGCGCCGACGAAGGTGATGGTGGCGCCAAATTCGCCCAGCGCCTTGGCGAAGCCCAGCACGACGCCCGCGGCGAGCCCGGGGGCGGCCAGCGGCACGGTGAGCTGGAAGAACCGCACCAGCGACGGCGCGCCCAGGGTCAGCGCCGCCTCATCCACCTCCGGCTCGATCGCTTCCATCGCCAGCCGCATCGGCCGCACCATCAGCGGGAAGGCCATCACCGCCGCTGCCAGCGCCGCGCCGGTCCAGCGGAAGGCCAGCACGATGCCGGCGTGGGCAAGCAGGCTCCCGATCGGACCGGCGCGGCCGAACAGCACCAGCAGCAGATAGCCGGTCGCCACCGGCGGCAGCACCAGTGGCAGCGTCACTGCGGTCTCCAGCACCACGCGGGCCGCCAGGCGGCTGCGCGAGAGGGCGTAGGCGGTCAGCACCGCCAGCGGCAGTTCGACAACGACGGCGGTCGCCGCGACGCGCAGCGACAAAGCGATGGCGTCAAAGTCTTCGCCGGTCAGCAGGCTCACGCGTCCGGCGCCGGGGCGAGCATGTGGTGGATGGCGTCGGCGCCCAAACCGAGGGCGAGGTCGGTCAGGGCGTCGAGGTCGGCCACCACCGCGGTCTGCCGGCCGGCTTGAGCTTCCGCGACCAGGAAGTTTACGCTCGTGTCTGTCAGCTCGCGCCGCGGCGCATCCCGGCGCGCTAGCGCGGCCACGTCGCTCGCCACGCCGTGGCCCAGCACCAGCGTGTCGGCCTCCGCCAGGGCGCGGGCGGCGCGCAGCGACAGCAGATCGCGCGCCTCCGGGGTCTGGATCAGCCACACGAGGCCCAGCGTCGACGTGTCCCCCGCCAGCGCGGCCCGCATCAGCCGCTCGGCGCTCGCCAGATCGCCGGCGTCGGCCGCCTCCGCGACTGCGCCGCTCATCATCGCGCGCAGAAACGCTCGGCGCCGAGCTAGGTCGGGCAGCGCCGCCCGCGTCGCCTCCCGCAACTTGCCGAACAGTTCGACCAGCCGCCCGAGCCCCGCCGGCAGCTTGGCCTCCAGCTCGGCGCGGACCAGCGCCGCGACGATCGGGGCGGCGCCCGCCGTGCCGATCGCAGCCACCACCTGGCCGCGGTCGACGATCGCTGGGGTGTGGAAATCGGACAGCTCTGGATGGTCGACCACATTGGTTGGCACGCCCGCGCCCCGGGCGGCCAGCGCCGCAGCCTCGCAGTAAGCGACATCTGAGCTAGCCACGAACGCCAGCGCCGCGCCGGCGTAGGCTTCCGGCTCCAAAGCCGCGTCGCCGGTGACCCGCTCGACCGTCGCCGGCGAACCCGCCAGCAGCCGCGCCTTGGCCTCGGCGCCTTCCCCCTCGCCGGCGATCAAGACGCGCCGGCCGCTCAGCGGGAAAAAGGCGGGGAAGGCCTCCACGGCTAGGTCACTTCGCCGACTTCAAATAGTCGATGATCGCCTTGCGGTCCGCCGGATCGGCCGCCCCGGCGGTCATTTGCGTACCGGGGGCATAGACTTTCGGGTTGGCGATAAAGGCGTCCAACGCCGCTTCGCCCCAGGTCCCGCCTTTCGCCTTCAGGGCAGCGCTGTACTGGAAGTCCTGCAGGCTCGCCACCTTTCGACCGACCACCCCTTTGAGCGCCGGCGCCGTTCCACTCGGCGGGTCGACGGTGTGGCAGTCGCCGCATTTGTCGTTGAACACATCCTGGCCGGTGGCGGCGCACGCAGGCGCGGCGGCGGCCAGCAGCAGAACTGGGGCGAACAGCAGGGCGAGGGCGAGGCGCATGGCGAGCTCCGGCTAGACGCCCAGCGATACCCCGCGACGGCGGCCGTCTCAATCGCCCGCTATAGCTCCACCCGCCAGGTCTCGCCCTGCACCGGCTCCCCGAACTCGTCGTGGGTTTCCACCTCGACGATCTCGAAGCCGTGGGCGGCGTAGATCCGCCGTGCGCTGGTCAGCACGGTGTGGGTCCACAGCGTCATCGACGTGTAGCCGACCTCGCCGGCGAAGCTGAGGCACAGGTCCACTAGGTGGTCGCCGATGCCGCGGCCGCGAGCCATCGGCTCGACGTAGAGCAGCCGCAGCCGCGAGAGCCCGTCGCCCTCGTCGGTGATCAGCACCGAGCCGGCCATGGCGCCCGCCACCTCGGCGATCCAGCCGTTATCGCGGCCGTCCTGGTAGTTGCGCAGGAAATTGGCGGTGGCGTCGGCGATGTTGAGCTCGAGCCCGCGACCCCAGCCGTAAGCCTCCTTGTAGAAGGCCGACTGACGCGCGGTCATCAAACCGAGGTCGCCGGTGCGCCAGGGGCGAATGGCGAAAGCCTTGTCCGGGGCGGGATCGAGCAGGGTGCGCGCCTCGCCCAGCGCGGCCACCAGGTCGGACCTCTGCGCCGGCGCGAGCGGGGCCAGCATCTCCGCCAGATGCTCGCACTGCCGCCGGTCCATCGTCTCGAACACGGCGCGGCCCGCCGGCGTCAGGACGATCGGCCGCCGCCGCGCGTCGCCCTCGCCGGTCCGCCGGGTGATCCAGCCACGCGCCTCGAACCGGGCCATGACCCGGCTGACGTAGCCGGCGTCCATCCCCAGCAGCTTCTGCAGATCGCTGGCCACCGGCGCGTCGGCATGCTCGATCTCGAACATCAGCCGCGCCTCGGGCAGCGACAACTCGGTGCCCATGAACCGCTGGTTCAGCGCGCCGACGCGCCGGGTGTAGAACCGGTTGAACAACCGGACGGCGGCGATGACATCTTCCATCCCGCCAGCCTGAGACGGATAGTTGACAGAGTCAACTAGTCGCACCGCGCATAAAATCCATCCCGGAGAGGCGCGAAGCGGACTCATCCGGGATCTTGTCGGCAGGAGATCCCGGACAAGCCGCTGTGCAGCTTTCCGGGATGACAAAGCAGGTGATTCTGGCGGCTAAGCCGCGGCTGTGACGCCGGTTTCGGCGAGCCACTCCAAAATCTTGGCCTTGGGCATGGCGCCGACCTTCATCGAGGCCATGTGGCCGTCCTTGAACAGCATCATGGTCGGGATGCCGCGCACCCCGTAGCGCGAGGGGGTGGTCGGGCTTTCCTCGATGTTGACCTTGGCGATGGTCACGTGGCCGGCCAGCTCCTCGGAGATCTGGTCGAGCGCCGGGGCGATCTGTTTACAGGGGCCGCACCACTCGGCCCAGAAGTCCACGAGAACCGGGCCCGCGGCCTTCAGCACCGCTTGCTCGAAGGATTCGTCGGTGACCGGAACTGTGCTCATCGAAACAACTCCCTTGGGCGACGGACGAACGCCGCGCCTCTTAGTTTGGCGCATGTAGGCACGCCGCGACCAACATCAACCTGATGCGGCCATCTCGTCCAGGGCGCGGACCATGAGAATTTCTGGGATCGGCATGAGCTTCGGGCCATCGGTCCAGATCAGCGCGGCCTCGACGGTTCGGCCGGGGAATATCTCGCTCAGCAGCGCCCAGTAGACCGCCATCTGGCGCACATAGGCCGGATCGGCGGCCTCGATCGTGTCCGGCGCGGGGCGGTTAGTCTTGAAGTCCGCGACCAGAACCCGGCGCTCCTCGACCAGCAGACGGTCGACCCAGCCGGAGACGGCGAGGCCGGGCGGCATGCGCGCGGCGGCGCCGGCGAGGGCGATCTCGGCGCGGGAGCCGGGGCCGAACACGGCGGCGAAGCGGGCGTCGCCCAGCACGGCGAGCGCGGCGGCGGCCATCTCGGCGCGGTGATCGTCGGTGAGGTCGCGTTCGCGGGCCAGCAGCCGCTCGGCAGCCACGGCGCGTTCCGCCGGCGCGACGTCGGGCAGGAGCTGCAGCAGTCGGTGGATGATCTCGCCGCGGCGGTAGCGGCCCAGCCCCTGACTGCGCGCCAGCGGCGACGGCGACGGACCGCGAGCCTCTTCGCCGAGCCGCGACGGCGCTGCATAGCGGGCGGCGGCGGGTTCGGCCGGGGCCAGCCGCGTCGCCCACGCTGGCAGCGGACCGGGCAGGATGTCGGCCGCGCCGAACGCCAGTCCGGGAACCGGATCCTCGCCATATCGCAGCGCCCAGCCGCCGCCCTCGAGCGGGATCCGACGCACCTGCGGCGCGACCGCTTCGTGCTCGAACCCGGCCTCGATCACCTCCCGCCAGCTGCCGCGAAGGAAGTGGTCCATCGTCTTGATCCCGCCGACGATCAGCCGGTCCCGCGCCCGCGTCAGGGCCACGTACAGCAGGCGCAGCGACTCATGCTCGGCCGCCACATCGCGCTGGGCGCGGGCCTCGGCGGACGCCGGACAGTCGTCGGCCTTGCGCGGCGCCCATAGGAAGCCGCCGCCCTTGGCGCTGAGCAGCGGTCCACCCATCGGCGTGGCCCGGGTGGTGGTGTCGGGCAGGATCACCACCGGCGCTTCCAGGCCCTTGGCGCCGTGCACGGTCATCACCCGCACCTCGCCCTCGCCCTGGCGCTCGGGATCCTCCTGCTCGCGCTTCACCTCGATCTCGCTGGCGGCCATCTCGTGGATGAACCGCTCCAGCTCGATCACCCCGCGCCGCTCGGCCGCCAGCGCCTCGACCAGGAAGGCGTCGATCGCATCCTCCGCCTCGCGGCCCAGCCGGCCGAGGAAGCGGCGCTTCATCGAGAGCCCGCGCTCGTCGAGCCGGGCCAGGACGCGGGCATAGAAGTCGAACTGCGCGCGGGCGTCGGCGAGGCCACGGACCCAGGCGAAGAACCTCGCCGCCTCGCCCCACTGCGGCCGCTCGGCGGCCCGCGCCTGCAGCGTCGCCCAGAGCGAACCCCGCCGGCCGTAGGCGAGGTCGTACAGCGCGTCCTCGTCGATGTCGCAGAACGGGCTGCGCAGCAGCGCGGCCAGGGTCAGGTCGTCGTCCGGGAAACGGGCGAGGCGGCCCAGGCCCAGCAGGTCCTGGAAGGCGATATGCTCGGACAGCAGCATGCGGTCCGCCCCGCCCACCGGCACAGCGAGGCGCTTGAGGGCGCGGATGATCTCGTGGAACAGGGCGTTGCGGCGGCGCACCAGGATCAGCACGTCGCCATAGCCCATCGCTCGGCGTCCGCCTCCTCCTTGACCGGCATTGCGGTCGCCGACGCTCTCGCCGCGCTGGACCATCTGCTTGATCGAAGCCGCGATCCGCCGCGCCAGCTTCTTGGTCGCGCTCTCGGGCGGGTCGGCGTCGACGGGGGCCCACGGGTCGGTCTCGTCCGAGGGCTCGGTCTCCTCCAGCGGCCACAGGTCGACGCAGCCGTGATCGGCGCGGGTCGCCAGGTGGCGGAGAGGAAAAGCGATGCTGCCCGCCGGCTTCAGGCCCGTGGCGATCTCGGACGGCGCGAACGCAACGTCGACGAACTGAAGAATCTCGGGAGTGGAACGCCAGCTCTCCAGGAGCTGAACCTGTTGGAAAGGGCGCTCGGACGCCCTGACCATCGCGCCGATCGCCTGCGTCTCCACCGCCAGCCGCTCCGGCGCGGCGCCCTGGAACGAGAAGATCGACTGCTTCTCATCACCGACCGCAAACATGGTGCGGTGGCTCTCGCCGGCGCCTTGGCCGATGAAGAACTCAGCGGTGAGGGCGCGCAGGATGTCCCATTGGTCCGGCGCGGTGTCCTGCGCCTCGTCGAGCAGCACGTGGTCGAGGCCGCCGTCGAGCTTGAACAGCACCCAAGCGGCGTCGGCGCGGACGGTCAGCAGCTCGTGGGTGCGCTGGATCAGGTCGCCGAAGTCCAGCGCCCGCAGCGCGCCCTTGGCCCCGTCGTAGAGCTCGATATGGGCCAGGGCGAGGCTGATGGCGTGGACGCTAGCCTCGGCGATCCGCGCCGCCTTGGCCTGCTCCACCGTCTCCAGCAGACGGGCCTGCTCGCGCGCTAGCCACTCGACGGCCGACGGGTCGACCGCCTTGGTCGCCATCCGCTTCCTGGGCTCGCCTTCCTTGGTCGAGAAAATCGCCCAGAGTTCGGCGAAGGACGATGTCTCGTCGATCCGCAGCATGGCGACGCCGCAGGTGCGGTCGGTGGCCTCCGTGCCGGCCTGCAGCGCCTCGGCGGCGCGCCGCCACTGGCCCCAGCGTATCCCGCCGACCGCCTCGACCTCGATCGCCTCCGCCGTCGTCGGCCCCGCGAAGCCGCAGCGGCGCCAGATGTCGGAGCCGAATCCGCCGGAACTTTCGCAGCCCTCGACGTAGGCGCGGATCGCGCGCCGCTCGGCTTCGAACGTCGCGAACATGTCGTTGAACCGGCCGTAGTCGAGCTCGACCGAGAAGTAGGCGTAGGCGCGCCCGATCGGACCGTCGGGATTGGTCAGCGACGCCTCGGCGACGCCCTCCCGCGCCTGGGCCGACACAGCGCGGGCGGCGACGTCCTCCAGCACGGTGAAACCGGGCGAGACGCCGGCCTCGAGCGGAAAGCGCCGCAGCAGCTTCTCGCAGAAGGCGTGGATGGTGGTGATCTTGATCCCGCCGGGTGTTTCGAGGGCGCGGGCGAACAGGGCGCGGGCCCGCGGCAGGGCGCGGCCGCTTTCCTCCAGCGCCAGCAGCTTGGCCCGCAGCGGCGCATCCTCCATCACCGCCCAGGAGCCAAGCTCTCGGAACAGCCGCCGTTGCATCTCGGCCGCTGCGGCCTTGGTGTAGGTGACGCAGAGGATCGCCTCGGGACGCGAGCCGGTCAGCAGCAGCCGCGCCACGCGGTCGACCAGGGTCTTGGTCTTGCCCGAGCCGGCATTGGCGGCGACGAACACCGAGGCGGCCGGATTCGAGGCGACGACCTGCGGGGATCTGCCGGCCGGGATGTCGACGCGGACATTCATTGGCGACGGCTCATTCTGGGCCGCCCTCGTCGTCGCCGCCGATCACGCCCCACTCCCACAGCCGGCCAAGGTGGTCGTAGTCGCCGCCGTAGCGGCCGATGAACTGCGGCGCGGCCCAGGCGATGTAGGGCGTCGTTTCCTCGTCGAACGCCGCCGCGCGGCGCATCAGGCCGTTCAGCGCCCGCTCCGCGAGGTCGGTGCTTTCGCCGGGCCAGGCGCGGGTCTCCTCGCGGCCGGGAATCCGCCCGCCGCTGACCCGCACATAGGTGAGCTCGCCCGACTCCACCGGCCCGACCTCGGCGAACCCGCCGTTACGCAGGATGGCGGCGGTCAGGGTCAACTGCGGCGAAAGCCCGCTTTGCACCTGTTTGGCGCTGGGCGCCTGGCCGGTCTTGAAGTCGAGCACATCGGCGACGAGGCCGCGCAGCTCGATCCGGTCGGCCTTGGCGGTGACGGTGAAGCGGCCGGCCGGCGCGGCGAAGCTGTGCGTCCCTTCCTGCTCGATGATCAGCTGGGCGCCGGCGCGCCGCTTGCGCTCGAAGCGGACCACCCAGGGCGCGACGTTGTTGGCCAGCGCCGTCTCTCGGGCCAGCCGCGGCCGGGGAATACCGGCGTCGGCCAGGCACTGCATCAGGATGCCGGCGAACGTCGCTTCGGCGCCGTCCGCCGGCTCGCCGGGATGCTCCTTGGCGAAGCGCTCGAAGGCCGCATGCACGGCGGTGCCGCGCGCCAGCGCCTCCACCGGCTCGCCCGGCCGGTCGAGCGGCCGCAGGCGCAGGATGTAGCGGGCGTAAACGGCGTAGGGATCGCGGATCCAGCGCTCGACGCCGGTCACCGGCAGCTGGCGCGGCCGCACCGACACCGGCGGCCGCGGCTTGGGCCGGCCGGCCGGCGCGAAGCGGTCCGGCGCGTCGAGGGCGCGGGCGTGCTCGATCAGCGCCGGCCTGGTCGGCAGCGCCAGGCCGGCGCCCTTGACCAGGGTCTCCAGCCGCCAGAGCCAGCGCGACGCTACCGCCGGCGCACCCTCGCGCCGTTCCGACGAGATCAGCACCACCTCGGCGGCGCTGGCGCCCTGGGCGAAGTCGTGCGCGGCGAGGCCCAGGCGGCGCTCCGGCGGCGGCAGGCCGAGCGCGGTGCGCATCGGCCGCGACAGAAACGGATCGATCGGCGCGCCCCGCGGCCAGACGCCTTCCTCGAGCCCGGCCAGGATCAGCAGGTCCGCCTGCACCAGCCGCGCCTCAATGGCGCCCAGGATGCGCAGCCGCGGATGGCTGGCCCCGCCGCCGCGCACCACTTCGCGGGCGATCAGCTGGTCGATCAGCTCGACGAAACCAGCGGCGCCGACATCAGGCAGGCCGTCGCCCTCCTCGATAAGGCCAGCGATCAGCGCCGCGACGCACTCTCCGGCCAGGCCGCCCCACAGATCGCCAGCCTCGCCGTCTTCGCCGCGGGCCAGCAGCTCGATCGCCTCGGCCAGCGCCGTGGCGGCGTCGGCCGGACGCGCGGCGCCAGCCGCGAACGGCTGCGCCAGGATGTCCGCGGCGCGGCGCAGCATCGCCAGCAGCGGAAAGCCCGCTGGCGTCTTGATCTCCGCCTCGATCGCCGCCCAATCCGGCCTGCGAGGGCCACGCAGCGCCCGCTCCAGCGAGGTGCGGCCGGCGGCCAGCGCGCCATCGCCCAGGCCGAAGCGGACGAAGCGGTGCTTGGCAAGGCCCAACAGCGTTACCGGATCGAGCGGATCGAACGCAGCCCGGGCGGCGAGGCCAACCAGGGTCGCGATCGGATAGCCGGTCAGCGCCGCGCCGGCCGACGAGTCGGCCGAGACGCCCCAGCGCGTCAGCCGCGCACTGACCCGGCGGGCCAGGGCCGCGTCCGGCGTCACCAGTGCGGCGGTGCGGCCGGGCGTCTCCAGCGCCTCGCGCAGCAGCAGGGCGATCGCGGTCGCCGCTTCCTCCTCGGCGCGGGCGAACACCACCGAGAGACCGGCCAGGCCCTCGGCGATCGGATCGACACCCTCCGCCGCGCCCTCGTCACGCAGGCGCTTGATCTGCGCCAGCCAGTCGGCGGTCGCCTCCGCTGGCCGCAGCGCCTCGTTGACCAGCCGGCGTCGCCAGCGGCCACGCGATCCGTCACCGGCGCTCCAGGGCGCCACCTCGCCGCGCTCGACCCCGGCGCGACCCAGCAGCCGCTTCAGTCCGCCCTGCGGGTGCTGCTCGCCGACCTCGGCCCAGGCCGCCTCGGCGAGGTTGAGGTCGAGGCCCGGCAACACCACCGCCCCGTTCGGCAGGCTGGCGATCACGGTCAGCAGCTCGGCCACCGCCGGCGCGCTGCCGGTCGAGCCGGCGGCGATCACCACCTGCGGCGGCGGCGCATCGCGCCAGCGCTCGGCCAGCCGACGCAGCAGCAGCACTCGGCGCTCGCCGACGTCCATCAGGCCAAGCTCGTCCAGCCGCTCCGGCCACGCCGCCAGCGCCAGCTTGAGGAAATCGGCCGAGACCTGCCAGTGCTTCGCCAGCTCCCCAGGCGCCAGGCCGTCGATCAGGGCCAGCGGACTGGCCTCCTCAATCTGCACGCTGTCGAGGAAGCCGGCCAGCGCGTCGGCCAGATCGAGCGCGCCGGCCGCATCAAGGCGGCGGCCGAGCGCGTCTTCGTGCGCCGCGACAAGCCCAGCCAGCTCATAGCGGCGGCGGGCCGACGAGATCGCCGGGGGCAGGTCCAGCGCCAGATCGCCTGGTTCGAACGGCGGCTCACCATCGTCGAGGTCGCCCAGCGCGCGGACTTGCGGCAGCAACACCGCGCCCGCGCCGGAGACCGCCAGGAAGGCGTCGGCGAGGTCGCGGCCGGCGCGGCGGGTCGGCGCCAGCACCGTGGCCGCCGCCAGCGCCTGCGGGCCGAGCGGCGCCAGCGCCGCGCCCAGCCCCCGCGCGAGGTCTTCCAGGAACGGCCGCCCCGCCTCGATGTTGAACCAGCGCGGCGATGGCCGGGCGAGGAAGGTCATGCCGTCTCGCGGAGCCGCGCCTCCGCCGCAGCGACCGCGGCCGGGTCGCCGACGTGCATCCATTGGCCCGGCGGCGCGACCCCGAACACCCGACCCTGCCCGGCGAGTTCGCGCCAGATCGGCAACAGCGAGAACGGCTCGTCCGGTCCGCCCGCGACCACCGCCGGATCGGCGATGTGGACGCCGACGTAGACGTAGGGCGCGCGCTCGTCAGGCCGCTTGAAGCGCAGCCGGCCGCCGGCTTCCAGGAACACGTCGCCGGTGTCGTGAAAGCCAAGCGACGTGTCGGTGGGCGCCAGCAGCAGGCAGACGTCCATCCTCGCCGGGTCCCAGGCGCGAGCCACCGCGTCCATCGCCGAGGCGCCGTCTTCGCGCCAGATGGTATCGATATTGGCGACCCAGACCGGGCCGGCGCCCAGCAGGGGGATCGCCTGCTTCAGCCCGCCACCGGTCTCCAGCGCCTGGGCGCGCTCGTCGGAGAAGGTCAGGGCCGGCGGCGCGCCCCGCGCCATCAGATGGGTCTGCAGGCGGTCGGCGAAGGCGTGCAGGTTGACCACCGCGCGGGTGACGCCGGCGGCGGCGAGGCGATCCAGCATGTGATCGATCAGCGGCTTGCCACCGACCTCGACCAGGGCCTTGGGCCGGTCGTTGGTGAGCGGCCGCATCCGCATGCCCAGGCCAGCGGCCAGCACCATCGCGGTGGTGGGAGCGTTCGGGGGCGCGCTCAAATCCGCCCCTCCGCTGGGACGTTGGCGTCCAGCCAGGCGCGCAGTGGCTTCAACTCGTCCGAGCCCGACATGCAGCGCTCCAGATAGCCCCACATGCGCGGGGTGAAGGCGCGGTACTTGGGCCGCCCGAAGCCGACCACCTGGCGAGCGTAGATGAACAGGATACGGATCACGTTCAGCGCCCCGAGAGCGTGGTAGTCGGCCAGGAAGGCGGCGCGGTCGAGCTCCGGCCGGGCGGCGAAGTAGCGCGCCAACGAGGCCGCCTCCCGCTCGGCCGAGACGTCGCGGCGACCGTCGTGCAGCAGCATGGAGAAGTCCCAGGCGGGATGGGCGCGCAACGCATCCTGGAAATCCAGCAGGCCGACCCGGGCCGCGGCGGGCCGCTCGGGCAGCCAGAGCAGGTTCTCGGCGTGGTAGTCGCGGTGGCAGAAGACCGAGGCGCCGGCCTCGCCCCGCGCCCGGATCGGGGCCCAAAACCCCTCCCAGTCATCCATCGCGGTAGCCGAGAAGGGCGCCACGCCGGCGTACTTGGGCCACCACTCGAGGAACATCAGGCCGCCGGTCTGCAGCACCAGGCTGTCGTAGGTCAGCAGCGGCCAGGTCGAGCCGTCGCCTTCAAGCACATCCGGCGGTGCGGTCGCATGCAGCCGCACCAGAGTGTCGACCGCCGAGTCATAGAGCGGCGTCTCGTCGTCGCCATCGGCGATCAGGGTGGCGTAGAGGTGGTCGCCCAAGTCCTCGAGCACGGCCAGGCCCTGGGCCGGGTCGGCGACGACGATCTGCGGCGCCGAGAGCCCCTGCGAACGCAGAAACGCGGCGCAGGCGACGAAGGCGTCGACCCGGCCGGCCGCGAGGCGAGCCATCGCGTTGTAGCCCAGCGCCCGGCGCTCATCCGGCGTCGCTTGCGGCGGGCAAGGCTTGGTCTCCAACGACGGCGGCTGGTCCATAAAGATGCGGCGCTCGCCGCCCGGCAGGTGCAGCCGCTCGTAGAGCCGGGTCGAGGCGTCGCCGGGCAGCCGCACGCGCCGGGCCGCGCCAAGGCCGTTGGCGGCGAGGAATACCGCCTTCAGCGCGTCGCGATCAGAACTCAAGCGCGCGGTCCTCCCAGGCCCCGTGGGCGGAGAGCCGCGCCCGCCGCCGCGCGCCCTCGATATGCAGCTCGACGTCGAGCCGATCGCGCGGCAGGTGGTGGCCGAGCTTGTCCGGCCATTCGATCACCGCCGCGCCCTCGTCCAGCGCCTCGTCCAGGCCCAGCTCGGCCACCTCTTCGGGCTTCACCAGCCGGTAGAGATCGAAGTGAGCGAGCGCGAGGCGCGGTGTCTGGTAGGTCTGCACCAGGGTGAAGGTGGGGCTGGGGACCTCGATCGGCTCCCCGGCCAGCGCCTGGATCAGCCCGCGCGCCAGGGTCGACTTGCCCGCGCCCAGCGGTCCGGACAGGCACACCGCCTCGTGCCGCCTCAGCTCGGCGGCGATCGCGGCGCCGAGGCGGGCCGTGTCGGCCTCGTGGTCCAGGCGGAATTCACCTTCGACGGGAACGATCATGCGAACGGCAGGTCCGAATCGGCGGGAAGCTGGGTCTCAATGTAGGCCTTCAGGCGCGAGGTTGCGTCAGTGGAGTCGTGCGGCACGGCATCGGCGGCGATGATCGGGCCGACGCTCATGCGGTAATGGCCGCCGCGCTTGTTGAGCAGCTCGTGGAAGACGGTGATGTCGCGCAGTTCGCCCGAGAAGTTGTTGAAAAAATGGAACAGGGTCGACCAGGGCCCGCTCATGTGCACCGGCGCGACCGGCGCGTCGTACTTGCGGGCGATCGAGAGCGCGGTCGGCGCCCAGGCCGGGTCGGCCAGCGTCCCGTTGGGCTGGCGCCGGGCGATGCGGCCGGCGGGGAAGATCACCAGTGCGCGCTCGGCCTCCATCGCCTGGCGGGTCATGGTCAGCGTCAGTCGGGTCTTCTCGCGGGTGCGCTTCTCCTCGACCCACTCGACCGGGATCAGCACCTCGTCCAGCCGCGGCGAGAGGCGATGGGCGTCGGCGTTGGCGTAGAACATCGCGTCCGGCCGCAGCGCCTTGATCGCATCCCAGACCGCGACGCCGTCGGCGATCCCGGTGGGGTGGTTGCAGATCAGGATCAGCCGTCCAGTGCGCGGCAGCCGCTCCAGTCCGCGCGCCTCGACCCTCAGCGCCAGCAGGTCGGAGCAGAAGTCGATAGCCGCCTTGCCGGGCAACGGTGCGATGGCGTCGGCCATCCGCCGCGCTTTGCGGTAGTCGAGCATGGCGTACAGCAGGGGCCGGACGATCGGCCATAGCGGCGAGCCGGCCAGCTTCGGCGCACGCTCCTCGATCAGGAAATCGACAATATGCCCGCGCCGCGGAGCGGAGGTTGCGATCGCCGGGGCTTCCTGGGCCAGCGCCATGGGCCCAAGATGCCCCGCACCGGGCGCGCCGGGCAAGCGCCGCGCGCGGCGCTGAGAGAGGGGCCAAGAATGCGACGATTCCTGCTGATCCTGGGACTGGCCGCCGTCGTCGTGGTGGCGGGGGCTGTGGTCTATCTGATGTGGGACCTGGATTGGCGCTGGCGGCCGCACACCATCACAAAGCATCAGGCGGAGATCGCCCAGGCGCTGGACCAGTCCGGCTGGGTCTCGCCGCACCTGACCGGGCCGAAGGTCTACGTGATCCTCTACCAGGGCTGCGAACCCTGCCAGGCGCAGCTGCCGACCACGACTCCCAAGCTGCAGGCGGCGGGCGTCGATACGCGGATGATCGTGATCGCCCGCGCCGATCAGAACGGCCAGGCGCTGTCGACGCCGCAGGACCGGGCCTTGACCGCGGAACTCTGGACCAACCGCAGCTGGCGACTGTTCCAGCAGATGTTCAGCGATATCGCCGGCGCGCCAGCGACGGCGCCGGCCCAGGTTCGTCCGCCCGTCATTCCGCCCGCCGACGGCGACGCGGCCCGCTCGGCCGTGATCGAAGTCGGCCGCCAGCTGACGACCACCCTCACCGGCCAGCTGAAGGATAACGGCGTCGACTTCGCCTACCCGACCCTGATCTGGTGGACCAAGGACGGCCGCATGCGGGCCAGCGCCGCTGCCTCACCCCAGAGCTTGGCCTTCGTCGAGAAGGAGCTGGGCGCCTAGCTGGCGCGCACTTCGTCTTGAGCCCTCGCCGCCAAGCCGCTAGGCGGGGTCGATGGTCGGGACGTTCCGCGCCGCCTATGACGAGCGCCTCCGCGACGGCGTGATGCTTCCCGACCCGGGCCAGGCGCGGGCGGTGGACGCGCTTGAGCGCCTGGAGGTCGACTTGGCCGACGCCAGGCCCGCGGGCCTGTTCCGCAAGGCCGAGCCGGTGCGCGGCGTCTATCTCTGGGGGCCGGTCGGGCGCGGCAAGTCGGCGCTGATGGACCTGTTCTTCGAGACCGCCGAGGTCCCGAAGAAGCGCCGGGTGCACTTCCACGTCTTCATGGCCCAGGTGCAGGGGCTGGTGAACGCGTGGCGAAGCGGCGATGCGGCCGCGCGGCAGGCGAGGTTCGGGACCAGCCGCGGCGACGATCCGGTGGCGCCGACCGCCGAGGTTATCGCCCGCGATGCGCGCCTGCTCTCGTTCGACGAGTTCCAGGTCACCGACATCGCCGACGCCATGATCCTCGGCCGACTGTTCGAGCAGTTGTTCGCCCGCGGTGTCACCGTCACGGCCACCTCCAACCGCCATCCGGACGAGCTCTACAAGGACGGCCTCAACCGCCAGCTCTTCCTGCCGTTCATCGAGATGCTGAAGGCGCGGATGCAGGTGGTGGAGGTGTCCGGCCCCCACGACTACCGGCTCGACCGCCTGCGCGCCGCCGGAACCTGGTTCTCGCCGATCGACCCGGACAACGAAGCCGCCTTCGATCGCTTGTGGCGGCAGATGCTCGGCGGCGATCCGGAGATCGGCGCCACGCTGGAGGTCTACGGCCGCAAGGAGCACTGGCCCCGCGCCTCTGGCCGGCTGCTACGCGCCCACTTCCAGAACCTCTGCGGCGAGGCGCTGGGACCGTCTGACTACCTGGCCATCGCGGGCCGCTTCGACACCGTCTTCCTCGAGGCGCTGCCGAAGCTGCGCCCCGAGGACCGTAGCGCCGCGCGCCGCCTGGCGATCCTGATCGACACCCTCTACGAGGCCCGCACCCGCCTGGTGGTGCTGGCCGCCGCGGAGCCGAGCAAGCTCTACCCCGACGGCGAGGGCTCGTTCGAGTTCGAACGCGCCGCCTCGAGGCTGGAGGAGATGCGCTCGCAGGCTTGGCTGGAGGGCGCTGAGCCGCCCTCGCGTTGACACCCCCCGACTGCGGCTTAAAAGAACCGCGCTAGCCGCGAGGAGGGGAATTGGATGGCCGACGCCGCGCCAGGCCTGAGGCCGCGCCCGATCTCACCCTCGGTGACGACCTGGCGCTGGCACCTCACCATGCTCGCCTCGATCCTGCACCGGGTGACCGGCGTCGGGCTGTACGGTGGCGCGCTGCTGCTGATGGTGTGGGCGCTGTCGCTGGCGGCGGGTCCTGACGCCTACGCGACCTTCACCGGGATCGCCGGCTCGCTCCCCGGCAAGGTGGCGCTGGTCGGCCTGACGCTCTGCGCCTTCTACCACTTCGGCAACGGCCTGCGGCACCTGGCCTGGGACTCCGGCTACGGCTTCAAGCCGAAGACCGCCACCGGCACCGCCGGGCTGGTCATCGCCTTCGCCCTGATCGCCACCATCGCGTTTTGGAGCCTGAT
>Ga0302311_10001616_pt1 | contig 26383 bp, 18 predicted proteins | sample III_Palsa_N1_3_FD_200449 | JGI IMG/M metagenome (GOLD analysis project Ga0302311, IMG submission 200449) | Peat permafrost microbial communities from Stordalen Mire near Abisko, Sweden - III_Palsa_N1_3 | ecosystem: Environmental > Terrestrial > Soil > Palsa > Peat permafrost | place: Sweden... | reverse complement strand
GCTGCGGCGTGGTCCACGCCGCCGGCTCGGTCAGCGCCTGCTCCAGCTCCACCGCCCCGCCGCGCCTGGACCAGTCCACCGTCTGGCCGGCATTGGCGTTGTGCACATCGAGGCGTGCCTGGGACAGGCAGGCCAGGCAGCCGTCCGACACCGGCTGGCAGCCCAGCACCACGTTCCACGGCCGTTCGCTGTGCGACAGGCTCTCCTCGCGGCGGCGCAGCAACTCGCGATCCGTCACGCGGATTTCCGGCAGCAACTGATCCCTTTCCAGGCCCACGGATGTCCCTGCTGATGGCCCGGCGCGCCAGATCCCGCTGATGCGCCGGAGCGTTCTTGTCGGGCTATTCCCTGCCCTGGGGCCTGCCATCAATCACTTTGGTCGCTGCGACGGCGGTCATTTTTGCGCAGTGCAAGTCGGACAGAGTGCGGCATGGTCATTCCATGCAAGCTCTGGCCGGCGCAGCAATGCGCAAAAATGGCCCCGTCCCGAAGGGTTGCGCTCAAAATCGCGCCGTGCCGCGTTGTCAGACTTGGCCATGGAATCACCATGGCCAAGTCCTCCGCCTTGCCTGACGCGATTTTGAGCAGCAACGCAGCGATCAAAGTGATTGATGGCAGGCCCTGAGTCCGTTTAGCAAGGTCAGGGCCAATCGGCTTGGGCAAAAGCGACCCAATGCCCCCGCCTGCGGCGGGCTATGAACCAGGCAATACGTCCGCCGCAATCCGCAAAAAACGCCACTGCGGCGCGGCTAAACATGATTTGCCGGGCAATAGCCGCCACTGCCGCCGCAGGTGGTGCCAGAATGGGACGGCAAACGCGCAATACCGGGCTGACATTTATGCGGGATCACTGACACGGCACGGCACTTTGTGGCGCACTTGCCGCGCGGCACAGGGTCACTTTCCCGGCCAGTCCGCAGGCGGAGACACGGGCGCGCCGCGCACCTGCTGACGGGGTTGCCGCTTCCCGCAGGCGCAGCCCGCCATGGACAGCGCAATCACCGCGTTCGGCACCCCCGACCGAAAATGACGCCACAGGAGTGGCAAAAACGTACCGGCTGTCGCCGGTGTTAAAAATCACCATACCCGGCCGTAACAGGACCCCCTACGATGCCGGCGATGAAGCCCGAACCGCGCCCTAACGGATCTTTCCGCCCTGCCGACACCGGGATGCGGTACTGATGGCCGCCACGGCTAGAAGCAGGGCCGCGCCCTTGCAGAAGGCGGGCGCCGACACCCTGCCCTTGCCCGCCGGGCAGCTGCGGCTGCGGCTGCACGACCTATCGATCCGCAGCAAGCTTTCCGCCATCGTGATCACCTTTACCGTCGCCATCCTCGGCCTGCTGGCGGTAATCTACGTATCGTTCAATCTCGCCTCGGGCGTGCGCGGCTATACCCGCGGCGAGGGCCTGTGGTCGAAAGGCGAGAAGGACGGCGTCTACTGGCTGGTCCGCTATCTGCGCACGCAGGATGAGCAGGACTACCGGCTGTATCTCGAATCGGTCCGCATGCCGCTGGGGGATCGCGAGGCGCGACTGGAGTTGGGCAAGCCGAACTTCGATCTGGCGGTGGTCACGCGCGGCTTCCTGGCCGGCGGCAACTCGGCCGACGACATTCCGTACATGGTCAGCCTGTTCCGCCATTTCGGCGATACTGCGGCGTTCGGCCCGGCCATCACGGTCTGGTCGGAAGCCGACCGCTACCTCCTGCGCCTGCAGGACTGCGGCGGCGAAGTGCATGAAGCCATCAGCACGGGCCAGCTGACGCACGAACGCCAGGACCAGTTGCTGGCACGCCTGGACGGCATCAACGCCAACCTGACCCGCCTGGAAAACCAGTTCTCCAGCAACTTCAGCGATGGCGCGCGCACGGTGCGCACAGCCCTCGGCGGCCTGATGGTGACGTCCGCCGCGCTGCTGCTTCTGGGCGGGCTGTTCGTCTCCTGGTGGGTCTCGCGCGGCATCGAGGACGCCATCCAGCGGCTGCGCGCCGGCGCGCTGCGCGTCTCGGCCGGCAATCTCGACCACCAAATCAAGGTGCATTCCCGCGACGAGCTTGGCGAGCTGGCCCGCATCTTCAACGACATGGTGCGCCACCGCCGCCACGCCGAGGAGGAGCTGCGCGGCGCCACCGAGTTCCGCGAGCGGGTGATGCAGAGCGCCACCAACGCCATCTACGTCATCGACCTGCAAGGCCATTTCACCATGGTCAACCCGCGCACCAGCGAGATCACCGGTTACGGCAGCCAGCAGCTGATCGGCACGGCCTACTCGGCATTGATCGCACCGGAGCTGGTGGAGGAGATGGCCGGCAAGTTCAGGGACATCGTGCAACACGGCGTCTCCATGCGCGGCCAGGAAACGGAGATCCTGCGCGCCGACCAGAGCCGCGTCACCATCTCCTTCAGCGCCGGCCCGCTGTATCGGGACGGTATGATCTCCGCGGTGGTCGGCACCGCCGAGGACATTACCGAACGCAAGCGCGCCGAGGCCTATATCCGCCACACCGCGCAGCACGACGCGCTGACCGGGCTGCCCAACCGCGCCCTGCTGCTCGACCGCCTGGACATGGCGATGCGGCAGTCGCGGCGCAACGGCAGCCGCGTCTCGGTGCTGATGATCGACCTGGACAATTTCAAGCGCATCAACGACTCGCTCGGCCACCAGGTAGGCGACCAGCTGCTGCTGCATGTGTCCGAGCAGCTGAAGCAGGCCATCCGCGACATCGACACCGTATCGCGCCTGGGCGGCGACGAGTTCGTCATCGTCCTCACCGATATTGAAAACAGCGAGCAGCTGGACCCGGTGATCGCCAAGATTACCGATGCCGTGTCCACCCCGGTGACCGTCGACGGCCAGGAGCTGCTGGTCACGCCCAGCATCGGCGGCTGCCTCTATCCGCAGGACGGCGACAGCACCTCAGCCCTGCTCAAGCACGCCGACGTCGCCATGTATCACGCCAAGGCCGCCGGCCGCAGCAACATCCAGTGGTTCAACGAGGCGATGTTGCAGGAAACGGTGGACCGCCTGGCCCTCGGCGGCGCGCTGCGGCGCGCGGTTGAAAACGAGGAACTTTGCATGCACTACCAGCCGGAGATCTGCCTCAAGTCCGGCCGGGTGGTGGGCATGGAAGCACTGATGCGCTGGAAGCATCCGGAGCACGGCTACATCCCGCCGAGCCGCTTCATCCCGGTGGCGGAGGAAACCGGGCAGATCAACCTGCTGGGGCAATGGGCGCTGAGCACCGCCTGCCGCGAAGCTGCGCGCATCCAGCGCCGCACCGGCCTGCCGCTGGTGCTGGCGGTGAACGTGTCGCCGCGCCAGTTCCAGCAGCCGGGCTGGCTCGACGTGGTGCGCGCGGCCTTGCAGCAGAGCGGGCTGGCCGCGCGGCACCTGGAACTGGAAATCACCGAAGGCATGCTGATGCGCAATCCCGATGAAAGCGCCTCCCTGCTGCACCAGCTGCGCGCGCTTGGCGTCACCGTGGTCATCGACGACTTCGGCACCGGCTATTCCAGCCTGTCCTACCTGACGCGCTTCCCCATCGACAAGATCAAGATCGATCGCAGCTTCGTGCGCGACCTGTCCACCGACGCGGCGGACGCCGCCATCATCAACGCCATCATCGCCATGGCGCACAGCCTCAACATCCGGGTCATCGCCGAGGGCGTGGAAAACCAGGCGCAACAGGCCTACCTGCGCGACCGCGGCTGCGACGAAGCCCAGGGCTTCTACTACGGTGCCGCGGTGCCGATGGAGCGCTTCCTGGCACTGGCGGCCTGAGTGGCACGCCGGCGCCAGGCCCCGCTCAGCTGGCCGGCTTGGTCAGCTGGCTCCCGGCGTAAGTGCCCGGCGTGAAAATCGGCAGCTCGATATCGCTGGCACTGACACTGTAGGGATCGACGTAGAGCAGTCCGAGCAGCGGGTTGAGCGAGGACGTGATCGGCGGGATGGTTACGCCGAACAGCTCGCTGACGATGCCGGTGCCGCCGCTCAGGCCCAGGGCGCTGACGATGGCGGCGTACTGGATATGCTGCGGATAGAACAGCAGGCCGACCTGATCGCCGTTCTGCAGCTGCGCCCCCACCGCCGGCAGCAGGATGAAGGGATCCTCGTTCACATTGTCGTTGGCGGTGTGGGTGCCCGCGGTGAAGGCCGTCACCTCGTCGTGCACCAGGATGGTCTTGCCGCCGCGCACGATGCCGACGCCGACGAAGGCATTGGTGCTCTGCGTCGGCACGGCGCCGCTGCCGCGGGTCACGGTCAGGCTGCCGATGGTGGCGGCGCCGGCCAACACCTGGCCGCTGCCGGAGATGGTGGTCACCGGCACGAACACCGGGTTGATGCTCAGGTCGGTCAGCGTTGCGCTCAGCGTCGCCAGCTTGGCGGGCACCGCGCCGGTGCCGGACAGCGATCCGACCGGGAAGCTGTTGAGGGTGACGCCCACCGCAGCCACATTGGGCGCGCCGACGGTGTCGTCGACCATCAGGCAGATTTTCGGTATGGCGGCGAAATCCGCCGTGTTCAATCCCTTCAGGTAATGATCAAACCAGGCCAGCGCGGAATTGACGCCGATGGCTGCGCCGCAGTTGCCGGTGCCCTCGGTCTGGTTGGCCAGGGGATTCATGTGGCCGCCCTCGGTGGACATCAGGCGCACGTCGCCGCCGGCACTGGAGAAGTAGCGGTAGTTCCAGTAGCCCTCGGTGAGGTTGAACAGATTGTCGCGACCTCCCTGAATGAACAGCGCCGGCACCGGCCGCAATACGGCGCTGGACTCGCCGAAGCCCCAGGGCTGCCCGGCCTGCTGCTGGGCCTCGAAATAGTTCATGCCGTGCATATTGAAGAAGCTGATCAGCTCGGACTCGGCGACCGGCCGCGGCATGGCCGTGCTGGCGCCGGTCGCCGCCGCCAGGTCGGCGCGCGAGCGGAGGTTGTAGGCCTGCGGCCCCTGCACGCCGACCTGGTTGCACAGCGTCTGCACCAGCGGCGTGTTCGACACATTGCCCACGGTGGCACCCAAGCACAGCAGGCCGTCCCAGGACAGCTTGGTGGAATTGCCGGGCAGCAGGCTGTACAGCAGATCATGCCAGGTACCGACCGGCACGATGGCGTCGATGCGCGGATCCAGCGCCGCCAACGGCAGCTGGTAGCCGCCGCCGTAGCTGCCGCCGATGCTGCCTACCACCAGGTCCTTGGGGATACCGCTGTTCGGCTGGGTTTGCAGTTGCAGGCTGGCGGCGTTGTCGTAGGCCCAGTCGAGGATGGCGCGGGCGTCCTGGGTTTCGGCGTTCGGGTCGATGATGCGGGCGTAGCCGCCGCCGTTCTTCGGCACGCTCTCGCCGTGGCCGCGCTCGTCGAAGCTGATCACCACGTAGCCGTGGAACGGCAGCGCCTGCGGCAGCTCGGTGGTGATGGCGCTGAACATCGGGTCATTCGGCTTGAGGTCGCCGTTGGCCGCCTCGGTAGTGATGCGCGATTCGCCGTAGCCATGGCTGTGCAGCACCAGGGGAAAAGTGTCGCCGGGGCAGCGCGGCGGCAGCAGCACGGTGAAGTAGACCGTGGTGGTCGGCGCCGGATTGACGGTCTTGTCGAAGTCCTGGGGGATGTTGTCGACCAGGGAGCCGTTCATGGTGCCGGCCGGCGTGGGGCTGGCGCAGCTGGCAGTACCGCCGCTGCTGCTGCCTGAGCTGCTGGAACTGCCGCCGCTGCTGGAACCGCTACCGCTGGAGCTCGAACTGGAGCTGCTGCCTCCCGAGGAGCTCGAGGACGCCGGCGGCGTTGCCGTACTGGAGGAGCCGCAGGCAGCCAGCAGCAGGCAGAAGCAACCGGCCAGGCCGGCGCGCAAGTTCGTCTTGTTCACTTTGAATCTCCTGAGCACCAAGGCGCCCGTGGGCGCTTTGTAATATTTGTGTCACGAGTATAGAGCGAACTTCAGCGGACAGGCCATCCACTATTTTTGCCTTGCGGGCATCCCCTCGCCCGCTGAGGGCGGAGGGATACGATCGGCTCGCCGACTACTGCTTGCCGGCCAGGATCGCCTCGAAGCGCGGGTCCTTGCGCAGAACGTCCCAGAAGGGATTCAGCCGCAGATCTCCAATGGTCAGTCCGGCCGGCTGCAGCAGCAGCCGCGGCAGCGCGGCGATGGCGCCATCGTGGTCGCCAGCCCAGGCCTGGGCCAGGGCCAGCGAGATCTCTTCATTGGGGCGGTGCATGGCATCATTGGCATTGAGTTCGACCGCCATCCTGGCGTAGCGCAGGGCAGCGGGCATGTCGCCCATGCAGATGTAGGTCGCCGAGTACAGGTCGGCGAGCTGAACGTCGTCGACCTCCGACTTGCGCATGCGATTCAGGGTCTCCAGCGCACGCGCGCAGGGCGCATGTGCGGCCTGCGCATGGCCGGCCCAGATCTGCAAGAAGCCGAGACGAAAATCGTACTCCACGCTGTCCGCGTTGATGGTGCCGTCGGCTGCATGGTCGCTTTGAGCGCTCAATTGTTCGATACCTTCCTGGTAACGCCGCCGCAACCATAGCTGCCGCATCCTGGCCTTGAAAACCTGGCTGCTGTCCTGGCTTGACGATAGCGACGCCAACAGCTTGTCGGCGGCATCGAGATCGCCCCAGCGCTGATAGATGAATATCTTGCTGGCGATCAGGTCGATGTCCTGCGGCGCGGCCGCCAAAGCACGGTCGTAAACCGCCAATGCCTCCGGAAACTGACGTAGCGCTTCGTAGTTGGTGGCCAGGCCGGACAGCTTGCCGATGTTCAGCGGATCGAGCCGCGTCGCCTGCTCCAGATGCCCGGTCGATTCCTCCCATTTTCCCTGGCGCCGTTCGATGTACCCGATGGCGGCGAGCACGTCGGAGTTGTTGGGCAGGCGTTGCAGGGCCTGCTGGAAATACGCCAGGCCGCCGCTGAAATCGAGCAGCCCCCAGTAGCGATAGTAGCCCTGCGCCAGAAGGCCCTCACCCATTTCCGGACGCAGCTTCTGCGCCGTATCGGCGGCCTGGCGCGCTTGCTCCAGCAGCTCCGACGAGCGGTCCATCAGGTTGAAATACCTATAGCTCTTGATGATCGACAGATGCGCCCAGGCCAGGGCAAATGCCGGATCAAGCCGCACCGCCTCGGCGTAATTGCGTTCGGCCGCCCGCACCGGCTCGCCCACCTCGCCGGTAATGGCCAGGCCTTCCTCGCCAAGGCCGCGCAAATAAGCGTCATAGGCTGCGGCATTGTCGGTGGGCCGCGCCTCAACCATCTGCTGCTCGCCGCCGCTGAGCTGCGCCTGCAGCGCCTGGGCAATGGCCTGCGCCACCTCGCTCTCCACGCCGAAGACGTTGTCGAGCTTGCGGTCGTAGGTCTCGGCCCACAGGTGGTCGCCGCCGGCGGCGCGGATCAGCTGCACATTGATATGCACGGCATCGCCGATCTTCTGCACGCTGCCTTCGAGGATGTTGGATACGCCGAGCTGGCGCGCGATCTCCGGCAGGTTGGCGGGCTGGGTCGAATATTGCTGGGTGGAGCTGCGCGCGATGACGCGCAGGGCGCCGATCTTGGCCAGCTTGGTCAGGATCTCGTCCTGGATACCCTCGGCGAAATAGGCATTGGCCTTGTCGTCGGAGAGATTCTCGAACGGCAGCACGGCAATGGACTTGTCGATGCCCTTGCCGGCGGTCGCCGCCGCGCCTTGCGGGACCGGCCGCAACCACAGCCGCTCGGCCAACAGATAGGCCGCCGCGAGCAGCAGCAAGCCGCCCAATACGTAATTGAGCAGGCGCTCGCGGCGCGGCGGCACCGGCGCGATGCCCGGCTGCGCGGCCGTCGCCTGCTCCGCGGCGGCGGTGCGGACGATGCCCTGGGGCGTGATGTCGAAAACCCAGGCCAGCACCAGCGTCAGCGGAAAGCCGGCGACGATGAGCAGCACGATGATGCGCTGCGCCAGCGCCGAGACGTCGAATACCGGCAGCACCTGTGTCGCCACCTGCACCAGCAGCCAGCCGGCCACGGCGTACATCGCGCCCACCTTGTAGACATGGCGGCGCTGCAATTCCAAGAAGAACGATGACATCCTTTTCCCGATACCGAATCCTGCCCCGATCCGCCCTACTTTACCGGGAAAATCCCCGTCCCGAAGCCGGACCGCCGGGCGCTTCAGTCGCTCCGGGTTACCGCGGCGCGGGCCTTGTCGCCGGCGCTGGGCAACTGGCGCAGCAGTACCTGCTCCTTCAGCTGCAACAGCTCGCGCTGGATCTGGGCAATGCCGATCTCGTTCTTCAGGTTGACCAGGTAATCGGTTTCGGCGTGCAGGCGTTCCTTCACCGATTGCCGGTTCTGGCTCATCATGATCAGCGGCCCCTGCAAGGCCACCAGGAAGGCCAGGAACAGGTTGAAGAACTGGTAGGGGTAAGGGTCGAAGGAGAAGCGCGCCAGCTCGTTGAGCGCGCACCACAGGCCGGTCAGGCCGAGCAGCAGGACGATGAACGACCAGCTGCCGTTCCACTGCGCCACGCGGTCCGCCAGGCGCTGGCCCCAGGTCAGTTTTTCATCCGATTCGCGGTTGACGTCGCGCGCCGCCGGCGTCTCCAGCAGCCGCGTGGTGGCGCGCAAACGGCCCGACATTTCGCCGAGCATGGCCATGATGGCGTCGCTGGAACCTTGCAGGAAATCGACGAAGGCCTCGCGCGACAGTTCGCCCAGCACCACCTCGCTGACCGTTTCGACGCTGGCGTTGCGCGGCTCGCGCTCGAGCAGCGCCATTTCGCCGAAAAAGCCGCCGCTGCCCAGTTCCTTCAGCACGATCGGCGCCTCGTCCGCGTTCGCCGCCGGCAGGAAGATCCGCACCGTGCCTTCCAGCACCACGAACATGGAGCTGCCGAGATTGCCCTTGGAGACGATCGTCTGCCCGGCCGGCAGGCGCCGCAGCATGAGACGTTCGATCAGGGCCTCGATGTCCCGGTCGTCCAGCCCCTTGAACAGAGGCACCCTTTTCAACTCGGCTTGAATTTGCATCATGACCGTTCCGATATCCGCCACTCCCAGGGACTGGCCGCGTGCAACCCCGGCCGACCTCTCATCCTTGAGCATGAAGCGAATCCTCGCAGCCCTTGCGCACCTCCCCCCGGAGGACGCCAGAACTGAATCGTACATCACGGTATGGGGCAGCAGTACGCCCGACTGTGCTGCGGCTCACTCTTCAGCGCGTGCTTTTTTCAGAAAAGCTTACTGGAAGCGCGGATCGTCCGGCAGCAATTCGCGCCCCATGGCGCAGATCCTGGCCCAGGCTTCCGGGCTGAGCGAGGGGCGCAGCGGCGGCGCGATCTGGGCGAAAGTGCGCCCGTCGCCGGCCTTGTGCAGGCGCTGCGCCAGCCGGTAGCGGATATCGGAGCGGAACGGGTGGTGATCGAGCACCTCGCGCAGGCGCTTGATCCGCAGCTTTTCGGTCACCGTGCCTTGCGACAAGCCGCGCCGCGGCGGCGGCGCCGGAATGATGATTCGCTTGATCTTCTTCACCTGCACCGAGGACATCGGCACATAGCGGGTCAGCAGCGGCTGCAGCCGCAGCCGGCGCAGCAGCAGGCCGGCGATCACCAGCAGCGCCGTCACCCCGGCCACCACGGCGATCGCCGCCAGGAAATTCGGGTGCGGAACGGCATCCGGCGTGGCTAGCCGCGGGTCGAACGGCAGATAGGCATGCGGCTGCCAGGGGCCCCGCGGCCGGCGCAGCCAGGCGCGAAACTCGGCCACCCGGCCAGCGGGCTCGCCCCGGGAGACGTAATCCGCGGGCACCTGCAATACCTGCCCCGCGATGGCCCGCTCCGGCGCTTTTTCCGAAAAAGCCGAGCTGTTGGCCTCGTACAGCGCCAGCGACATGGCTTCCGGCGTCGCTTCGTAGATCGGCGCCAGGTGGCGGGAAATGCCGCTCAGGGTGTCGCCGGGCCGCACCAGCCAGGTCTTCGGCCGGGGGTCCGGCGGCGGCGGTGGCGGCGGCGGGGTGACGCTGGGACGCGAGGTATCGGCAACGGCGGCAAGCGGAGCGGTGGTCGGAGAAGCGGCAGCATCGCCGAAACCCTTGGCCGGGGCTTCAGACGTGTGAATGGCCAGCAGGCGGATGCCGGCCGCCGTCTCGGCCGGCGCCGCCTGGCTAACGGGCTGCGGCGGCGCGCCGGCGGCGATGGCCGCATCGGCGCGCGCGGTGCGTTGGGTCTTCAAATCCGGCACATCGAGCAGCACGTCGACGTCCTGGTTCAGCACCAGCGCGCCTGCCGTCACCGTCAGATGCAGGCTGATCGCCGGCACCATCAGCCGCTGCGCCGTGCTCAGGTGCACGATGGAACGCTCCGCGTCGTAGCTAGCCTGCACTGCTTCGGCCAGCGAGGCTTCCTCGTCCGGCAGCTCGGGGCCGGGCGTCACCCGCACCGTCACGGCATTGGCGTTGATCCCGGCGAAGCTCACCGGCAGGTCCACCGACAATGGCTGGCCGATCACGGCGTGCAGCTGGCTGCGGCTGTCCATCGACAGTGCCCGGGCGGGCGGGCACAGCAACACCGCCGCCGGCAGCAATAGCGCAACGCTGGATCGCACAACCGCCAGGCGTAGCCCGGCCCGCCGCTGAACTTCCACAACCACTCCCCGAGATCCCTGATGCCGCTGTCGCGCCCGCGACGGTTCGCGCGGGCTGCTGATTTTGAGTGAGCTTACGTTACAAAACTGCGCGGGCGGCAACAAGGGCAACCAAGCTGAAACAGACCACGCCGGCATGCCGCGCCGGACAAAAAAAAGGAGGCCATCGAAATGGCCTCCTCATCCGCGACACCAGGGGGCTAGGGGGGAGCGCTGGTGTCTGCCCCGGCCATTGCGGCCGGAAGCGGTTGCGGAACCGTCAAATTCTCAAATTGCCGGCTGCCCGATGGCGGGACGTCGGCGGCTCAGGGCACGGCCAGCCGGGTATTGCCGACCAGCACCTGCGAGTGGCTCAGGCGATGCAGCTGCGCGACCTGATAGCCGTGCTGGCTGAGCTGGGCCACCAGGTTCTGGTAGGTGGCGGGGTCCACCACCGGATCGCGCGCATAGATCCAGCCCAGATCGCGCCGCGACTCGCCGACCACGGCGTAGCGATAATCGGGATCGACATACAGCACATCCAGGCTCATCTGGCTGTCCAGCGAGCGCAAGTGGCTGACCCAGCGCGTATTGTTGCTGCCCGCCACCGCGACATAGCGGCTGCGCGGCACCACCAGGCTCTGCATCTTGCTGTTGTCGAAATAGCGGTACAGCTCGTCGAAGCCGCCATCGACGCGCGGCCGCAGCTCGATGGAGCTGTCGAGCTGGTCGCGCTCCTCGGCGTACGGCACGTGTGCAATGAGATACCACTGGCCGCCAAACTTTTGCATATCCACCGCCAGTGCCGGCGCCCCAGGCGCGGCGGCGGCCGGAGCGCGGGATGCGGTGCCGGCACAGGCGGCCAGCAGCAGCGCCAGCCCGGCGATCGCGCTTTGGCGCATCCACCGCTGCAAACCACCGAGCCCGGACTGTAACCGCTGGTCCATTATTTTATGGTCGCCCTGGGCACCGGGTGCCCGTCGATTGAAGGGGCGCACCTTACTCCCCGCCCGGCACACCATCCAATACCTTTTTCGTGATACCTTTTCGGTATGACAGCCCATATCGACCTGCGTCACCTGCGCTATTTCGTGGCGGTGGCTGAGGAGCAGAGTTTTCGGGGAGCGGCCGAGCGCCTGCACATCTCGCAGCCGCCGCTGAGCCGGCAGATCCGGCAGCTGGAAGAGGAGCTGGGCGTGGACCTGCTGGAGCGCGGCAAGACCGGCGCCCGGCTCACCCCCGCCGGCAACGCCTTCCTGCCGGCGGCGCGCAAAACGCTGGAGCAGGCGGAACTGGCGATCAAGGCGGCGCAGTCCGCCGGCGGCTGCAGCGGCGGCCACTTCATCATCGGCTATACGCCGACCTTCGACCGCAGCGCCATCCCCGACGTGTTCGACCGCTTCCGCAAGCGCTTCCCCGCCTGGCGCCTGAGCGTGAAATCGCGCCATTCCAACGGCCTGATCCGCGACATCCGCAACGGCGCCATGGACGCCGCCTTCGTCGGCTGGCCGGTGCGGGCCGAAGGGGTGACGCTGGAAGTGCTGCGCGAGGAGCCGGTGGTGGCCGCCCTGCCCGCCGCCAGCAAGGCGGCGCGCAAGCGCCGCGTGGCGCTGCGCGACCTCACCGGCGAGCGCATGTTCCGCTTCGAGCGGGAGTGGAACCCGCTGCTGTTCGACCGCTGGGAAACGCGTTTCGAGCAGGCCGGATTCGTCCCGGACAACGCGCCGACGCCGCCGGACCATCACATCCTGCTGGGCCTGATCGCCGCCGGCCGCGGCTTCAGCCTGATCCCGGCATCGCTGCAAAGCACCCGCCGCACCGGCGTGGTGTTCCGCCCGCTGCTGGAGGGCCACGAACTTTCCATCGGCATGGCCCTGGCCTATCCCGAGCGCCGCCCCTCGCCCGCCCTCGAAGGCTTCATGCAACTGGTGCGGGCGGAGATGAAGAAGCCTGGGCGCGCCGCATAGCGTAGTCCTGCTCCCCTCTCCCGCATGCGGGAGAGGGGATAAAACGCGGCGGATCACCCGGTGATCGAAGGAACATTTCGCCCCGCAGCGAATCATCCGGCGCCGGCAAAGTCCAAGCTGCAGTCATGAATCGAAATACCGGCACCTTCTCCCCCCTGCTCGCCTGGATCGTCACCGCCACCAGCTTCAGCTTCGTGGTGGTGCAGATGGACGTCACCATCGTCAACGTGGCGCTGCCGCGCATCGGCACCGAGCTGCACGCCGGCATCGACGCGCTGCAATGGATCGTCGACGCCTACACCCTCTCCTTCGCGGTGCTGCTGCTGTCCGCAGGGGTGCTCGGCGACCGTTTCGGCTCCCGCCGCGCCTACCAGCTCGGCTTCCTGATCTTCGCGGCGGCTTCCGCCGCCTGCGGCCTGGCGCCGAATATCGCCACCCTGGTTGCGGCGCGCGCGCTGCAGGGGGTGGGCGCGGCGCTGCTGGTGCCGAACTCGCTGGCCCTGCTCAACCACGCCACCGCACACAAGGCCGCCATCCGCGCCCGCGCCGTGGGCCTGTGGACGGCGGCCGGCGCCATCTCCATCGCCGCCGGGCCGGTCATCGGCAGCCTGCTGCTGGCCAGCCTGGGCTGGCGCAGCATCTTCCTGGTCAACCTACCGCTGTGCGCGCTGGGCCTATGGCTGACCGCCCGATACGTGCCGGCGGCGCCGCCGGCCCCGACCAGGCGCGGCCTCGATCCGCTGGGCCAGATCCTGGTGATCCTGTCGCTCACCGGCCTGACCGCGGCGGTGATCGAGTACCGCTCTCTGGGCCTGACCCACCCGATCGTGTGGGGAGGCTTGGCCCTGGCGCTGCTGAGCGGCGCCGGCTTCGTCTGGAACGAGGCGCGCACGCCCGAGCCGATGCTGCCGCTGCGCTTCTTCCGCATGCCCAACTTCAGCGCCGCCGTGGTCTTCGGCGTACTGATGAACCTGACCTATTACGGCACCATTTTCGCCCTGACGCTGTATTTGCAGCAGGCCCACGGCTACAGCGCCGTGCAGGCGGGCCTGGCCTACCTGCCGCTGACCGGCGGCTTCTTTCTCTCCAACATCGTCGCCGGCCGGATGGTGGCGCGGGTCGGGTCGCGGCCGCCGATGATCGTAGGGGCCTGCATCGGCGCCGCCGGCTACTTCCTGCTGCTGCGGCTGGACGCCCACAGCAGCTGGTGGGCCATGCTGCCGGCATTCCTGCTGATTCCGGCCGGCATGGGCCTGGCGGTACCGGCGATGACCACGGCGATACTGGCCAGTGTGGAAAAACACTGGTCCGGTACCGCTTCGGCAGTACTCAATGCGGCGCGCCAGGCGGGCGGCGCCATCGGCGTCGCCGTATTTGGCGCACTGGTCGGCGGCGGGGCGGAGCACATCGTGAGCGGCCTGGCCAGCGCAGCCCTGGCCTCCGGCATCCTGTTGCTGCTGGCGGCCGTACTGGCCTGGAGCGGCATCCATCCCTCGCCGGGCGCCGCCAAGGAGATTCCGGAACGGGCTTCGTAACCCCCGCCAGAGGGGAGATGAAAGCGTACCGGGGGCGACTGCCCGTCCACCGCATATGCGGCGTAGCATTCTGTGCCGTATTCCCTTATATAGATATTATTAAAGAAAAGCGTGGGGTACCGGGGGGTGCCCACACGGATCAGTACATACGTCCAAGTACCTACTACAGAAAGGGCAAAACAATATGGCCACAACCAGGCAAAGCCGATCCGAGGCAAAGCGCGCCGAAATCCTGAAAATCGCCACCGAGCTGTTTCTGGCAAAGGGCTATGACGCGGTCAGCGTCGACGCCATCGTCGCCCGCGCCGGCGGCACCAAGACCAATGTCTACAAGCACTTCGGCGGCAAGGCCGAGCTGTTCGCGGCGGTGGTGGAGGCCCTGTGCCAGCAGATCGTCCACTCCTTCGCCGACATGAATGTCGACGGGCTGGAGCCGGAGCAGGCGCTGACCCAGATCGGCCGCGCCTTCCTCACCGCCCTGTTCACGCAGCGCTCGATCCGCCAGCACCGTATGGTGGTGGCCGAGTCGACGCGCTTCCCCAGCATCGGCAAGCGCTGGTTCAAGGCCGGCCCGGAAAGCGCCCGCGACTTCATCTCCGCCTATTTCCTCAAGCTGCAGAAAGCCGGCCGCATGCGCACCATCGCGCCGCGCCGCCTTGCCGGCTTGTTTCTCGACATGCTCAGCGAGGAGCAGCTGCTGCGCCAGCTCATCGCCGGCGCCAAGCCGCTGACGCCGCGCGAGACCAACAAGCTGGTGGACGACGCCGTTAGCGTGTTCCTGCACGGCGCGATGGTGGCCAGGAAGAAATAAGCCCGCCCGAAGCGGCAACGGCATTGCGGCTCATCCGCCAGGGATGAGCCGCACCCCCGGCGCAGCTGCACCGGAACTGCGGCCATGGCTGTGGCTGCGGCCCCGCCTTGAATGGGGCCGCGGCTGTGCCGAGCTCCGGCTGTTGTTACCCCGGCAGGCGCTCGAACTGCGCCACCCCGTCCGGCACCTGGTGAAACGGCTGCTTGTCGACCATGTACACCGCCATCCGCGGGCTGCCGAAGGCATTGGGATCGTCCAACGTACCGAGCTTGACGATGGCCACGCCCGCCATCGCCGGCGGACGGCTGATCAGGTGCGTGCCGCACTCGGCGCAGAACTCGCGCGTCACCGGGCTGGCCAAGTCGCTGCGCTTGAACACCTTGGGCGTACCCTTGATGTACTTCACGCCGGTTTCGGCCACGGCGACCAGCACGTTGGGGCTGCCGCCCGAGATGTACTGGCACTCGCGGCAATGGCATTGGCCGTTGAACATCGGCTCGCCGTCCACCACGTAGCGCACGGCGCCGCAATAACATCCGCCTTCGACTTTCATGTTTCTCTCCTCCGCATATGCGGCGCGATGCCACGCGTGCCTGTGCGCCGGTACATGCCGGCGCACAGGCAGGTTACACCGAACGCCGTCCTCAGTTGCAAAGCAGCTGTGTCTTCAGCGTAAGCGTGTTCACCGTCGCGCCCGCCAAGCTGGCATTGGCCGGCGTGCCCAGGGTGATCACCACGGTCTTGTTGCACTGGGCGGCGCTGACGCTGACCGTGAGGCTCGCCGAGGTGGCGCCGGCCGCGATGCCGAGACTGCCGGAGGGTGACACGCCATAGCCGGAAGCCGGCTCGCTGCCGCCAAGCGTGTAGGGCACGGTAACCGGCAGGCTGGAAGCGGCCGAGAGGTTCACGCCGATGGTCGCAGCGGCCGTGCCGAACAGGTTGGCCTTGACCGTCTCCGCGCTCGCCGCGAAGGCCACGGTGGGCAGCAAGCCGGTCACGCTCACCGTCTGCGCCGCGCTGCCGCCGGCGCCGGTGCAAGTCAGCGTATAACTGTTGGCGCCAACGCCGGATACCGTAACGCTGTACGAGCCAGAGCTGGCCTCGCTGCCGGACCAGGCGCCGGAGGCGGTGCAGGCCGTCGCATTGCTCACGCTCCAGCTCAAGGTGCTGGACTGGCCGACAATCACTGCAACCGGACTCGCCGACAAGGAAATCGCGGGCGCAGGGGCGATGCCGGTGATGGTCACCGTCTGCGAGCTTGATCCGACGCTGCCGGAACAGGTGAGCGTGTAGCTGTTCGCTCCCGCCTGAGCGATCGACACCTGCTGCGACCCCGAAACCGGCAGGGCGCCAGACCAGCTGCCGGAGGCGTTGCAGGAAGTTGCGTTGGCCGAGCTCCAGCTCAGGGTTGACGTCTGCCCCACCGTCACCGAGGTGGGACTCGCCGACAGGTTTACCACAGGCAAGGGCGCGCCCGTCACCACCACCGATTGGGCGGCGCTGCCGCCCTGCCCCGTGCAGGTCAGGGTGTAGGTGTTCGAACCGTTGTTGGTCACGGTCACTGCCTGTGTTCCGGAAGTCCCCACGGAGCCGGCCCAGCCGCCCGTGGCAGTGCAAGAGGTGGCGTTGGAGGCGCTCCAGCTCAGGGTGTCGGCCTGGCCCACGGCGACCAGCGTGCTGGCTGCGGACAGCGTGACGGACGGCGGCGCATAAGCGATCACCGTGGTGGTTTGCGAGGCGCTGCCATAGGCATTGCTGCAGTTGAGCGTGAAAGTGTTCGAGCCACTCTGGCCGACCGTCACCGACAGCGAACCTGACAGGGGCTCGCCGCCCGACCAGGCACCGGAGGCCGTGCATGACTGGGCGTTGCTGCTGGACCAGGTCAGCGTGCTCGACTGCCCGACATCGACGGAACCCGGACTCGCCGACAGGCTCACTGCCGGCAATGGCATGGCGGTGACCACGGCGCTCTGCGACGCGGTGGCGCCCGCTCCGGCGCAAATCAGCGTGTAGTTATTGGCGCCCGCCTGGCTCACCGTAATCGCACTGCTGCCGCTGGTCGGCTGCGCGCCGGACCATGCGTCGTCCGCCGCACACTGGCTCGCCCCGCTGGTGGTCCAGCTGAGGGTACTGGACTGGCCCACGCCTACGGTAGCGGGGCTTGCCGACAGGTTGATGCCGGGGGGCACCGGATTGTTCGAAGCCTGCAACTCGAACAGCAGGCCGCTGCCGTAGTCGCCCCATTTCCAGGCGGCGCCGTAGAGGTTGCCGGAAGCATCGGGCACCACCCCTGCAAGCAGGTATTTGCCGTCGATGCCCTGCATCGTGTGGAGCACGGATAGAGTGCCCGACGGGGTCATGGAGAAGACGATACCGTTGGAACTGCCGGTCCCGGCGGCAGTGGTACCGTACCAGTTGCCGTCGGCGCCCAGCGTCAAACCGGCCCAGCCCGAGCCCTCGGTGGAACTGAACATGTGCAGAGTGGTTTCCACGCCGCCGGGCGTCACCTCGAAGATCGTGCCGTAACCGGCTCCGCCCGCAGCGGTGGTGCCATACAAATTGCCGTCGGCTCCCATGGCAAGGCCGCTTACCGGATCGGTGCCGGCCGAGCCGGTGAAGCTATACAGCGTGGAGAAAGTGAAATTCGCGCTGGCATCCAGCTTGAATACGGTGCCGTGACCGCCCGCGCCTCCGGATTGCGTGGTTCCGTAGAGGGAACCATCGGGGCCGAGAACCATGCTGCCGCTGGGAGTCATGCCATCGTTGGTGCCGCTGAAGGTGTACAGCGGCGTCAGCGTGCCGTCCTGGCTCAGGCGGAAGACGGTGCCGTCGCCATTGATGCCGCCGGCCTGTGTGGTGCCGTACAGGTTTCCGACGTCATCCTGCACCAGCGTGCCGGACGGATACTTGCCGTCCGGCACCCCGCTGAACGAGTAGAGAATCCGCACCGCACCGGAAGTGCTGATGCGGTACACCGCGCCGTAACCATTGGCGCCTTCGCCGATGGTGCCATACAGGTAGCCGTCGCTACCAACGAGTAGTGCCCCGGTGGGATTTGCCAGCTTGTCCCCGTTGACGCCAGTGAAAGTGTAGATCGTCGTGGCGCTGCCGCCGGGACTCAGTCGGTATACCGTGCCTTCCCCGCCGAGGACGTTGTTCGCCTCCGTGGTGTACTGGGTGACCCCATAGAAATTTCCGTCGGGCGCAAGCACAGGCGTGAATGCTGGCAAGGCTCCGGAAGTCCCGGTGAAGAAATTCAGCACCGTCTCCATGTCCGTATCGGCGAGCGCTGGCGCAGCCAGCAACGCAGCGCAAACCGCAAGCAAGCCGGCCAGCGACTGCCGCATCGGCGACCGGCGCATGCGCTTGTTGCAGCCGGTAAAGTGCCCCGTTCCGAACAACCCCATCACCATGGCCGCCATGAACTGCGTGCAAATCTGACGGACACGATTTTCCCGCACCGAAAAACGGATTTCCCTGAACATTGTGTTTCCCCTTGTGCCTGACTTTCCCGCCGCGGTCCGCCACGGGTTCCCTGTCTGCACCTTGCCCCTGGAGTGCGGACGCGTCTCCGTATAAGGGGATAGGTGTGTTGAATGGCCCGGATAGTGTGTCGGCTTGCCATGACACCGGCAAGTCGGCCAAACAAGTACTGGGCGTTTCAGAAAACAAAAAGGCCCGCTCGTGGCGGGCCTCTTCGGTAATTGTGTTGTTGCGTCGTGCGGACTACACAACACCTTACTCTTTTTATGCTTTTTCTTACCGTTTGGCAAGCAAAATGCTACCGGCTAGCTTACGACGCGGAAACGGGGGGAGTGCGACAGGCAAACCCGCGCTTGCGATGCGCGGGAGGAGTGACCAGAAAATCTTGTATCTTGTTTCCTGGTTGACTAGGCCCTGGATTCAAGGTGGGTTTTGCCTGAGCAGCCGGAACCAGGCCAACGAATTCGATCCGGGTTGGCGGCGGACAGGCCGCCGCACCCCTGCCGCCAAATTTTTCCGGGGGACGCCCCAAATCAGTCCCGGTGCCGCTTCCTTGGCACAACGTTTGCTGTTGCATTACCCCAGATCGGTCGGTGACGCCCGGTCCTCATGACACTGCTGTCCACGGCGCCGGCATTCCAAACGTCGGCGCCGTGGGCTCTTTTTCGGGAAGGACCCGGCCCCGGCCACCCCTTTGCCGCCGAGCTGAAGCCGGCACCAGTGACACCCGTTGCAGTTGTTTACATATTGCAGTGATTGCCGGACTCAGGCGAGTGTCTGTGTCATTGACTCAGCCAGCCAGCGCAATCCGGGATCCTGATCGTTGGCCGCGGTCCACAGCATCGAAACCTCGTAACCCGGCACCTCGAACGGCAGCGGGCTCACCGCCAGGCCGAGGCTGTCGCACCACACGGCGGCAATGTAGTCCGGCACGGTGACGATCGCCGCGGTGCGCTTGACGATGAACGGGCTGGTAGCGAAATTCGGGCTGGAGAACACCACCAGGCGCTCGCGCTGCTGCGCTTCAAGCTGCTCGTCGATGAAGCCATGCAGGCTGGCGTTGAACGAAGTCAGCACGTGGCGATGGCGCAGGAATTCATCCAGGCTCAAGCGGGCGCCACGCGTCTTCACCAGCTTCGGGTTGTACAGGCAGACGAAGCGCCAGCTGAACAGGGTGCGGCGCCGCTGCCAGGCCAGGCATTGCTGATACACGCCCACTCCCAGCTCGATCTCGCCGGCATCCAGCATGGCCGGCGTGCGGGCAGCGTTGGCGGCATGGGTGATCACCCTGACCCCCGGCGCCTGCTGCGACAGATGGCGCATCAGCTCCGGCATCAGAGCCACTTCCAGGGCATCGCTCAGGCCGATGCGGAACACGCGCTGCGCCGTGGCCGGATCGAACTGCGGCGCCTGCGTCAGCGCACGGTGCACCGTCAGCAGCAACGGCTCGATCTGCCGCGACAGTTCCAGCGCGCGCGGCGTCGGCTCCATCCCATGCGGCGTGCGCACGAACAGCTCGTCGCCGAAGGCGGCGCGCAGGCGCTTCAGCGCCCCGCTCACCGCCGGCTGGCCTAGGAACAGGCGCTGCGCCGCGCGCGTCACGCTGCGTTCCTGCAGCAGCGCGCGAAACACCAGCAGCAGGTTCAGATCGAGGCGGCGAAAATCATTTTCAATGATGGTATTCATGTCGATAAACGATTTGAGTGATATCAGCCTAGCACTCATCCTGTGCTCACGCCGGGCGGCCCGCACCGCACGGCCCCAAGCCCAAATACGAAGCTCAAACGCGATGCACCAGCACAGGAGAACAGACATGCAACTCGACAATCAGACGGTAGTGGTGATGGGCGGCTCCTCCGGTGTGGGCCTGGCCACGGTGAAACGGCTGGCCGCCGCCGGCGCCCGCGTCATTGCCGTCGGCCGCGACCAGGCCAAACTGGAAAGCGCGCTGGCCGGGCTCGGCGAAAGGGTCAGCGGCGAAGCACTCGATGGCGGTGACCGCAAAGCGCTGGACCGCTTCTTCGCCCGCCTCGGACGCTTCGACCATCTGGTGCTGACCTTGAGCGGCGGCGAAGGCGCCGGCGCCTTCGCCGGCCTGGACCTGGCCGCGCTGCGGGCTGGCTTCGAGGCCAAGGTGTGGCCGCAACTGGAAGCGGCGCAGGCCAGCCTGCCGGCGCTGCGCAGCGGCGGCAGCATCACATTCCTCACCGCCATCTCGGCGCGCATCGCCAACCCGGGCACGGCCGGACTGGGCGCCATCAACGGCGCGCTGGAATCGATGATCGGCACCCTCGCCCGCGAACTGAAGCCGAGCCGCGTCAACGCGGTGTCCCCGGGCGTGATCGATACGCCCTGGTGGGATCGCTTCCCGGCCGCGATGAAGGCGGACCTGTTCCGTCAGCAGGCCGAGACGCTGCCGGTGGGGCGCGTCGGCCAGGCCGATGACGTGGCGCATGCGATCCAGTTCCTGATCGAGAACCCTTTCATGACCGGGGCGGTGATCGAGTGCGACGGCGGCATGCGCCTGCTGTAAGCAGGGCCAGCCTGGATGATGGTGTGGCGCCGCGGATCATTCCCGCGGCGCCACAGCGCCAGCTAAGCCGCCAGTCCGCGCCGCAACCGCGCCACCGTCCGCCGCTCCTCCCCCCGGCGCCACAGCGCCAGCCGGCGCGCATCGAGCATCGACAGCAACAGCACCGCCACCACCACGCCGGTGGTGAAGGCCACCAGCAGCAGGCCAATGGTGTTGCCGGACAGGAGGGTGTTGAAGGTGTGCGCCACGTCGAGAGGAAACTTCGCCGCCGCCACCGCGGTGTAGTGCGTACCGCAGATGGCGATGGCCACCAGCAGCGCGGCCAGCAGCTTGGCCGCCACGAACTGCGTGGGCGGCAGATCCCATACCGGGAAGCCGATGGCCAGGCCGGCGATCGAAGCCGCCACGGCGATGAAGACCGAGGCGGAGAACAGCTCGGAGTCGTAGCCGATCTGCGGCGTCAGGTGCAGGGCGTACATGCAGCCGTAGTGCACCAGGCAGATGCCGGCGCCCAACACCACGCCGCCGCCCGCCGCGCCCAGCGAACCGCTGTCGATGCGGCTGACGATATACAGCGCCAGCAGCGATACCAGCACCGCCCCGGTCCAGCACAGCAGGTTGAGCAACAGGTCATAGCGTAGCGTCAGCGGCAGGCTCAGCTCCTTCATGCCGAAGAACTGCACCGCCCAGATGCCGCAACCCATGGCCAGCGCCCCCACGCTCAGCCAGGGACGCTGATGCCCCCCGCCGAACATGACGGTGCGCCCCGCCAGGTCGAGCGCGGCATAGGCGGCGATCGCCGCCACGCACCACGTCCCCAACCGCAACAGCAATTCATGCGTTCCGTCCATAGCCACCCTCCAACATCCATGTTGTGCGCGGATACCATCGCCTGGCACCGTTCCATGCGGTGAGCCGCGCGCGCCTGCACGAACTCGAAGGCCCCGCCACAACCGGGCGCTCGTACGGCAGGATGAATACAGTTCTGAAAGGTAGTTGCGGGACCGCGCCTGACTCCCAGATCACTTGTTGAGTGGTAGGTTTGCGGCGCATCAACGGCTGCGCAATCGAGGGCAGCCGTGACCGGGATCACAGCCGCCGTGGCGCACACCGGACTGGCGCGGCGCCATCCGGCCGCCGCGCCAGTACTGCTGCTTACTGCTTCTCTTTGCTCAGGACGCGAAATAGCCCGCCTGTTCGATATCGGCGATCAGCCCGGGCTGCTTCGGCTGCCATCCCAGCTGTTCACGGGTTTTCCGGCTCGAGGCGACGTTGTTGATCGCCGCGAAATGCGCAAACCACTCGAAGTGGGCGGCGGCCTCCTCCTGCGTCTTGCCGACCACCGGCAACTTGAGGCCGCGGCCGATCGCATCGGCAATCTCGCGGAACGGCACGCCTTCTTCGGCGATCGCGTGATAGCGGGCGCCGGCCGTGCCCTTTTCCAGCGCGAGCCGGTACACCCGCGCGGCATCGAGCCGGTGCACCGCGGGCCAGGTGTTGAGGCCGTCGCCGATATAGGCCGAAACGCCCTTGCTGCGCGCGAAGCCGATCACCATCGGTACAAAGCCGTGATCGCCTTCGCCATGCGTCGACGGCGGTAAGCGGACCACCGAAGCGCGCACACCGCTTGAGAGCATGGCAAAGGCGGTCTGTTCCGAAACGCGGGGAATGGTGGGGTGATTGGCGGGCGCCACGGTGTCCTCGGTGACCAGCTGACCCGGGGTCAGCAGCCCGGTGCCGGAGGTGACGATCAACGGGCGGTCGGAGCCGGCGATTGCCGTGCCGAGCGCCTCGATGGCGCGCTTGTCCAACTCGCAGTTGGCCGCGAACTTCGAGAAGTCGTGGTTGAAGCCGGTGTGGATCACGCCGTCGCAGGCGCGGGCGCCCGCGGCGAGGCTGTCCAGATCTTCGAGCGAGCCGCGATGCACCGCGGCGCCCGCCGCGGCAAGGGACGCGGCGCCAGCATCCGAGCGGGCCAGGCCGAGCACCTGGTGCCCCGCGCCGATCAATTCCTTGACGACAGCGGAGCCGACGAAGCCGGTCGCGCCGGTTACGAATACACGCATGGGAAGTACTCCTGTTGGATACGCAGGCTACTCTCGGCGCATAATCTATAGGGGTAAAGTAGTGACGTTATACGGGTATAAGTATTAACAGGATTAACTACTGAGATAAGCATGACCGCCGGCAACGACAATGCGCTTGGACACTATCTGAAGGATCGCCGCGCCAGGCTCGATCCGGCGGCGTTCGGCTTTCCGGTGATGCGCAGGCGCACGCCCGGGCTGCGGCGCGAAGAAGTGGCACAGCGCGCCAAGCTGAGCGCCACCTGGTACACCTGGCTCGAACAGGGACGGGGCGGTGCGCCCTCGGCCGACGTGATCGACCGCATCGCCGGCGCCCTGATGCTGACGGACGTCGAGCGCGAGCACCTGTTCCTGCTCGCCCTGGGCCGCCCGCCCGAGGTCCGCTATCAGGCCCCCGAGGCGGTCAGCCCGCGGCTGCAGCGCATACTCGACTCGCTGGAGTTCAGCCCGGCCTTCGTGAAGACCGCTACCTGGGATGTGATCGCCTGGAACCGCGCCGCGACAGCGGTGCTCAGCGACTATGGCACGCTGCCGCCCGAGCAACGCAACATCCTGCGCCTGTTCTTCCTTGATCAGCGCAATCGTGACCGGCAGCTGGACTGGCCAGGCGTCGCGCGCTTCATCGTGGCGGCATTCCGTGCGGACGCAGTGCGGGCCGGAGCGGCGGCGAACGTCAAGGCTTTCGTCGATGAACTGTCACGGCTCAGTCCCGAGTTCGATGCCCTGTGGCGCGACAATGACGTCCGCAACTATGGCGAGGGCAGCAAGCAGCTGCGGCATCCTGCCGCCGGCCTGCTCGCACTGGAGTACTCGTCCTTCGCCGTCGATGGCCGGCCCGATCTGGGGATGGTCATCTACAGTCCGGCAACGCCGGAGGATGCGGAGCGGATCAAGGCACTGATCAAGGCGCTGCCCAAGACATCCCTCTGATCGGGACGGTGCACAGCATTCCCGGCGATTGACAGAAAGGCCCGGCCGCCGCGCACAATCCCGCGCGGCCCGCTTTTTCCGTTCCAGCACCACTTCATTCGCCCATGCCGACCCCAGCGCAGTCGCCGCAGCAATCGCACCCGCCGCCCTGGCTGTTCGGCCTCAGCAATATTCCGTTTGGCGTGGCCAGCGGCTATACCAGCGTCGCCATGCCTTTCATCCTGCGCCAGGCCGGCGTGCCGATGTCGACCATCGGCGGCGTCTCCGCCGCGGTGCTGGTGCCGCTGTCCTGGCAATTCCTGTGGGCGCCGATGCTCGATGTCGGCCTGCGCCGCCGCACCTGGCTGCTGCTCACCGCCGCGCTGGGCGCGCTGCTGCTGGCCGCCTCGCTGCTGCTGAAATTACCCGGGCAGATCTGGCCGTTCGAAGTGTGCTGCGTGCTCGGTCAGGGCCTCACCGGCCTGGTCAGCGCCAGCAACGGCGCCCTGGTCGCCACCCAGGTGCCGCCGGAATTCCACGGCCGCGCCAGCGGCTGGCTCAACGCCGCCTACCTCGGCGGCAACGCCATCGGCGGCGGACTGGTGATCCAGCTGGGCGATACGCTGACGCCGCAACTGGTGGCGCTCAGCCTGGGCCTGCTCACCTTCCTGCCCGCGCTCGCCGTGCTGCTGCTGGACGAGCCGCTACGCCCGCGCCGCCGCGCCGGCGAAGTCTTCCCCGCCATGCTGCGCGATGTCTGGGGCACCGCCTCCACCCGCCGCGGCTGGACCGGCATCCTGTTCTGCCTGGCGCCGGTGAGCACGCCGGCGCTGCTCGATCTGTTCTCCGCGGTGGGCGGCGACTATGGCGCCTCCAGCGGCACGGTGGAATTCACCATGGGTTACGGCAGCGGCCTGCTCACCGCCGCGGGCGCCCTGCTCAGCGGCCCGCTGCTCGACCGCGTCGACAAACGCCGTGCCTACCTGTTCTCCGGCGCGTTGATCGCCATCGTCGACGTGGCCATGAGCTGCGCCCCGCCCAACCCGGTCACCTATATCGTCGGCACCCTGGCCTACTCCCTGGTGGCCGGCCTGTGCTTCGCCGCCTTCACCGCCGTGGTGCTGGAGATCATCGGCAAGGTCGACCGCTCCGCCGCCACCCAGTACACCCTGTTCGACGCCGCCGGCAACCTCGCCACCTCCTACCTGGCCTGGCTCGACGGCCACGGCTACGACCTGTTCAAGGCGCATCGGCTGCCCGGCACTTCCGGGCTGCTGCTCACCGATGCCGGCATGAACCTGGCGGGAGTCATCGGGCTGGGGGTGATGATGTGGCTGGTGTTTGGCAGGGGGCGCGGCCAAAGCCCGGCCCAGCTTTTGTAGATGTGCTGAGCGCAGCGAAGCGCATCGTTTACCGCGATACGGCTCTCGATTGATGCGCTTCGCTACGTTTATCCCGGGCGCAGCCGAGGGGCTCAGCACATCCTAAGAATATTCATCCCGGGCGCAGCCGGGGGATTCAGGATGATAAAGCGCCACGGCCTGCCTCTTGCAGGTGTGGAACAACACGCCACACCGTATGCTAGCGACGCTGCCTCACAGTCAACCATAACTACACCGTCATGGACCTGAGCAACCAGCTCATCTTCGTCGCCGGAACGCTGTTCCTGCTCAGCATCCTGGCCAGCGCCTTCACGCCGCGGCTGGGGGTGCCGCTGTTGCTGGTGTTCGTCGTCGTCGGCCTGCTTGCGGGCGAAAGCGGTCCCGGCGGCATCCATTTCGCCGACTATCACCTGGCCAACCTCGCCGGCACCACCGGCCTGGCGGTGATCCTGTTCGATGGCGGCATGCGTACGCCGCTCGACAACTTCCGCGTCGCCCTGCGCCCCTCGCTGGCCCTGGCCACGGTCGGCGTGCTGGTCACCACCCTCGTGGTGGGCGGCTTCTCCGCCTGGATCCTGCACCTGAGTCTGGCCCAAGGCCTGCTGATCGGCGCCATCGTCGGCTCCACTGATGCTGCCGCGGTGTTCTCGCTGCTGCACACCAGCGCCGTGCGCCTCAACCAGCGCGTCACCGCCACCCTGGAAATCGAGTCCGGCACCAATGACCCGATGGCGGTGCTTCTGACCATGGGCCTGCTGCAATACCTCGCCGCGCCGGCCAGCTACAGCGCCTTCGACGGCCTGCTGCTGTTCGTGCAGCAGATGGGCCTGGGCCTGGCGATCGGCATGGGCGGCGGCTGGCTGCTGAAACTGCTGATCAACCGTCTCGACCTGAGCGATTCGCTCTACCCGCTGCTGGCCCTGTCCGGCGGCATGCTGATCTTCGGCGGCACCGCCCTGCTCGGCGGCAGCGGCTTCCTCGCCGCCTACATCGCCGGCCTGATTCTCGGCAACTATCCGGTGCGCGCGGTGGCCAGCGTCAAGCGCTTCCACGACGGCATGGCCTGGCTGGCGCAGATCGGCA